>Ga0335085_10014849_pt1 | contig 11337 bp, 10 predicted proteins | sample Lox_Sample_45_FD_206712 | JGI IMG/M metagenome (GOLD analysis project Ga0335085, IMG submission 206712) | Soil microbial communities from Loxahatchee National Wildlife Refuge, Florida, United States - Lox_Sample_4.5 | ecosystem: Environmental > Terrestrial > Soil > Wetlands | place: USA... | reverse complement strand
GGCTTCGCGCAGTTTTTCGACGATCGTATCGTCCGACAGCACGTCGGCCGCGGTCTCCGCGTCGATCAACTGGCGGATGCGATGGCGCACGGCTTCGGCGGAATGCGCCTCGCCGCCGTCGGCCGCAGCGATCGACGACGTGAAGAAATATTTCAGCTCGAAGATGCCGCGCGTGGTCGCCATGTATTTATTGGCGGTGACGCGCGAAACGGTCGATTCGTGCATGCCGATGGCTTCGGCGACCGTCTTGAGATTGAGCGGGCGCAGATGCTGCACGCCGTGGGCAAAGAACGCGTCCTGCTGGCGCACGATTTCGCTCGACACCTTGAGAATGGTCTTGGCGCGTTGATCGAGCGCGCGCACCAGCCATGTCGCCGTCTGCAGGCAATCGGCGAGATAGGTCTTGTCCTTGTCGCTGCGCGTCGTTTTCGACACCTGCGCGTAATAGCGCTGACTGATGAGCACTTTCGGCAGCGTGTCGGAGTTGAGTTCGACCTGCCAGCTGCCGTCAGCAGCCGGGCGCACATAGACGTCGGGCACGATCGGCTGCACCATAGTCGAGCCAAAAGCGAGGCCGGGTTTGGGATTGAGATTGCGGATCTCGGCAATCATATCGGTGAGATCTTCGTCGCTGACGCCGCAGAGTCGGCGCAACGCAGCGAGATCGCGCTTGGCCAGAAGATCGAGATGCTCGACCAGCGTGCGCATCGCCGGATCGTAGCGGTCGCGATCCTTGAGCTGCAGCGCAAGACATTCGGTGAGATTGCGCGCGCAGACGCCGGGCGGATCGAGCGTCTGCAAGATGGCGAGCACGGCTTCGACCTCCGCGCGCGGGGCGCCAAGCTTATCGGCGACGGCATCGAGATCGCCGGTGAGATAGCCGGCCTCGTCCACCATATCGATCAGGTATTGACCGATCATGCGGCCAGCCGGGTTGGAGATCGCCAACGCCATCTGCTCGGCGAGATGCGCGGCGAGCGTGATCTCGGCGCTGACGAAGGCTTCGAGATTGTAGTCGCCATCGGCGCCGCTCTGGCTGCCGGCGCCGGTCCATTCCGAATAGGCCGGCGGCGGCGCTTCCGGCACCGCGTTCTTTTCGCCCCCGTCGTCGGGGAAGACATTCTCGAGTTCGGTACCGAGCCCCTCTTCCATCGAGGTGCGGCTGGTCTCCATCTCTTCGCCGATCCAGTCGGCGGCAGCACCTTCGTCTCCGCCTTCGCCGCTTTCGGACGCCGACGCCTCGGCCTCGGGGGATTCGCGCGGCGCTTCGTCGCCCTCGCTGGCGCGCTCGAGCAGCGGGTTTTTCTCCAGCTCGGCTTCGACATAGGCCGCGAGATCGAGACTGGAGAGTTGCAGCAGCTTGATGGCCTGCATCAGCTGCGGCGTCATCACCAGCGCTTGGGTCTGGCGGAACTCCAGTCTTTGCGACAACGCCATAAAGGTTTCCCGGCGGAAACTGGTCCGATTCTTGCTTGTTGATTCTTATAGCAGAGGCGCCGTTGCGGGGATATGCGATTTCGCAATGCAGTAACGCACAAAATATGAGCGATTTCCGCCCTAAAGCTTGAATTCCTCTCCAAGATAAAGCCGGCGCACGTCAGGGTTGTTGACGATGTCGTCGGCCCGCCCCTCCATCAGCACCGCGCCGGAGTAGATGATGTAGGCGCGGTCGGTCAGTCCCAACGTCTCGCGCACGTTGTGGTCGGTAATCAGCACGCCGATGCCGCGGTTGGTGAGGTGTCGCACCAGGGCCTGGATGTCGCCGACCGCGATCGGGTCGATGCCGGCGAAAGGCTCGTCGAGCAGCATGTAACTCGGCCGTGTCGCCAGCGCGCGGGCGATCTCCACGCGGCGCCGTTCGCCGCCGGACAACGCGATGGTCGGCGTCTTGCGCAGGCGCGCGATGTTGAACTCTTCCAACAGCGCATTGAGATCGGCTTCGCGCCGGCGCCGGTTCGGCTCGACCATTTCCAAGACCGAGCGGATGTTGTCCTCGACATTGAGGCCGCGGAAGATCGAGGCCTCCTGCGGCAGATAACCGATGCCAAGCCGGGCGCGCTGGTACATCGGCAAGACCGTGACATCGTAGCCGTCAAGCTCAATGCGGCCGCGATCGGCTTTGATCAGGCCGGTGATCATGTAGAACACCGTGGTCTTGCCGGCGCCGTTCGGGCCGAGCAGGCCCACCGCCTCGCCTCGCCGCACGTAGAGCGTGACGCCCTTGACCACCATGCGATTGGCGAAGCTCTTCTCCACACCGTGGACGGCGAGATAAGCGGGGCGCACCGCCTGCCGTCCATCCGCGCGGCGGGGGCGTTCGGCGTCAGCCTGGACCTGCGGCGCTATCTGCGCGGCGGCCGGCGTCGGCGCCACGGTACGGATCACCGGGCCTGCCGGCTGCCGGAGGGTACGGCTGGCGGGCCGCGGCCGGCGTCGAAACAGCGAAAGAATATTCACCGGGCCACCCCGCGGCGCGCGTTCACGAATTTGCCGAGTAACCGCCTCTGCCGGCCCATTATCTTAGCTGATTCCTCACCACGGCAATCAGCCAGGCTCTGCGCGCGGGCGCGGCGAGTCAATTGGACCCCGGACGTGGCGCGGGGGCCTGCTGGAGACCCGACTTGAGGTCGACCGGGCCGCTTGACGGCAGGAACAGGCCCTCGACGCGGTCGTGCCCGCTCTTGCCGGATTCGACGCGCGAGACGCCGCTGGTCAGATCGACGACCAGGCGTTCGCCGCGCAAGACGTTCTTGCCTTGCGTCATCACCACCTTGCCGTTGAGGGTGACCGTATTGGACTTCATGTCGAAGATGCCGGTCTCCCCGGTCGCAGTCTGGTCCTTCTGGCTCACCACAACGCCGCCGCGTGCTTCCAGGCGCTTGATCCGCTGTTGGCCGCCGGGGCCCGGACTGTCGGCTTTCAATGTTTTGCTTTTGTCGCCTTTGGCGTCGTCCTGCTCGTAGAACACCACCAGCGACTTGCAGCGCAAATTGGTGTCGCCCTGCGTCACGTGCACATCGCCGGCGAAGGTCGCGACCTTGTCCTTGTCGCGCACTTCCAACGTGGCCGCCTCGATGTGCACCGGCTGGTCGCGGTTTTGCGAGAAACCCTGCAAGGCATTGGGCGGCCCCTTCGCCGGTTGCGCGCGGAGCGGCGTGACGGCTAACGCCAAAACTGCAGCAGCGATCAGCAGTTGGGAGCGCACGATCATTGGACCCCGGCCTTGCCTTGCGAAGTATCGCCGAGCTTCAAGGTCATGGTGACGCCGCCGTCGAATCGCACCAGGTCGCCATTGTCGACGATCTCCAGCTTGTTGGCGCGGAGCGTGCCTTGCAGCAGGTCGATTTCCACGGGCTGATTTGACACCACATGGCTGTTGCGGATGTCGACGGTCGCCTCGCTCAGCCGGCCGCGATAGCCGGTCGACGACGACAGCAGGATATTCTGGTCCAGCTTGATGGTTTCGCCTTTGCTGTCGTAGACGCCGATAGCCGCGGACAGTTCCACCGTGCTCTTGTCCTGCATCTGCACTTTGGCGTGGATGTTGCTCAATTCGATCAGGTCGGGTTTCGCTAAATCCTGCTTGGCTGCGTCGGCGGACAATTCGTAGGCGCGAGCATCGTGGGTGAAGCCGGCGAGGTGCGGCTTTTCCATGGTGATCTTGGTGCCGGCAACCACGAGATTCTTGATGTCGATCGGCAGCTTGGCGAGCATGCGCAACGGATTGAAATAGGCGAGCAGGAATACGACGGTGAACCCGACAACCACCGCCGCCGGAACGCCCACGCGCAGAATGCGCACCACGCGGCTGTGCCGGCGCGCGGAGCGGAAGGCGCGGTCGCTATCGCCGCGGCCCATGGTCCAATAGGCACGCGCGCTCTGCGGATTGGTGTGGGCTGTGCTCACGCGGTTCTTGCCAAGACCGGCATTAACTCCGTTGCTTTTCGAATGCGGACATCGCTTGACGCCCCCACGCAATTTGACGCGCGAATATGGCCCCTGCGCGGCGGCCGGAGCCCGATGAATCCCGGCCTTAATACAATAGCTTACGCCGAATGCGAAAAAATGTCTTCGGCCGCCCAGCCGGCGAGGTCGAGACGCACCCGGTCGGGCAGGAAGCGGAAGCAGGCCGCCGCCAATTCGCCGCGGTTCTCGCGCGCCAGCATGGCGTCGAGCTTGTCCTTGAGCGCGTGCAAGTGCAGCACGTCGGTCGCCGCGTAAGACACCTGCGCGTCGCTGAGCGCATCGGCGCCCCAATCGGACGACTGCTGCTGCTTCGACAAATCGACGCCGAGCACTTCGCGCACGAGGTCTTTCAGGCCGTGCTTGTCGGTGTAGGTGCGGGCCAGCCGCGAGGCGATCTTGGTGCAATAGACGGGGCCGGGCATCACGCCGAAGGCCTTGGCCAGCACGCCGAGATCGAAACGCGCGAAATGAAAGATCTTCAGCTTCGCCGGATCGGCGAGCAGCTTTTCGATGTTGGGCGCGTGCTTCTGGCCGGCGGCGATTTGCACCACGTCGGCGTCGCCATTACCCGGCGACAGTTGCACGACGCAGAGCCGGTCGCGGTCGGGATCGAGACCCATGGTCTCGGTGTCGATCGCTACTCCGCCCTTATAGGCGGAGAGATCAGGGAGATCGCCGCGATGCAGGCGGATGGTCATGCGTTAACCCGGCTCGGAAGTCTGGTGCCCAGGAGAGGACTCGAACCTCCACGCCTCGCGGCGCTAGTACCTGAAACTAGTGCGTCTACCAATTCCGCCACCTGGGCAGGGCTTTAGAATTTGCCCGGACTAGGTACGGAGCCCGTTTCGGCTTGTCAATTGAAGGGCTTTTTGCGGCCTCCACTACCCCCGTCCGGGCTGTACAGCCTGCTTGCGATCCTGTATCCCCGCAACCGTTCACCCCTTTGCATGAGCGCGGAAATGACCGCCAAATCCAATTCCGAAACCCTTGTCACCGTCTATGGTGGCTCGGGGTTCCTCGGCCGCCATGTCGTGCGGGCGCTGGCCCGCCGCGGCTACCGGATCCGGGTCGCAGTGCGCCGCCCCGATCTCGCCTTTCATCTGCAGCCGCTCGGCCGTGTCGGCCAGATCCACGCGGTGCAGGCCAATCTGCGCAACGCGCCGTCGGTGCAAGCCGCCGCGCGCGACGCCAGCATGCTCGTTAATCTGGTCGGCCTGCTGTACGAGCGCGGCCGGCAGCGCTTCGACACCGTGCACGTCCACGGCGCCGAGCAAGTGGCGCTGGCGGCGGGCGCGCATGGCGCCCGCATGGTGCACGTGTCGGCGATCGGCGCCGATGAAAAGTCGCGAGCGGCCTACGCGCGAACCAAGGCCGAGGCCGAGCGGCTGGTGCTCGCCGCCGAGCCGCAAGCGACGATCATGCGGCCGTCGATCGTGTTCGGACCGGAGGATGACTTCTTCAACCGCTTCGCCGCGCTTGCGCGAATCTCGCCGGCGCTGCCGCTGATCGGCGGCGGCGAAACCCGCTTCCAGCCGGTTTTCGTCGGCGACGTCGCCGAGGCGATCGCGCAGGCGGTGGACGGCAACGCCAAGAGCGGCACGGTCTACGAACTCGGCGGACCAGAAATCTTCACGTTCGAACAGCTCATGCGGTTCACGCTGGCGACGATCGGGCGAAAACGGTTGTTGGTGCCGGTGCCCTTCTTCGCCGCCAAGATCAAGGCGGCGCTGCTGCAATATTGGCCGAAGCCGCCGCTCACGCCGGATCAGGTGGAGCTGTTGCGCAGCGATAATGTGGTATCGGACGCGGCCAAGGCTGGCGGCCGCACGCTGCAAGGCCTCGGCATTCAGCCGGAGACGATCGAGGCGATCGTGCCGTCGTATCTCTGGCGCTTCCGCAAGACCGGCCAGTTCCGCAGCCGCGTCGCGTAGCAGTTACACAAAATAAATCGCGACGAGACCGATCGCGCCGACCAGGATTCGCCACCAGGCGAAGAGCGCGAACGTATGGTGTTGGACGTAGCCGAGAAACGTTTTCACCACGATCCAACCGAAGATAAACGAACAAACGAAACCGACCGCGATCAACATGATGTTCGCGTGCGCGAGCTCGGCGCGATCCTTGAACGCCTCGAAGGCGAAGGCGCCGACCATGGTCGGCATCGCCAGCCAGAACGAGAATTCCGCTGCCGAACGGCGGTCGGCGCCGAGCAGCATAGCGCTCACGATCGTGGCGCCCGCGCGCGACACGCCAGGAATCATGGAGAAGCATTGGCAGACGCCGATGATGAAATACATCGGCAGCGTGAAGCCGGTCGCCTCATGATAGCGCGGCTTAAGCTCGAGCCTGTCGATCAGCAGCAAGATGAAACCGCCGGCAATGAGCGAAATGCAGACGACGCGCACGTCGAACAGATACGTCTTGATGATGTGATAGGCGAGCGCGCCAATCACCGCCGCCGGCAGAAAAGCAAGCAATACGCCGATGACGAAACGCGCCGCCTCCCACTGCGTGAACATGTTGCGCGCCAGATTCCACAGGCGCCCGAAGTAGATGCTCAGCAGCGCCAGGATGGCGCCGAGCTGGATCAACACGGCGAATGACTTGCCGAAGGCGTCGTCGCCCCAACCGAGAATGCGCTCCATCAGCAGCAGATGCCCGGTCGACGACACCGGCAGGTATTCGGTCAGCCCTTCGACAATGCCGAGCACGGCCGCCTTGACGACGTCGATATTCGCCGAAAGGAAACCGGCCGCATGAAAGGCGAGAGGAGGCATAGGGCGTGCTCCAAAAAGACCGGCGCGACCGCGCGATGGCGCGGAATCATCGGAAGGTCAGCGCTTTTGGCCTAATGCTATCGGCCGGGCAACGAAAAAAGTCGTCATCGCCATCAATTTGCTCTGCTTTCATTGCTCCAAGGCGACGGTTTTCTATAGTGCTCCCCGATTCCCGCCGCGACGGCCCGCGATACGGGCCGGCCAGTCCCAGGACCCATGCTGACACTGTTTCATCAAAGGCTGTGCCCGCTTTCGCGCTATGTGCGCCTGATCCTCGGTGAATACGGCATCGAGGCGCGCCTGATCGAGGAGCGGTTCTGGGAACGGCGGGACGAGTTCCTGCTGCTCAACCCGGCCGGTGAAATCCCGGTGCTGGTGACCGATGGCCTGCCGCCGATCCCGGGCGCCGCGATCATCGCAGAATATATCGACGAGACGCTGCCGGCCGAGCACAGCGGCGAGCGTCTGCTGCCGACGGCGCTCGAGCAGCGCATCGAGGTGCGACGGCTGGCGAATTGGTTCAACGACAAATTCCACTCCGAGGTCAGCGGCCCGCTGGTTACCGAGCGCGAGTTCAAGCGCCACATGACCGAAGCGCAAGGCGGCGGCCCGCCCGACACCGAGGCCTTGCGCGCCGCCCGCCACAATATCCGCTATCATCTGGCCTATATCGGCTGGCTGGTGCGCACGCGCGACTGGCTCGCCGGCGAAAGACTGAGCTTGGCCGATCTTGCCGCGGCGGCGCATATCTCCGTGGCGGATTATTTGGGCGATGTGCCGTGGACCGCAGACGAAGCCGCCAAGAACTGGTACGCGCGGGTAAAATCGCGCCCGGCGTTCCGCGCAATTCTCGCCGACACGCTCGCGGGCCTGCCGCCGTCCAAGACCTACGCCAATCTCGACTTTTGAGCGATCCCGCAGCGCTCAAGACGGCGCTGATTGCGCAGGCGCAGGCGCAAGGATTCGGCGTCGTCGGCGTGACGCGGCCGGATTCGATCGCCGAGGCACAAAAGCATCTTACGGCGTTTCTCGCAGCGGGCGCGCATGGCGACATGGCGTGGATGGCGACCACCGCCGAGCGACGCGGCGATCCGCGTGCGCTGTGGAGCGAGGTTCGCTCCGTCATCCTGTTTGGGCTCAACTATGGGCCCGACGAGAAAGATCCCCTCGCAATCCTCAAGCGGCGCGACCGCGGCGCAATCTCCGTCTATGCGCGCAGCGATGATTATCACGAGATCATCAAGCCGCGGCTGAAAATGATTGCACGTTGGCTGGCGGAAAACGGCGGCGGCGACGTCAAGGTGTTCGTTGACACGGCGGCGGTCATGGAAAAACCGCTCGCGCAAGCTGCCGGGCTGGGCTGGCAGGGCAAGCATACCAACCTCGTCTCGCGCGAATACGGCTCGTGGCTCTTTCTTGGCGCCATCTTCACGACGCTGGAACTGCCTTATGACGCGGCGGACGAGGACCATTGCGGTCGTTGCCAAGCTTGTGTCGACATTTGCCCGACCGCGGCTTTTCCCGCTCCCTACCATCTCGATGCGCGGCGCTGCATTTCCTATCTCACGATCGAGCACAAAGGGCCGATCCCGCACGAATTTCGCGCCGCGATCGGCAACCGCATCTACGGCTGCGACGATTGCCTCGCGGTCTGTCCGTGGAACAAGTTCGCGCAGATCGGGCACGACGCGAAATTCGCCGCGCGCGAGGCACTGCGCGCGCCGAAATTGCGCGAGCTCGTCCAGCTCGATGACGCGCAGTTCCGCGCCATGTTTGCGAAGACCGCAGTCAAGCGCGCCGGCCGCGACCGCTTCGTGCGCAATGTGCTTATCGCCATCGGCAATTCGGGCGATGCATCTCTGGCGAACGAAGCCGAACGTTTGCTTGCCGATGCCTCGCCGCTGGTGCGCGGCGCGGCGGTATGGGCGTTGTCGCGTCTGCTGCCGCGGGAAAGGTTCGCAGCGATGCGAAGGATCGATAGCGATGTAACGGTGAACGACGAGTGGGCCGCCGCGCTGGCCTAGAACTCCTTCACCGCGCTCAATAGCCGCTCGATGTCCTCCGGCCGCGACAGGCGGTGGTCGCCGTCCTTGATCAGCGTGAGCACCACGTCGTCGCGCGCAAAGCGCGACACCAGTTCGACGGCGTGCCGCCATGGCACATCGGGGTCCTGCACGCCTTGCAGAATATGCACGGGACATCCCGTTTCAATCAGCCCGCCGAGCAGCAGATGCTTGCGCCCCTCCTCGATCAGCCCCTTGGTGATCGGATAGGGTCCTTCCGAATATTGCGACGGCCGCTGCCAAACCCCCGTCTCTTCGATCTCGCGCTTGATCGCCGGCGAAAAATGCTTCCACATCAGCTCTTCGGTGAAGTCGACCGCCGGCGCGATCAGAACCATGCCGGCCAGCGGCGCGGATCCTTTCAACTTGCGCAATCGCGCCGCCAAAAGTAATGCCAGCCAGCCGCCCATCGACGAGCCAACGACCACCTGCGGGCCTTGCGCGAAGCGGGTGTAGACCGCGAGGCATTCCTCGAGCCAGCGGCCGATGGTGCCGTCGGTGAAGGCGCCGCCGGACTCGCCGTGACCGGAATAGTCGAAGCGCAGGCAGGCGCGGCCTTGCGCCTCGGCCCATCGGTCGAGCGCCTGCGCCTTGGTGCCCTTCATGTCCGACATGAAGCCGCCGAGCCAGACGAGGCCCCTGCCTTTGCCCTCGCGCAGCCGCACGGCGATGGTCCGCGCCGGCGGCGGCGATTCGATTGTCAGCGAGGTCAGGCGGGCTTCGCTCATAGCGGGACCGGTCAGGCCATTCCTTCTCGCCGTAAGTCGCCCCCACGCGCAAGAGGGGCGCGGGCGTTGCCGAGGCTTTGGGCGACGTCTATACCTGCTGCAAGCCGTATGCGCCGAAAGCCCGCAAATTCAAGGTGAAGTTGGAATGTCGACTGCGTCTGTGATGCCGGTTCGAAGCGAGCGCGCCGTTGCGCTACCGGCCGAGACGCGGCCGCAGCGACCGCACTATCCACTCTCAGTTCTGATCGTGGTGCCGACGCTCGATGGCGGCGCCGCCGATGTCGGCGCGCTCGGCCTGGTGCGAATCCTCGCGCAAGGTGGCCATCGCGCCATCGTTGCCTCACAGGCCGGGCGTTTGGTCGCCGACCTGACGGCAGCCGGCGGCGAATTCGTGCCGCTCGATTTGGCCAGTCACAATCCGCTGCGTATCCTGCGCAACGCCGCCGCGCTCAACCGCATCGCGCGCGACAACCATTGCGACATCATCCACGCGCTCGGCCGCGCCGCGGCTTGGAGCGCCTATCTCGCGGCGCGGCTGCGCGGAGTTCCCTTCCTCACCAGCTGGTACAAAGGGTTTCGCGATCAGAACATATTCAAGCATCTGTACAACGGCATCATGGCGCGCGGTGATCGCGTGGTGGCGGTGAGCGAGCAGATCGCGCAGTTGATCAACGACCGCTACGGCTTGCCATGGCAGCGTATCGCGGTGTTGCCGAGCAGCATCGATCTGACGCGCTTCGATCCGGCCGCGGTCGCACCCGAGCGCGTCGAAGCGATCCGTCGCGCCTGGGGCGTCAAGCGCGATACCAAGATAATCTTGATCGTCGGCCGCATCGTGCGCCGCAAGGGCCATCATGTGGCGGTGAAAGCGGTCAGACGTCTCAAGGAAATGGGCTTGAAGGATTTTCTGTGCGTCCTCGTCGGCGAGGACCGCGGCCGCACACATTACACCGGCGAATTATGGGACCTGGTGCTGTCGACCGGGACAATGGACGTTGTCCGCATGGCGGCGCCGGTCTCCGACATGCCGGCCGCCTACGCGGCGGCCGAAGTCGTCATTTCCGCGGCGGTGCAGCCGGAAGGCCTGCAACGCGCGATTCTGGAGGCGCAGGCGATGGCGCGGCCGGTCGTGGTCTCCGATCTCGGCGCCGGCGCAGACGTGGTGCTCACGCCACCGGCTGTGCCGGAAGGCCGCATCACAGGTTTGCGCTTTCACGCCGGCGACGATGCCGCGCTGACGGCGGCGCTGCTGCGCCTGTTCTCGCTGCCGGAGCCGATCCGCCGCGGCATCGGCACGCGCGGCCGCGACTGGGTGCTGGGCCATTTCGACCAGCCGGTGGTCGCGCGCGAAACGCTGCGGCTTTATGAGGAAATTGCCGGTCGCGATCAAAGCCCGGCTAAGGCTGCACGATCGCAACAAAATTAGAGGTATTTGAACGATTTCGGCACCGTTCAACAAAATTCGTTCGCCATCTTCAACGGAACTCCGTTGACTTATTCGCCGTTTCTACCAATCTTTGCCTTCCCCGGGGCGCCGGTCGCGGCCCGGGCCAGTCGCAACAGCATGAGGAGAAAAAGGCCATTCGTCGTCCGATGAAGTCCGCGCTGCCCGCCCAGAAGGACGGCCCGCGCATCAACGAGGAGATCCGCGTCCGCGAGGTTCAGCTGATCGATGCCACGGGCCACAATCACGGCCCCACACCCATTCAGACCGCGCTCGACATGGCGCAGGCCGCGGGGCTCGATCTGGTCGAGATCGCCCCAAACTCCACGCCCCCGGTCGTCAAGATCCTGGATTACGGC
>Ga0335085_10014848_pt1 | contig 11337 bp, 10 predicted proteins | sample Lox_Sample_45_FD_206712 | JGI IMG/M metagenome (GOLD analysis project Ga0335085, IMG submission 206712) | Soil microbial communities from Loxahatchee National Wildlife Refuge, Florida, United States - Lox_Sample_4.5 | ecosystem: Environmental > Terrestrial > Soil > Wetlands | place: USA... | reverse complement strand
GCGCGTTCGGTGACTTCGCCGATTCCCGGAATCTTGCGAATCGGGAGCGGCGCGAGGAAACGGGCTTCCATGCCGGGGGCGACCCAAACAAGGCCACGGGGCTTGCCTTGATCCGACGCAACTTTGGCGGTAAGACGCGTGGTGGCTAGTCCACCGGAGCAGGGAAGGCCCGTTTGTTGCGTGATGGTGCGGAGGAGCTTGTCGGCGGCGGCGAGCGGCGGGCCATAGAGGCGTTCGGTGCCGGCGAGGTCGAGGTAGGCTTCGTCAATCGAGACCATTTCCACGATGGGAGAAAATTTGGCGAGGATGGAGGCGACGCGGTCGCTCCACTCGGAATATTTTTCGTGGTGGCCGTCTAGGAAGATGGCATGGGGGCAAAGTCGGCCGGCGGTGCGCAGGGGCATCGCAGAATGGATGCCGTATTTGCGGGCTTCGTAGCTGGCGGCGGAGACGACGCCGCGCTGATCGGGGCGGCCGCCGACGACCACAGGCTTGCCGCGGAGGTCAGGGCGCTCGAGCAGTTCGACGGAGACGAAGAAGGCGTCCATGTCCACATGCAGAATGGTGGACTGAAGCGGAACCTCGGCGGCATCGGGGGGAAGAGCGTCGTGCTTGGCGCGAAAGCGAGCCAGGTCCGGCATGGGAGTAGGGTAGGGCAGAGGGAGGGGTAAGACAACGGGGTCATTGCGAAGACAGAGGTTCTTCTTCGAGGCAGGAGAAAATAAATCATAAAATATGATAATATGATTTTAAGGAGAGGGCAGATTATGAAGAAGAAAATCAGCGTGACAGAGGCGGCGCGTAACTTCTCGGAATGTGTGAACCGCGTGCACTACCAAAAAGTCACATTTGTTCTGGTGCGGAACGGAGAAGCTGTGGCACGGCTCGTGCCCGAAGAAGAGAAAGCCTGTACCGGGTCGGAACTGGCCAAAATTCTGAGGAACAACCCGCTTTCGGACGAGGAAGCGAGGGCGTGGCGCCGGGATCTGCGGAAAGCTCGCAAGATGCTGAAGAAGCCTACGGATAAATGGCGATGATCATTGACGCGGATGTGTTCATAGCCGGAGAGAAAGGAAAGTTTGACTTGGCGGGGTGGATGGAATCTCGCCGTGAAGAGCCGATTCAAGTTGCGGCCATCACGATTGCGGAATTATGGCACGGTGTAGAGCGCGGAACAGGCTCTCACAAAATAAGCAGGATCGAATACCTGAGCAAGATCATTGAGGCTGTGCCAGTGCTGCCGTACACGAAAGAAACGAGCTTGATCCACGCGCGGCTATGGGCCGAACTGGAGCGCGAAGGGCAGATGATCGGGTACTACGATTTGATTGTAGCAGCCGCGGCACTGGAGCACGGAGTACCGATTGCGACCTTCAATCTACGACACTTCCGATTAATCAAGGGATTGCAAGTCGTGGAACCAAAGTAATCCAGATTATAGAGTGAGGGAGGCAACATGACGCGTAGCGTCACGGAAAATGGGAATCGGCGATTTGCCCGGATTGCCATCATCCTAATGATGATCGGATGTATGAAACTGCGCGCGGAGCCTTTGCCCTTAAAGAGCGTAGTAACGCCGTCGAGCGAAATCGTGAAGGACGGGAAGACGTTGACGTTTGCGATTCATGGGTTTATTGAGTTTGGGTCGCTGGCGGAGGCGTTTGCGTATATCGAATCGCAGGGGGAGCGCTGGAAGGGCAAGGTCAGCGAGGGAGAAATAAAGGAGTTGAAACGGGCGCTGTTGCGGGAGGCGGTGGAGAGCCGGGTGGTGTCTATGGTGGATGAGCGACCGCTGGAGTCGTTGGTGACACATACAAGCGGAGAGCTGCGGGAGGCGATTGGCGCCGTGAAGGAACCAGTGCCTGCGGGCTATGCGGAAGCGTTTCTGGCGGTGCAAGAGAAATGGAAACATTCGCTGAATTGCTGGAGCGCTTCGCCGGTGATTGCGGCAAGGGTGCTTTCGAACTGGTATCCGATCGAAGAAGGGATTCGGCTTTATGGAGCGACCTACGATTCAACGGAGCATTTCTGGCAGGCGGTGAAGTATCACCCGGACGTGACGGTGGGTGAAGTGAAGGAGTTGACGAAAAGATTCGAGGAGAGGGACTGGAACGCGTGGTTGCAGCGGTTGGATGAGGATCCGAAGATTTACTTGCCGAATGCCTATGCGGTGGAGTTCTTGCGGGCCAATTTGAAGGCCGAGAAATTGCGCTGGTTTCAAGAGCAGTTGCGGGGACACGGACTGAAAGACGAAGAACATGCGCGGCAGGCGCAGCAAAGGGTGGGAGACCCATTCCGATTCCGAGCGATCGAAGAAAAGGAGCTGTGGGGTGACCTGGCCGACACCTTTCACCTGGTCTATGTGTTTTCGCCGGACGGCGACCCGCTGCGGAGATTACTAGCGGAGCATCATTTCGACGGCATCTATTTGGGCGACCGGAAGATGGGATTTATCAGCGAGGAGTTTCGTAGCGAGATGCTGGAAATCTGGAGGGTGAAATATCTGCAGATGCCGAGACTGCGCGAGGTGATTGCCGGAATCCCGATGGAAATCCGGCTAGAGCACTTCCTGAATGACGGGGACTCGCCGGATATTCCGATTCCCGTGTATGTGGGGTATTTGAATCGGATTCGGGAAATGGCGAAGAGCGAAATTGGAAAATAGAAAATTGCAGGCGGAAACTCAAGGCGGGCGGCGTAAAGCCGCCCCTACGTGCGCTCAGCGGAAAGAACACGAGGGATCCCGGCTAGGTCGTTGGTAACGAGCAGATTGGTCCATTGGGGCGATTCAAGCAGCGGGCGTACGGCAGGGAGAGAGTCGTGGCCGAGTTCGAGGACGAGTAGGCCGCCGGACTTGAGATGACGAGCAGCCTCTGACACAAGTTGACCATAGAATTCGTAGCCTTCCTCTCCGCCATAGAGGGCGGCGGGTGGCTCGTGTTCGCGGACTTCGATCGGAAGAGCGGCCTTGTCTCTCTCGCTGATGTACGGAGGGTTTGAGACGACAAGGTCCGATTGAAGTGGCGAGTGGCCGGTGGCGAGTGACGAGAAAGCAGAAAAGAGGTCAGATTCGAGAAAGGTGATGCGGCCGGCGAAACCAAGGCGAGTGGCGTTGTGTTGAGCCAAGGCGAGAGCGGCGGGGGAGACATCGGTGGCGAAGATTTGAGCGGCGGGAAGTTCCTTCGCAAGAGCGATCGCGATGCAGCCAGAGCCCGTGCCTATGTCGACGATGGAGATATTTTCGCCAGTGAGCTTGGGTGCACGACCGGCGCGGATTTCACGGACAGCAAGGCGGTCGAGGGCAACTTCGATGAGGTGTTCTGTCTCGGGGCGAGGAATGAGGACGTCAGGGGTGACTTCGAAATCGAGGCCCCAGAATTCCTGATGACCGGTGAGATGTTGTGTGGGTTCGCCGGCGATGCGGCGCTGAATGAGGCGAAGAAATTCCTGGGCGGCGGGTTCAGGAAGGATCTCTTCGGGGTGGGAGTAGAGCCATGTGCGGTCATGGCCGATTACATGCAGAAGCAAGAGTTCGGCTGCGAGCGTGTCGGATGGGACGTGGGCTTCGCGAAGAAGATGAATACCCCGCTTCAGCAGAGAGCGAAGGTCCGTGGATTTGGCGTGGGATTCGGGCATGAGAGCTAGCTTCTCACTGCGAGCCTTGATCCCCCCACTTCGCGGCCCGACGCGCCCAAAATGGGGGCGAAGAGAAAATCGGGCCGCTGCGGTCGGGAGGACAGGGCAGAATCACGCCTCAGCGAGTTCGGCTTTGAGGCGTTCGGCTTCGTAATGCTCGACGAGGCCGTCAACCATGGGGGCAAGCTTGCCGTCCATGACATCCGTGAGCTGGTGCAGAGTGAGACCAATGCGGTGGTCCGTCACGCGGTTTTGCGGATAGTTGTAGGTGCGGATTTTTTCGGAGCGGTCGCCGGATTTGATCTGGCCGCGGCGCTCGGCGGTAATGGCGGCCTGCTGCTTTTCAAGTTCCAGTTCGTAGAGACGGGAACGGAGGACGCGCATGGCCTTGGCGCGATTCTTGATCTGGGATTTTTCATCCTGCTGCGAGACGACAAGGCCCGTCGGCAAGTGGGTGATGCGGACGGCGGAGTAGGTGGTGTTGACAGACTGGCCGCCGGGACCCGAGGAGCAGAAGGTATCGATGCGGAGATCCTTGGGCTCGATTTTGATGTCGATTTCGTCGGCTTCCGGCAGAACGGCCACAGTGGCAGCCGAGGTGTGAATGCGACCCTGAGTTTCCGTGGCGGGGACGCGCTGCACGCGGTGGACGCCGCTTTCGTATTTCAGTTTGGAATAGACTTTGTTGCCCTGAATGGCGGCGACAATTTCCTTTACGCCGCCCATGGACGCGGGCGCGCTTTCCAAGACTTCGACTTTCCATCGCTGGGATTCGGCGTAACGCGAATACATGCGGAAGAGATCGCCGGCGAAGATGCCGGCTTCATCGCCGCCGGTGCCCGCGCGGATTTCAAGGATGATGTTTTTCTCGTCGTTGGGATCCTTTGGGAGAAGAAGCAGCTTCAGTTCATGCTCGACGGTCTCCTTGCGCGCGGCTAGGAGTTTTTCTTCTTCCTGGGCCATGTGGCGCATTTCGGCGTCTTCGGATTCGACAACCATCTGATGCGCGCCGGCGAGGTCCTTTTCAATTTGCTTGAACTCGCGGTGCTTGTTGACGATGGCTTCGAGGTCGGCGTGCTGCTTGGCAAGCTTCTGGAAGCGCGCGGAGTCGGAGACGACCTCGGGCGTGGAGAGCTCGTGGGTCATTTCCTGATAGCGGGCGTCGAGTTGGTCGAGTTTTTCGGTCAACGTGAGAACGGCCATTGGGATTCCTTTTTCTCCATGAGATTTGAGTCACCGGAGAAGGGCGACTGGCGACGGGTAATAGTGGTTCGTAAAAAGAGAACGGCACCCCTGACGGGCGCGAGACGGGAGGCAGCTAATGGAAGAAGGCGTACATTGTTCACGAGTAGTTTAGCAGAATTTCGGAATCAGCGTTGGACTGGTGAGGGGCTGGCATAAAAACCAGCGCTACAATGAGTTGGCTGACATCGGCGTGGAATGGCGCTTTGGGTGGTGCTAGGATGCGATTTGGCGGTGAAGCCAAAGATTGTGAGCGAAGGCGATGAGTGAAGCGGTGCGAGCGGCGTTAGAGAGTACGGTGGATGGATTGGCGGAGAGCGCGCCGAAATCCGACGCTGGATTTTTGTGGGATTTTTGGTATCCGGCGCTGCGAAGCGATGAAATTTTCGGGAAGAACCTCGCAACCGCGATGCTGCTGGAAGTGCCGCTGGTGATCGGCAGGACCAGCGAAGGGAAGTCGTTTGCGATGCGGGATGCCTGTCCGCACCGGGGAATCCCTCTCTCCTACGGTCACTTTGACGGAAAGAACCTACAATGCAGCTACCACGGATGGGAGTTTGCGGCTTGCAGCGGAAAATGCGTGGTGATCCCGTCCTTGACCAGCCACGACAAGCTAAAAGTGGAGCGAATCGCCGCGGGGCATTTTCCCTGCGAGGAGCGCGACGGCTATGTATGGGTGTACATGAACGCGCCGGGAACGCGCTTGCCCGAGAAATTGCCGGCGGTGCCGGAACTCGAGAAGTTCGGGGAGCGCTACCGGATTACGCGCCTCGAATGCGAGCTGCCTTCGCACATTGATCACGGGATCATCGGGTTGATGGATCCGGCGCACGGGCCGTTCGTGCACCAGTCGTGGTTCTGGCGAAGCAAGGCCAGCATTCACGAAAAGTCGAAGCAGTTTGAGCCGATTCCCTACGGGTTCCGAATGAGCCCACACAAGCCGAGTGCGAACAGCGCGCCGTATAAACTCCTTGCGAAGATGACGGGCGAAACGGTGACGACCACAATTGATTTTGTGCTGCCCAATCTCCGCACGGAAATCGACCGGAGCGGGAAGCTGTGGTTTTCGAGTCGGGCGACCGTGACGCCGGTGATGCGGGATTTGTGCCGCATCGATTTTGTGGCGGCGTGGAATCTACCGTTTCCCGTCTCGATCTTCCGGATTTTCGCGAAGATTTTCCTGCGACAGGATCAAGAGACGATGATTCAGCAGGCGGAAGGGCTGAAGCACAATCCGAAGCTGATGTTAATTGACGACGCGGACCGTCCGGCAAAGTGGTATTTCGCGTTGAAGCAGGGATTGCTGGAGTCGCGGCGGAGCGGGCTGCCGATGGTGCATCCGATGGACGGTCCGGTGACACTACGCTGGAGAAGTTGACAGGACCCTTTCGCTCGAGAGATAAGTAGCGACTGTCTGCCCCCTCATCTGCGATCCCGACTCTGGAGAACCAAAACTTTGGCAAAGGGGAGGTGGTGCTTTGATTCCGCTCTCTTTTCCACGCCGTGCAGCATTCGTACGCCACGCGCTGGTTCTAGTTTCACTTTTGCCAGCAACCCTTGCGCAAACTCCATCTACGGGCATACGCACTGGCACCGAGTCAAAAGAATTTCACGCTGACCCCTCGCCTCAGCGATTGGAGCGAGGAAGGTATTTGGTCGAGGGGGTGGCACACTGCTTCATGTGCCACGGTGAGCAGGATTACGCGCACGGGAGCAGCCTGCCTTTACCGGGAAGGAAAGGCGTCGGCAAAGTCATAAAGGGCGAACTTTACGACGGCAGCTTCTCTCCGGACGGGCTGGTCTGCCCGAACATTACACCGGACAAGGAGACCGGCGGGGGCACATGGACCGACGCACAGTTCGAACGCGCCATCCGGCACGGCGTTGGTCACGACGGGAGGGAATTGTCTGATTACATGCCGTATGCGTTTTTCCGGAGTATGACGGACGATGACGTGGCTTCGGTGATTGTTTATATCCGATCCATTCCTGCGGTTCATAATTCTTTGCCCAAGCGAAATGTTTCTTTTGCGATCAAGGTGGATCTACATCCTGAAATGGAGCCGAAGTTTCCCGCAGATGCAAGTGAGCAGGTGAAGCACGGCTGGTACTTGGTGCGAATTGCGCAGTGCAATGATTGCCACACAGCTTTTGACGACGAGGCTGGCGTCGCTCGAACGCAACTGATGTTTGGAGGTGGACAACGAATGGCAGGTCCGTGGGGCGACGTTGTAACTCCGAATATCACTTCCGACCCATCAGGCATTTCTCATTATGATGAGGCCATGTTCATAAAGACGATCCGAACTGGGCATGCTTCAGGCGGGACACGGGAACTGAATACGTTTATGCCCTACCGCTATTTCCGAAACATGACAGATGACGATCTGAAGGCAATTTTTGCATACATTCGAACAGTGCCGCCTGTGAGGCATCACGTGGACAATTCCGAGACGCCCACTTACTGTCCGATTTGCAGGCAAAAGCACGGATTTGGCGACAAGAACTAACGAAGGGAAGCCGGGTCGAAATCGACCGAGACCGGGTCGCCTTCCGGGGGCGTGACCAGGATGGTCACGGTGTCCGCCGTGAACACCGATGCGGAATATTCGAAGGTAAGCGTGGCGCCGCACAAGTCGCAATCCCCATAGTCCGGGCATTGCAAGAGTGGTTCACCCGAAGCATTTGCAGGAATGACCAACTGATCCTTCTGCGTCACCCGCACACGAAAGTCGCGCCAGAAGTCCCGCGGACGAAGAGTAAACCCGCTGGAGCTATAACTGCCGCGGTCCGCTGGCTGGACAATGTACTCTCCATAGGAAGCGGTGAACCAGATTTGGACAACGACGCGAACAATCTCGGGCCGTCTATCGTGGTCAATCTGGGCTTGTTGTGCACTGTAGGTGCCGGCTCGCTGGTTGGAATACATGGCCGTCAGGGCGTATGGGGTTAAGAAAGAAATAGAAGCGACGTGCGGACCAGTTTTCGGCAGGGGAAAAGCCACCCCATACCTCCCCAGGAAGTCCGAGTAAATCTCATCGTGATGCTGGCCAAGGAAGTAGGCTTCGCGGACGGCCGTGTCTGAGAGAGGCGTTTCGAGCGCGCGAAGCGGAAACGGAACGGCGAGGGAAGAGGAAAACAACAGAGCGAAGATTCGCTGAGAGTTGGAGAACATGAGAGCCCTCCTGACTTGCTTATAGGACGTTTGGAGAAATGGGCGCGTTTCAGAAGCTGCTCAAGGCCGGAGCTAGTGGGCGGTCCAGCCAAGATCGATGTTCAGGGCTGCACCGGTGATGCCGGAGGCGGCGTCCGAGCAGAGGTAGAGAGCCATGGCCGCGACTTCCTCGGGCTCCAGCAAGCGCCGGATGGCGGCTGGCTCCAGCATGATTTTGCTGACCACTTCATCCGGGGAGATACCATGACGCCGAGCTTGATCCTCGATTTGCTTCTCGACGAGCGGGGTACGGACGTAGGCGGGGCAGATGGCGTTGCAGGTGATGTTGTGGGCCGCAACTTCCAATGCGACCACTTTCGTGAAACCCAGGACGCCGTGCTTCGCCGAGATATAGGCCGCCTTGAAGGGCGAAGCGACTTGGCCGTGGAGGGAAGCGATGTTGATCACGCGTCCCCACTTCCGGGAGATCATGTGGGGGAGGGCGTATTTGGTGCAGAGGAAAGTACCGGTGAGGATGACGCCAATGAGCTGGTTCCAGCGCTCTTCGGGGAATTCCACAACGGGAGAAACGAATTGAAGACCGGCATTGTTGACCAGAACGTCGAGCCGGCCGAATCTGGCGATGGTGGCGTCGACCATGCGATGGGTGTCCTGGGGCGAGGAGACGTCGCCGGCCACAAAGGCGCCGGCGGGGCCGATTGTTTGGAGTTTTTTTAGGGCAGCTTCGGCCGCGGCGGGATCAAGGTCGGCGATAACGAAATTGGCTCCGGCGTGGGCAAAGGCCTCGGCAATGGCATAGCCAATGCCACTGGCGCCACCAGTAATCAGGGCTGTTTTACCGTTCATAGCAGTTCCCCTCGTGGACCACGACGGAGCCTCAAACGGTCAATCGAAAAAGCGCAGCCCCTTATACCCCGCAAGTTTGGTCTTGACAAGCCCGAACACCGGGAGTACAAAGCCTGCTAACCAAAACGAGCGCTCGTTCAGTTAGAGCAAGCGCTCGTTTTGTACGAAAGGCATCATGCCACATTTGCTGGGGCAAACCATCGAAAAAAATCAGCGCAAGATCGAGCGCGCTGCATTGCAACTGTTTACCCGCAAAGGGTTCCACGGCACCACCGTGCGCGAGATTGCAAAGAAGGCCGGGGTCTCGATGGGCAAGCTGTACATCTACTACGACACCAAGGAGGAGATCTTCATCGCCCTGGTGAACAACCTGGGTCGCAGGATGGAGACGATCCGGCAGAAGGAACTGATGCCGTTGATGGAGAGCCTGGATCCGGATTCGCTGCGCAAGCTGGCGACCGCTATCGGGCGAATCGTGCGGGAGAACCTGGACTACTGGCGGCTGATGTACATCGACGTCGTGGAGTTCCGCCACAAGCACTTTATTCACAGCTTCCGGGAAATTGCCGGAGGGCTGCGGATGTACGCAAACGCGGTGATTCAGAAATCGAAAGTGAATTTTCCCCCGGGGGTGGATCCTTCGCTGGCTTACACCGCGATCTACTTGCACTTTTTCACCTATTTCCTTGCGGAAGAGTTATTCGGTGCCAAGCGGCACCTCGGGATGAGCAACGAAGAAGCAATCGAGCAACTGGTTTTGCTCTATACCGGTGGACGTGTGGGAACGAGTTCAAAGGGGTAGTTCGGGAGGAGGGTGTGCAAATGAAGTCGACAATCGCAAGTCTCCTTGTGGCATGGCTACTGCTCTTGGCGGGAATCACGAAGGCGCAAACACCGACCACGGGACAGATTGCCGGTGTGGTTCGAGACCCGAGCGGCGCGGTGGTGAGTGGAGCGAAGCTCACGCTGACCAGCGCCGGCGGGACGCAACGGGAGACTTCGACCAATGACAGCGGGCGCTACGCTTTCTCGCTGCTGCCCCCGGGCAATTACCAACTGGAAGTAATTGCCTCGGGATTTGCAGCCGCCAAACTGGACCAGATCGTCGCGAAGATCACAGAGACGACGACGGTCGACGTCCAACTGGTGTTGGCAACACAGAAGCAGGAAGCGGTGACAGTCGAGGCGCTTCCTCCACTGGTGGACGCCGATACAGCGGGACGCGGCACAGTCATTGAGCAAACGGAAGTGCGCCAATTACCGCTGCCAACCCGAAACTTCCAGCAATTGCTGACACTGACCGCAGGCACTTCCGGGCCGATCCAGAACTCTTCCGACCTGGGCCGCGGGGATGCTCCCATCTACGTGAACGGGCGCCGCGCCACTTCCAATTCGGTGATCATCAATGGCGTGGATGCGAATTCGATCGGAACGGGATCCACGCCCAATTTGGCCATTCCGGCGACGGACGCGTTGCAGGAGTTCATCGTGCAGACGAGCCAGTATGATGCCTCGCAGGGCCGCGTATCGGGCGGCATCGTCGCGGCGGTGACCAAATCCGGAACCAACGAGTTTCACGGGAATGCATACGAATTTTTCCGGAACACGGTTCTCGACGCCAATAATTTCTTCCTGAATGCGGCAGGTGTCTCCCGGCCACCGTATCAGCGCAACCAGTTTGGCGGCACCTTCGGCGGACCCATTCTAAAAGACCGCTTGTGGTTCTTTCTTTCGTACCAGGGAAGCCGGGAGCGGAACGACACTTCGCTGACCAACTCCATCGGCACGGTGTTTGTTCCCGGTAATCTGACGAACGATCGCTCGGACGCCGCGATTGCCAATTTGGCGGCCTCGTTTGGGGTCCCGCTGTGTTCGCAGGTTCCCCTGTCGTGCCTGAGTCCGACCGCCCAGTTTCTCCTGCAAGCTACGCTGCCGAACGGATCTTATGTCATTCCCTCCGCGCCACACCCGACTGACTCCAATGCGCCGGTAGCCGCGCCGGTGGTTGCCAATTCGAAATTCCGCGAGGATCAGTTCAATACGAATCTCGACTTCCAGGTGAATTCCGCCAACCGCTTGTCGGTAAAATTCTTTTCCGCGAACAACCCAGCCACGCAAGGTCTATTCAATCTCTTCGGCCTTGCGAACCCGCTGCCCGTACCAGGGTTCGGGGGCACCGCGAACCTCAACCAAAGACTGCTTTCGGTGGACGATGTCCATGTGTTTTCTTCGAATCTCGTGAACGACGCGCGGTTTGGTTATTCCGCCATCTCCACGGGTTCCAAGCCCCAGGAGCCGTTCACTTCCAGCCAAGTGGGAATTTCCTCTCCCTTGAGCAATCTGTTTCCCGGGATGCCGGAGATTTCCGTGGCCAACTATTTTGACACCGGTGCCAATCCGTTTTCTGACAACGGCGCAGTGGAAACAACGTACACGGC
>Ga0335085_10014847_pt1 | contig 11337 bp, 12 predicted proteins | sample Lox_Sample_45_FD_206712 | JGI IMG/M metagenome (GOLD analysis project Ga0335085, IMG submission 206712) | Soil microbial communities from Loxahatchee National Wildlife Refuge, Florida, United States - Lox_Sample_4.5 | ecosystem: Environmental > Terrestrial > Soil > Wetlands | place: USA... | reverse complement strand
CCGAAGAGGACCAGGTTGGCGTCGGGCAGGGCCACGCCTTCGGGCACGTAGGCCTTCACGATGGTGGTAGCGGTCAGGTCGGGAGCGAAGTAGGCGCTCTCCTCCAGATAGGTCTCGTTGCCGGCAGCGCCCGACTGCGCGCGGCTGCCCAGCCGGTAGGGCAGGTTGTACTCGGTGAAGACCTCGGCCAGGCGCTCGACCTCGCCGGTGGAGGCGGCGGCAAACAGCACGCGCCGGCCCTCGCCGGCCAGCTTCTGCACCTCTTCCACCATCGCCGGGACGGAGCCGTGGAAGCGCGCCGTGGGCTGCGAGACGAAAGCGATCTGCGGCTCGGCACCGCTCTCGATGCCCAGGTGCTCGAGTGCGCCCCCGGGGCGCGCAGCCACCATGGACCTCAGCTCTTCGGGCGGATAGTAGAGGTCCTCCGGCCGCGCCAGGTTGCCCACGCCGCTGCGCTCGTGGGCGGCGGCGATGCGCTCCCAGAGCTGGTCGAGATCGTCCCAGACGGCGGCGGGCTCGTCGAGGAAGACCGCGGCCTGGGGCAGGAAGTCGAAGAGGCTGCTCGCGGCGCCGGCCAGCGGCGCGTAGAACTCCCAACCGGGAAAGACGCCGGCGCCGGCGGTGAGAGCGGCGGCGCGCCGCGTTTCTTCCTCGCCCGCCACCCGCCCGCCGCTCAGGCGCGCGTGGATGGCCGCCAGCATCTCCTCCCGCACCGGGGTCTCGGTCATGGGCAGCAGCAGCGCCTCTTCCACCGGGCTGGAGGAGCGCTGCGAGGCGGGATCGAACTTGCGCAGGGTGTCGACCTCGTCGCCGAAGAATTCCACGCGCACCGGGCGGTCGGCCTCGGGGGAGTACACGTCGAGGATGCCGCCGCGCAGCGCATACTGCCCGGGCATCTCCACCACGTCGGCGGCCTCATAGCCCACGGTGTTGAGGTGCTCGAGCAGTTGCGCGGGATCGATGGCCTCGCCGCGGCGCAGCGTGCGCGCCAGGTCGGAGTAGAACTCCGGGCGGCGCAGGCGCAGCGCCGCCGCTCCCGCGGGCGCGACCACGATGGCGGCCTCGCCGGTGGCCATCTTCCACAGCGCGGTGGCGCGCTGCTCCTGGATCTCGGGGTGCGGCGAGAGGTTCTCGAAGGGCAGCACGTCGCGGGTGGGCAGGAAGACGATGGCCTCCGGCCGCACCGCCCCGGTGAGTTCGCCGAAGGCCTGCAGCACGGGCAGCGCCTCTTCCGCGGCCTTGTTGCCCGGCACCAGCACGATCAGGGGGCGCTCGGCGGCCCGCTGCAGCAGGGTGAGGTAGAGATTCTTGGCGGTGGGGGTGAGCCCGGAGACACGTATCCGCCCCGCGCCGGTCTTCAGGTGGGTGACCGCGCGCGCCAAGGGCGCCAGGTTTTCCGCGTCCGCAAACAGTTCGCGGACGAAGGGCAGGACCATTGCGCATTCGATTGTATCAGCCGGAGCGTGCCAAAAGTCACAGCCGACGCGGCAAGGCCGGCGTAGGCTGAGAAGATGGCAACCGACTACGCATTCTTTCCGGAACTGCTGAGCGAGGTGGAGGTCCCCTCGAAGGGCATCCTCAGCCGCACCCTGCACAACGACGAGCGCGTGCGCATCGTGCTCTTCGGCTTCGCCGCGGGCGAGGAACTCTCGGCGCACACCGCGCCCGTGCCCGCGGTGCTCTACTTCCTGCAGGGCGAGGCGCGCGTCAAGCTGGGCGAGGACACGCTCGAGGCCCGGCCGGGCTCGCTGGCCCACATGGCCCCCAACCTGCCCCACGGAATCCTCGCCAAGACGCCGCTGGTCATGCTGCTGGTGATGGCGAAGTAGCGCCGCGACGGCGGCGCTGCTCCGGCTGGTATATTTAGGGCTTCGCATGCCCCGCAAGCTCGAGCAATCCCGCAAGCTGCAGCAGCGCGCCGAGCAGGTGATCCCCGGCGGGGTGGACTCGCCGGTGCGCGCCTTCCGCGCGGTGGGCGGCGACCCGCCCTTCATCGTGCGCGGCCAGGGCGCGCGGATGTTCGACGCCGACGGCAACTCCTACCTCGACTACGTCGGCTCCTGGGGGCCGCTCATCCTGGGCCACGCCTTCCCCGCGGTCGTGGCCGCCATCGCCGAAGCCAACCAGCAGGGCGCGAGCTTCGGCGCCTCCTCGCCGCGCGAGGTGGAGTTGGCCGAAGCCGTCCTCCAAGCCTTCCCCGCCATGGAGAAGGTGCGCTTCGTGAGTTCGGGCACGGAAGCGACCATGAGCGCCATCCGCCTGGCCCGCGCCGCCACCGGGCGCAAGTACATCGTGAAGTTCGAGGGCTGCTACCACGGCCACGCCGACGCCCTGCTGGTGAAGGCGGGCTCGGGGGTGGCCACCTTCGGCATCCCCGGCTCCGCCGGCGTCCCGGAAGAGTTCGTGCACTTCACCCTCGCCCTGCCCTACAACGACCCGAACGCGGTGGACGCCGCCTTCAAGCAGCACAAGGGCGAGATCGCCTGCGTGATCGTGGAGCCGGTGGTGGGCAACATGGGTTGTGTGCCTCCCGCCGAGGGTTTCCTCGATGCGCTGCGCTACCTGACCTCGCGCGACAATGCCCTGCTCCTCTTCGACGAGGTCATGACCGGCTTCCGCGTGGCCTTCGGCGGGGCGCAGGAGCTTTACGGCACGCGTCCCGACCTGACCACGCTGGGCAAGATCATCGGCGGAGGCTTGCCGGTGGGCGCCTACGGCGGCCCCGCGGAGATCATGGACCAGGTCGCGCCGCTGGGCCCGGTCTACCAGGCGGGCACGCTCTCGGGGAATCCCTTGGCCATGGCCGCGGGACTGGCCACGGTGCGCCATCTCGGCGAGCATCGCGAGATCTACGGGCGGCTGGACCGGCTGACCGCCACGCTGCTGGCCATGCTGCTCGACGTCGCGAAAGATGCGGGTGTTCCGGTGACCGCCAACCGCGTGGGCTCCATGTTCACCTGTTTCTTCACCTCTGAGCCGGTGAAGGACTGGGCCAGCGCGGCCAAGTGCGATACCGGGCGCTTCGGCAAGTTCCATCGCGCCATGCTCGACGCGGGCGTGTGGCTGCCGCCCTCGCAGTTCGAGGCCGCCTTCGTCAGCACCGCACACAGCGACGACGACGTGCGCGCCACCGTGGACGCCGCGCGCCAGGCCGTTGCCGCCGTCCAAGGCTGATCACCACAGAAACACGGAGGCACAGAGGAATCCAGACGACCTTTCTCCCTGTCTCTGTGCCTCTGTGGTGGATTCACGCGCCTTATTGCGCAGGCCGGTCGGGCGGGTCGGGATCGTAGTGCACCAGGGTGAACTTCCCGTTCTCGAAGTGATAGTAGTGGCGACCGCATTTCTCCCCGTCGGGGCAGCCCTCGACCACCAGCAGCGCGCTGTCCGCCTTGAAGTTGACCATCTCGGGATACTTCTGCAGCTCCGGGCCGGACTCGGGGCCCACGTGGAACTCGATCGCCGTCATGGGCGGGTCATAGACGCGGCCGCTGACCGCGTCGGCGACCGCGAACTCCATGCACCCGGTGCCGCAGCCCCAGGTGGCCACCACATAGTGGCCGGCGAAGTTCACTCCCTGCGCCACACTTTCGCGGATCCGCGTCCGGTAAAGCCGTTGGTAGCGGGTCACCGGGCGCGGCGGCACCGGTTTGCCCTTGTAGACTTCCTTCACCGGGTAGTCGGCGAAGTCGGGCAGCTTTCCCGGTACCTTGTTCTGCGCTCCGAGCCCCGGGATCAAGCCGAGCCAGCAGGCCAGCAACAGGGCGGCGCACGGCAAATCACGGCGCACTCTCATTCATCCCTCCGTGTCCCCGTGGCTCCGTGGTGGGTTCTCATCATCTCCGGCACGGTGACGAATTGGTAGCCCTCGTCCTTATACCGGCGCAACAGCCGGTCGGTGGCCTCGACGGTGTGGGCGCGGTCGGCGCCCATCTCGAGGTGCCCGCCGTCGTGCAGCAGGATGACATCGCCGCCGCGGATCTGCCGCCGGGCGTGCTGCTCGACGCGATCGGCCGTGGTCTCCTTCCAGTCATAGCAGGTCACCGTCCACATAACCGGCGTCAAGCCCAGGGCGCGGGAGGTCCGCAGCACTCCGGGACGGCGCGCGCCGAAGGGCGGACGGAAGATGGTCGCAGGCTCGCCCACCACCTCGCGCAGCACCGCCTGGCAGTCTTCCAGCTCCTTGCGCACCTGGCCGGGCGAGGTGAAGAACAGGTTGGGATGGGTGAAGGTGTGGTTGCCGATGGCATGGCCGGCGCGCGCCACCGCCTGCGCGATCTCGGGGCGCCGGCGCACGTATCGGCCGATGAGGAAGAAGGTCGCCTTGACGTTGTGCCGCTCCAGTACTTCCAGCAGGCGCAGGGTGTGAGGATGGTTGGGGCCGTCGTCGTAGGTGAGGGCGAGGCGGCGCGTCCCCGGCGCCAGCCCGGTGAAGGTCGCGCCGAAGAGCTGTGAGCGCGGCGCCATGGCGGCATAGGCGCTCACGCCGGCGAGTCCCGCGAGCGCACCCGCACCGGCGGCGATGGCGGTGGCGATCATCGTGCAATTGTAAACAAGCACTCAGCATTCAGCACTCAGCATTCAGCCAATTCGCGTTTCGGGGCGAATGCGCACTGGCTGAATGCTGACGGCTGAGTGCTGAGTGCTCCGTAGTAACTCTTCTCGCAATTGCGCGGCGCGCGAAAGCGGGCTATGCTGCGGCAGACTCTGGGACATCCCGAGACATGGCCAACCTCTTCGAGCCGCCCAAGTACATCGCCATAGAAGGGCCCATCCGAGTCGGCAAGAGCACGCTCTCGCGCATCATCGCCGAGCGCCTGCACGCGCAACTGATCACCGAGCCGGAGAGCAACCCCTTCCTGCGCTCCTTCTACGACGGCGAGCCCGGGGCCGCCTTCCAGGCGCAACTGGCCTTCCTCATCGAGCGCTACCAGCAGCTCAAGGCGCTGGACGTGGGCCCGGCCTCGCGCAAGACCGTGGTCGCCGACTACATCTTCGAGAAGGACAAGCTCTTCGCCTGCATCAACCTCAACGACGCCGAATTGGGCGTCTACAACCGCTTCTACAACGAGTTTCGCGAGCAACTACCCACCCCCGAGCTGGTCATCTACCTGCAGGCCAAGCCCGAGGTGCTCAAGAAGCGGATGAAGAAGAAGAACTCGCCCGGAGAGCAGGCCATCAGCGACGACTACATCGAGGAGGTGGCGCGCGCCTATGAGCACTTCTTCTTCCACTACTCGGCCTCGGACCTGTTGGTGGTCAACACCTCCGACATCGACTTCGTGGACCGCCACGAGGACCTGCAGGAATTGCTGCGCCGCCTGACCGCTCCCATCAAGGGCACGCAGTACTTCCTGCCCCTGGGAACGGAGTCGGCCAGCGCCTAGTTCCCGGTTCCCGGTTGCCAGTTCCCAGCCCCCCTTTCCCTGGGCGGAAGATTGGGTCTACAATGCGCTTGCCCACATCTATTGAGTGGGCGACAGGCGGTATCCCGCGGAGCGGGAACTGCACTGGAGGAAACATGAGCATCACCTCTCCGGGGCTCCCGGGCGAGTCCCACCTTCCCAAGATCACCACTTCCACCCTGCTGGAGAAAAAGCAGCGGCACGAGCCCATCGTCTCGCTCACCGCTTACGACTACGCCTCCGGGCGGCTGCTGGACGAGGCCGGGATCGACGTGATCCTGGTGGGCGACTCGCTGGCCCAGGTCATGCTGGGCTATGAGAGCACGCTGCCGGTCACGGTGGAGGAGATGCTGCACCACGTGCGGGCGGTGCGGCGCGGGGTGCGGCGCGCGCTGCTGGTCGCCGACATGCCCTACGCCTCCTACCACGTCACCAAGAACGAGGCCCTGCGCAACGCCACCCGCTTCGTCAAAGAGGGCGGCGCCGAGGCGGTCAAGATCGAGGGCGGGGAGAAGCGCGTGGAACTGGTGCGGCGGCTGCTGGAGGCGGAGATCCCGGTCTTCGGGCACATCGGGCTGACCCCGCAGTCGGTGCACGTGATGGGCGGCTACAAGGTGCAGGGCAAGACCCTGGCCGCGGTGGAGCAGCTCATGCGCGACGCGGTGGCGCTGGACCAGGCCGGCGTCTCGGGGCTGTATCTCGAGGGCATCCCGCGCGAGGTGGCGGGGATGATCACCGCCGAGATCAGCGCGCCCACCATCGGCATCGGGGCGGGGCCGGAGTGCGACGGCCAGGTGCTGGTGCTGCACGACCTGATCGGGCTGACCTTCGCGCCGCCGGCCAAGTTCGTGCGCCGCTACGCCGACGCGGCCGCTCTGCTGACCGGCGCGGCGCGCCGCTTTCAGCAGGACGTGGTCTCCGGTGCCTACCCCTCGGACGAAGAGTCGTATCACCTGCCGCGGGAGACGCAGGCGGCGCTGGAGACGCTACTGGCGCGCCCGCGGGTGGCCCGGCGGTGAGCGTCAATCGATCGCGATCAGGGGGTCGCAGAGGCGCTTGATGGCGTCGCGCTGCAGGGGACTGAGGGTGAGGAACTCCAGGCCGTAGTTGAGGCCGTTGCGGCGGCGGACGGCGGCGCGCAGGTGCAGCGGCTGGCGGGTCAGAGGCAGGGTGAACTCCATCTCCACCACCTCGCCGGCATTCAGCTCGCCGCCCAGAGTGACGCCCATGCCTCCTTCGCTGATGTCGGTGCTGCGGCCGCGCAGTTCGGCGACGCCCTGCTCGCGGCGGGCCTTCACCAGCACGCGCACGTCGACGCGATAGCGAGGAAAGTGGCGCGCGTCCGGCTTGCCCGCCTGCACCGACCGGCCGCTGGTGGTGTCGTTCATCTGCGTGGCGAAGTCTCCTTAGGGTCCGAGCACCAGGTTCCGGAGGGGCCGCCAGTTCGGGAGCTGCGGAGCCGCGAGGGGCGGCCGGAAGCTGAACCTGTCCGGCAAAGTTGTTGAGACAGTACGCCTTAGGGGAAAGGTGGTCAAGTAACCATGGCGCGGTTACGAGTTACTGAAGTTTGTCGAAGCGGGGCCGCGGCTCGCCCCGCCGAGGGATGAGAGAATGGCCGCGGGCATGAGGATCTGCCGCACCACCGCCGAGATGCGCACCGCCTGCCGCGCGATGCGGCGCGCCGCGCGCCGCCTGGGCTTGGTGCCCACCATGGGGGCGCTGCACGCCGGGCACCTCTCGCTGGTGCGGGCGGCGCGGGCGCGGTGTGACGCGGTGGCGGTCTCCCTCTTCGTCAACCCGCTGCAGTTCGGGCCCAAGGAGGACTACGGTCGCTATCCGCGCAGCTTCGAGCAGGACTGCGCTCTGCTCGAGGCGGAGGGCGTGGAGCTGCTCTTCGCGCCCAGCGTCGAGGAGATGTATCCCGCGGGGGCGGTGACCTACGTGACGGTGGAGGGCCTGAGCGAGCGGCTGTGCGGGCGCTCCCGCCCCGGGCACTTCCGCGGCGTGACCACGGTGGTGAGCAAGCTCTTCCACATCGTGGAGCCGGACGCCGCCTTCTTCGGGCAGAAGGACGCGGCCCAGTCCAGCATCCTGCGGCGCATGGTGCGCGACCTCGACCTGGAGATCGAGATGGTGATCTGCCCCATCGTGCGCGAGGCGGACGGGCTGGCCATGAGTTCGCGCAACGCCTACCTGACGGCGGAGCAGCGGCGCGCCGCCACCGTGCTCTTCCGCGCGCTGGAGCGGGCGCGGGAGCTGGCCGAGGCGGGCGAGCGCGGCTCCCTGGCCCTGGCCGCCGCCGCCCTGAAGGTGCTGGCCTCGGAGCCCGAGGTGCGCGTGGACTACGTGGAGGTCGTGGACAACGACACGCTGGAGCCGGTGGCGGAGGTCTCGCGCGGCGCCCTGGTGGCCGTGGCCGCCTACCTGGGCGAGACCCGTCTGATCGATAACCTGCTGCTGCCGGCGAAGAATTGACCGCAGAGATCGGTGAGACCGCAGAGAAAGATAAATCCACCACAAAGACACAGAAGCACGGAGAAGAGCATTGAAAGGGCACGGCTTCAGCCGTGCCGTACAGGCGTCAGGCCTTCCTATCCCGAGTGAGCCCGGAGCGCCAGCGAGGGCGGAGCGAGGGAAGCGCGATGGAACGAACCTTCCCTCAAGAGGTACACTGCAGTGCTCCCCGCATTTCCTCCCCCCAGGAGTGCGTATGGGGAACCCGCCGCTCGGTTGCAGCTCCCTGATCACAGACCCCCAGGTGCTTCGCCGCGTGCGCCTGGTGCGCTTGGCAGCCTGGGTCACCGTAGCACTTGCCGGCGTGGAAGCGTGGCTCTCGTTTTTCCCCTCGAGTGCTCGTTGTTCGATCAGGCCATCAACCGTGTGGTTGTTGATCGTCGGAATGGCTGCGGCGCCGCACGTGGCCGTGGCCTGGCCGGGCTCTCCTCGCAAATGGCAATTGGCGCTGGCCTACGCCTGGAGCTGGGCGCTGACCGTGCTGCTGTGGTTGTCATTATTCATGACCTTTGATGCATATTCTCTCCGCAGTCTCGACGTGCTGCGGTTCCTGTTCTGGGGACTGTTTCCGTTGCAGTTGTTCATCATCGCAACCGCCGCCGGCGTCCGTACTGCCCTGCGCCGGGCGCCCCGGGACATGTGGGTCCGCGTTGCCGGCATCGCCTTTGCCCTGGGCTGGGCATCGCTGATGGCCAGCGTGCTCCCCGCAAACGCACATCTTCTCCAAGGTCCGCCCTATAGTTACACCGTGTCGGCCGTGGGCTCGGTGCGCGCGGTGAACACCGGCTTGGCGGCCTACCAAGCCTCCTGCGGAGGCTTCGCGGAGAGACTGGAGCAACTGGGCCCACCTCCGGGGAGGACCTACGCGACGCAACCCGCACCCGCCGCGCAGCTCGATTGCGAGCACGGTGGCGTGATTGATCGGTCCGACGCGTCCGGCATCAGGTCGGGCTACCGCCTCACCTACGCCCCCGGCAAGCGAGACGCCTTCAACCACATCCTCAGCTACACCCTGACCGCGCGCCCCGAAAAGTACGGTGAAACCGGCCTCTATAGCTTCTTCAGCGACGAGTCGGCGGTGATCCGCACCTGTTGCGAGGACCGCGCGCCCACCGCTCAAGACCCTCCTCTGAAGTAGCCATTTGGCTGCGCGATTCCCTCGCTACGCCCTTGCTAGCGCTACGGGCTCACTCGGGATAGCTATGGTCCTTTCTTCTTGCGTCTCGGCGTTCTCTGCGGTCTCGGCGGTGAAACAAAGGTGTTCCCGGCAATCAAGTAGCGCAGGGGCCGGCGGGCGGCCTGGCGGATGCCGATGCGCGGGGTGACGGCGATGCGGCGGGGGCGGAAGCCGTCTTCGGCGATGGTGAGGTCGGAGCGGGTGAAGTCCTTGCCGTTGTCGCGGGCGCGAGTGACGCCCAGGGCCTGGCAGAGGCGCCCCGGGCCGCTGGTCAGGCGCTCGAGCGCCCGCTTCCCGTCCAGCCCGACCTTGCGGGCGCGCGCCATCTCCTCGAGCCCGGCCACCGGTTCTAACGCGCGCAGCAACACGCATCCCGCATTCCCCGGCGGCAGGCAGGAGACGTTCAGGCAAAAGTGGGCGCCGTAAATGAGATAGACGTAGGCGTGGCCGGGCGGGCCAAAGAGCACGCGGTTGCGCGGGGTGGGGCCGCGGAAAGCGTGCGCGGCCGGATCTTTCTCGGCCAGGTAGACCTCGACTTCGACGATGCGCCCGGCGCGCAGGCGGCGTCCGCTCCGCCGCACGAGCAGTTTGCCCAGCAGCCCGCGCGCCACCCGGCGGGGATCGCGATCGAAGAAGGAGCGGGGCAGCGTTCGCAGGCGCATGGTAGGCGTGGCCGCCCTATCCCAGCGCGGCCAGCACTTCCTCGGCGTGGCCGTCGGCCTTCACCTTGGGGAAGATGCGGGCGATCCTGCCCTCGGGCGAGATCAGGAAGGTGGTGCGCTCGATGCCCATCACCTTCTTGCCGTACATATTCTTCTCCTTGATGACGCCGAAGGCGTGGCAGAGCTTCTTGTCGGTGTCGGCGAGCAGCGGGAAGGGCAGATCGTACTTGTCTTTGAACTTCTTCTGGCGCTCGACGGAATCGGCGGAGACCCCCAGCACCACCGCGCCGGCTTTCTGGATCTTCTTGTAGGCGTCGCGGAACCCGCACGCTTCGATGGTTCAACCCGGGGTGTCGGCCTTGGGGAAGAAGAAAAGGACGAGGTGGCGGCCGCGGAAATCCTTGAGCGCGACCTGCCGGCCGTTCTCATCGGGTACACTGAAGTCCGGTGCCTTGTCGTTGATCTCCATGACGCGCGCTCTCCTCAGGAACCTTGCTGCCGCCATTCTACCGCGCCGCCGCGCCGGGGCGCTGCTGGCGGGGTTGCTGCTGGCGACGACCGCGCTGCTGGCGCAGTATCGCAGCAAGCGGCCCGCAGCCCACGCCCTGCGCGCGGTGGGGGTGCTGGAGTGGCCGGCGAGCGGCGGCACGCCCCGCCTCGTCCCCCTGATCATCCTGGCGGACGGCCAGTATTACGACGCCAGCATCTACCGGGCGTCGCCCGTGCCCATGGCGGTGGAGCCGGGCACGGTGTACGAAGGTCAGGAGGCGGGCGCCGCCAAGGGACTGTTCACGATCAGCGCCGCGCAGGAATTGACGGAGACCAAGGTGTGGTACGGCGCGGGCACCTGGGCGGAGGGCGAGACCGGGACCCACGCCACCGCGCCGCGGGAAGAAGACCGCCCGGTCCTGCGCCGGGCCAAGCCGGCAGCGAGCGCGCCGGCCGCCGGCGCCGCGCAACCTGCCCCCCAGGCAGCCACGGAGCAGCAGATGGCGAGCGATCCCAACCGCCCGGTGCTGCAGCGGGGCAAGCCGCCGGCCCCCGCGCCGGCACCATCCCCACCTCCGGTCCGGCCCGCAGCGGCCCCGCCTGCCGCTCCGGTTTCGGCAGCCGTCCCGCCGCCTCCACCGGCAGCGTCCCAGCGGATGGTGGCGGTCTCCGACGCCCAGCCAGGGGAGAACCGCAGCTTCGTCCTGAGCTGGAGCCCCTCGGAAAAAGAGACGCTCCGCAAGAAGGCGGTGGCGCTGGGCCAGCAGGAGATCGCCAGGTACACGCTAGCGCCGGGGGGGCAGCACGCCGTCCCCGGGCCGCTCACCGACCTCGACGTCCGCTTTTTCGACGTCTTCAGCGACAACGCCCCGGAGATCGTGCTGAGCGCGCACCTGCCCGCGGGCACCTACGGGCGGCCGGCTGCGCGCGCCTCCCGCGGGAGCAAGGCCAAGACGACGACGCCCCGGAGCCAGCCCGACGTCTACATCACCCTGGTGGCGCGCAGCGACCTGGACGGCAACCTGCGGCGCATCTTCGTCTCCATCACCGACAGCGGGCGCCTGGACGCGGTGCCGCGCCTGGAGCTGCT
>Ga0335085_10014846_pt1 | contig 11338 bp, 12 predicted proteins | sample Lox_Sample_45_FD_206712 | JGI IMG/M metagenome (GOLD analysis project Ga0335085, IMG submission 206712) | Soil microbial communities from Loxahatchee National Wildlife Refuge, Florida, United States - Lox_Sample_4.5 | ecosystem: Environmental > Terrestrial > Soil > Wetlands | place: USA... | reverse complement strand
CAAGGCCGCCGACGGTGTGCTGCTCGGCCCGGTCTCGCACAACGACTATCCGCCGGCGGCGCAAGGCGGGCTCAATCCGTCCGGCGAATTGCGCAAGCGGCTCGACCTTTACGCCAATATTCGCCCGGCGCGCTCGCGCGAGGGCTTTCCACCGCGCTGCGGCAAGCCGGTCGATCTCGTGGTCGCGCGCGAAAACACCGAGGGCTTCTACGCCGACCGCTCGATGTTCGTGGGACCGGGTGAGTTCATGCCGACGCCCGATCTCGCGCTTGCCGTACGCAAGATCACGCGGTTGGGCTCGACCCGCATCGCCGAAACCGCGTTCCGCCTCGCCATGCAGCGGCGCAAGAAGGTGACCGCCGTGCACAAGGCGAACGTGCTGCGCGTCTCCGACGGGCTTTATCTCGAATGCGTGCGCGCGGTCGCGGCGCGCTATCCGCAGGTGACCTACGAAGAGCGTATCATCGACGCCATGGCGGCGCTGCTCGTGCGCGACGCCGGCCAGTTCGACGTCGTCGTCACCACCAACATGTATGGCGACATTCTCTCCGACGAGGCGAGCGAGATTTCCGGCAGCCTCGGGCTTGCCGCTTCGCTCAACGCCGGCGATGACCACGGCGTGGCGCAAGCGCAGCACGGCTCGGCGCCCGACATCGCCGGCAAGAACATCGCCAACCCGGCTTCGCTCATCGGTTCGGCGGCGATGCTGCTCGCCTGGCTCGGCGAGCGGCGCGGCGAGAAAAAATTGGTCGACGCGGCGCAGGCGATCGAGGCTGCGCTCGACCGCGTCATCGCCAGAGCGGACGGACGCACGCGCGACCTCGGCGGCACGCTCGGCACCGACGCTTTCGCCGCGCGAGTGGCGCAGGCGCTCGGTTAGACGGTTCTCAGCGCAAAGCCCGCCCTGCGCGCAGGGCATCGGCCATGGCGGCAACGACCGAGCCCCAGTCGAGCGGCCGCGGCTGGCGGAACAATCGCATCGTCGGATACCACGGCGTCGTCTCGCCCGCGCTTTGCCAGCGCCAGTCGGTGTCGATCGCCGGCAACAGCGTCCACACCGGCGTGCCCAGCGCACCCGCAAGATGCGCCGGCGCCGAATCGATGGAGATGACAAGGTCGAGTTGCTTGATGACGGATGCGGTCGCGGAAAAATCCGCCAAGCAGGGCGAAAGATCGCGCACGCGCTCGCGATAGGGCGATGTCAAAAGCTCGCAAACGCGCTCGCCGACCTGCAGGCTGACCCATTCGATGTCAGGCAAGGCGAACAGCGGGGCGAAATCCATAAGCCGCATGCTGCGATGGGCGTCGTTGGCATGCTTGGGATTGCCGGCCCAAACGAGGCCAATGCGTCGGCCCATGCCGGCGCGGTCAGCAAACGGAGCCGCGCAATGCTGCGGCGCCGACAAATAGGGGCCGTTCCACACATCGATCGAGTCAAGGCCGAGCGCATGCGGCAGGCTGCACAAGGGCAAGCTCGCATCCATCGCTTGCGGTGCGTCCGCCGGGCCGAACGCGGCTTCGATGCCGGGCGCGGTGGCGGCGAGCGCCTTCAATGAATCCTGCACGAAGGCAAACAGCCGGTAGCCGCCGAGCAGGGACGCGAAGCGCAGGAACATGATGGCGTCGCCCTGGCCTTGATCGTTCCACAGCAACACCCGGCTGCCCGGCTTGAGCGCCGGCGTCCAGTTGGGCAGCCTCCACGGCGCGCGGGTTCCATCCGCCAGCGTCAGCCGCCACTCATAGGCGGCAAAGCCCTCTTTCCAGCGGCCTTGCAGCAAGAGCAGGTTGGCGAGATTGAAATGCGCCTGCGCGAGATTGGCGCGATCGCCGCTGGCGATGGCCTGGCGGTAGCACGCCTCCGATTCGGCGAAACGCCCGGCGCTTTTCAGCAGCTTTGCGTAATTGATTGCGGCTGCGGCGTCGTTGCGATGGCTCTCGAGCAGGCGCCGGTAATGGCTTTCGCTCGCCTCCAGCTCGCCGCTGCGGAATAGCAGATTGGCGTAGTTGTAGAGCAGATCCCGGTGCGTGGGATGATGCGTGAGCGCCTTGCGGTACACCGCCGCCGCGGCTTCCGTCTCGCCGAGTTGTTGCGTCGCCAACGCGAGGTTGACCCAGGCCGCGGCGTTTTGCGGCGCGCAGGCCGTCGCCTTGCTCCAGGCTTCGACCGCGTCCGCCATGCGCCCGCATTGCTGCAGGATGACCCCGTAATTATAGGCGATGTCGGCGCGCTCTGGCAGCGCTTGGTGCGCCCGCGCCAAGGCCGCGCGGGCCTTGTCGAGGTCGCCCTGCGCGCAATAGACGACGCCGCGGATCAGCAGCAGGTCGGGCTCGCCGATATGTCCCTCGGCTTGGCGGCAAAGGCTTTCGGCCAGCACAAAATCGCGCCGGCCGATCGCGTCGGACACCCGAAGTTTCAGATCGATATCCATCATGCTGATTACGGCTGCGCGCGCGTGGGCGTGATTCGCGCGTCGCCATTATCTCAGTCCACGCCGCGCCCGCCCAGGACGCCGATCGTACGTCGTCTGGGCGGTGCAGAGCCTGGATGCAGCGCCGGAAAAATCGAGGATCGATACGGGCCGTTCCGCTCGGCAGGCCCTGGAGCCCGCCGGGCCGGGACTGCTCCGCTTTCCTTGTCCCGGGAAACGCGGAGCCGGCGACGGCCACCCCAGCGCCAGCGAAAATTACGAGCGATACCGCTTGCTCGCGCGCCCGCGCTACGGTTTGTTGGCAGCGAATTTGCTTCTCCCAGCGAGAGCCTGGGCACCCGGGGAAGGGGATATGGCCGATCCGCTCGACGACTACATTAAAGCCGCCGCCGCCGCGCTCGATCTGCCGCTCGAGGCGGAGTGGCACAGCGCGATTGCGGCCAATTTCGCGGTGACGCTCAAGCTCGCCAATCTCGTCGCCGAATTCCCATTGCCGGACGAGGCCGAGCCGGCGCCCATCTTCAAGGCGTGACGCCATGAGCGAGGACCTTGCCTGGGCGACGGCATCGGACATCGCGCGCGCGGTGGCCTCGGGCGCGGCGAGCGCGCTCGACGTGGTCGACGACGCGCTGGCGCGCATCGAAGAGCGCAATCCGACGCTCAACGGCTTCACCGCGATTACCTCCGATCGCGCCCGCGCCCAGGCGCGCGCAATCGATGCCAAGCCCGACAAAGCGAGCCTGCCGCTTGCCGGCGTGCCCTTCGCGGTGAAGAACCTGTTCGACGTCGCCGGCCTTGCGACGGTTGCCGGCTCCAAGATCAACCGCGCGCGCGCGAAGGCGACGCGCGATTCTCCGTTGATCGAAAAGCTGGAAGCCGCCGGCGCCGTGCTCGTCGGCGCGCTCAACATGGGCGAATACGCCTACGATTTCACCGGCGAGAACGTGCACGACGGGCCTTCGCGCAATCCGCACGACACAAGCCGTATGACCGGCGGCTCCTCGGGCGGTTCGGGCGGGGCGGTGGCCGGCGGCATGGTGCCGCTCGCGCTCGGCTCCGACACCAACGGCTCCATTCGCGTGCCGTCTTCGTTCTGCGGCACCTTCGGGCTGAAGCCGACCTATGGCCGACTTTCGCGCGCCCGCTCGTTTCCCTTCGTTGCCAGCCTCGATCATCTCGGCCCGTTCGCGCGCGCGGCGCGCGATCTCGCGCTGTCCTACGACGCGATGCAGGGCTTCGACGCCGAAGATGGTGCTTGCGTCGATCGCCCGCTCGAGCCGGCAACGCCCGAACTGGCGCGCGGGATTGCCGGCTTACGCATCGCCATCGCCGGCGGCTATTTCCAGAAGGGCGCCTTTCCCGAGGCGCTCGAAGCGCTGGCGCGCGTCGCCCAGGCGGTCGGCGCAAAAGACGTCGTGGAAATCCCGGAGGCCGCGCGTGCCCGCGCCGCGGCCTATGTCATCACCGCAACCGAAGGGGCCGCGCTCCATCTTGACCGTCTGCGCAAACAGGCGCGCGACTTCGATCCGGCGGTGCGCGACCGCTTGCTGGCCGCCGCCATGGTGCCGGCGACGCTGGTCGACAAGGCGCAGAATTTCCGCCGCTGGTATCGCGACGAAGTGCTCAAGCTGTTTGCGCGCTACGACGCGATCCTCGCCCCGGCGACGCCCTGCACCGCGCCCAAGATCGGCCAGCAGACCTTCGTCATCGACGGCGTCGAACTGCCGGTGCGGCCGAATGTCGGCATCTATACGCAGCCGATTTCCTTCATCGGCCTGCCGGTGGTGGCGGTGCCGGTGCCGCTTGCGCCGCTGCCGATCGCGGTGCAGATCATCGCCGCGCCCTGGCGCGAGGACGTCGCCTTGCGCATCGCGCAGGCGCTCGAGCAGACCGGCGCGGTCGCCGCGCCAAGACCCGATCTTTAGAGGAGACGGCAATGGATATCGATCTGCCGGAGGTCGTCGCCGAAGTGCGCGCGTGTTTCGAGGCTTATGAAAAAGCTCTGGTGGGAAACGACGTGGCGGCGCTGAACAAATTCTTCCGCGACGATCCGCGCACCATCCGTTACGGCGCCGGCGAAATCCTTTACGGCTATGACGAAATCAAGGCCTTCCGCGCCGCGCGCTCGCCGGTCGCGCTCGGCCGCACGCTCGCGCGCACGGTGATCACCGCCTTCGGCCGCGAATTTGCGGTGGCTTCGACGCTTTACGAGCGCCCCTCTGCCCCCGGCAAAGTTGGCCGCCAGATGCAGACCTGGGTGAAATTTCCCGACGGCTGGCACGTCGTCGCCGCGCACGTGAGTTTGATCGATAAGGCAAAATGAAATTTTCCGTTCGTCCCCGCGAAAGCGGGGACCCAGAGCCAAAATTGCTGGCGTTGCGTTCGTGGCCCTGGGTCCCGCTGGCGCGGGAACGAACGGGGGAATTCCTACAGCGCCGCGACCGCCGAGACCTCGATGAGGAATTGCTCCTGCACCAGACGGTCGATCATCAGCAGCGTGTTGGGCGGGTAGGCGCCGTTGGCAAACATCTTGGGAAATTCGCGCAGGCGCCAGGCCATGAATTTCGCGATGTCCTGCGAATGCACCATATAGGTGGTGAACTCGACGATATTGGCCCAGCCGGCGCCGACCGATTTCAGCGCCGCCTCGATATTGGCGAAAGTCTGCGTGCACTGGGCGTCGAAGCCGCCGTCGCCGAAGAGTTTGCCGTCTTTGAGAACGCCGACCTGGCCCGCGATGAAGACAAATTCCGACGCCTTCACGCGGGTCAGATGCGAGTATTGGCCGAGCGGCTTGCCGAGCGCGTCGGGATTGAGAATCTTGATGTCGGCCATCGTCAACTCCGTTTCCCGCGCGCCGCGGCCGTTACTGCGAAACGCCGCTCGCTTTGATCGGCGCTTCCCACTTCTTGATTTCGTCGGCGGTGAATTTGCCGAGATACTCCGGCGTACGGCGCTCCGGCGCGACGATCATAGCGCCGAGCGTCTGCAGACGGTCGTGCACCGCCGGCGTGGTCATAGCCCCGACGGCGGCTTCGTTGAGTTTCTTGACGACGTCGGCCGGCGCGCCCTTCGGCAGATAGAGCGCGTTCCAGGTATAGGCCTGCACGTCGAGACCCTGCTCGATCGCGGTCGGCAGGTTCGGTTCGACCGGCGAGCGCTCCTTTGTCATGATCGCCAGCGCCTTGACGCGGCCGCCGTCGATCTGCGGCTTGGCGGTGCTGATGATCTCACAGAGGAAGTCGATGCGGCCGCCGATCAGATCCTGCATCGCCGGACCGGTTCCCTTGTAGGGCACGTGCACGATGTCGGTGCCCAGCGCGGTGTTGAGCACGACGCAGCCGAGATGCGTCGCCGAGCCGGCGCCGGCAGAGCCGAACTGCATCTTGGCGGCGTTGGCTTTGGCGTAGGCGACGAATTCCTTGAGATTATTGACCGGCAGTTCCTTGCGCGCGATCAGCACGATCGGAACGTCGGCGATCAGCGCCACCGGCGCGAAATCGGTGACGGCGTTGTAAAGCGGATGCTTGTACAGCGTCTGCCCCTGCGCCTGCGTGCCGACGGTGCCGAGCAGCATGGTGTAGCCGTCCGGCTTGGCGTCGGCCACTTTCTTGCCGCCGTTCATCCCGCCGGCGCCGCCGATATTCTCGACGATCACCGTCTGGCCGAGGATTTCGCCCATGCGCTGCGCCATGACACGGCCGAGCACGTCGGTCGGCCCGCCGGCGGCGAAAGGAATGATCATGGTGAGCGTCCGGCTCGGGAAGGTGTCGGCGCCGGCCACTCCGCTCAGCGCCAGCAGACCGGCCAGCGCCGCAAGGATCGTGCGTTTCATGAATGCTCCATGTCTTGGGGTCTTTTGCAATGCTTTGCCATGCCGGGCAGAGCGGTCAAGCGCGCCCGCCGAATGGCTGCTATCCGCCTTCGACGACCTCTTCCGGGAACTGGTGCAGCCGGTCGCCCGGCCCGTTACCGCCGATGAGGTAATTGTCGCACAGCCAGTTGAGATAACCGGCGTGGATGTAGGTGGGATGCACCACGATGTTCATGTCTTTTTCGATCGCCATCGGCTCGTCGTTGCGAATCAGCGGGCGCTCGACAAGGTCGTAACCCTGGCCGTGGCAATAAAGCCGCGCCTCGCCCGGCCGGCCGTTTTTTTTCATGAAATCGTTGAAGGCGTCCCAGATGTCCTTGCAAGGCGTGCCCGGCTTCAAGAGATCGAGCGTGAGCTTGCGCGAGGCCTTGCAGAAGTCGAGCTCGTCCTTCATCGCCTGCGGCACCTTGGCGCCGACGACGCAGGAGCGGCCGAGCTCGGTATACATGCCGCCGGGTCCATTGTCCTCGACCAGGAGCGCGACCTGGTCGCCCTTCTGGATGACGCGGTTCTGCAGGTGCTTGTTGGCGAACTTGGACGGCTTGCCGAGCGGCATGGAGGCGCAAAGATAGATGCCGTTCTCGCTGCCGTGCGCGACGCTGTACTGTTGTGCAATGGCGGCGACCTCGGTGTCGCGCATGCCGGGTTTGACCGCCGCGAAGGCGGCCCGCATGGCGCCGTCCTGCATCGCCGCCGCGCGCTTGACCAATTCCATCTCCTCCGCGCTCTTGATCACCTTGATCTTGTCGACCATGTCGGAGGCATCGACAAAACGCGCGCCCGGAAACGCGCGCTTGATGGCGTCGAGCATCGCGTAGGACATCTGATAGGTGCCGACATAGCCGATGGTCGCCTTGGCGAAAGGCGCGAGCGCCTGCGCGGCGAGTTCGGGGTCGTAGTCCTTGGTGTAGTGCGCCGAGGCGTAGCTCGGCGTTGTCAGCAGCCGCTTGACGCCGCGCCAAATCTGCTCGCCTTTTGTCTGGTCGCCCTGCGCGGTCGGCTCACTGCCGCCAAACGGACCCTGACACACCACCGTCATGTCGTCGTCGCGCGGGAAGATCACGGTGTTGGGATAGCCGTTAGTCGCCGGCATGTCGGTGAAGTAGCGCACATAGCCGCCCATGTGATCGTTGTTGTTCTGCATCAGCAGCACGTCGATCTTCTCGCGCGCCATGGCGGCGCGCACCGCGGCCCAGCGGCGTTCGAGCTCGGCGGTGGAGATCGGCGTATTCAGACGTTCGGACAAAGCCATGGCTCAATCTCCCCAGGATGCGGGCTTGCGCACGATGTTGATCATGTTCTTCAGATCGCCGGCGAGGAATTTGCGCATGTTGCCGGCGATCGTCGGCATGGCGCGCTCCTCATAGCCTTCCGAATAGCCGCCCTGATGCGGGAAGCAGGTCAGATTCTTGGTGGTCCATAGCGGACTATCCGGCGGCAGCGGTTCTTGCGCATAGACATCGAGGGCGGCGCCGGCGATTTGCCCAGCCTCCAGTGCGTTCATCAAGGCAGGCTCGTCGACAACGCCGCCGCGCGCCATATTGACGATGTAAGCCGTCGGCTTCATCGCCGCGAGCAGCTTCCCGCCGACGATGTTGCGGGTCTCGGCGCTCAAAGGGATCATGACCACCAGGAAATCGAGCTCGCGGGCGATTTTCAATAGATCGTCGCGATGCACCATGCGGTCGAAGCCTTTAGCTTGGCGCGGAGCGGAAGTGATGCCGATCACCGTCATGTCGAAGGCCTTCAGCATCGGCGCGAGATGTTCCGAAATCAAACCGACGCCAAGAATGCCCACCGTTTTGCCGGCGAGGAGCCCGGCCGGCCAGCGTGCCCATTCCCGCGTGTCCTGCACGTGCGTCGCCTGCGGCATGTCGCGAGCGAGCGACAGCATATAGGCGATGGTCGCCTCGGACATCGGCGTGCCATGAATGCCGCGGATATTGGTGACGAGTACCTCCGGCCCGAGCGACGGCAGATCGACAATATTGTCGACCCCGGTGCCGAGCGCCTGGATCCACTTTAACTTCTTGGCGTCGCGCACCACATGGTCGGACATGGGCGGGGAGAAGCAGAGCAGGATCTCGGTATCGGCGATGAAGGGGTCGACCAGGCTGTGGTGGCCCACCACATTGATGGTCAGTTGCGGGAACTGCTGCAGCAACATGGCCTTATAGCGGGCCCGCATCGATTCCTGGACTTCGGTGAGGATGAGGAGATTTGGCATGCCGGCGGAGGTATAATGGCAATTGGGCGCTTGGCAAATAAGCCGGCCAAAGGAGTATGCGCGCTATGAATTCCCTGAATTCAATGCCGATCGATCTGGCGACCGTGGACTGGTTCTACGTCACGATTCTGGCGGTATTCGTATTGGTTGCCTCCCTCATCGGCAGTCTATTGTCGTTTGGCAACCGCATCGCGGGCGCGCTGCTGACGACGATCCTGTTCGTCGCGGCTTATGTCTTCTGGACCTATTACCCGCACCATCTCCCGCTACCGACAGCGCCGGCCATGCACAAGGTCGCGGCCCCGGCTCCACCGCCTGCCCCGGCGGCCCCGGTCAAGCCGCGCAATCCGGTCACCGACATCACGCCGCCCGCCGCGCCGGCTTTACCGCCGCCTCCGGCTACTCCGCCTGCGCATTAGGCTTGCCTTTCGCCCTGTTATTGAAGTTCTCTCGCATTGCGGTAGGCTGATTGCCGCCGAGAGATGGGTGGAGTTGCATGAAGAAAGTTTATCCCGACGCGAAAGCAGCGCTCGCCGGCCTGCTCAAGGACGGCATGTTGATCCACGCCGGCGGCTTCGGCCTTTGCGGCATCCCGGAAACGCTCATTCTGGCGATCCGCGATTCCGGTGTGAAAAATCTCACCGTCGTCTCCAACAACGCCGGGGTCGACGGCGCCGGCCTCGGGCTCTTGCTGGAGACCAAGCAGATCAAGAAGATGATCTCGTCCTACGTCGGCGAGAACAAATTATTCGCCCAGCAATATCTCGGCGGCGAACTCGAGATCGAATTCAATCCGCAGGGAACGCTCGCTGAGCGCATCCGCGCCGGCGGCGCCGGCATCCCGGCCTTCTTCACTCGCACCGGCGCCGGCACCGACATCGCCAAGGGCAAGGAAGAGCGCGTCTTCGACGGCGAACGCTACATCATGGAGCGCGGCATCGTCGCCGATCTCGCCATCGTGCACGCCTGGATGGCCGATACCGAGGGCAATCTCGTGTATCGCAAGACCGCGCGCAACTTCAATCCGATGATGGCCACGGCCGGGAAGGTCACCGTCGCCGAGGTCGAACATCTGGTGCAGCCGGGCGACCTCAACCCCGACCACATCATCACGCCGGGCGTTTACGTCAAACGCATCATCCACGTGCCGAACGCCAAGAAGCACATCGAGCAGCGCACGGTGCGCAAGCGCCCCGCGCCGGCCGGAACCGGAGAGGAAGTCTAACCATGCCCTGGACCCGCGATCAGATGGCCGAACGCGCCGCCAAGGAGTTGCGCGACGGCTTTTACGTCAATCTCGGCATCGGCATTCCGACGCTGGTGTCGAATTACATTCCCGACGGCATGATCGTGCAGCTGCAAAGCGAAAACGGCATGCTCGGCTTCGGGCCGTTCCCTTACGAGGGCGACGAGGACCCGGATTTGATCAACGCCGGCAAGCAGACGGTCACCGAACTGCCGACCACGAGCTTCTTCTCGTCAGCCGACAGCTTCGCCATGATCCGCGGCGGCCATATCGACATCGCCATCCTCGGCGCCATGCAGGTGGCGGAGAACGGCGACCTCGCCAACTGGATGATCCCCGGCAAGATGGTGAAGGGCATGGGCGGCGCCATGGACCTCGTCGCCGGCGTCAAGAAAGTCGTGGTGGTCATGGAACACACCGCCAAGGCCAAGGACGGCAGCGTCGATCCCAAGCTTCTGCACAAGTGCAACCTGCCGCTCACCGGCGCCGGCGTCGTCGACATGGTGATCACCGATCTCGGTGTCTTCAACATCGACCGCAAGGCCGGCGGCATGACGCTCACCGAGCTCGCGCCCGGCGTGACGGTGGACGAAATCAGCAAGAAGACGCAGGCGAAGTTCTCGGTCGACGCCAAGTTGAAGCATTAGCGCAATATCACAGCAGGTGCCCGATGGAGGTCAAAGGCGCGGCTCTGCTGTACACGCTGGCGACTTTATCGGTGACCTTCGCGGGTTTTGCGGCGCTGCTGCTGATGCTGCGCCAATCGGCTGGCGCGAGCCTGTCCGCGCTCGACCGCTTTCTTGCGCGTACAATCGTCGGTCATTTCTTCTGGCTGGCTGCGGGCGCGATCATCCCGCCAGTCTTAGGCCTGTATGAGCTACCTGAGCCGCTGATCTGGAAGGGGTCGGCCGTCCTGTTCGGTCTGCCGATGCTGGCGATCCTGCTGACCTATCAGCGCCGGCGTATTGCGGCGACTGGCAGTAGCGCGCCGCCACGCATCCTTATCGTATTTGTTGGTGTCGGCTCCCTCAGCCTTGTCGCCATGATTGCCGCGATTTTTGCGAATTTCGCTTATTCGGCGACGGTTTACGCTTCGGCGATCGCCGTGAATTTCATCACACACTGCTACGCGGTGGTCACGGCGCTGGAGGTCATCTTGAGCCAGCAGCTCGACCGGACGTCCAAGGGCGGATGACTCGCCGGCTAAATCAGCCTGATGAGCCGCTTGCCGAGGTTCTCGCCGCGATAAAGCTCGGCGATCGCGCCCGGGCAATGCTCGAGACCGTCGACGACGTCCTCGCGGTAGCGCAATGAGCCTTCGCGCACCCAGGTTGCGAGACGTGCGATCGCTTCCTCGTAGCGGTGCTGGTAGTCGAAGACGATGAAGCCCATCATGCGTGCGCGCTTGACCAGGAGATGGCGCTCGACGCGCGGGCCGCTCGGCGGCGGGTCCCAGCTCGCGATTGCGGCGGTGCCGCAGATCACCACGCGCGCATTGAGCGCGAGCCTGGCCATCACCGCGTCGGTGATGGCGCCGGCGGTGTTGTCGTAATAGACGTCGA
>Ga0335085_10014843_pt1 | contig 11339 bp, 7 predicted proteins | sample Lox_Sample_45_FD_206712 | JGI IMG/M metagenome (GOLD analysis project Ga0335085, IMG submission 206712) | Soil microbial communities from Loxahatchee National Wildlife Refuge, Florida, United States - Lox_Sample_4.5 | ecosystem: Environmental > Terrestrial > Soil > Wetlands | place: USA: Florida... | reverse complement strand
CGCGCAGGACACGCTGAAGATCGACCGGTATGCCCATCTCGTCGGCGGCTGCCGCATGGGCTTCGGCCCGGACGACAGCGTCGTCGACTCGAGCCACCGCGTCTGGGGCATCCCGAACCTGTTCGTTGCCGACGGCAGCGTCTTCCCGACGCAGGGCTCCGCCAACCCGGCGCTCGCGATCATGGCGCTCTCGGACCGGCTCGCCCGGCTGCTCGGCGACAAACGCGTGCCCGCGATGGAGAGGAGGCCGGCGCTATCCCTGGCACGCTGAGCAACCCGAGGGATCTCTTCCTGCAGCTGCTCGCGGAGGCGCTCTGGATCGAGCGGATGCTCGCGCTCGAGGTGCTGCCGCAGCTCGTGCGCGAGTGCGACAGCGAGCTGCTCGCAGGCCCGCTCGAGCAGCACCTGGAGGAGACGCGCGGCCACGTCGACCGGGTCGAAGCGGTGTTCGGGGCGGTGGGAGTCGAGCCGACCTCGGCCGCGAGTGCCGCCCTCGAGGGGCTGCAAAGGCAGCACGACCAGCACATCGGCGAGGCGGTTCAGCCGCGGCTCCGCGACCTCTTCCTGATCGACTGCGCGACCCGTACGGAGGCCCTGGAGAGCGCGCTCTACGTGAGTGCCCTGGCGGTCGCCTCGCTGCTCGAGGTCGACGCCTCGCCTCTGGCTGCGAACCGGGCCGAGGAGGACGCCGCGCGGCGGGCGCTCGAAGCCGCGCGTACTAGCCTGCTCGAACGGGCATGAGGATCGCTGTCATCGGGCGGGGCAACATCGGCGGGACGCTCGGCGCGAAGTGGGCTGCCGCGGGTCACGACGTCGTCTACGGCGTGCGGGAGCCGGCGGGCGGCGACTCGGCCGCCGTCCCCGACGCGGCCGGCGGGGCGGAGGTCGTCGTGCTGGCGGTGCCCGGCGGCGCCGCCAAGGAGGTCATCGCCTCGCTGGGAGAGGTGCTGCGCGGGAAGGTCGTCGTCGACGCGACGAACGACATCGCCGGCGGCGGAAAGCTCCACGCGCTCGAGGAGCTGGCCGACGGCGCGTTCCCCGTGCGCGCCTTCAACACGCTGGGCTGGGAGACCTTCGCCGAGCCCGTCGTCGGCGGTGTGCAGGCAGACCTGCTCTTCGCCGCGGAGGACGGGCCCGCGCGCGACGTCGCCGAGCAGCTGATCCGCGACGTGGGGCTCAATCCCGTCTGCGTCGGCGGCGTCGAGGCCTTCGACGTCGTCGACGGCGTGACGACCCTGTGGTTCCAGCTCGCCTTGCGGCAGGGGCTCGGCAGGCGCGTCGCGTTCAAGGTGCTTCGCGGCTGACGTCTTCGCCGGCCGCGACTGTCTCGTCTTCCCGCTCGAGCTCGTCGCGACGATCGTCGCGTGCGGCAGCAGCTCCGACCTCGTCAGGTGCTCTCGGCGGCCGCGTGCCTGGCGCCGCGCGCCGACCGGCCGAGGAAGACGGCGCTCGTGACGAGACAGGCGAACGACGCGAGCTGCAGCGCGCCCTTCGCCCCGTGAGGAAGGCGCTCGCCGAAGATCACGAAGCCGGCTGCGATCGGCACCGCGTTCGTGGCGAGGGTGGCGAGGCCTGCCGCAGTCAGCGCGTCCGCGTGCTGGAAGCCGGCCTGGAGGAAGCTCGTGCCGAGCGCGTAGCAGGCGATCAGGCTCAGAAGCGCCAGGAACCACCAGCCCCCGTAGACGATCAGCTTCGCCGACATGTCCCCGGAGGCGAACAGAAGGCCCGCGGCGAGGCCGAGGGCAGCGCCGCGTGCGAGCGGCAGCTTGAGCACGCCGAGTGCGACCGCGCCGCCGGCCGACGCCCCGAGCCAGAGGGCGGCGGCATCCCAGGCGGGGACGCGGTCCGACTGATGCGTGCCGACGAGCGAGACGGCGAGCAGGACGAGGCCCGCCACCGCGAGGAGGACGGCGAGCTGCTCGCGGCGCGCGAGGCGGCTCGGATGGCCGTGCGCGGTCAGGAATGCGAGCACGGCGATCCCCGAGGCGGAGACGGCCTGCACCAGCGAGAGCGGCGCCAGCCGGAGCGCGCCGACATAGACGAGCCAGCCGGCGGTCTCGGTCCCGAAGCCGAGCAGCCAGTTGCGCGAGCCCAGGAGCAAGCGCACGAAGCGGACGGGATGGTGTGCCGAGAAAGGCGGCATCTCGGCGGCTGCGTCGTGCTCCCGGGTGTACGCCCAGTTCACCGCCACCGCCGACACGAGCGCGAGGAAGAGGCCGACGTAGAGGTTCTGCACCGCGCCCTCAGACCAGCCCGCGCGCGAAGTCCACGAGCAGCGTCCCGATGGTGAGGATGAGGACGATCCCGCCCGCGCCGACGACGACGCCGGCGACGAGGATGACCACGTCCGTGAGGATGATCGAGAGCGCGACGAGCACGGCGCCGAGCGAGGGCAGCGTGTCGAGCCCCGAGAACGGCGGCGCGAGCGTCGCGGCGACGGCGAAGACGACGAGGACCAGGCCGAGGAGCCTCATCGACAGGCGCCGGCGGAAGAGCCAGACGGCGCGCGGGCGCGAGTGGCGCTCGACCTGGCGGATCCGCCTGATCACGAACGGCAGCCCTTTCTCGGTCAGCGAGGCGCCGAGCTTGCGCCGGCGCCAGCGGGCCGGGAGCCAGATCTCGCGGAGCCCGAGCACCATCTCCGCCGCCACGACGACGGTGATCGCCTCGAAGACGTGCGAGACGCCGCCCGTCGGCAGCGGCAGCGCCGGAATGAACATCAGGAGCAGGACCGTCACCGCGAACGTCTTCTCGGCGAACACGTCGTTCATGGCGCCGAGCGTCTTCGGGTCGTCGCTCCGGAGCCAGCGCTCGAGCTGCTCGCTGAACGGCTCCTCCGGCGCGGCGCCTGCCGTCGCGGCAGCCGTGGAGCCGTCGCTCATCTGCGCATCTTCGCCGTTTCGATTCGAGAACGGCCGGAGTGGATACGCTCGACCGGTGAGGTTCGTCTACAAGCCGTTCGGCGTCGTCTTCGGCGTCCTCGGCGGACTGCTCGCGGGAGCGATCTTCAAGCGCTTCTGGAGCGGCATCGCCAAGGAACCGGACACGCCGAATGCCACCGACGCCGACAAGGGGTGGGGGGAGGTCGTGGTCGCGGCAGCGCTCGAAGGCGCCGTCTTCGGCGCCGTGAAGGCCGCCGTCGATCGTGCGGGCGCCACCGGCTTCGCCCGCGTCACCGGCGTCTGGCCCGGCAAGACCTCGCCGTCGCGCTGACGCGCCCTTTGCGGCCATTGTCTCGGGGCCTGGCCCCCGGACGTGGCTCGAGGGGACATTGTCCCGGGGCCTGGCCCCCGGACGTGGCTCGAGGGGACATTGTCCCGGGGCCTGGCCCCCGGACGTGGCTCGAGGGGACATTGTCCCGGGGCCTGGCCCCGAGGCTCAAGGTTCTCGGCGAGGTGCCGACTCTAATGAGCGATGGTTTGGACGCGAGCTCGTGGGGGTACGCGGCGCAGCCTGGGCGTGGTGGCGATCGGGATGCTGGCCGTGGCGGCATCGGCAGGCGCGACCCCGGCCCGGACGGCTGCCGGCGACTGCACGCCGTCTCCGTCGTGGGGAACGCTGGAGCCGGCTCAGGTCGAGTCCGAGCTGATCCAGCTCGTCAACGCCCACCGCGCCGCGCTCGGCCTGCACACGCTCACACCCGCCGGCAGCCTCACCGCCTCGGCGGAGTGGAAGAGCCTGAACATGGCGGGCTACAACTACATGCAGCACGACGACCCGGCGCCGGTCGCGCGCTCGGTCTCCGACCGGCTCGGCGCCTGCGGTTACCCGTCGACCTCGGCCGCGTGGGGAGAGAACATCGCCTACGGCTTCCCCGACGCGAAGTCCGTCATGACGGCCTGGCTGAACGACCCGCCGCACCGCGAGAACCTCGAGGACCCGTCGTACACGACGATCGGCGTCGGCGCCGCGGCGAACGGCTCCGGGATCATCTACTGGACACAGGACTTCGGCACGACCGGCGCTACCGCACCCGCACCGGCGCCGGCCCCCGCACCGTCGCCTTCCCCGGCCCCGGCTCCGGCACCTCAGCCTCAGCCTCAGCCTCAGCCTCAGCCTCAGACCAACCCGCAGGGCCCGCCCGCCCAGCCGTCGCCGGACGAGACGCCGGCGGACGGCCCGGCCGGTGACGCCGAGCTCCCGCAGCCGTACGCCTCCTCGCCCGCCGAGGCGGGCGACGGCGATGTCGCCTCGAGCGGCGCGGGGACGGTCGCAGGCCTCGCCGCACACGATGCGCTCGCCCGGGGCGAGCAGCGGACAGCCGAGCCGCGCGAGGAGACGCGGCACGTGCACGTCCGCAACGGCCACCTCCTGGGGTAGTCCCCAGGGCGCAACGTAGCCCGAACCGCGGCGGACACGTTCCGCCTTTCGGCTAGGTTCGAGCCAGCCTGACTTGGCTCGCGGCGCGTGCACTTAACAGTGACCCTGCGGAGGTCGGCTCTTCCCGGGGCTTTCGAGTCGACACGAGCGCTCTCATGGTTGTCGACACCCAACGGCGGAACCGGTTCTCGAAGGCGTTTCTCGTCCTCGCGCTTGCCGCCGCGGCCTCCGTCGCCTTCGTCGTCACGCTCGCCTCCGCCGACGCGCCGATGACGACGGGGACGATCTCGGTCACGGTCGACCCGGTCACGACGATGAGCGGGACGCAGGTGCGCAAGGTCACGGTCCACGGCACCTGGGCCTTCTCGACGCACGGCGGCGATTGCAACGCCGACATCGCCGGCGCCGGCTACGCCGTCGCGTGGGACGACCCGGATCAGCCCGGCAACCTCGTGACGACGGTCAACGGCAACCAGATCCTCGTCGGCACCGCCTCCGGGAATGCGTTCAACCAGGCCGACGACGAGGTGCATCCGACCCCGGCGGACGCACCGGGGACGCTCTTCAGCGACCCGCTCTACACCAACGTCCCGCCGAAGGCGTCGGACATCGCCAAGAACAACTGGAAGTCCGGCTGCGGGACCTACGATCCGGTCGCGGACTACAACAGCGGCACCTGGGGGCCGCTGTCGCACTACTACGCCGTCACCGATCTCGAGCAGGGCGTGTCGATCTGCGTCGTCCTCTACAACGTCGCGGCGAGCGGCTCCAACACTGCCAACTCGTTCGGCGGCAGCGTCCCCGTCGACCAGGTCGAGGTCACCGCCGGCGGGCCGGCCGCGAAGCCCCACAACGACAACAACAGCGTCGAGGCCATGGGCATCGACAACGTATGCACGAGCATCGCGCTGCCGGGGCTGACGAACGCCGCCTCCGGCCCGGTGACCGTCGGCTCGTCCACGCCCATCACGGACACCGCGACCATGCACAACGCGTCGGGAGCACCCCCCGCGAGCACGGTCACGTTCAACGTCTACGCCGCGAGCGACACCAACTGCGCCAGCCCGCTCAACAACCGGCCGCTCGCGGCGACCGGGAGCTACCCCACCTACACCTCGGCGCCCTACACGCCGGCCACCCCGGGGTCGTACGTCTGGGTCGCGAGCTTCACGCCCGCCGCGGGCGATTCGCACAACATCGCCTTCCAGGGGATCTGCAACGACTCGAGCGCGATCTCGAATCCGATCTCCGTCGTGACGAAGACGGCGCCGTCGCTCGGGCTTCAGGTGACGCCGGCCGGGCCGGTCGCGATCGGCACCTCCGCCTCGGCCAAGGGCGCGCTCACAGGTGCCACTGCAAACGCCGGCGGCACGATCACCTACGCGCTCTACTCCGACAGCGCCTGCACGACGTCCGTCGCCGATCTCACGCCCGCCTCGAACACCGTCTCGGGGACGACGGTGCCCGCGTCGAAGAGCCGGACGTTCACGAGCGCCGGCACGGACTACTTCCAGGCCGCGTATTCCGGCGATGCGCTGAACGGCGCCGCCACGAGCGCCTGCGCCGCCGGACAGCTGGTCGTGAACCAGAACACCCCGACGCTCGGCACGCAGCTCTCGACAACCGGGCCGGTCGCGATCGGCACGGCCGTCACCGAGCAGGCGGCGCTCTCGGGCGCGACGAGCGACGCAGGCGGGACGATCACCTACGGCGTGTACAGCGACAGCGCCTGCACCGTCCCCGTCGCCGACCTCACGCCCTCGCCGAACGCCGTGTCCGCCGGCGCGGTGCCGAGGTCGGCCTCGTACACGTTCACCGCCGCCGGCACCTACTACCTCGGCGCCTCGTACTCGGGCGACGCGAACAACGCCGGCCCCGTGGCGGCGCCCTGCACGAGCGGGAAGATCCTCGTGACCCAGAACACACCGTCGGTCGCGGCACAGCTCTCGCTGCCCGGCCCGGCGGCGATCGGCGGCGCCGAGACGGTGCAGGCGACGCTGAGCGGCGCGACCGCGAACGCGGGCGGCACGATCGCCTACGGCGTCTACGCCGACAGCACCTGCACGACGCTCGCGACGGACCTGACGCCCGCCTCGAGCGCGGTCGCCGCGGGCGCCGCTCCGGCCTCGACCGCTTACGCACTCACGCACGCCGGCACGTACTACCTCCGGGCGACCTACTCGGGCGACGCGAACAACGCCGGGCCGGTCTCGAGCGCCTGCGCCGCAGGGCGGCTGGTCGTCAGCCCGAACACGCCGACGCTCGCGATCGCGCTCTCGCAGCCCGGCCCGGTCGCGATCGGCACCTCCGACTCCGCGCAGGCGACGATCCAGGGTGCGACCGCGGCGGCGGGCGGGAGCATCACGTACACGCTGTACGCAGACGGCACGTGCACGAGCGCGATCGGCGACCTGACGCCGGCGGCGAACCGCGTCACCGCGGGCGCGGCTCCCGCCTCGAAGAGCATCACCCTGACGAGCGCCGGCACGTACTCCTTCCGCGCGACCTACTCCGGCGACGCCGACAACACCGGCCCGGTCTCGAGCCCGTGCGCGAGCGGGCGGCTCGTCGTCAGCCCGAACGCGCCGTCGATCGGCCTGCAGCTCTCCAGGCCGGGCCCGGTCGCCATCGGCACGAGCGTGAGCGCGCAGGCCTCGCTCACGGGCGCGACCGCCGACGCCGGCGGGACGGTCACGTACGCCCTCTACTCCGACGGCGCCTGCACGATTCCCGTCGCGAACCTCACGCCCGCCCTGCCCGCGGTCACCGCCGGCGCCGCCCCCGCCTCGCTCGCACGGACGTTCACGAAGGCCGGCAGCTTCTGGTTCCAGGCGACGTACTCGGGTGACCCGAACAACACCGGCCCCGTGACGACGGCGTGCGCGTCCGGGCGCATCGACGTGAGCCCCGACACCCCGAGCGTCACCGCGCAGCTTTCGGTGACCGGTCACGTCGGCATCGGCACCCCCCTCTCGGCGCAGGCGACGCTGACGGGCGCGACCGGCGACGCAGGCGGCACGATCACCTACACGCTCTACTCCGACGCGGCCTGCACGACTGCGGTGACCGCGATGACGCCGTCGCCGAACACGGTGGCGGCCGGAGCGGCCCCGGCCTCCACGACCACGACGCTCGATGCAGCCGGCACGTACTACCTCCGCGCGACCTACTCGGGCGACCCGAACAACACCGGGCCCGTCACGAGCGCCTGCGCGTCCGGCCAGGTCGTGGTCGATCCCAACGTGCCGTCGCTGACGACGCAGGTCTCGGTGAGCGGGCCCGTCGCAATCGGGACGAGCGTCTCCGGGCAGGGAACGCTTCACGGCGCGACCGCGAGCGCCGGCGGCTCGATCGCCTACGGGCTGTACGCGAACGACACGTGCACCGTGCTCGTCACCGACCTGACGCCGGCCGCGAGCGCCGTGTCCGGCGCGTCCATCGCCGCGTCGAATCCGGTCCTGCTCTCAGCCGCCGGCACCTACTACCTGCAGGCCACGTACTCCGGCGACCCGAACAACACCGGCCCCGTCTCGAGCGCGTGCGCGAGCGGCCGCGTCGTCGTCAACCAGAACACCCCCGCGCTGACCCTCGCGCTCTCGCAGCCGGGGCCGGTCGCGATCGGCACGGCGGTCTCGGCACAGGCGACGCTGCAGGGCGCGACCGGCGACGCCGGCGGCACCGTCACCTACCGCGTCTACGGAGACAGCTCCTGTACGAGCGCCGTCGCGAACCTGACGCCCGCGGCGAACGCGGTCGCCGGAGGCTCCGCTCCCGCCTCGCTCGCGGACTCGCCCGCCGCCGCGGGGACGTACTGGTTCCAGGCCACCTACTCCGGCGACGGGAACAACGCCGGCCCGGTCTCGAGCCCATGCGCCGCCGGGCAGCTGGTGGTGAGCCCGAACACGCCGACGCTGACGGCCCAGCTCTCGGGCGGCGGCCCGGTCGCGATCGGCACGAGCATCTCGGAGCAGGCGACGCTGCACGGCGCGACTGCCGACGCCGGCGGCACGGTGACCTACGGCCTCTACGCGAACGACACGTGCACGACCGCGGTCGCCGACCTGACGCCGTCGGCCGACGCCGTCACAGCCGGAGCCGCGCCGGCCTCGGCCGCGTACCCGTTCCCGAGCGCCGGCACGTTCTACTTCCAGGCGACCTACTCGGGCGACGGCAACAACACCGGCCCCGTCACCACGGCCTGCGCGTCGGGGAAGATCGTCGTCACGCGGTTGAGCCCGCCGCTGACGCTCCAGCTGTCCGCTGCGAGCCCGGTCGCGATCGGGACGAGCGTGACGGCGCAGGCGACGCTGAACGGTGCCACGGCCAACGCCGGCGGCACGATCAGCTACGCCCTGTACAGCGACGCCGACTGCGCGAACGCCATCGTCGACGACCTGACGCCGGCGGCGAGCACCGTGACCGCCGGGACGGTGCCGCCCTCGAAGGCACACGTCTTCGGCAACTCGGGGACGTTCTACTTCCGCGCCGCCTACTCCGGCGACTCGAACAACAACCCGGCGTCGACCGCCTGCACCAGTGGAGCGATCTCGGTCAGCCCGAACGCGCCGACGCTGACAGTCCAGCTCTCCACGGCAGGAGCCGTGCCGATCGGGACGAGCGTGACGGCACAGGCGGCGCTCCAGGGCGCGACGGCGGCCGCCGCGGGTTCGGCGACCTACTCGCTGTACGCCGACGCGAGCTGCACCGTTCTCGTCGCCGACCTGACGCCGTCCCCGAGCACCGTCGCCGGCGGTGGCGTCCCCGAATCGAGGCCGTTCGTGCTCGCGAGCGCCGGAACCTTCTATCTACGCGCGTCGTACAGCGGCGACCCCGACAACGGCGCCGCCGCGAGCTCGTGCGCGAGCGGGGAGGTCGACGTGACCCCGAACACCCCGACGCTGACGGCACAGCTCTCCCGGGCCGGGCCGGTCGCCATCGGGACGAGCGTCTCGGCCCAGGGCGCGCTCCACGGCGCGACCTCCGATGCGTCCGGGACGGTCAGCTACAAGCTCTACAGCGACAGCGCCTGCACGGCGCTCGTGGCCGTTCTGACGCCGGCGGCGAACGCCGTCAGCGCAGGCACGGTCCCCTCCTCGCTCGCGTACACCTTCACGAGCGCCGGCGCCTACTTCTTCCAGGCGACCTACAGCGGCGACGCGAACAACACCGGGCCCGTCTCGAGCTCCTGCTCGAGCGCGCAGCTCGCCGTGAGCCAGAACACGCCGACGCTCACGACCCAGCTGACCGCCGGCAGCCCGGTTGCCGCCGGCACGGGCGTGGGCGAGCAGGCGACGCTACACGGCGCGACCACGACCCCGGGCGGCACCGTCACGTACGCCGTCTACGCCGACAGCGGCTGCACGACACGCGTCGAGGATCTCACGCCCCCAATTAACAGTGTCACCGCGGCGCTCCTGCCCGCGTCGAAGCTGCACCTCTTCTCCGCCTCGGGCACGTTCTGGTTCCAGGCGGCGTACTCGGGCGACGCGAACGACGCCGCCGCCTCGAGCCCGTGCGCCGCCGGGCAGCTGACGGTGGCGAGCCCGAAGATCGCCGTCACGGTCGGTCCCGCCACCCAGGTCGTGGCGGCCGGCGCAGACGTCACCTTCTCGGTCACCGTCGCGAACACCGGCTCGGCGACGCTGACGAACGTCGCCACCTCGGCCTCCGCCGGCACCGACTGCGCTCGCACAGCCGCGCAGATGGCGGCGATCGCACCGCACTCGAGCAGCACGTTCGCGCCCGGCGACTCCGTCGCCTACAGCTGCACCGAGGCCGCGGTCGCCGCCGCGGGAACGGTGACCGTCACCGCCACGGGGACACCGGCGGTCGGCGCCGCGGTCAGCGACACGGGCTCGGCGGCGGTCACGCTCGCGACCAGCTCGGGCGGCGGTGGCGGCGGCCACGGCGGGGGCGGCGGCCTGCTCGCGTCGGTCGCGATCTCGATCGGCCCGCAGTCGCAGTCGATCGCGACCGGCGGCACCGCGACGTTCCAGATCACGGTCACGAACAACGGCCAGTACACGCTGCAGAACGTGAACGTCTCCGATCCCGTGGCGCCCGGCTGCAATCGTGGCCCCGCGACGCTCCAGGCGCTCGGCGTCATGGATCCGGGCGCAACCGCGACGTACAGCTGCACGCTCGGGAACGTCGGCTCGAGCATGACGAACACGGCCACGGTCGATGCGCTCGCCGCGAACAGCCAATCGCTCGAGGTGTCCGACTCGGCACAGGTCACGGTGTCGGCGGCCCTGTCGCCGCCCCCGGCGCCGGCGGTGAAGACCACGACCACGGGCTCCGGCAGCTCCGGCTCCGGTGGCTCGTCGAGCCGTAAGGCGGTCACGCATCACCCGCGGCTCGCGCTCACGATGAGCCCGAAGATGCAGACGCGCAAGCTGCTCCCGCTGAAGCCGCGGTCGACGACCGCCGCCGTGAAGAGGGTGCTCAAGCGGCCGACCGCCACGTTCACGATCACCGTCAAGAACACGGGTGACGTCACGCTCTCGAGCGTCCGGGTCAGCGACGCCCACGCGCGGGCCTGCGCGAAGCGCCTCGGCACCCTCGTACCCGGGAAGTCGGTCACGTACCGCTGCCGGCGCGCGAAGCTCAGCCGCAGCTTCAAGAACGCGGCGCGCGTCACCGGTCTGACGCCGGGCAAGAAGCCGACCGTGGTCACGGCGAGCGCACTCGCGACGGTCGTGGTGAAGCGCCCTAGACCAACCGGCTAGGCGACTTCCCCCCCTTCGTACCTGGCCCTGAATCGGCGGTTGTTGTCTCATGAAGTGAGACGGGTACGTCCGGGGCTTGCCCCATCGCGGCGTCGGGGGAGGACGCGGCGGCAGGGCGGGGAGCCCGGGACGGGGGACTTGCGGCTGAAAGGACAGGGGTTGGGGTTGAGCGGGAGCAGGGATCTCGGCACATTGGTGGCAGGCAGCGGCCTGCCCGCAAGGGGGCGGGCATGACGGAGTTCGTCGAGCGCCCCGAGCTCGTCGCGCGGCTCCGAGCCTAGCGCATCGCCC
>Ga0335085_10014842_pt1 | contig 11339 bp, 5 predicted proteins | sample Lox_Sample_45_FD_206712 | JGI IMG/M metagenome (GOLD analysis project Ga0335085, IMG submission 206712) | Soil microbial communities from Loxahatchee National Wildlife Refuge, Florida, United States - Lox_Sample_4.5 | ecosystem: Environmental > Terrestrial > Soil > Wetlands | place: USA: Florida... | reverse complement strand
CCGTGGAAACGGCAATCGCCGCCGCGCGCGATGCACAGCAAATGGAGAAGAATTCGACCCGCGTTGGATTTGGCCATTAGAAGCTTCATGGTATAATGTTCAGGCTTAAGTATCAGGAGCAGACGCGTGAAAGGGCATCCTCGTTTTAGGGGATGGCAGCGCATTCGCGATTTTCCGAGCATGTCATTTAATTGACGAAAACCAATCATTTCAAATTAGGGCGGGCGTTCGCGGCCTTCGGCGCGACCGCATTGGCGACAGTTATTGCTTTGCATTGCCCGGCTCAATCGCCGGAAAACAAATCTTCCACCGCCGCTCCGGCGGGGCACCCAACCGCCGTTCAGGATTGGGGAAATCCGGACGACATGGACATGCAATCAGTGATTGCGCATACCATGCGACCGTTCACCGGCGTCAGTCATCCGGCGGTCGACACCTCCACCATGAATGGAAAAGTGCTGTGTGGCTATCAGGGGTGGTTCACCGCGGAGGGAGACGGGGCGGACAGGGGATGGACTCATTGGAGAGGGCGCGATGGTTTCAAGCCTGGAAGTTGCGACATCGATTTTTGGCCGGACGTGAGCGAGTTGGATCCGGAGGAGCGTTATGAGACTCCTTTTCGGCACGCCGACGGCAGTTCGGCGCAAGTGTATAGCGCGTTCAACGACAAGACCGTTCTGCGTCACTTTCAATGGATGAAAAATTACGGGATTGATGGCGTGTTCGTTCAGCGCTTCGTGGTGGACATAACGAATCCGAAGGGGCTCCGCAGCATCAACGTCGTGTTGGACCACTGTCGCGAGGGCGCCAATCTTTACGGGCGGACCTACGCCGTCATGTACGATTTGTCCGGCATGAAAGGCGGGGAGATGCACCGCGTGATGGACGATTGGAAGTTGCTCGTCGACCGCATGCAGATCACCAAGGACCCTGCCTATCTGCATCACGCCGGAAAACCGGTCGTCGCCGTGTGGGGATTCGGTTTTAACGATGGCCGCAAATACACTCCCAAAGAAGGAATGGAACTCATTCAGTTCCTGAAAGACGATCCACATTACGGAGGCTGCACGGTGATGCTGGGCGTTCCGACCTATTGGCGCACTCTCAATCGCGATTGCATCAGTGACGAAACCCTCCATGCGCTGATTCTCAAGGCGGATATCGTCAGCCCGTGGACCGTCGGACGTTATACCAACCTGGATGATGCCGCGGATTATGCGCAACGAACCATGAGGCCGGACATGGCCTGGTGCAAAGAGCATGGAAAGGAATTTATGCCCGTCGTGTTTCCGGGTTTCAGCTGGCACAACATGAATCAGCGCTCGCCTTCCGATCAGATACCGCGTTTGAAGGGAAAATTCCTCTGGAAACAATATGCCGAGGCCAAAAAGGCGGGCGCCACCATGGTTTATCAGGCGATGTTTGATGAAGTGAACGAGGGGACCGCGATTTTCAAATGCACGGACGATCCGCCCGTCGGCGATTCCAGGTTTCTGACTTTCGAAGGTTTGCCGAGTGATTTTTACCTCGCTCTGGTGGGAAAGGCGGCGGGCATGATGCGCGGTGAGACCCCGCTGACCGAACAGATTCCTCAAATCACAGTGCAGAAATCCGCCCGGAATTCCGGCGCCGGTTTTCGATCGCAGCCATGATGCGATCTGCAAACCCGGCGAACGCCACTGGAATTCTTTTGGCCAGTTGGAGCCCTGATTGTTAGAGTGACACCCATGAGATGCAGCTTCCGGCCGACCGGAGGAAATTGCCCGGCAAAAAAGATTTTCCGGAGGCTGGCGTTCACGCTTCTCTGCTTTTCCCTCGCCCTGCCATTGCGCGCGGATGAAGCGACCAACGCTCTGGAGATCCAATCCGTCAGCGCAAACGGAAAATCATTGTCCTTTCGAGGCAAGGATAGTGTCGGCGTCGGCTCCTCTCCCGACAATGTCGTCATCGGTTTCGGCCCGGGCGCCAACGCCGGCAAACCGCCATTGCGCCTGCGCTACATATTGGAGGGCTACGAGAATAGCTGGCACGAAACCAAAAGCGAAATGGCTTTGAACGTGCGGTTTTACAACAGCTCCGGCGATCAGATCAGCCAGAACATCTACAGCGTCAGCGGTGAGAGCACCGGTTGGACCGGTTCGCTCAAGACTTCCTCGCTCACGCATCGCCGGGAAACCCTCGTCGTGCCGCCGCAAGCCAGTCGATTGCTCATCGTCATTTCCTCGGCCGGTCCGCCGGAGACCGTCGGCATCTATGTCGTTGCCAATTTGGTCGTGTCCAAATCCTCGGGCAAATCCGGGAACGTGATCCTGATGCAATCTCCCTTCGACAACGACGATCACGGAGAACGCACCAATGACGATGTGCTGACGGGATGGATTCACGACGGAACGCGGCCGAGCATGGCCAAAATCGTCAAATTCGGCCAGGACCCGCAAACGAAGGCGTTCGCCATTCTGGATGAAGACCGGGCCAGTCACGGTGAATGGCACAATCTGTTGGAATCCGCCCCCGTGGTGACCCCGGGCGACAGCCTGGTGGTGGAATGGAACGAAATGTACAGCATGGGCGCCGGCAACATGCGCGACGCTGTCTACACCGCGTTGCCGCCGAATCACTACGCCTTTCGGGTTCGAGGTATGGACGTCATGGGCAGACCGACGGGCGCCGAAGCATCGGTCGGCATTTTTGTTCCGAAACCTTTTTGGCAAACTCCCTGGTTCTGGGGCATTGCGCTCGTTGTGGCGACGGCCGTGAGCGTCGGAATCAGCCGTTATTTCGTCTGGCAACGCATGCGCCGCGAGATGGTTCGCCTCAAGCAGCAACGCGCCCTGGAACAGGAGCGCTTGCGCATCGCGCATGATATTCATGACGATTTGGGCGCGCGCATCACCCAGATTTCCCTCCTCAGCGCCATGTCCCAGGGAAACGTTTCGTTCCCTGAAAAAGCCCGCGCCGATTTCGACAAGGTTTCCAAAATGTCCCGCGACCTCGTCCTCGCGCTCTACGAAACCGTCTGGGCTGTCAATCCGGAGAACGACAACCTCGAGGCCCTCGGAAATTATATTTGCCAGATGGTGAAGCAACTGTGCGAACCCACGCCATTGCGCTGCCGTTTTTACGTGCAGAATCTGCCGCATGAAGTCCAGGTTTCGAGTCAGACGCGGCACAACATCAGTTTGGCCGTCAAGGAAGCCGTGCATAATATCATCAAGCACGCCGGCGCTCCGGAAGTGATCATTCGCGTGGAATTCACCGACGGTTGCCTGGATGTCTCCGTGCAGGACTCCGGCTCCGGGTTCAAACCCGAGGAGGAAATTTCCGGCAACGGATTGTCCAATATGAAACAGCGCCTCCAGAACATCGGCGGCAATTGTTCCATCGAAAGCACTCCCGGCAGGGGAACCACGGTGCGGCTGCGTTTGAAAATCCAATCGCCGGTCCGTGATTTATAAACTATCGTGATTCGCTCGTTTAAATTTTTACTGCCATGAAAAAATCTGTCGTCGTTGTTGAAGATGACAAAGGGCTGAGAGAACAGCTCGTCCAAATTCTTGAATCCGCGCCCGACATCAAATGTCTGGCTGCCTTCCCCTCCGCCGAGGAGGCTCTGCCGCAAATTCTGGCAAAAAATCCTGACGTCGTTCTCATGGACATCAAGCTGCCGAACATGTCCGGGATTCAATGCGTCGCCGAAATCAAAAAGACCGCGCCCTCCATGCAGATCATCATGGTCACGGTCTATGAAGACAGCGAACGGATTTTCCGCGCGCTGAAAGCCGGGGCGAATGGTTATCTCGTCAAGTCCAGCCCGCCGGAGCAATTGCTCGCGGCGATCCGCGACGTTTCCCAGGGCGGCGCGCCCATGTCCAGCCACATCGCCAGCAAGGTGGTGAAGCACTTTCACATGGTCGGCAATTCCCCGCGTGAAGCGGAAAATTTATCGCCGCGCGAACGCGAAGTCCTGGAGTTGCTCGCCGAAGGCCTGATTTACAAGGAGATTGGAGACAAATTAAACATCGGCACCGCGACCGTCCGCACCTACGTCAAAAACATCTGCCAAAAAATGCACGTGCGCAGCCGCCTCGAAGCCGTGGCCAGGCACCGCGTGGAGTATTAGAGCATTGAACAGAAAAGACCGCTGTCCATTGGCCCCCTCGCCACCTCGCTACATATTTTTGGAAGTGGACTAGCAATACCATTGACCCATCTGTTTTTGGGAACATTTCTCGCCCGGTTCGCCGCGCGCCCCCTTTAATCCGATCCACGCGATCAGTGCGCCCGACACTGTCAGCATCGCTGCAACCAGAGTCACTCCCCGGAAGCTCTTTAAATAGGACTCACCGACCGCCTGCGTCAGGAGAAACTTCACGCGCAGGTCTGTCGAAGGAATCTTCAGCGCGGCCAGGCTACGCGACTGCGCGATGAGCTGGCCTTTGATTTCCGGATTCATCGCGAGGTGTCCAAGAGCGGTTTGCAGATGCCTTTCAAACGAAAAGTAAACGAACAGGGTCAGGGCGGACACCGCCAGGAGCGTCCCCAATCGCGCGACGGTGTTGTTCACTCCCGAGACGATGCCGGACCGCGTGGCCGGTACCGCCGCCAGCACCGCCGTGGTTAGCGCCGGAACACAAATGGCCATCCCAACCGCAAACACCGCAATCCCCGGAAAAAACCGTGTCCAATAGCGGGAGTGGATTCCTGGCAGATAGCCTAGCAACAGAAATCCGCACGCTGCGAAGAGGGGGCCGACGGTCAACGGCAGCCTCGCTCCGAGCCGGTCATACAAGCCCCCCGACCAGCGCGACAAAAGAAACATAATCAATATAAACGGCAAATTCGCGGCCCCGGTCTGGGTCGCGGTGAACCCTTGAACTTGAATCAGGTTGAAAGATAGAAAATAAAAAACGGCTCCAAAACTGCCATAGAGCAACAGGGTCAGGGTGTTCGCTATGGAAAATGCTTTCGACCTGAAAAGACTCAAGGGCAGCATTGGAGCGGGCGAGGCGCTTTCGATCCGAAGAAACAGAAGCACCAAGAGCATCCCGCCGAGGAGAGCTGTCCAGACATATGTACTTTGAACTCCGGCACGCGCCGACTCGACTAAACCCAATGTCACACTGCCTATGCCGAGCGTTGAAATGACGGCTCCCTTGAGGTCCAGGGCAGGCCCGGCAGCTTCCGAGCGCAGTTCGGGGACAAACCGGCGAGTCATCACCACCGTGACCAGTGCCAGCGGCACGTTGATGAAAAAAGCCCACCGCCAGGATAGGTTGTCGCTCAACCAACCGCCTAACACCGGGCCCAGGGCCGTGGTAATCGCGGTAAAGCCCGACCAGGTCCCGATGGCCTTGCCGCGCTCCGCGCCAGGAAAGCACGCGTCAATGATCGCCAGACTCCCGGGAGTCAGCAATGCCCCTCCGATACCTTGCACGCACCTGGCGAGAGTCAATTGCCACAAGCTTCGGGAGAGCCCGCAACCAACGGATCCCAGCGCAAAAACGGTAATTCCGGCCTCGAAAACAACCCTCCTTCCGAAACGATCCCCCAGAGCGCCGCCTAGCAGGATCAGCGCCGAGAGAAAGAGCAGATAGGCATCCACCACCCACTGGATCTGGACGCCGGTGACCTGCAATTCCAACTGAAGCCGGGGCAAGATGACATTCACGACCGTCGAGTCGATAAACACCATGCTCGAACCGAGAATGGTGGCGGCCAAAACTCCATTTCGTTTTTCTGTGATCTGTTTCAGGCGAATGGGACCAAATTAACACAAGAAAACAAAGCCGCCTTGCCAAAACTCCGACCGGCCCGCCATCCACCGACAACCTCTGCGAGTTAAGTACAGGCTCCAGAGCACTTGCCAAAATAAATTTCCTGTTGGCGATCGTTATGGCAGAGCATGAGTTTTGTCGAAGGCGGGGGCAATTTCTCCCTCTTACTGGCGGGAGAGTGGCACTGTTAGGTTTTGGATTCGGAGCCGGGCTGTTTGTTGCAGCCCATTGGTTTTTCCTTGTCTCTTTAAGCACGTACAAGGAAGCACCGTCTCCCCCCCGGCATTGCCGGCTCGTGCGCCATTTCGTTCCAGCGGTTCCAGAGGAACAGGTCGCCGATTAGCAGAGCCACAACTGGTACGATGAAAATTTTGCTAATTTTCATAACAGTGGTTATTTACCCGGACGCAGAATTACCTCAATGTGAACTTCGCCGACAACCCGCTCGTGGAATCCCCACCGACTGTTACTGCGTATTCGCCCGGTTCCACCCGCCATTCCCGATTTGCGCCCCAAACTGCGAGATCGGATTGCGTTAGGTGAAACGTGATGGTCTTCGATTCATTGGGCTTAAGGTGAATGCGCGAAAAGCCTTTCAATTCTTTCACTGGCACTGCCACGCTCGCGGTTTCCTGGTGAATGTACAGTTGCGCCACTTCATCGCCTTCCCGGCTGCCGGTGTTGGCCAGCGTGCATGATACTACCACGTCGTCATGGGTATGAACCGGTGGAGCGGAAACCTTGAGGTGGGAGTATTGGAATGTCGTGTAGCTCAGGCCATGCCCGAAAACAAAGAGCGGTGAATCATCGCCCTCCACGTAGGAACCATTTTTGGAGCGGAAATGATTGTAATAAACCGGCAACTGCCCCACGTCGCGCGGAAACGTGATCGGCAAACGACCGGCGGGATTGTTGTCGCCGAAAAGCGTTTCCGCGATGGCGCGTCCTCCCGACTCACCGGGATACCACGCTTCCAAAATGGCGGGAACGTGGTTCGCCGCCCACGCGATCGAAAGCGGCCGGCCGTTTTGCAGCACCAGGACGACCGGCTTGTGTGTGTTGACCATCGCCTCCAAAAGTTCCTCCTGTTTGCCGGGGAGATTCAGCTCGGAACGATCAAAACCTTCACCGGAAATTTTCAACCTCTCGCCCAGGCCCAGGATCACTACATCCGCGTTTTTCGCCAGGTCCACCGCCTTGTCGATGTCTTCGCCATCGGCAAACGAAACTTCGGAATTCGTCGGGAGCAATTGTTTGATTTGCTCGAACATGCCTTGTGCCGAGCTCTCCTGCGCCCCCTCCGAGTAATCGCCCAGCCGCGCGATGTTGGCATTCGGACCGATCACGGCGATGTGCCTGAGATTTTTGTTGAGCGGCAAAAGGCCGCCCTCATTTTTCAGCAGGCACATGGACTGGCGCGCGGATTCCAGCGCCAGGTCCGCGTGCGCCTTGGAACGGCGAACAGTGGGATCAAGATTCTCGTCCACAAACGGATGATCAAACAGGCCGAGCAGGAATTTCACGCGGAGAACGCGGCTGACGGCTTGATTCAAAGTGGCTTCGGAGAGTTGCCCGTTTTTCACTCCGTCGGCGATGCTATCCTGAAAAACCTTGTGGCCAAAATCGTAGAACTGCATGTCCACGCCGGAATTCAATGCCAGCAACACCGCGCCTGCGGGCGAATCCACCACGTGATGCGTGTCGTAAAGCCGCCGAATCGCGCCCAAATCCGACAGCACAAATCCTTTGAAGCCCCATTCGTCGCGCAGCACTTGATTGAGCAGCCAGGCATTTCCCGTGCATGGAACGCCGTCAATGTCGTGATACGCCGCCATGATGCCCATGGCCTTTCCTTCACGAACCGCCGGCTCGAAGGATTTCAGAAAAACAGACCGAATCTCCCGCTCGCCCGCATGGACAGGCGCCGTATTCAATCCGCCTTCCGGGCTGCCGTGGCCGGCGAAATGTTTTGGCTCCGCGATGACGGTATGGTCGGTATCGAGCGACTCGCCTTCCATTCCCTCGACATACGCCAGCCCAAGCTGGCCCGTCAGATAAGGGTCTTCGCCAAAATCCTCCTCGACGCGTCCCCAACGCGGTTCGCGCGCCACATCGAGCACCGGCCCAAGAATCATGTCCACGCCGTTGGCCCGTGCCTGGGCGGCAATCGCCGCGCCGGTCCGCCGCGCCAGTTGCGGATTCCACGTCGTCGCCAGATTGATGCTCTGTGGGAACACGGTCTCGTCAAAATCCATGTAACCGTGCAGCCCTTCTTCAATGAAAAGCACCGGAATGCCGAGCCGATTGGATTGGATGACCCATTGCTGGATGCGATTGGAAAGTTTGGCCCTCGGATAAATGTCGTGGATCGATCCAACCCCCAGCGTGCCGAAATTTGTTTCGGCCATTTCCGCATTGAAAACCGCGTCCGGCTTCGCGTGGGTTTGGCTGGCGCACTGGTTTGTTTCCAAAACGGATTGGCAGCCGAAATACATGTCGAGCTGGCGCGCTTTTTCTTCCAACGTCATGCGCCCGATCAAATCAGCAACGCGTGCATCCACTGCCAGGCTCGGATTTTTGTAGGGCAATATTTCCTGCGCGAGTGATGCCGTGATTTTGCCGAACCCCAGGGCAAGGGCCGCAAAGAAAATTAAAAAAAATCGGTGGTTCACGCCGGGAAGTTTGCGATGAGGGCTCATGTCTTGGCGCATTCTGCCGCGATGAATCGCCTCGCGGTAACTCCTCTATTTAGGGGATGGCAAAGGCAATCCGCTTCACTAGATTGCTGTCACAATCACGGCTTTACAATTTGCAACCACGAATGGACACCGATGAACACTAACAATTCGTGCCTATTGGTGTTCATTCGCGGTTTATATTTCCTGCTGACGTTGCTGGCAATCGAGGGCCTGGAGAACCGGGCGTTGGCCAATGTCGGCGCAACCGTTCCTTTCACGAGCTACGAAGGAGAATCGGGCGCTCTTGCCGGCGGCGCAACGATCGTTTCCGTCACCGCCGCGCCCACAACGCCATATTCCAGCCCCGAACTCGAAGCCTCCGGTCACGCCTACGTCCAACTCAACACCACCGGACAATCCGTCACCTGGACAAACGACACTGGCCAGAACTTCACCGCCATCAACCTCCGCTCGTGCATTCCAGACGCACCCACCGGCGGCGGAATCACTTCCACAATCGATCTGTATGTGAACGGAGTTTTCCGCCAGGCGCTCAGTGTCGATTCCCTGCAGAATTACTGCTACGAAGGCACCAATTACAACGGCCAGGTCGACAAAAATCCCGCCGATGGCAACCCGCGCGGGTTCTGGAACGACACGCACGCATTCATCACGGGCGCTCCCGTCGCGCCCGGCGACATCATCACGCTTCAGAAAGACCCGGCGAACTCGGCCGACTTCTATTATATAGACGTGGCGGATTTGGAAGACCCTCCCGCGCCAAATCTTCAGCCGCCCAATTCCCTCTCCATCCTCGACTACGGCGCCGTGTCGAACAACATCAGCATGGACAACACTGCCGCCATCAACAATTGCTTCAGCGCCGCTCAGTCCCAGGGAAAAAGCGCGTGGATTCCGCCCGGGATATTTTATTTCAGCGCCATCAATGGGGGATTGCATGCCTCGGGCATCAGCATTCAGGGCGCTGGACCCTGGTATAGCACGCTCTATCGCGTGACGCCGAGCAACAATTCCCAGGGCGTCAACAACATCATCACGACCACCTCCAGCACGTTGCGGGACGTGTCGCTCGATTGCAACGGCTCGAGCCGCGCCGGCAACAATAACAACGGCGCGGTGAATTTCAGCGGCAATAACTGGCTCGTCGACAACGTTTGGATCCAGCACGTCACCTCCGCGTTCTGGTGCGCGGGAGTCGGCGGGGCCGCGCAGAATTGCCGCGTGCTCAGCGTCTGGTCCGATGGCGGCAACTTCAACAACGTCCAAAGCGCGAACGGCATCGGGATGAATCTCACCTATTCGAACAACTTTGTCCGCGGCACGGGCGATGACGCGATGGCAATCAATTCGGTCAATTACAACGTCAATGGTTCCACCGTCACTTACTACACGACGATGAGCAACATCACATACATCAACAATACCGCCGTGGGCGCGTGGGGCGGAAAGGGAATCGGAATTTACGGCGGCATCAACGATGTGGTGACGAATAATCTCCTGCGCGATACGGCGCGTTACATTGGTTTGGGCGTTGGCAAATTCGGCGTGAACGGCTCAGCGCTCTACTCCGCCACCGTAATGGGAAACACCGTCCTGCGCTGCGGCGGCAACGGTTACAGCCAGCAGCAACCGGCAATGATGATGGGCAACGGCGGCGATGGCCAAAGCGTGGGCACCGTCGCGAATGCTTATTGCGCGTCGAACACCATCATCGATTCGCTCTACAGCGGGGCTGGTTTCACGGCGAGCACGAATATTGTTTTCCAATACAACACCATCATCCATCCCGGCCAATATGGGATCACCGTCGGCGGCGGCAGCCTGGGAACGGGCATTATTGGAAGTGCCATTATCAATTCCAATAGCGTGACCGGCGTTAGTCCCGGTTACGCGGCGTTCACGAACGCCGCTCCCGGCTACGCGGCCATTATTCCGATCGCGGCCGCAAGTTTCGCGGCGATGGCCGGTGTTACAGCAGAACCTTGCACGGAAGGCGGACAGGAAATCAGCGTTCTGGATTCATCATGGTCGGCCTACGCCAATATCGATTTGACGGGCGCGAATGCGTTTGTTGTGCGGGCGGCTGGCGCAGGTTCCGGCGGCACCATCGAAATTCATCTGGACAGTCCCGGCGGCACATTGGCGGGGACATGCGCGGTTCCGGGAACCGGCGGAGGTCAGATTTACCAGGACGCCTACTGCGACCTCAGCGCCACCAGCGGAGTTCACAATATTTATTTGGTCTATCGCAGCAACGATGGGAATCCATTCCGCGTCCAATTCTTTGGTGTCTTTTCCGCTCCACCGGCGCTGTCGCAACAATTGATTGTCGGCAATATCTACGCGCTGAAATCGCTCATCAATGGCAACTATGTCACGGCGCCAAATGGAGGGTCCAATTCATTGATTGCCCAAAGCGCCTCCATCGGCACGGCGGAACAATTTAAAATCGTCGACGCCGGCGGCGGCAACATTGCTTTTTTTGCTCTCGTCAATACCCAGTATGTCACTGCGGAAAATGACGGCGCCAGTCCCTTGATTGCCAACCGCTCCGCAGTCGGAAGTTGGGAAACCTTCACCGAGTTCGACGCCGGCAATGGCAATATCGGCTTGCGCGCGATGAACGACGGCAAATACGTGACCGCACCCAATGACGGCGCGAGCCCGCTCATCGCCCAAAGCACGACCCTCGGAACCGCCGAATCCTTCACCGCGGAATTTGTGAGCGGAGTGGCTCCCGCGAAACCGAACGACGTCATCGCCACCGCAGGAAATTCTCAGGCCACTGTGAGCTGGCTCCCATCGCCGGGCGCGACCGGGTACAACGTCAAACGTTCCACGACCAGCGGCGGCTCGTACACCATCA
>Ga0335085_10014841_pt1 | contig 11339 bp, 13 predicted proteins | sample Lox_Sample_45_FD_206712 | JGI IMG/M metagenome (GOLD analysis project Ga0335085, IMG submission 206712) | Soil microbial communities from Loxahatchee National Wildlife Refuge, Florida, United States - Lox_Sample_4.5 | ecosystem: Environmental > Terrestrial > Soil > Wetlands | place: USA... | reverse complement strand
CTCGCGGGCCCGGGCGGTGAGATCGCCCAGGTTGCCGATGGGGGTGGCGACCACGTACAGCGCCACGGTCAGGCCGAGGTGTCGAAGGCGTTCGGGAAATGCGTCAGGGAGGGGCCCCGGGGCCCGTCCACCACCGCGATCACGTCGAAGCGCGCCGCCCGGGGAGGCCCGCGCCGGCGGGCCAGGAAGTCGCGCGCGGCGGCGATCACCCGGCGCTGCTTGCGCGCGTTCACCGTCTCCTCCGGTCCTCCGAAGGCGCTGGTCGCCCGGGTGCGCACCTCCACGAAGACCAGCAGGTCGCCCTTCTCCGCAATCACGTCGATCTCGCCCCGCGGGCAGCGGTGGTTGCGCCCGACGATGGTGTAGCCGCCCTCGCGGAGCAGCTTCACCGCCGCCTCCTCGCCGAGCGCGCCGAGGCGCAACCTGGGACCGGACACCGCTCCCCCTCAGGCCTGCAGCACCAGGTCGGCCGTGCCCGGCTCGGGCGTGGCGGCCACGCGGTGGATCACCTGGGTCTGGGTTCCGATGCCCTTGAGCATCTTTCCGATCAGGGCCCGCTTGGGCGCTTCCAGCACGCCGAAGGCGTCGTCCACCACCACCGGCAGCCGCTTGTATCCCGCCACCCGCTCCAGGAGGGTCAGGCGCAGGGCGGAGTAGACCAGGTCGCGCAACGCGGGCGGCAGGGTCATGTACCCGCCACTGCGGCCGTCGGCGGCGGAGAGCAGCAGCATCCCCTTCTCGTCCGGCTTGCCGGACACCACCCGCCGGTCGGTGAGCGCGCCCAGGTAGGCCGCCAGCCGGGGCGACATCTGCGACCAGAGCTCGTCGGCGCTGAGGTTGAGCAGCTCCGCGGCCCTCGAGACGAGGTGCTTGGGAACCTCGGGCTCGGGCAGCGCGGTCCCGTTCTTCCCCGTGGAGATGCCCATGGCGTGCTTCAGGTCCAGCTCGATCTCCCCCACGGGGCGGGAGAAGCCCGTCTGGTGCACCTGCTCCTCCAGCTTGGCCTTCTCCGCCTCCAGCAGCGGGAGCTCCACCGCCACCCGGGAGATCTCCGGCTCGGTCTTCAGCTTGGCCAGCTTCGCCGCCGCCGCGTCCCGCCGCTTCACCACCAGCTCGCGCTCCTTGAACACCGCCAGCAGATCCTGGGGAGCATCCACCTTGGCCGCCTTCATCGCCGCCTTGAGCGGCGCCTGCTCGGCCTCGTAGTCCTTCTTCAGCTTGATTTCCCGCTCCTTCAGCTCCTGCGCTTCGGCGGCCGCCTGCTTGTCGGCCTCGTCGCCCTCGATCCAGCGGAGCACCGCCACCAGCGGCGCCACCAGGGGCAGGAGCGCGGCCAGGGCGATGGGCGGCTTGCGCAGCAGCACCGCCACCACGTCGATGGCCACGCCCAGGGCCAGCCCGCCGAAGAACCAGGGGTTCTTCAGCACCGGCTCGGGCGGGGGCGGGACCGATTGCGCCGCCCGCTGCTTCTTCTTCACGATGTCGTTCATGGCATCGTCGCGCTTTTTCAGGTCGTCCTTGGCGCGCAGGGCCTTGGCGCTGAGGTCCTTGATCTCGGCCGGCGACCAGGCCGAGCGCTTCAGCTCCCCCTCCACCGTCTTCAGGTCCGCCTCGGCCGCCTTCAGCTTCTCGTCCAGCAGCTTGAGGTCGTGCAGCCGCTCGGCCACCTTGAAGAGCCGGTCCTGGGTGGCCTCGAACTGCCTGGTCATCTCCAGCTCTTCCTTGAGCGCTTTCACCCGGGGCTGGTCCACGTAGGCCTCGCTCGCCGCGGCAGCCGCCTTGTTCCGCAGCGAGGGAAGCTCGTTCACCTCCAGGATGAAGAAGCCGGTGTACGCGTCGGCGGCGGGCATGCCGCACTCCACGCGCAAGAACGAGTCGATCTCCAGCTGGTCCTCGGTGACCGGGTCGAACTTCCTCGCCTGGGGATCGAAGCGCAGGAGCTGCCGGGTGCCGCCCAGCTCCCGCAGCAGGCGGTAGGGGCTGCCGTCGCCGGAGAGCAGGCCCACGCCCACGCGGGTGGGGCCCGATCCGTCGGTCAGCCTCTTGGGATCCTCGGGCGCCGGGCAGACGGGAGCGGTGAGGGCGGCGCGGAAGGTCGGCGCCTTGGACACCACAGCCACGTACCCTGGTTTGAGCGAGAGCTGCCCGTCGGCCGGCAGGTCCTTCACCTTCTGGAACAGCAGCTCTGTGAGCTGCACGCTCTGCCCCTCCCCCCGCCGATGGTCTACTGGGTGGTCCCGCCTTCTTCGGCGCTCTTCAGCCGCGCCGCCTTGCCCTGCAGCTCGCGCAGGTAGAACAGCCGCGCGCGCTTCACCTTGCCGCTGCTGGTGACCTCGATGCGATCGATGCGCGGGGAGTAGAGGGGAAAGATCCGCTCCACGCCCACGCCGTAGCTCATCTTCCGCACGGTGAAGGTGGTGTTCACGTGGCCCCGCTTGCGGCGGATCACCACGCCCTCGAAGATCTGGATGCGCTCCTTGTCGCCTTCGCTGATCTTCGTGTGCACCCGCACGGTGTCGCCCACGCGGAACTCGGGGACCTGGCCCCGCACTTCCGGCTTCACGTTCCGCTGCTCCACCAGCTCGATCGCCTTCGCGCGCATCTTCGTACCCTCTTCCCTGATTACCGGTCGCCCAAAAAGGGATTCCCGTCAAGCCTTTTGCCGTGTGAGCAGATCGGGGCGGCGCTCGCGTGTGCGCGCCACCGCCTGCTCTTTTCGCCAACGCGCGATCTTCCCATGGTCTCCGGAGAGGAGCACCTCGGGAACCTTCAGCCCGCGGAACTCGGGCGGGCGCGTGTACTGGGGCCCTTCCAGCAGGCCTGGAGCGGAGAAGCTCTCCGCCTGTGTGGAAAGCTCGTTTCCCAGCACACCGGGGACCAGCCGGGCCACGGCCTCGATCACCGCCAGGGCGGCGATCTCCCCGCCGTTGAGGATGAAATCGCCCAGGGAGATCTCCTCGTCCACCCAGCCCAGCACCCGCTCGTCCACGCCCTCGTAACGGCCGCAGACCAGCACCAGCGCTCCCCGCTCCAGGAGCTCCTGCGCCTTGGCCTGCACGAACGGCTTCCCCTGGGGGGAGAGCAGCACCACCCGGGCCCCGGGCAGCCGCTTTCGGGCCGCCTCGATGGCCGCCACCAGCGGCTCGGGCTTCATCACCATCCCCGCCCCGCCTCCGTAGGGAACGTCGTCGGTGACCCGGTGCTTGCCCTCGGCATGGTCGCGGATGTCCGTCACCTCCACCCGCAACAGGCCCTTCTCCCGGGCCTTGCCCAGGATGCTCTCCTCGAGCGGAGCCCGGACCAGGCGGGGAAACAGGGTGAGGACCTCGATGGACAGCACCGCTCACTCCTCCAGGTCGAACAGGCCCGCCGGCGCGTCGACCACGATCCGCCGCGCCTCTGGCAGCACTTCCTTCACCAGGCCCAGCGGCACCAGCGCTCCGCCCGACAAGCGCAACAGATCCTGCGGCCCCGCTTCCACCAGATCCTCCACCACCCCGTGCAGCTTGCCTTCCCCGTCCGACACCTCGTAGCCGATCAGGTCGACGGCGTAGATCTCGCCCTCTTCCAGCGCCGGCAGCTCGGCCCGGTCGACCCGCACTTCCTGCCCCCGCAGCCCCGCCGCCTGCTCGCGATCGCCGATCCCGCGCAGGGCCACCAGGTAGCCGAGATGGACCCTCTCCGCCCGGTCGACCTCGAACTGCCGCTCTCCCAGCCAGAGCCGCCGCACCCGCGAGAGCCCCTGGGAACCGGCGTTGTAGGGGGCGATGAGGATCCGCCCGCGCACGCCGTGCGCCCTCGCGACGCGGCCCACCGCGAGGAGATCCGGCACCTGCCCGCCTACCGATTCGCCGGCGCCGGAGTCTTCTTCGCCAGCTTGATCAGCTGGGCCACGGTGGCGCTGGGCCGAGCGCCCATCTTCAGCCAGTGCTCCAGCCGGTCCTGCTTGATGTGGATGCGCGCCGGGCTGTAGTTCGGATCGTAGGTGCCGATCTCCTCGTTGAAGCGGCCGTCGCGCGGGTTCCGCGAGTCGGTCGCAACCACATGATAGAACGGCGATTTCTTGGCGCCTCGCCGGGCGAGGCGCAGCTTGACGGCCATTGACGTAGCTCCTTGAAAAGCGGGCTTGTTTACATGGCCAGGAGGCTCGCCGTCAAGCCTATCGCCAGGGCAGCCGGGCAAGCGCCCCTGCAGATCCATGGTAGATGGACTGGGACGATGAGGGACATGACGCGGGTGGAGGCCCAGGCGGAAGCCATCCGGCGCTGGGGACCAGGGGGGACGATCAGGTCCGTCTCCAGCCATGCGAGCAGGATCGAACGCGGCCGGCTGGCCCGCTACTGCTGCGTCGTGGGCAACGGCCTTGCCGGGACGCTCGATTCCATCGAGGGCCAGGGCAACACCTGGCGGGAAGCCTTCGACGACGCCCGCCAGCGCTGATCGCCTCAGTCTTCCCCCGCCTCCGCCGTGGCCTCCTCTGCGGAACCCTGGGCGGGAACCGGCGCATCGGGCGGGAGCACATACCATTGCCGGCCGAGCTGCTGGCGCTTGAGCAGGCCCTGCCGCTCCATCTCCTGCAGGAGCCGGCTGAAGGTGGAGAAGCCGGCCTCCCGCTCGTCGAAGTCGGGCTCATTGCGCACGATGGTTTCCTTGATCAGCGACGGATTGACCGGGCCGGTGGCGCGCGAGAGGAGGTTCTTCACCACCTCGTGCGCGATGGCGGGGATTTCCCCTCCGGGATGGGGAGCCCGGGGCTTCCGGGGCGCGCGATCGCCGTCGCGCGCGGGCGGCCTGGTCTTCCCCGGGGCCCTGAAATAGATGAACTCGTCGCAGGCCTTCACGAACAGGGGCGAGGTCGCCTCCTTCACCCCCAGCCCGATCAGCACCCGGTTGTTCTCCCGCAGCTTGTAGGCCAGGGGGCAGAAGTCGCTGTCGCCCGAGGCGATGGCGAAGGTGTCGATGTGCTCCCGGGCGTAGCAAAGCTCCAAAGCGTCGATCACCAGCCGCATGTCCGCGCCGTTCTTTCCCGCGCGCGTCGAGGGCGGCACGTCGATCAGCTCCACCCCGAAGTCGTGCAGCCGGCGGGGCGCATCGCGGAACCGCGACCAGTCGCAGTAGGCGCGGCGGAACACCACCTTTCCCTTCTCCAGCAGCCGGTCCATCGCCGGCTGCAGGTCGAAGGTGGCAGCGCTGATCCCGGTATTGGTGACCAGGTTCTCGAAATCGATGAACAGGGCGATCCGCCGCTCCTCGTCGCTGACCATCGTCAACCCCGGGGCGGGCTCACGTGCGGAGCACGGACTTGAGCGTTGCGCCCAGCTCGTGCGGGCCGGAGGCGATGTGCACCCCGGCCTCGCGCAGGGCCCTGAACTTGTCCTGCGCGGTCCCCTTCCCCCCGGAGATGATGGCCCCGGCGTGCCCCATCCGCTTGCCCGGCGGGGCGGTGGCCCCGGCGATGAAGCCCACCACCGGCTTCTTGTAGTTGGCCTTGATCCAGGCGGCGGCGTCCTCCTCCTCCCCGCCGCCGATCTCGCCGATGAGGATCACCGCGTCGGTCTCCGGGTCCTGGGCGAAGAGCTTCAGGCAGTCGACGAAGTTGAGCCCGTGCACCGGGTCGCCGCCGATGCCCACCGCCGTGCTCTGGCCCATCCCCAGCATGGTCACCTGGTGCACCGCCTCGTAGGTGAGGGTGCCGGAGCGGGAGACGATGCCCACCCGGCCCTTGCGGTGGATGTGCCCGGGCATGATCCCGATCTTGCACTCGCCGGGGGTGATGATGCCGGGGCAGTTGGGGCCGATCAGCCGGGTGGCCGAGCCGGCCGTCGCCCGCCTCACCTTCACCATGTCGTTGACCGGGATTCCCTCGGTGATGCAGACCACCAGCGGGAGCCCGGCATCCACCGCCTCGAGGATGGAGTCGGCGGCGAAGGGCGGGGGGACGAAGATCACGCTGGCGTTGGCCCGCGTCTCCTTCACCGCCTGCCGCAGGGTGTCGAACACCGGCACCTTGTCCTCGAACTTCTGCCCGCCCTTTCCCGGCGTCACCCCCGCCACCAGGCTGGTGCCGTAGGCGAGCATCTGGCGGGAGTGGAAGGACCCGGCGCTGCCGGTGATGCCCTGGCACACCACGCGGGTGTCCTTGTTGACGAGGATGCTCATGCGCGTTCTCCGGTATCGGTGAACCTGCCCAGGTCGGCGGGATCGGGGTAGCCCAGCTCGCGGTGCAGCCGCGCGGCGATGCTCTCCCCTTCCCCTCCGTCGGCCCGGCGATAGACCCAGCCGATGGGAAAGAGATGGCGGGCGCCCTTGTCCGGGGTGATCACCCGCACGGCCGGGCCCAGGGCGTGCCCCGGCACCCACTCGCCGGCGAAGTTCCGCACCAGCACCTCGCCCAGCCAGCAGCCCAGCGCGTCGCGGTACTCGTGGTGCCCGGAAAGGCGCACCGCCAGGTCGTCGGCGTAGCGGAGCTCGTCGCGGGCGAAAGTGAGGGCGATGCCGTGCTCGCGCAGGACGCGGACGAAGTGCTCCGCGCTGTCGCGGAAGTCCGCCGCCCCGGGCTTGCCCAGGAGGTTGCGGAAGATGGCCGAGACGACGCCCACCGCGCTCAGGCCTTGCCGGCGGCCGCCACCGCCTTGCGCGCGGCGTCGCCCAGGTCGTCGGCCGGGGTGATGGCCAGCCCGCTGCCGGCGAGCAGCGCTTTGCCCTGCTCGACGTTGGTGCCCTCCAGGCGGACCACCAGGGGCACCTTGAGGTCCACCTGGCGGGCGGCGGCGATGATCCCGCCGGCGATCACGTCGCACTTCATGATCCCGCCGAAGATGTTCACCAGCACCGCCTTTACTTGTGGATCTGCGAGCAGCAGCTTGAAGGCCGCGGTCACCTTCGCCTCGTCCGCCCCGCCGCCCACGTCGAGGAAGTTGGCCGGCTGCCCGCCGGCCAGCTTGATCATGTCCATGGTGCTCATCGCCAGGCCGGCGCCGTTCACCATGCAGCCGATGTTCCCCGTCAGGCCCACGTAGCTGAGGTCGTGCTCCTTGGCCTGGGCCTCGCGCGGATCCTCCTCGTCGGGGTCGCGGAGCGCGGCCAGGTCCTTGTGCCGGTAGAGGGCGTTGTCGTCGAAGTTGATCTTGGCGTCCAGCGCCATCACCTCGCCCTGGCGGGTGAGCACCAGGGGATTGATCTCCACGATGCTGGCGTCGCTCGCCTCGTAGGCCCGGTACATGCCGGTGGCGAAGCGGACGAAGCTGTTCACCGCGTCGCCGGAGAGGCCCAGCCCGAAGGCCAGGTCGCGCGCCTGGTAGCCGGCCAGCCCGATCACCGGATCGACGGCCGCGCGGAGGATCTTCTCCGGGTGCCTGGCCGCCACCTCCTCGATCTCCACCCCGCCCTCGCTACTGGCCATGAGCACGTTGCGGCCCAGCGCGCGGTCCAGGGTGATGCCCAGGTAGAGCTCGCGGGCGATGTCGCAGCCCTCCTCCAGGTAGACCTTGCGCACCTTCTGCCCCTGCGGGCCGGTCTGATGGGTGACGAGCTGCATGCCCATCATCGACTGGAAGATCTCGCCCGCCTGCTCCGGGCTCTTCGCCAGCTTCACCCCGCCGCCCTTGCCCCGGCCGCCGGCGTGGATCTGCGCCTTCACCACGCACACCGGCTTGCCGCCCGCCATCAGCTCCCGGGCCGCGGCCACCGCCTCCCCGGCCGAGTGGACGAGCTTGCCGCGAGGCACCGCCACGCCGTAGCCGCGGAGGATCTCCTTCGCCTGGTACTCGTGGATCTTCATGGGCGCGGGTCGTACACCCCGCGCCCGACGCGCGCAAGCAGGAGGATGATCGATCACGGCCACGTTCACGCCGCCGTCGCCGTCCACGTCAACGACCACATCCACGCCCACGCTCACGTCAACGATGACGTTTGACGTTGACGTGATCGTGGACGGCGACGTGGCCGTGGACGAAGCGCCCGCGCCCCGCCCCTCAGGCCGCCCAGCTGCGCCGGGCGCCGATCAGCGCCTCGAATTGCGCCGCCTCGATCGGGCGGCTGAGGTGGTAGCCCTGGGCGTACGAGCAGTGCATCTTGCGCAAGAGCTGGAGCTGCTGCTCGGTCTCCACCCCTTCCGCCACCACCTCCATGTCCAGGCTGTTGGCCAGGGCGAGGATGGTGTTGACGATCTCCAGCCCGTCCTCGGTGTCGGCGATGCGCTGCACGAAGCTGCGGTCGATCTTCAGGGTGTCGATGGGGAACTGGTGCAGGTAGCTGAGGGAGCTGTACCCGGTGCCGAAGTCGTCCAGGTCGATGCGCACGCCCATCGCCCGCAGCTCGGTCATGGTCCGGGCCACGTTGGGGTGCTTGTCCATCAGGAGCGACTCCGTCACCTCCAGCCGCAGGCAGCGGGGCGAGAGCCCGGTGGCGCGCAGCACCTCGGCCACCTCCGCCACCAGGCCGGGGGCCTGGAACTGGCGGGAGCTGAGGTTGACGCCGATCTCCAGCTGCGGCTGCCGCAGCCGCTCCTGCCACTCCTTCATCTGCCGGCAGGCTTCGCGCAGGACCCAGGCGCCGATCTCCACGATCAGCCCCGTCTCCTCCGCCAGGGGGATGAAGTCCAGCGGGGGCACCAGGCCCCTCTCCGGGTGCTTCCAGCGGATCAGCGCCTCGGCCCCGGAGATCTGCCCGCTGTCCAGGGAGACCACCGGCTGGTAGTGCAGGTGCAGCTCCTTGCGCTCCAGGGCCCGCCGCAGGGCGGTCTCGAGATTCAGCAGCTCCACCGCCCGGTCGTGCATGCTGGCGTCGAACTCCACGCAGCGGCCCCGCCCCTGCGCCTTGGCCCGGTAGAGGGCGGTGTCGGCGTCGCGGAGGATGTCCTCGGGGCTGGCGTAGGAGGCGCTCCCGTGGGCGATGCCCACCGAGACCCCGCTGAACACCTCGTTGGTCCCCAGCCAGAAGGGCAGGCGCAGCTCCGCCTGCACCCGGTCGGCCACCCGGCGCGCGTCCGCCGCCGTGGGCACGTCCTCGAGGAGGATGGTGAACTCGTCCCCGCCCAGGCGGGCCACCGTGTCGTGCGGGCGCAGGCAGGCCTGCAGCCTCTTCGCCACCTCCACCAGGAGCTGGTCGCCGCGCACGTGGCCCAGGGAGTCGTTGATCACCTTGAAGCGGTCGATGTCCAGCACCAGCACCGAGAAGCTGGTCTGGTGGCGGCGCTTCTCCAGCGTCAGGCGGTGCTCCAGCCGGTCGAGGAAGAGCGCCCGGTTGGGCAGGCCGGTGAGCGCGTCGTGGAAGGCGTCGTGCAGGAGCTTGTCCGCCGTCCGCCGGCGGTCGGTGACGTCGGTGCCGAAGGCGGCGGCCCCGCCTGGCTTCCCCTCGGGCTCGCGGAGCGGGACCACGTTCCACTCCACCACCCGCCGCTCGCCCGAGCGGGTGAGCACCTCGCGCTCCTCGTTCTTCGCCTGCCCGCCCGCGGCCAGGTCCTCGGCGTACTCCCGCCGGCGGCCCTCCCGCTGTTCGGCGGGCACGCAGAGATCGAACCAGTTCTTCCCCAGCATCTCCTCGCGCGCGTGCCCGGTGGCGCGGAGGACGGCCTCGTTGCAGAACTCGATCTGCCCCTGGGCGTCGAGGAGCAGGGCGAAGAAGCGGGTGTGCTCCAGCACCGCCCGCAGCTTGCGGTCCGCCTCCCGCTCCTTGGCGTCCGCCCGCACCCGGGAGGTGACGTCCAGGACCGCGCCGCTCACCAGGCGCTTGCCGTCCATCACCACCGGGCGCTGGTGCACCTCCAGGTAGACCAGCTCGCCGTCGCGGCGGATCACCCGCACCTGGTAGGGCTCTCCGTCCGGCCGCCTGGCCCGCACCAGCGGCAGGTCGGGCGGGTAGACGTATTCCAGGAAGGATCGGCCGGTCATCTCGGCGGGCGCGCAGCCCACCAGCTCCGCGGCGCGCGCATTGAGCCAGACGATGCGGTCGCCCGAGAGCACGTAGAGGCCCGCGAGACAGTGATCGAGCAGTGGAGGAAGTTTGTCGGGTAGCATCGCGGTCATGCAACGATACAGCGAGACTGGCAGGAGGCCGCAAAGCGACTCCCGCCCACCGAGGCTCCTGTTAGCCTCTGCCCGTGCGCGCCTTCTTCTGCGACACGTACGAAATGCCACTTCCACCGGGGCACCGCTTTCCCCTCCCCAAGTACCGGATGGTGCGCGAGCGCCTGCTGAGGGAGGGAGTGCTCGCACCGCACGAGCTGGAGGAATCGGGGCTGATCGATCGGCCCTCCCTGCTCCTGGCGCACACCCCCGAGTACCTGGAGGCGGTCTTCTCCGGGACGCTGCCCCTGCCGGAGCAGCGCCGCCTGGGCTTCTCCTGGAGCGAAGCGCTGCTGGCCCGGTCGCGGGCCAGCGTCTACGGGACGGTGGCGGCGGGCCGCGCGGCGCTGGCTGACGGGCTCTCGGGAAACCTGGCGGGCGGCACGCACCACGCCTACGCCGACCGGGGCACGGGCTTCTGCGTGTTCAACGACCTGGCGGTGGCGGCGCGCGCCCTGCAGCGCGAGGGATCGATCGACCGTGCGCTGGTGGTGGACCTGGACGTGCACCAGGGCGACGGCACCGCGGCCATCTTCGCCGGCGACGAGAGCGTCTTCACCTTCTCCATGCACGGGGCGAAGAACTTCCCCTTCCGCAAGCAGCGTTCCTCGCTCGACCTCGAGCTTCCCGACGGCTGCGCCGACGCCGAATATCTGATGATGCTGGAGAAGAACCTGCCCGCGGCCCTCGATCGCTCCAGGCCGGACATCCTCTTCTACCAGGCCGGGGTGGACCCGCTGGAGCAGGACGCCCTGGGGCGCCTCGATCTCTCCCTGCAGGGCCTGCGGGAGCGCGACCGGACGGTGGCGCTCGCCGCCCGGCAGCGGGGCATCCCGCTGGTGCTGACGCTGGGGGGAGGCTACGCGAAGCCGATCGAGCTTTCCGTCGCGGCCCACGCCGGGACGTGGAGCGAGGCGCGCTCGGTGATGGGCGTCTGAGCGCCCTCCTGGGGCAGCGCCGGCCGCGGCCTGGCCTTGTGCATCTTCGTGTGCACGTGGCGGGCGCCGCTCCTTCGCTCCTGCACGCGCGTCTGCACAGCGGCGGCCGCGATCAGGACGACGCCGGCGGCGGCCAGGGTGACGAAGCCCAGCGGCAGGTGCCAGCGCCAGTTGGGCGGATCCTTCTCCAACAGGAGCGGCGGCTCCAGCTGGGGGGCCCGCGCCAGCTCGCGCATGTCCTGCGCCAGCGTGCGCGTCACGCTCTGGATCAGCGGCTCCATCGCACCCTTATTGACGCAGCAGCCGTGCCAAACGGTTCTCCTGAATGATTCCCGCC
>Ga0335085_10014840_pt1 | contig 11340 bp, 10 predicted proteins | sample Lox_Sample_45_FD_206712 | JGI IMG/M metagenome (GOLD analysis project Ga0335085, IMG submission 206712) | Soil microbial communities from Loxahatchee National Wildlife Refuge, Florida, United States - Lox_Sample_4.5 | ecosystem: Environmental > Terrestrial > Soil > Wetlands | place: USA... | reverse complement strand
CGGAACATGGGTCGCATCGACCCCGGTGCAGGTGTGCAGCGGAGCACCCGTGACGCTATCTGTGCCGGCAGCGACGCAGCCGGTGAAGCCTATCCTGTTGACGGCCTGCGACAACTGGACCGGGTTCACGCCCTTGATGGAACCGCCTGCGGCGGTTTCATACAGCATGATCTTCTTGCCCACGCCGGGAGTGGTGGACTCGAGCGACGGATACGCGGCGATCGAGGCGGCATTGGCGCGGCCGAAATAGGCGCGGTAGCTGCTGCCGTTTGATGTGGTGCCAAGGTCAAAGTAGTCGTCCATCGTGGCCACGTCCATGATGCTCTTGGCAACCTGGCCGATCACTTTCTGCGATGCGGACGAACCGGACAGGAACAGGGTCACATCGGGCGTGACGCTGGTCGCATCCAGCGCAAATGCCTGGCCGGCAAAGGCCAGGGTACATGCCGTTATGAGTGCTTTAGTTTTCAACTTCATTTTGATATCTCCAAATAGTGAGAACTTCGTAATAGAAATAAGTGCTGATCATTCTTTTCTCGGCCCCGCCTCAATAGCGAGGCGGGGAACAACAAGGCCCAACAAACTCAGGCAAAGCTCGTGGTGTTGGTAAAGCTCATGCTGTTATTCTTGCGGCGTAATGCGACGAACCCGATCAGGCCGAAACCGGACAGCATCAGCGCCCATTCGCCCGGCTCCGGTACCGGTGCCGTGAACGTCAACGTGCCCAACGCGCCGGTTGGGCTGGTGTTCAATGTCCAGTATGAATTAACGCCGCCAGCGCCCTTGAACGCAGCAACGCCTGCAGCAGCAACGGTACTCGTGCTGCTCGGTGTCATGTACAGGAAGTTGAGCGAATTGCCGTACAAAGTGCTGGTGTTAACCCACTTGTTGCCCCAGCCGCCGCCTGCTGCACCGGAAGCACCGGCATACGTCGTGCCCGAACCGAGTGCATCAGGGTTGGCACCGGTAACGGTGTTCATCAGCGAAAAGTAGTTTGACGCATTTCCTCCGCCACTCAGCAAAACGGTATTGCTAATCGGCATCGTGGTTCCGGTTGAAGTGGTCAGGTAGTTCTTTTGCTGGAAGCCGGAAGTACCGACGTTATCGCCTGCGGTGACGCTCCAGAATGTGGTTCCCAGAGTCGCCGTCGACAAAAAGCTGGTCAGCAAAGCATCCGGTGCAAAAGTGTGGTCGCCGGTTGGCAGAGCGCTGGCCGCCAATGTCGCTGCAGTAGTACCCGTCACGCCCGCCATGAAGCTGGACATGTTGATGCCCAAGTCTTCGGTATAGGATGTCGAAGAAGTGGTATCCCAGATATTCAGCACCAGGTCGGAACTGCCGGTGCTCATATCCACGATCGCCGCATTGGCCGGACCTGCGACGGCGAACGCCAAGACGCTTGCCACCAGGGTCGATTTCAATTTCATGTTCATATGCAACTCCTTTATTTAAGAAAATTCCCCTTGCGGAGACTCCATATATAAGGCCTTGAAACCTTTGAGGGTATCGCAGCCGCTTTACTGAACAGGCGTCCGTTGCTCCGGCAACCTGCTGTTACTGGCAACCCGGCTGTCTTCTTTGGATGAAGATCCGCGGCTTTCCGGCCCCGCCTCGCGACGGGAGTGGCTTTGTCTTTAGATTCCACAAACAAATCTGTGCAACCTGACGCAAAGATTAGCGGGTGAGCATTACAGGAGTACGTTTGGATCACCCGATTGATATAGGCTGTTCGGCTCATTTTTATCGGGCCATACAAGCCTCGATCAACCGGTCTAGACGGTAGCAGGGGAATGTTAAAGCGGTCTTAAATTACAGCGCGGACGGGTAGTCCGAACGGCTCATTTTTGAAGCCGCGGCCGGGAGATAACAAGAAGAATCAGGATAGCGCCGCATCTGTCCCACGCTAAGAAGCACAACAACACTGCTATTTGTACCGCACCGCCAGAGGAGTCAATATTTGACCGTTGAGGCATGCGTTATAACGGCTGGCTGCCGAAGCAACACAGGTAGATCCCGCCGCATCGCCGAACTGCTTGGACAGATTGAAGCAGGTGCGCAGATCGTTGCTGTGCATCATGTCGCACAGGAATTTCTTGCGGTCATTCGGGGAATCGGACTTGGCCGGCTGCGGCGGCGGGGCCGCATATTCCGGCGGGATATTCTCAGCCGGCGGAGGTGGGGGGTTTTCGCCGCCATTCTGCGCAATGGCCATCGGCGGCACCGAGCCGGAAGCATAAACGAAGCGCCAATCGGAATAATGTTTCTTGTCCGCGAACTGGGCGAATTGCTTGTCAAAGTTCGCCTTCTTCACCGGCTCGTCTTCGGACTTGCTGTAAACGCCTGATATGCCGCCGCCGGCATCCTTGAGCAGGCCCCAGTCGGTCGTGTTGGTAAAGGGGTCGAAGTACATCCTGCGCAAATAACGCCTGGTGAACGGAAACCGCTTGTCGTCGAGCAAGTCCTCGAGCTTTTTCGGGAACTGCTTGGCCGTGCCGGGAGTGTTATCGTAATAGGCGGCGATGGCCTGGCTGAACTGCTTGCCGACGAAAAGCAGCTGCTTTTCCTTTTCCCGCTGCTGGGCCTGGTGCCAGATGGTGGCGATCGCGACCAGCATCGCGCCCATCAGCGCGACGGCAAACAACACGCCGAGATAAGTGAACCCGGCGCATGAGCGCCCAACAACAGGCAACTGCGTCACACGCAATTCAGTAACTTGCCGCATATACCCGAATGATCAGATCAAAGCGGTTTTACCGGCTCATCCAGCATTTTTTCGATCAACTCGTGGGGCTGGTTTCCAAACAGCATCTTGCCGCTTGCGAAGACGATGCCGGGAGTACCGTTGATCGACAGCCTGGTTGCCAGTTCGGATATATCCTTGATCGGTGTTTTGCAGTCGGTATTGCTGTCCTTGGGTTCCTGCTGGCGCAACAGCATGTCATCCCAGGCCTGTGCTCTATCCTTGGCGCACCAGATCAATTCTGCCTTGCGCATGGCACCGGGATGGATATCGTTGAGCGGCAACATGAAGGTATAGATCGTCACATCGCTCACGCTTTCCAGCTCTTTTTCCAGCCCCTGACAATAGGGACATTCGGGATCGGCAAAGAGTGCCAGCTTGCGCTTGCCGTTCCCCTTGACTCTTACAATGGCATCGTCGAGCGGCAATTTGGCAAATTCGGCCGCAATGAGGTTGTCTTTTTCCATTTGGGTCAGGTTGGTTTTGCTTTTCAGCTCGATCAAGTTTCCGAGCAGTCCCATCTCACCCTTTTCGTCGGTGTATATGACATTGGTATCATTCACGACGACCTGGTAAAGGCTGCCATAAGGGAGCTTGGTGATGGCGCCGATCTTTGTCTTCGGCAGGTTCTCGGTCAGGGATTTTCTGATGTCTGCCTCGTCGGCCAAGACGCAACATGCGACTGACATCAATAACATTCCGGTTGCAACTTGCTTGAGCTTGATCATTTGATTCCTTTCTAACCGATTGTTCATGCCGCAGAACGGGTCGTTTCTATTTCAACAGGCCCAGATCGATGGCCTTAGCAACAGCGTGGCCGCGAGTTCTCACTTGCAGCTTCTTCAGGATGTTCTGTACGTGATTCTTTACCGTCAATGGGCTGATAAACAGTTCTTCCGCGATGACCTGGTTGGTCTTGCCGACCTTGATCAGGTTGATCACCTGGATCTCCCGCGCCCCCAATGCGGCGACTTCCATCCGGGCCGGTTCAGGCTGGATGTTCCGGCGGGCGACGATACGGCCCAATGTCGCTTCCAGCGTCGGCATCAATACTTCCAGGAGATAAAGCGTCCGCGCGCAGAGGGTTCCCGAGACCCTGGCAAAACAAAAATAGCTTTTCAGGCGGCCGTCCGGGCCGTGCAGGCCATTTGCCACAACGTTCTTCAGTTCGTGGCTTTCCAGCAGATCCACCCACGCCTCGTCATAGTCGCCTATCGCCACTTCTTTGCTGACGATGCAACCCCTCCCCGATTTCTGCGCCCGTTGCATCATCGGCTTGATCAAGCCGTTTTCCGGATCGCACACCGCAACAAACTCTTCATCCTGAAAATATCGGGTGCTTGAAAAATTATAGAGTTTTGGCCGGGGATCGGATCCCACCCAAAGGCCGCAGATCAGGATCTCATGCGGGATCAGGTACTGCACCTCGCACTGGGCCCAAGAGAAGAACTGGTGTTCATTCGATACCCGCAATGACCGGCTGACGATGGAGAACAATCTGCCCTGATCTTCGCTTTCCAGCGCGCCACTGTCATCGATAAAGTCGATCATTCTGCCACGCCCATCTTCTGCAGTTGCGCCACGACCAGAGGCATGTTGGAGACTTTCGCCCAGTGCAGCGGCGTATAACCGTTGACTGGAAGAATCACGTTGGCTCCGGACTTGATCAGCCGCTGCGCCATTTCTTCGCGGCCCTCGCTGATGGCCCAATAGAGCGCGGTGCCGCGTTCTCCGTAAAGATTCGCCACGGACAGGTTCACATCCGCCCCTTTTGCGAGCAGCGCATTCATATAATCGAACCGGCCGTTTTGAATCGCCAGCACCAGAGGCGTCTCTCCCTGATCACCCACTTTGTCCACGTCCGCTCCTGCTTCGAGCAGCAACTTCACGTTTTCGTCGCGCTGGAACCGGACGGCATTCGCCAGAGCGGTCTCTCCCAGGTAATCCACATCATTAAGCAGCGCTCCGGCTTTGATCAGCATTCTCACAATTTCGCTGTCCTTGCGCATCGCGGCGGCACCAAGCGGCGTATAACCAAGACTCCCCTTCACGTTGACATTGGCATGCAACTCGATCAGACGTCGCACCAAATCCCGATGGGAATAATAGGCGGCGACAAGGATCGCGCTATTGCGGCCATTGTCAACGGCATCGGGATTGGCGCCCATATCAAGCATCATTTTGAAAATTCTCAAGTCGCCCCGCGAGGACGCCTCGATCAAACCCAGATCGTTATCGGTTACTGCTCGTGCCTGCCCGTTGTCGGCCAGCAGGCAAAGAGCAAAAAATGCGGCGGCGAAAGATTGCTTGATGCTCATCTTGTGGTAGGCAAAATTAATTACATTGCGGTCTGAATCTTTCCAGAGCGGAGATACTAATTTCAATTTGTGTCATTTAGATTAATCCTATATGACAGTAATCCAGGAGCGATCTTATTGCCGCAAGGCCGGGCAATCCGTCGGCGAAAGGAGCTCCACATGCATCCCTTGCAGCGCAGCTGATCGATTTCGCTGTGAGCAACCTAATGTGGAATTTGAAACATGCGTCTTCCGGAAGCGCGTCCGAAGATACTGGCGAACCAGCCCTTCGAGACCTATGCAAAGGTCAATGATTCTTTGCCAATACCTCCGCTGCGGCCACGCGGTAGCGTCATAAAACCGATCATGCCCGCACCGAACAACAGCAAAGCCCACGTACTTGCTTCGGGCACCGGGGAAACATTCAGCAGTCCCGCATAGCCGCCGCCGTAGGTGCCAACGACATCTCCCCTGATTTCCAGAATGTAATCCCCTGCACCCACCGTGATTGGATCGATCACGACGACCGTTCCCAAACCGCCCAAAGACAAAGGAGTACTCCACGCCTGCAACAATCCGCCGGGCACACCAGTAGTGGTGATCGTGCCGCTATAGAGCCTGGACTCGAGATTGTCTATCCCAAAAAGATTGCCGAGATTGATTGTGGCGGTGATCGAACTGAACGTCGCCGCGGGAATATTGAACAGAAAATCATCATAGAACTGGTTCTGGGGCGAACCGAATGCGTTTCCATATACCAAACTGGACGGAGGATTAAGGGGCCCCAAGTCCGTCGTCTTTGCCATCGCCTGTCCGGATAATGAAGCCAAGATCGATAGTCCGATAACGAGATTTTGAATGGAATATGGTAAGCGGGGTATCATCGGTTTTCCTGTCAATTCCAAGACGCGGTTGGTAAAATGATCCGGAGAACAAGCCGGGATATGGCACTCTAGTGTCCGTATATGACAGCAATTGCACGGAGGAGAACTGAACAAATAGTCCGAACGGACTATTGTGACGTCCACCTGAGGTATTTTCTTTCATATTGAGGAAGTCAAATAACCACCAGCTGAAGTCGATCAACTGCAGTCAATTTGGAAATGGCAAGCAGCGCCGAATCGGCTTACCCCGGTCGGAAGACACAACGCGCTGCAGCATTCTCTGTGGAGGAGACCCCTCATGGCCAATCGCGATCAGGCAATGTCGTTTTCCTTAACCGCAATCTTCTACGTAACCTAATGTCCCGGTCCTTATTCATCTTTCTTCTGCTGCTATTCTATGCCGGGTTCGCGCATTCCGCCGCCCCCCAGTTCTTTTTGCCCAAAACCAGTCTGTACGCAAGAGATGTCGCCGTCATCGTCAACGACGACGATCCGCTGAGTATTCGGATCGGCGAGTATTACGAAGCGCGCCGCGCCATTCCCAAAGCCAACCTGATCCACGTCCGTTTCCACGCGGGCGGGGCTGTCATGGCCCTCAGCGAGTTCAGCCGTGTCAAAGCCGAAGTGGACAGAGAGACGCCGAAATCGGTGCAGGCATTTGCACTGACGTGGGCTGCCCCCTACCGCGTCGAGTGCATGTCCATCACCTCGGCATTCGCTTTCGGCTTCAGCAAGGCCTATTGCTCGCACGCATGCAGCGCGACCAAACGCAGCGCCTATTTCAATTCTTCCAGCACCGCCCCATACGCCGACCTGAAGATTCGCCCGACCATGGCGCTGGCCGGCCTTGACTTTGCCAGTGTGAAAGCCTTGATAGACAGGGGCGTCGATGCCGATGACAGCGATCCGACCGGGACAGGTTATTTGCTCAGCACCAGCGACAAGTTGCGCAATGTGCGCTCGACGGAATTCCCGCAGCTTGCCAAGGCAACCGCCAAGCTGGTGAATGTGGAATTGGTGGAAGGCGATTCCATCAAGGACAAGGATGACGTGCTGTTCTATTTCACCGGGTTGGCAAATGTGCCCGATCTGGGAACACTGAAATTTCGGCCGGGCGCGATCGCGGACCACCTGACCTCCTTGGGAGGGCAGCTTACCGACAGCGGCCAAATGAGCAGCCTGCGCTGGCTTGAAGCAGGTGCGACTGGAAGTTACGGCACGGTGGAAGAGCCTTGCAACCATCCCGCCAAATTCCCCGACCCCGCGCTGGTGATGTATTGGTATCTGGCCGGGAACACTTTGATCGAAGCTTACTGGAAAAGCGTGCAATGGCCGGGTGAAGGTATCTTCATCGGAGAACCGCTGGCCAAACCCTATGGCGGATTCAGCGCGCACATCGACGATGGCGAAGTCGTGCTGCGCACTCACGCCTTGCCACCTGGAATCTACGGTTTGCTGGGGGCCAATTCGGTAATGGGTCCTTTCCGCCCGGCTTCAAAACCTGTCGCGGTGCACCTTGGCATGAACGAATTGCATTTCAGCAAACTGGATAAACCGGTCTATCGACTGGTACGCCTACGCTGATCAATATTGTCGCGTTCGATTCTGAATTTCTGCAGGATATCTTAGAGCACTGCAATCGCAGAAAACCACGAAAAAAAACCCCGCCGAAGCGGGGGTGGGGGGAGGTCACTGCCGACCACCAAGACTATGTTGCTGATTTCCTGCTGCGCAACATGAATCCGACCAGACCAACACCGGAAAGCAGCAGCGCATAGGAACCGGGTTCCGGAACTGCGGCGATGGTCCCCGGCGAACCGATCTCGGCCGGGTCGTTTAGTGCCACGAATGCACCGTTGACGCCCACGACGCTCAATTGCGATATGGTCCCGGTCAGACCCGCTGCATTGTCGAAGGTCTGGTAGGGTGAAACCGAATCTGATGCGGCGAAGCTTACACTGGCCTGCAACACACCGCTTGCGTCAAAGATGTTCACCGCATCCGTGGAAGTGCTCAATCCGACGCCGGAGCCGCCGTAATTTCCTATCGTGAATCCGGCCGGCGCGTTCCCGCCGAACCACGTGCTGATGAAGCTGGCATCGAGAGTCGCATCGTTGGCGGAAGTCGAGCCTCCTTCGATGAACACCACGGACTGGCCTGCTCCGATGCTGGTCACGCCGCGCAGCGCGACGGCATTGCTGAATGAGTTGGAATTGTCATCCATCTTCCAACCTGTGATATTAACAGCGGATGTGCCGTTGTTGGTCAGCTCGAACCAGTCCGCCGCATAAGGCGAGTTGCCGCTGCCCCACGGGGCGACTTCGGTGATGAGCATTGCCGCTGAAGCTTGGCCGCCCGACAGAGCCGCACCGGCAACGATTGCCGTGAGCAACAGGCTTCTAGCATGGTTAATCGTTTTGCTGGATTTCATGGTTCCCTCCAATGCGGTTGCAAGTTATATATCCGCAGCGGTTTGGTTCTGCTTCCGCTGACGAGTGATTGGAATCAACAGGAACAGTCCGGCAAGCATCAGCGCATAGGACCCGGATTCAGGGACCGGAGCAACCGAGCTGCCCGCGAAATAACCGCTGGTAATATTTGCATCGCTCGTTGTAAAGCCTGCAAGACGGGCCGCAAAAAACTGGTTGCCTTGACCGGCATTGCCGCTCGACATTTTGGCGAAATAACCAAGGGTGTCGGCTGTCGTGGCCCCGCCCAGGCCTGTCACTGTAAAGACCAAGGGCGATTGCCGGTTTGATCCGGTGGTCTGCACGATGAAGTCATACTTGCCAAAACCATCCATGCCGCTTGGGGGAGGCAAATCAATGGTCCAGCCCGGAGCCAAATCCGAAAAGTTGCCGCTGCCGATCGCGTTGGAACCGCCATAGTTGAAACCGAAGGCCTGCAACCCGAAATTGGTGCCCAAACTGAAGGAAAAGACCGGGGTGATGTCAAACGTCGCCGTCCCTGCCGTCGTGCTGTCGATCACCACTTTCAGGTAATCCGTGCCATCCGGCAAGACACTTTCGACGTTTGACTGATTCACGTAGTAGGTCGCAGTACCGGCCAGCGCTTTGGTTACCGGCACTGCCAGAAGGACAAGGGTTGCGGCCATTACGGCAAGCAATCTTGGCAGCGTATTCATTCGTTTTCTCTCAGTTTCATCGCTTATATTGTGTATCTCGAATCTTCACGCCGCGTTCTTGCGCCGCAACGAGAACGCCAATATGCCCAATCCAGCAAATAGCATTGCATAAGATTCCGGTTCAGGTACCGCGGCGATGGACGCAGGGACCATGGCCACCCCGCCTAGGCGCTGCCCTGCTACCACAGTCTCGAGTACGCTGAAGGACGTATTGTCCGCCGTCGAGTTGGCGCCAATGGTGATCGAAACCAGTTCGTTCGGGTCAGCGCCGAGGTCGTGCGTCAATTCGTCACTCACCGTGGAGGTGGCGCCGAATATCGTGAACGATCCGTCGGCGTTCCGCTGGCCGGTGATGTTGCGCAATCCATCCTGCTGTACCAGCCAGCCCAGGCCGTTCGGCGTGTAGGCAGCCTGGTCCAGCAAACCTTTCTGGAAAGTCTGGGTCAGGTCCCACACGCCGTTTACTAGCTTCCATTCTTGCAAACCTGCAAACGTCGTGTCCTTGCCGCCGACACCCAATCGGACTCCATCCCCTTCATCCGCGACAAACAGCGTGCTCGAATCGCCGAACCAGAGACCGAAAGGATGCGGTGTGGCGGTGCCGTTGGATTCGGCGACTTTCTCAGACAGCATGTTGAAGCCCGGCAATATGGTGATGGACGCATTGTCGATGCTGCCGCCATTCGCAAGAGCACCGCTAGCGCCAACCTGATATACGCTGTTGACACCGTTGCTGCCGCTGCCCTTGGTTACGTACAGCGTGTTGTTGTATACGGTCATGCCGCGGAAGTTGTCGTCCTTTCCGGTCTTGTCGGCGGCATACTTCTGTCCGGGATTGGCCGGATCAGGCAACTGCGCCAGCGAGAAACCGCGCTGGTATCCGGTCTTGCTTCCGTATGTGCCCAGCGCAACGCCCACCGGGGTGGTATTGCCCGAACTGTTCGCAGCGATCATCTGCACGCCGGTGTTGTCGCTGAGCTGGCTGAGCGTCGTTCCATTTCCGCTGCCATTTCCTGCATTGCCGACCATATAGTAATTCCCATTGGCCAGAATTGCGGCGCGTCCGTTGTTGCCGCTGTAAGCGTTGACATCCGTGACTTGCAGCGCTCCGGTGCTCAGGCTGACTTGAGCGACCGCACGCGCATAGGTAGAGGTGACCGGATTGGTCGGATCGATTACCGCAGCCGTATTCGAATTGGAAACATCGAGCGTATTGACCGGGGCAACATAGCCCATGAATGTGACCGCAGAGCCATCGGTGGACACATTGAGCGCCAGTTCCGATTTGGATGCGAAACTGGTCGTGACCTGGCTGGAATCGATCGCCAGCGAACTGACAAAGCTGCCCCTGCTCGTCAGCTGATCCAGGAAGACCGGGGATGTGACGCCAAATGATGGATCGGGCGTTTCATTCGTGAACACATTAGGGAAGCTGCCGTCGGAGATGGCTGTACCGCCGCCCGGCAGGGCCTGGCCGACTGTAACCAGCGAAGCCGAACCGGCATAAACCGTGCGGCTGACAATCAAATCTCCCGCGGCAAAGGTGTCCGCGAGACCCGGCGCAGAAAACGAAATTGCAGCAAGCGCTGCGATCAATTCAATTCGAAACAATTCCTGGAGGCGCTTGTTGAACCGACGGTGAAACGTTGCATGCATGGCGATTATCATTGTTATTCTCCGAATTCCTTTATGGACAGCCGACCATCCCGACAAGCCGCCTTTTGCTGCCCGGGGCAATAATATGCGTGGATTATTTCGGCGATGTGAATCGGTGACGTTCTGGCAATAATCCGAAAGGCTCATTTATCACGCCAGATTTCATCGAGTACCAGCGATACAGGGACATAGTTTTGGGATGCTGATATCGATCTGGTTCAGCCAAAGGACATTTCCAAATCCTGATGTTTTCGCAATGAACGATATGCACTGCATGCGCATATCCCTCAAATATGATCTCCGCATAGCGGGCTTCGAGAAGGTCAGGCCATTGCGACTTTCCGGCCAGACACCATCAAGGTTTTACGCGATGCAGCAAATCCCGCGAAGACACACAAGCCCGAGAGCATCATCAGCCACGTACCGGTTTCCGGCACTGCAGCGACACTGTTGATCGTGAGCGTGCCGTTGCTGGAGACGTTCCACACCTGTACAGGCGGATTGCCGCCTTTGCCGAGGAAATCTCCAAGGATATCGCCGTTGTTGTTATAGTAGAAATTGAAGCTGGCATAATGCCCGTTTGCTTCCGGGGCCCCGACTGCAAACAACAGTCCGTCA
>Ga0335085_10014839_pt1 | contig 11340 bp, 10 predicted proteins | sample Lox_Sample_45_FD_206712 | JGI IMG/M metagenome (GOLD analysis project Ga0335085, IMG submission 206712) | Soil microbial communities from Loxahatchee National Wildlife Refuge, Florida, United States - Lox_Sample_4.5 | ecosystem: Environmental > Terrestrial > Soil > Wetlands | place: USA... | reverse complement strand
CCAGACCAGGCGGTCCGCACCGGCCAGCACGGGCGACCCTGACGACGATGATCCGCAGAACGCGGGCACCCGGGCCTACTACCCGTTCAAGCCGTACTGCGCGGCCTGCGGGCGCGACGACACCACGGTGACCGGCTTCGACGACGAGACCACCGAGATCACCTACACCTGCGCCTGCGGCGCGCACCTGGGCCCGGTGCCGATCGCCGAGGTGGCGGGGAAGCTGGTCTGGAAGGTCGACTGGCCGATGCGCTGGGCCTACGAGCGGGTGACGTTCGAGCCGGCCGGGGTCGACCACTCCTCGCCCGGGTCCAGCTTCACCGTCGGCGGGGAGCTGGTGTCGGAGATCTTCGGCGGCGAGATGCCGCTGCACTTCGGCTACTCCTTCGTCGGCACCAGCGGGGGGTCGTCGAAGATGAGCGGCTCGGCCGGCGGCGCGCCCACCCCGGCGGACGCGCTGCAGATTTTCGAGCCCCCGCTGATCCGCTGGCTGTACGCGCGGCGGCGGCCCGAGCAATCCATCACCCTGGCCTTCGACGCCGAAGTCGGGCGGGTCTACGACGAGTGGGACGCGCTGAGCCGCAAGGTCGCTGACGGCAGCGCCGAACCGCCGTCCGTGGCGGTGTACGGCCGGGCGGCCGGGACCGCCGAGGGGCCGCTGCCGGTCACGCCGCGGCCGCTGCCGTTCCGCACGCTGGCCTCGATAGCGGACATCACGGCCGGCGACCAGGCCCAGATCCTGCGCATCCTGCGCGACCTGACCGCGGAAGACCCGGTGGTCTCGCTGGACGAAGTCCGGCCGCGGCTGGACTGCGCGCAGGCCTGGGTGGCCGGGTACATGGATCCCGCCGACCGGACCCAGGTCCGTCCCGGGCCAGATAGGGCCCGGCTCGCTGCGCTCAGCGAGGAGGAATGCCGCGCGCTCAAGCTGCTGACCGAACGGATGGCGGATTACTGGTCCCTCAGTGGCCTGACCACCCTGGTGTACGGCGTTCCCAAGCTGATGCGCGGGCTGCCCATCGACGCCCCGCCGACCCCGGAGATCAAGAAGGCCCAGCGGGTCTGGTTCATCCTGCTCTACCAGCTGCTGATCGGGAAGGACACCGGCCCGCGGCTGCCCACCCTGCTGCTGGCGCTGGGCCAGGACCGGATCCGCTACCTGCTCACCCCGGCGTTATACCGCAGGGTTATACAGCAGTGTCTTAAACAGCAGGGCGCAGCAGCGTGGTGCGCTGCCTGAAGCCGGCCCGCGCCCTGGCGTGCCGCGCCTCCCGCCGCTGTGCCTGCCGCTGGCCTCCGGGCCGGGCGCCTGGCACGGCCTCCGGCCCCTCCAACTGGTGGGACGGCCGCTGCACCATGCGCAGCGCCATGGCCAGCCCGGCCGGGGTCTGCGGCCGAAGCGGGGCGTCGGCGGCCTGTCCCCGCAGCCCGCGGTAGGCGATGGCGTCCAGCAGGGCGGGCACCCCGGCGCGCACCTGACGCGGCGTGCATACCTGTCCCTTGTGCCGGGGTGCGGGCGGCAGCGCGGTGGGCTCGTCACCGGGCCAGTATCCGGTGAGCAGCGCGTACAGCATCCGGGCCAGCGCCGCGGCGTCGGCCGCTGCCGGGTTCTCCGCCGGGACTCCGCACAGGGCCGCGTCCAGGCCGAGGCCGGTGATCTTCAGGCCGGAGCCCGGGTGCCAGCGCAGCGACCGCGGGGTCAGCCGCAGGTGCGGCCGGCCGGCCTGATGCGCGGCCGCGATCGCGTCGGCCGCGTCCGCGATCATCGCCGCGGCCAGGGCCGGCGACGGCAGCCCGGACAGCACCAGGTCCTCCAGATGCGTGCCGGGCGTCCATTCGGCCACGATGTAGGGGCACTGCGGGTGGAAGTCGGTGTCGTAGATGGTGGCCAGCCGCGGGTCGGATACCTTCGCGGCGGCCTGCACGGCGTCGCTCACGGCGCGCGGGACGGGCCCCCTGGGCAGCAGGTAGATCGTGACGGGACGGCTGAGCAGCTGGTCGGTGGCCTTCCACAAGGAAAGGCCGCGCGCCTCCCACGAGGAGCCGCACGGCCCGGTGACCTGATCGTCCAGGCTTATCCGCTCGTCTAGCCGGAACCGCCCGCCGAGCCTTCGCTCCCCCGTGTACGCGCCGGGCGGTATCTCAACGACGGTCATCGACTACCTCCTGCCCCATAACCAGACAGCAGAAGCCATGCCCCGAACACGCCACAAGATGCCAGCCAACCACGCCGTGCCTCTCCAGCCACACCCGGAGAAGGCGCTCTGGCCTGCGGAAACGATCGCAGAAACGGCTCAGAAAATTCTCTGGATCACTCGTCCGCGTCCGCGAGGAACCGGTCCATGATCCGGACACTGGCCTCCAAAGCGGACAGCGGGATGCGTTCGTCGGTGCCGTGGAACATGGCGTAGTAGTCGTAGCCCTCGGGCAGCACCAGCGGGGTGAAGCCGTAGCAGGTCATGCCGAGCCGGGAGAACTGCTTCGCGTCGGTGCCGCCGCTCATGCAATAGGGCACGATGACCGAGCCGGGATCCTCGGCCAGCAGGGCCCGCGCCATCCGGGCCATCACCGGGGCGCCGGGCGGAGCCTCCAGCGGTAGCTCCTCGTGCGTGTACTCCCAGCTCACGTCCGGCCCGGTCAGCTCATCCAGCGTGGCGCGGAACTCGCCGGAGAAGCCGGGCAGGACCCGGCCGTCCACATAGCCGACCGCCTCGCCCGGTATCACGTTGATCTTGTAGCCCGCCGCCAGCATGGTCGGGTTGGCGCTGTTGCGCACGGTCCCGGCCACCAGCGTTCCCGCGGGCCCGAGCCATCCCAGCAGCTCGTCCGCGTCCACCGGCCCGTCCAGCGCCCCGTCCGGCAGCCGCGTCCCGGCCGCGGCGGCGATGGCCTCGACCGCGGCGCGCACCGTCGGGATCAGCCGGACCGGCCACCGGTAGGCGCCGATCCTGGCCACCGCCCCGGCCAGCCGGGTCACCGCGTTCGCCTCGTTCGGCTTGGAGCCGTGCCCGGCCCGGCCCCGGGCGGTCAGCCTCAGCCAGGCGGTGCCCCGCTCGGCCGACGCGATCGGGTAGAGCCGCTGCCCCGGCCCGGCGTGGAAGGTGAACGCCCCGGATTCCCCGATGGCCTCGGTGCACCCCTCGAACAGCCCGGGGTGCCGCTCGACCAGCCAGCGCGCGCCGAACTCCGCGGTGTCCTCCTCGTCCGCGGTGAACGCGAGCACGATGTCCCGCCGCGGGCGGCGCCCGCTGCGCGCCCACTCGGCGGCCAGCGCGATCAGCACCGCGTCCGCGTTCTTCATGTCCACCGCGCCGCGGCCCCACAGCACGCCGTCGCGGATCTCACCGGAGAACGGGGGCACCGACCAGGCCGCCGGGTCGGCCGGCACCACGTCCAGGTGCCCGTGCAGCAGAAGTGCCCCTTCGTGCTGGGCCCCGGCGCCGCTGATCCGCGCCACCACGTTCGCCCGGCCCGGCGCCGACTCGAGCAGCACCGGCTCGAGCCCCGCCTCGGCCAGCCGTGCCGCCACGTACTCCGCGGCCGGCCGCTCGTGCGCGTCCCCGCCGCCCCGGTTGGTCGTGTCGATCCTGATCAGGTCGGCCGCGAACCGCGTCGCGTCGGCGCCGGCCGGGGTCATCCCCGTCCGTCCGCGGGCAGGGCCAGCCCGGCCGTCGGCCGCGGCGCCAGCCCGGCCGCGTGGTACGCGTCGTCGATCAGCCGCATGGTCACCGCGGCGTGCTCCGCCGACGTCGGCACCGGGTCCCCGGAGGAGATGGCGGCGGCGAACGCGCGCAGCTGGTACACGTAGGTCGACTCGCCGTCGCCCGGCTCGTCGGCCACGACGGCTCCGTCGCGAACGGCGGTCAGCCGGCCCCGCACCGGGAAGATGAAGTTGTCCAGGTGCACCAGCCCGTCCCGGCAGATCACGTGGAGGTCGGCCCGGAACTCCCCGTCCCTGGTGAAGGTGGACTCGAACCAGCCCGTCGCCCCGCCGGGAAACGCCAGCCGGACGGCCAGCGAGCGATCGGCCACGGCCCCGCCCGCGTCGGGCGCGACCGGATCGGCCAGTGCCCCCGTCACCGACGGCGCACCCTGCCCATCACTGGGCCCATCACTGGCGCCCAGCAGCCGCAGGCAGTCGATCGCGTAGCAGCCGCCGTCCATCAGCGCCCCGCCGCCAAGGGCGTAGTCGTACCTGATGTCACCCGGGTTGGCGATGGCGAAGCTCGTCCAGGCCTGGATGTGCCGCACCGGCCCGAACTCCTCCACCACCTCGCACAGCCGCCGGGTCAGCGGGTGGTAGCGGTAGTGCATGGCCTCCATCACGACCAGGCCGGAACCCGCGGCGGCCTCCGCCACCTGCGCCGCCTCGTCCGCGTTCGACGCGAACGGCTTCTCGCACAGCACGTGCTTCCCGGCCGCGATCGCCCGCAGGGTCCACGGCCCGTGCAGCGCGTTCGGCAGCGGGTTGTAGATCGCGTCGATGTCCGGGTCGTCCAGCATCTCCTGATAGGACCCGTAGGCCTTCGGGATGCCGTGCCGCAGCGCGAAGGCCTCCGCGCGGGCCGGGTCCCGGGCCGCCACCGCGGCCACCGTCACCTCGGGCACGCTGCCGGACGGCTCGATCAGGGCGGGCTGGGATATGCGCGATGAGCCCAGGGTTCCGATCCGTAGCATCTGCACGGTTCAGGCTAAGCCATCCGGCCCTGGCTCAGCCCGGGAAAGCCCTGGCCGACACGCCGCAACCCCATATTCACCTCCCGTTCACTTCAGTGACGGCCATGCCGTTACGATGCCAGGCATCACACCTTATGGGGAACCAGGCAGAGGGAGACGGCGGTGGGCCAGGCGGTCGACGCGCAGGGCCGGGTCGCGCTGGTCAGCGGCGGCTCGCGCGGGATCGGCGCGGCCACCGTGCGGCGGCTGGCCGCCGACGGCTGGGACGTCGGCTTCAGTTACCACGACGACGGCCCGGCCGCCCGCGAGGTGGAAAAGGCCGCCTTCGAGCTCGGCGTCCGGGCGACCGGGACCGACGTGGACATCACCGACGCCGCCGAGGTCGGCTCCTGGTTCCGGCTGACCGAGGGCGAGCTCGGCCCGGTGCAGGCGGTGGTCAGCTGCGCCGGCATCACGAGGGAGCAGCCGCTGGCGCGGCTGGCCGAGGCGGACTGGCGGACAGTGATCGACACCAGCCTGGACGGCGTGTTCCACCTCTGCCGCACCGCGGTGTTCGCCATGATGAAGCGCCGGTCCGGCCGGATCGTCGTGGTGTCCTCGGTCTGCGGTGAGTACGACCACGCTCCGTCCGGCCACGACACGCTGGCCCGGCCGGGCCTCGCCGGGTTCACCCGGGCGCTGGCCCTGCAGGCCGGCCGCTTCGGGATCGGGGTCAACGCCGTGACCCCGGGCTCCAGCGTCCCGGCCGGCGACATGGCCGCGCTGGTACCGGAGACGACCCGGGCCGACCTGGCCGAGACGATCGCGCTGCGCCGGTTCGGCAGCGCCGCGGAGGTCGCCGACCTGGTCGCCTTCCTGCTCTCCGCGGACGCCTCGGACATGACCGGCCGGGTCCTCGAGGTACCCACCGCCATCGCCCTCTGAGCCCGTGCCCTGGATTCCGGGCTTCATGCCCTCCGGGCGCCACGCTGGCCGTGCTCGAGCTCGGCCACGGCGACCTCAGGCCGGCCGGGCAGGGCGAGGTCCCGGACCTGGCCCGGCGGACGTTGAGTGCTCCGCAGTGCACTGAGCGCCATGTAGCCCAGGAACACTAGGTCGGCCACCAGGAAGCAGTTGGCGACGAGCGTGGTCAGCCAGTGGAACCCGTACTCGCGCGGCCCGCCCGCGTGCGGAGTGAACCAGAACGGGGGCACCGCGAACAGCAGGTAGCCGGCCACCGCGGCGATCCGGTGCCCGTCGCGGATCAGCAGCACCAGGGCGGGCAGGATCCAGAGCCAGTGGTGCGCCCACGAGATGGGGGAGACCAGCAGTTCGGTGGCCCCGGTGACCGCGATCGCGGCCAGCCAGTCCCCGCGGCGGACCAGTATCGCCGCCACGGCCAGCCCGATGACGGCGAAGGCCAGCGAGATCACGGCCCACCACCAGCCGATATGGGCCTGGTCACCGGCGATCCGGATCGCCGCCGCGTAGGGCGACTGGTTGCTGATGTACGGCGCGCCGACGCGACTGGTGTCGTGGGACAGGTGCTCCCAGTACAGCCTGGACGCATGCGGAGCGACCAGGAATCCGGCGAGCCCGCACAGGACGAACGTGCCGGCCGCGACCAAGGCCGCCCGCGGCCGCCGGGCCAGCAGGAAGAACACGATGAAGATGGCGGGCGTCAGCTTGATCGCGGCCGCGATCCCCACGCCCACGCCCGCCGCCAGCCGGGACGAGCCGCGGGAGACGAGCCAGACATCGGTGAGGACCAGGGCCAGCAGAATCAGGTTGATCTGGCCGAGGAACAGCGTCTGCCACACTGGGTCCAGCGCCATCGCGGCCGCCACGAAGCCCGCCGCCATGATCCTCGTCGGCCGGTAGCCGGCGATCTGCAGGATGCGGGTGCAGGAGTAGGCGAGGGCCGCTACCGAGACCAGGTCCCAGAGCACTCGCGCCACGGCCAGCGGGAGCGCCGCGACCGGCACGAACACGATGGCCGCGAACGGCGAGTAGGTGAACCAGTGCCCGTCCGCCAGCGCCAGGTACAGGCGGCTGTCGTCCAGGACGGCGCGGCCGCCCCACATGTAGATGCGGAAGTCCAGGGCGTTGTACGTGGCGGCGAAGACGATGACCGCCGCGAGCTCGAGGCCGAGTACGCCGTACACGACCGGAGCGAGCCACCGCCGCCTCTGGGGCGTCCCCTCGGCAGGCACGCCCGCATCCTAGTGGGTGAGCAGCAACGCGGCGAACGCGTCGGCCATGAGCTGATGCCCGGTGCCGTTCGGGTGGATCCGGTCCGGCCCGAACAGTCCCGGGTCGGCCGCACCGGGCATCGCCCACGCGTCCAGGCAGACCACCCCGCGCCGTGCCGCCTGTTCCCTGATGATGTCGCTGGCCTGGCGGATCCGCTGCTGCGCCACTTCCACCAGGTCAGCGGGCAGCGGCATGATCGCGGCGATGTCCGGCAGCGTGCAGGTCAGCACGGTCGCCCCGGTACCGGACAGCCCGTCGAGCAGCAGGCCGAGTTCGGCGGCGAAGCGCGCTCCGGCGAAGCCGGGATCCCTGATGTCGTTCATCCCCACCGTGACGCTGACCAGATCGGGGGCGAGGGCCGCCACCGACGGCAGCTGCTGCTCGAGGACCACGCCGGTGCTGGCGCCGTCGAAGGCCAGGTTGGTCAGTGCGCAGCACACCGAGGTGCGCACGGTCAGGATCCCGGCCAGCCGCCGGGCCCACCCGATCCGCGCGCCCCCCGGTCCGTGGTCGTCCCGCCCCGCCGTCAGGCTGTCCCCGAGCGCCACGTAGTTCGCCCAGCCCATAGCCTCACGGTAAGCGACATCCGCCAGCGGCCGCGCCACACAGCGAGGCGGCGCCGCACAGCGCCGGCCCGGAGCGTATCGGGACGCCGTTGCTGCGCAGCACGTTGCGGACATCGAGGATGAGCGGGAAGACCTCGCGGTTCCAGTCCTCGCCCTGCTCGTCCCAGGCGCGCTGCTCGGCCTCGACCGCCATCCGGTCCTCGGCGAACACGCGCTCGGTGAACCGCCGGATGAACGGCCAGGCCAGGTGCAGGGCCCCGGGGATCGGCGGCTTCTCGATCATGAGCAGGCCGTACACGTGGTTGGTGCGTTGCTCGGCATCCTCGGGCACGTAGGCCACCCAGAGCGAGAACGCCGGAAGCTCGGCGTTCTCCGGGACCAGCTGGAGGGTCTGGTACGGGTACCCGGTGCGGATCGTGACGACGTCGGGCGAATTGCCGCCGCCGATGCCCTCGGCGGCCAGCAGGTTGGCGCCGCGGTTCCGCTTCCCGCCGGCGTGGGTGAACAGGTAACTGGCCTGCACGGAATCCGGGCCGGTCTCGTAGCCGAGCAGCTTGGGCTGGATCTTGCCCAGGATGCCGCGGTGCAGGAACTGGTGGTTCATGTCCAGCAGGTTCTCGTGCATGAACGAGTAGTGGCACTTGACCGTGCGCGAGAACGTCATTGTCTTGTGCCGCCTGGAATCGAACGCCGGCAGCTCGGGGAACGCGGCCGTGGCCGCCTTCTCCGGGTCGCCAGGGAAGACGAACACCAGCCCGTAGGCTTCCCGGACCGGATAGGCGCGGACGCCGCGCGGCGGTCGGCTGACGCCCTTGGGCAGGTACGGAATCTGCGAGATGCGGCCGTTCCCGCGGTAGGCCCAGGCGTGGTAGCAGCAGCGGAGCACGTCGCCCTCCACGACGCCCATGCTCAGCGGCACCTGGCGGTGGGCGCACCGGTCCTCGAGCGCGTAGACCGTACCGCTCTCGCCCCGGTACAGCGCGATCCGCTCGCCCGCGAACACCGCGGGATGAGTCTTCTTCTTGCGCACGCTCGCCGATACGGCGACCGGGTACCAGAAGTCGGGGTTGATCCCGGTGCTCCTCAGGTCGGCCACGATCTCGGCCGGCCCGGTCAGGTCGCCGGTCTGGGCTGGCCCGGTCTTGGCTGGCACGATCCCGGCTTGCTCCGGCGGATCGTCCTGGCCGGCCGCCGATCCGGCCGCGATTGTCTCGGTCATGCGTCCTCCCCTGCGGTTTTGGCTTCCCAGCTGTCCGGAGGACCGCCCGCCCCCGCTGATACGAAGTTTCCGAGGCCGGCCCGCGCCACCGTTCCCGCCTGCCGCCCGTGCTTACGGCGTGGATGCCTCGTACATGCACCTCTTACAGCATGAGCGCGGCATCCACCACAATCGGTCCTGATACGGGCGGTGCTGGAGTGTCGCAAGTCCGTTCCCGTTCCCGTTTCCACGCCCGTTCCCGTTTCCGTTCCCGTTTCCACGCCCGAGCCTGTTCCCGCGCCCGCGCCTGCGCTCTCACGCAAGCCTCACTGGCCCCAGAAGCCTAATGCTTCGAGACCGCTTTGAAGGTCCCGGGGGCAGGCTGGAGGCTATGGAAAGCGACCTTCGCGACCTGCCGGGAAGCCGTCCGGCCGGCACCCCGGTCACCCCGAATCCCCCGGCCCGCGGCCAGACGGCCGCCACCGGCCGGGCGGCCGCCGCGGGCCGGGCGGCCGCCGCGCTCATCTCCGTCGGCCTGGGCTTCTTCGTGATCCAGCTCGACGTCACGATCGTCAACGTGGCGCTGCCCGCCATCCAGCGGCAGATCGGCGGCTCGCTGGCCGGGCTGCAGTGGGTGGTGGACGCGTACACGCTGGCCCTGGCCGCGATCATGCTCACCGCGGGCTCCACCGCGGACCGCGTCGGGGCGCGCAAGGTCTTCACCGTAGGGCTGGCCGTCTTCGCCCTGGGCTCGGCGGCCTGCGCGGCCGCCCCGGCGCTGGGCGTCCTGATCGCCGCCCGCACCGTCCAGGGCCTGGGGGCGTCGGCCATGCTGCCCTGCTCGCTGGCGCTGCTGGTGCTCCAGTTCCCCGACCCGCGGGCGCGGGCCCGCGCACTCGGCATCTGGGGCGGGATGGGCTCGCTGGGGGTCGCGCTCGGCCCGGTGGCCGGCGGCGTCCTGGTCACCGTGGCCGGCTGGCGCTCGATCTTCCTGGTCAACGTGCCGGTCTGCCTGCTGACCATCGTCCTGCTGCGGCGCTACGCCACCGAGTCACCAGCCAACCCGGACCGCCGGGCCGACGTCCCCGGCCTGCTGCTCGGGGTGGTCATGCTGGCCGCGTTCACCGCGAGCTTCATCACCGCCGGCCAGCAGGGCTGGCTCGTCCCGCTGCCGGGCATCCTGCTCGGCGCTGGCCTCGCCGCCGGCTGGCTCTTCCTCAGGGCCGAACGCCATCATCCCCACCCGATCCTCCCGCTCGCGCTGTTCCGGTCCAGGAATTTCAGCGGCGCCACCGCCGTCGGGATGATCTTCAACCTGGTGCTGTACGGGTCGCTGCTCTGCCTGTCCCTCTACCTGCAGGGTTCACGGCACGAGCCGGTGCTGGCCACCGGGCTGCTGCTGGTGCCGAGCAGCGTCGTGGTCGGGCTCGGCTCGCTGGCCAGCGGCCGGCTGACGGCGCGCTTCGGACCGCGGCCGCCGATGATCGCCGGGCTCGCCCTGGCCGCGGCGGGCACGGCGCTGCTCGCCACCGCGGGAACCAGCACCCCGCTCGCGGTGATCCTGGCCGGCTCGCTGCTGATCGGCCTGATCTCGCTGGCCATGCCGGCCATGACCGCGGCCGCGGTGGGCGCGGCGGGCCCGGAGCACGCGGGGGTGGCCAGCGGCGTGCTCAACACGGCCCGGCAGTCGGGCGGCGCGCTCGGCGTGGCCGTGCTCGGTTCCCTGCTGGGACACACGCTGAGCCTGCACGTCCCGCTCCTGGTGGCCACGGCCGGCTACCTGGTCGCGATCGCCCTGGTCTGCGTCGTCCTCCGGGACGGCTGACCGGGTGCGCCCCCGGAGCTCACCACCCCTCGGTCAGCACCCGGTCGAGCGCGTCGGCGAAGAAGTCCGCGCCCGCCACGTCCAGGCACAGCGGCGGCTTGATCTTCAGCACGCACATCCGGTCGCTGGTGGGCTGGATGATCACGCCGAGCTCGAGCATCCGGTCGCAGATGGCCGCGGTCTCCTCGGTCGCGGGCTCCAGCGTGCCGCGGTCCCGGACGAACTCCACGCCCAGGTAGAGGCCGGACCCGTGCACCGCGCCGATCAACGGTGCCGAACGGCCAGTTCCTCCAGCCGCCCCTTCAGGTGCGAGCCCACCCGGGCGGCGTTGGCCTGCAGCCCCTCGTCCCTGATCACGTCGAGCACGGCCAGGCCGACGACGCTGGACACCGGGCTGCCCCCGGTGGTCACCCGGGCCCGCAGCGCGGTGTCCCGCACGTGCCCGGCCAGCGTGTCCACCAGGCGCTCGCGTGCCGCAGGTCCCACTGCAGCACCCGGTCGAGCCCGGGGTGCCCGAACGACCGCAGCGCCAGGCTGACCTGCCCGGCCACCGTACCCAGGCCCGCGACGACCCGCGGCGACAGGTAGCGGCCCGCGCCCGCGAGCGTCCCGCCGGGCAGGTAGCGCAGCACCCGGGCCAGCGCCCTGCGCCCGTCGACCAGCCCGCCGCCCACCGGCACCTCGACCGGTCCGTACAGCACGGTCCCGGCCCGCAGGCCGCCGGACCCGGCGACACGCTCGGCCGCGCGGTCCTGGGCCTCGATCTCGGCCGCGCTGAACGCCGGGTTCGCGATCTTGAGCACGCCGAGCACGCCCCCGGCCGGCTCAGCCAGCAGGAAGTT
>Ga0335085_10014838_pt1 | contig 11341 bp, 8 predicted proteins | sample Lox_Sample_45_FD_206712 | JGI IMG/M metagenome (GOLD analysis project Ga0335085, IMG submission 206712) | Soil microbial communities from Loxahatchee National Wildlife Refuge, Florida, United States - Lox_Sample_4.5 | ecosystem: Environmental > Terrestrial > Soil > Wetlands | place: USA: Florida... | reverse complement strand
CATGCGCTGCCACAGCCAGGGGCTGTGCATCAAGCTGAAGAAAGACCTGCCGCTGCCGGAGATTGAGGCAATCATCGGCAGCAGCAACGAATGGGTGCAGGTGGTGCCGAATGACAAGGCTTCCACCCTGCGCTATCTGACCCCGACGGCAGTCTCCGGAACCCTGGACGTTCCTATCGGGCGACTTCACAAGCTGAAGCTCGGCCCGGAGTTCCTGGGGGCGTTTACGGTAGGCGATCAATTGCTCTGGGGAGCGGCGGAACCGCTGCGCCGAATGCTGAATATCCTGCGCTTGCATTTGGGCGAAGCGGAACCACAGCTGGCATCGGCGCAGGCGCGGCAGTAGGGAAATCAACAGGTTTCCTGTAGTATTCTGCTGTCGTGAATAAGGATGCCGCGCCACCGAAATCCAAGGCCCTGCTCTGGGTCATTTTCTTTGCGTTGATTGCTGTCGCCGCGCTGGTCTATGGGTGGAGATGATCCGTCCGTACCAGGGAATCTCCCCCGTCATCCCGAGTTCCTGTTACGTGGATGATTCGGCCCAGATCATTGGCGACGTAGTGCTCGGCGAGCATGCCAGCGTGTGGATGAACACTGTCCTGCGCGGCGACGTGCACTCCATCCGCGTGGGCGCGCACTCGAATATCCAGGACAACAGCGTTCTGCACGGCATGAAAAAGCAGTACGGCGTGTTTGTCGGCGAGTATGTCACGGTGGGCCACTCGGTGACGCTGCACGGTTGCGTGGTCGAGGACCGCTGCCTCATCGGCATGGGTTCGATCATACTGAATGGCGCGAAGATCGGGGCGGGCTCGATCATCGCGGCGGGGACGTTGATTCCCGAAAAGACGGTGGTCGAGCCGGGTTCGTTGTGGATGGGGTCGCCCGGCAAGTTTCGCCGCAAGCTGGACGAGAAAGATCGGGAGACGATCCTGCGCTACGCGAACAATTATTTGGAGTATAAGGGCTCGTATTTGGCGGAGAGGAAGTAAAGAAGCTGTCAGCTTTTGGCCGTAGCTGTTGGCCTTCATACCTCCAGCCTTCATGTCATCCTGAGCGGAGTATGAGGTCCGCAAAGCGGACCTCATACGGAGTCGAAGGATCCCTTTGAGCTTGGAAGCAGCGGAAGCCTTGCAGGGAATTTTCGAACGTGCCATTGCGGAAGAAACCCCTGCGGGGCCAGTGGCCGGTGAAAGTGCAAGGGATCCTTCGACTGCGTGAGTGCTTCGCGTTGCGAAGCACTCACTCCGCTCAGGATGACATTGAAATCAGAAGCCGATGATCAAAGCTGTCCGAGGAACGCGCGATTTACTGCCGCCGGAAACGGCGCTGTGGAACCACGTGGATCGCGTGGCGCGCGAAGTCTTCCGCGTTTACAACTTCCAGGAAATCCGCACTCCGATCTTTGAGAGCACAGAACTTTTCGCCCGCGGCGTTGGGGAAGAAACCGACATCGTGGCAAAGGAGATGTTTACGTGGGAAGACCGGGGACGCGCGGAAAGCGACAAAGGCCAGTCCCTCACCCTTCGCCCCGAAAACACCGCCGGTGTAGTCCGCGCTTACATCGAGCATAAGCTGTGGCAGCGCGGGCTGAACAAGCTCTACTACATCGGCCCGCAGTTCCGCCGCGAGCGCCCGCAGAAGGGGCGCTACCGCCAGTTCTTTCAGATCGGTGCAGAGGTGATTGGCCCCAAAGAGGCGGGCAGCGAATCGCCCGCGCGCGACGCCGAGATTCTCGAACTACTGGCGACGCTACTTGACCGGCTCGGCATCAAGAACTGGAAGCTGGAGCTGAATTCAGTTGGCTCTTCCGCCGACCGGGCGCGCTACAACGAAGTTCTGCGTACCGCCCTCGACAGCGTGAAAGCCAAGATGTGCGCGGATTGCCAGCGCCGTGCCGAGACCAACCCGCTGCGGGTGCTGGACTGTAAAGTTCCCGAGGATCAGCCCATCATCGAAAGTCTGCCGCGCGTCTACGATTCGCTCGGCGAAGACAGCAAACAGCACTTCGAAGCGGTGAAGAACATTCTGCAAAGCGTTGGCGTGCCCTTCGAAATCAATCACCGCCTGGTCCGCGGCCTCGATTACTACACGCGCACGGCATTCGAGTTCACTCATGGCGCGCTGGGTGCGCAGAATGCCATCCTCGGCGGCGGGCGGTATGACGGATTGTCGGAATCACTTGGCGGCCCGGCTGCTCCGGGTATCGGTTTTGCCATCGGCGAAGACCGCCTGGTGCTGGCGTTGCAGGAATCGGCGGCAGCGGTGCAGGAGAAACCGGATGTTTACATTGCTCCGCTCGGTGCGGGCATGAATGCGGAGGCGGCGCGACTGGCGCGGGAACTGCGGCGCAAGGATGTTTCTGCGGAACTCGGCGATGAATCTTTCCGCCTGAAGAAGTCGTTCGAAGCTGCTACGAAAGCCGGGGCAAAATTCATCCTGATTGTTGGTGAAAATGAAGTGAAGGCCGACGCGTTCGCGCTGAAGAATCTCGAAAGCGGCGAACAAGTTTCGGTGCCGCGAGGTGAGTTGGTGGAGAAGATTCAGCCGGAGTAACGTCCCGAGGAAATTCGCGGATCGTGGATTTCTCTGTGTGTCCATGCTTCCGTGGTTCAATCGTCGTTTGCACCTACGCGGCCCAGTTTATAATCACCCATTCGGCTTTCCAGCCGCATTCTTCTGTAAACAAAGGCAAAAACTTGCTCGACTTCCTCGGCGACTTACGACGGACTCACATGTGCGGTGCGCTGCGCCCTTCCGACGCCGGCAAAAAAGCCGTGCTCATGGGCTGGGTGAACCGACGGCGCGATCTTGGCAACATCATCTTCATTGACCTGCGCGACCGCACCGGCGTGACCCAGGTTGTGTTCAACAAGGAACTCAACCCGGCCGCGCACGCCAAGGCCGAGACACTGCGCAACGAGTACGTTCTCGCGGTTACGGGAACGGTGAAGCAACGCGATCCTTCCACCATCAACAAGAACATTCCCACCGGGGAAGTCGAGGTTCTGACGGACGAACTGCGCATTCTGAACGAATCGAAGCAGCTGCCCTTTCTGCCGGGCGATACCGTTTTACCCAACGAAGAGATGCGCCTGAAGTACCGCTACATTGACCTGCGCCGTGATGCCATGCAGTTCAATCTCGAAATGCGGCACAAAGTTTCGCAGGCCATTCGTGCTTACCTGAGCGGGCAGGGCTTTCTGGAAATTGAGACGCCGTTCATGACGCGGTCCACGCCGGAAGGCGCGCGCGATTATCTGGTTCCGAGCCGGGTGCAGCCGGGAAGCTTTTACGCGCTGCCGCAATCGCCGCAGTTGTTCAAGCAGATTCTGATGATCTCCGGCTGCGAGCGCTACTTCCAGATTGTGCGCTGTTTCCGCGACGAAGACTTGCGCGCCGACCGCCAGCCCGAGTTCACGCAGATTGATCTGGAGATGTCCTACCCCCAGCCCGAGCAGGTTTATGCCGTGGTGGAGGGATTTCTCACTGCCGCCTTCAAAGCCGCGGGGCACGACATTAAGACACCCTTTCTGCGCATGACGTATGACGAGTCCATGCGGCTCTACGGCAACGACAAGCCGGATATGCGTCTGCCGGCCATGGTGGACGTTCGCGCCGCGCTCAGCGCGGAAGAACTGGAAGAAGTGACTGCGAAATTCCGCATTCGCAAAGAGCTGCCCTGGCAACTGATTCGCATTCCCGGAGCTGGCGATATTTCCGGCACCGAGCGGCGGACCATCGGCACTTACGGCGCGTATCAGCATGTGCAAGGGCCGTCGTTCGTCCAGCTTATGACGGATCCGAAACGGTTTGCCAAGGATTATCCAGCAATCTCCGAAAAGGTGATGAAGTACGCTCACGTCGAGCCGGACGATTTGTGGTTGCTCGCCGGAGCAATGAACAAGCCGGAGATAGCGGCCGTAGCCGAGCAGGATTTGCAGCACTTCTGCGAAAAATGCGGATATCTGCGGCTCGACCTCGCGCAGAAATACGCCGACAAGCACGGCGCTTTCAAGAAGACCGGCGACCCTGCGAAGGATTTCCGGTTCCTATGGGTGACCGACTTTCCCATGTTCGCCTGGGAGAAGGGCGACGGCTGCTGGACTCCGGCGCACCATCCGTTCACCTCGTTGCACGAAGAAGACATGGCCAAGCTGGAGGCCAATATTGATTCGGTGCGCGACCCCAAATCGCCGCTGGGCGAGATTCGCGCCCTAGCCTACGACGTAGTGCTGAATGGCACGGAGTTGGGCTCGGGCTCCATTCGTATTCACCGGCAGGATATTCAGCGCAAGATTTTTCAGGCGCTGGGCATGGGCGAAGAAGAAGCCCGCGCCCGCTTCGGATTCTTTCTGGAGGCGCTCGAATACGGCACGCCCCCGCATGGCGGAATTGCGCTCGGGCTGGACCGCATCGTCATGATTCTGGCTGGAGCGGAGAGCCTGCGCGAAGTGATTCCGTTCCCCAAGACCGCGCGCGCCGTGGATTTAATGGTAGACGCACCGACTCCCGTGGGCGAGGCTCAGTTGCGGGAGTTAGGGATAGCCCTGAAGAAACAAAGTTGATGCCAGGCCGAATCGGCAGCCCTAATTCACTCTGATTTGCGACTTGCTCCTGGAAGACGGGAACTCCAGCGACACTGCATCCGTACCCCGGAAGCTCACCACCACGGTGGTTTCTCTCTCGGCGGGCGGTCCGTCGTCCGAGTGAAAGGGCCGGTAGTGCCATAACCGGACAGCTTGCGCTGCAGCCTCGGCCAGGACCTGCCGCCCGCTGAGCACGTGAATCTGTTTGACCAGACCATTGGCGGCGATGACGATCTGCAAACGAACTTTGCCGCCCAGACTGTCCTCAGGCGCAACCGGATAAACAATGCGGCCGGTCGGAGCTTCCGCTACCTGCACTCGGTCTGAGGGAGTCGGCATGGCGGGAGTAACGATTTCACGCGGTTTGGGAGTCATGCGCGCGAGCTCGGCCGCCGTCGGCGGCACCGGCGCTGGAATCTGGATGGCGAGCTTGCCCGTATCGTTCAAAATTTCATGGTAGATCGAGAGGCCCAATAACCCGCTCAGCAGGAAAAGTCCGAAGCTCAAGCCCCAAAGAACTTTCCTGGGAATGACTGAAGGAATGAGCATACGGGGCCGGTGCGTGCCCGGGGTGTGCGCTCTTGATGGCTCGGGTGAAACAACCTGCGCAGCGGCGGTTTGATCCGCCTTGGCGGGCCGCTCCGAAAATCTCTGAGTAATGGCCGACTGCGGAAGGTCCACGCCCCAGATATTTCTACCCATTTCTATGGCCTCAATCCCAGCTTGATTTTCATGTGTCGACAGGTGCTTGCTCCACACCACACGAAATGCAGCCTTCTGCTGGCCCCTTAGCAAGGTGATGGTTTGTCCCGGAGACAGCTCGGTGCGCAGTCCGCCCAGCCGTCCGCCGATCGGGCTGATGTCAATGGTGTGCGCCAGATGCAAGCTGGCCGCCTCCCCAGCCCGCTCGTCCAGCGAAAAGCGCAAAGGCAGGACCATCCTGGTGCGCTCGTAACGTTGTGTTCCTTCAGGCATTGAGCCCAGATTACTTCTAGCGCGTAACAGGAAACCAGTTACGAAGGTAAGCTAACCGGAGCATTTCCCCTCTTGGCACCTTGCCGAAGGACACGTCAGCGGCCCGTGTAGAATCGCCACTGAGTGTCCAATCCAAACGATCGTTCAGCTGCAGGTTCCCCGGAAACACGCGGCCGGCTTTGGGCGCGAGCCATGCGCCTGCTGCGCCCCTCGCACCAGCACACCGCATTTTCCGCAACTCTGTTGGTAATGACGGCGGTCATGCTGTCGCGGGTCTTTGGATTTCTCCGTGAGGCGTACATTGCCTGGGCCTTCGGGGCAACTTCGCTGACCGACGCCTACAATGCCGGCTTCACTATTCCCGACTGGCTCAACTACCTGGTGGCCGGCGGCACGGTTTCCATCACCTTCATTGCCATCTATACCCGCTTTCTGGCCGAGGGCAAGGATGACGAGGCTCAAAAAACTTTTTCGGTGATCATTACGGTGATGACCACCATGCTGGTGGCCGGAATTGTCGTGGCCTGGATCTTCGCGCCTCAGCTGGACGGTTGGTATTTTGGTGGCAAAGACGGATTTGACGCGGAGAAGCTGGCCATCTGCGTCCACCTGACGCGAATTCTCTTGCCGGCGCAGCTGTTTTTCTATGTCGGCGGAGTAGTTTCGGCAGTCCTGTATTCGCGGCGCTTGTTCTTCCTGCCTGCTTTTGGGCCGCTGATTTACAACTTCGCCATCATTCTGGGTGGAGTCTTATTCTCGCATCGGTTCGGCATCGCGTCCCTCGCTTATGGCGCCGTGGCCGGCAGCTTTCTGGGAATTTTCCTGATCAATGCCATCGGCGCGGCTCGGGCCGGCGCGCGATATAGAATTTCGTTCGACATCCGCAATCCTGCGTTTCGAGAATGGGTGCGGCTCTCTATCCCGCTGATGTTGGGGGTGTCGCTGGTCAGCGCCGATGACTGGATTCTGCGCTACTTCGCTAAACATTCAGTTGGCGATATCACCCGCCTGAACTATGCCAAGCGTTTGTTTAGCGTACCAATTTCCGTGCTCGGACAAGCGGCGGGCCAGGCTTCCTTGCCCTTTTTCGCGCGCCTGATCGGCGAAAAACGTTTGCAGGAATTTTCCGATACCGTGAATGGTTCGGTGTACCGCATTGCCGCGACCTCCTTGCTGGTCACCAGCTTCATGATGAGCGCTTCGCTGCCCCTGGTCGACCTGCTCTACCGGCGTGGACGCTTAACCTTTTTCGATACGCGGGAGATCGCGGCTTACTTCTTCGTATTTTCGATTTCCCTGGCGCTCTGGTCGGCGCAGGCTTTGTATGCCCGCGGCTTTTATGCCTCCGGCAACACCCTCACGCCCATGATTGCCAGCACGGTGATCACGGCGGCCTCCATTCCATTGTATGCAGCGCTGTTCCACGCGCTCTCCACTGTCGGGCTGGCCATAGCCTCCGATCTGGGAATCGCTGCCAACTGTCTGGCTATGGCATTGCTGTTACACCAGCGCAAGCTGGTTTCTTTCGTTCAACTGCAGTGGAAAGAAATTGGCAAAGCAGGGGTTACGGCAGTAGCCGCAGGTTTGCTCAGTTACGAAATTGTGCGTGCCGTTATGGTGAACAACAGCCGCCTGGGGGATGTCAGAGCCCTGGGCTTGGGCGGGATTACCTGGGCCGCCGCTGTGGCCGCCGGACTGTGGCTCACCCGTTCTACCCTGCTCAATGACTTGCGACGGCGCAAGAAAAACTCTCTTCCGCAGGTGGCGGCAGCCCAGGCCGCAGAGTTCACCCGCGGTGGCGAACCATAGAGAGTCCATCGGGTATTTGCTGTACTCGCGGCCGGAAAATCCTTGCGAGGGCCGATATTGCAGTTGATTTCCTGTTGAAACTGTGCGTTTCCTCCTGGCGGTCCGTTCGTCCGCCCGTTGGACCCGCTTCTGGACCCAAGTTGCAGGCCGCCGGTGTCTGTAGAGATCGACTGATCTCGATCTCCGGAGGCTGCCATGTTTGCCGACTCCTTGCTGGATTCCTCCTGGCCTCGCCGCTCGCGCCGTCACTGGAGCACACTCGCTTCTTTTGCTGTCCAGACCGTCGCCGTCGGCAGCGTCTTGGTATTCCCGCTGCTCTATACCACGGGCCTGCCGCCTCGCCCAGTTTTTGCCCGAATCTTCGGACCGTCCAGTTTGCCCGCTCTCCCGACCACCTCTCATGTTCGCGCGGCAAGCCGGTCGGCTAGCCACGGTACTCCCGTCATCTCGCTAACTGTTTCCCGCACGGTTCCCCGCGACATGGATCATGGCACGCAGATGTCAATTCTGCCCGCTCCTGACTGGAACCGGCTCGGCATTCCAGGGGGAAGCGACGGGCGAATATCTGGAAATGGAGTGGAGCACGGATTTAGCAGTGAACTGAACGCAGCGTTGCCGCCACCACCGCCTCACTCCGCCAACCGCCCGCCACGCATTTCTCGCATCATGGAAGGCAATCTGATCTTCCGCGTGCAGCCGGAGTATCCCACCATCGCCCGGCTAGCCCACATTCAGGGTGCGGTCGTTCTGCAGGCTTTGATCAGTAAGGAGGGCACGATTGAGAACTTACAGGCGGTCAGCGGACCGCCTTTGCTCATGAAGGCCGCATTGGAGGCGGTACAGCAGTGGCGCTACCGGCCGTACCTGCTCAACGGTGAGCCAGTCGAGGTCGAAACCCAGGTGACCGTGAATTTTATTCTCGGGGGAGAATAGCGGCCGGGGTAGTCCCGAGGTAACTGGAAGGCTCGGGGCGCGCCGCTATAATCGCCAACAGTGGCTACCGGAGTTGAAATCGTCAAGCGCGCGGCTACGCGCCCCACCTGGGCGGAAGTCTCACTCGGCAATCTTCGCCACAACTTTGCGGTGGTGCAGCGCCACGTATGGCCGGGTGTTGAAGTATGCGCTGTCGTCAAAGCCGACGCCTACGGCCACGGCGCAGTCGAGTGTGCCCGGGCCCTGGAAGCGGAAGGCGCCCGCTGGCAGGGGGTTACTTCGCTGGATGAAGCCATTCCGCTGCGGGACGCAGGAATTCAAGGCCGCCTCCTGCTGATGACCGGCTTCTGGCATGGCGAGGAAGAAGAAATCATCCGCCTGGGTCTCACGCCAACGGTGTGGGAGCCCGGGCAGATCGCGGCGCTGGAGCAAGCCGCGGTCCGGGTCGGTGTGGCCAGGCATCCAATTCACCTGAAAGTGGATTCCGGCATGGGTCGCCTGGGATTCCCTCCCGAAGACCTGCCGAAAATCTGCGCCGCCCTTCGAGCCGCGCCCCACCTCGAGCTCGAGGGCCTCTCCACCCATCTTGCTTCATCCGAAGTGCTCGATGCGCCGTCCGTCGGGGAACAGTTGCAGCGCTTCGAGGATACCCGCAAGGCTCTGCGCGAAGCGGGATTCGATCCCCCGCTGGTCCACGCCGCCAATACTTCAGCCATGATTTCCCGCTCGCAGGCTCTGTACAACATGGTGCGTCCCGGTATCGCGCTTTACGGATATTACTTGCCCTTCGAACGTGCAGGAAGGGAAGTGAGCGGCAGCGCTCTGCGCCTGCCAGTCAAGCCGGTCCTCACCTGGAAGACTCGCATTCTCTCGCTGCGCGATGTGCGGGCGAATCAGGCGCTGGGATATGGCGGGATCTACGTAACCAAGGCTCCGGCGCGGATCGCTATGCTCCCCGTAGGCTATGCCGACGGCCTGAATCGCGCGCTTTCGTCCCGCGGGCGCGTAATCATTGGCGAGTCCTATGCCCCGATCGTGGGCAGAATCTCCATGGACCTCACCATGGTGGACGTCACCGGACTGCCGGGGATTTCGGTCGGAGACGAAGTCATCCTGCTCGGTTCCCTCGACGGCCTGAGCATGGATGCGCAGGAACACGCCGCCTTGGCCAACACCGTGGCCTATGAGATTCTTTGCGGGATTTCCAAGCGAGTGCCGAGAAGATACAGCAGCTAGTACTCGGCACTCGATGGCTCAGGCTGATTGCAAGCCCGCTCAGAACTGAATGCTGAGCACTGAATGCTTTCTGCTACCATTCGTTGTTCAGTTAGCGCCCTCGATCTCCTTATCTTGCTATAGTCATGAATCATCATGCCCTCGCGCTACGCCCAATGGATGTACGACTGGGAAACCCGGCTCACCTCGGTGGACAACAACCGGGTAATCCGCCCCCTGGAGTGGGGTGTGGAGTGGGCCCGCGATTGGCCCTGCCGCAATGGTTACGCTCCGGGTCATACCCCGCAAGACCCTGAAAAGTTTCTCCGCGAATTCAACCAGCGGATTGTGGCCAACAGCGACGAATTCTTTTCTTACGCGCAGCCCAAGGATTTCCGCCTGGAACGGCGTGAAGTTCAGGTTTTCAGCACCCGCGAGATTCCCGATGCCCGGCTGGAAAACAAAGTGCGTGGCACTTACGCGGATTTTCTGCGCTTCACCTCGCCGGTGCGCTCGCCATTCCCGGAAAACAACCTAGTCAATGCCCGCTGGTTCCCGGCCCGGGGCCGGCGGGCAATCGTTCTGCTGCCGCACTGGAATGCCGACGCACTGGCCTACGGGTCGCTGTGCCGCGTCTTGAACTGGCTCGGCATCGCCGTCCTGCGCCTGACCTTGCCCTATCACGATATCCGCCGCCCCGCAGAAATTCATCGCGCCGACTATGCTGTCTCCGCCAACATCGGCCGCACCCTCGATGCCTGCCGCCAGGGCGTGATCGATGCCCGCTGCTGCCTCGACTGGCTGGAGCAGCAGGGCTACACGCAGTTCGGCATTGTCGGCACCAGCCTCGGTTCGTGCTATTCCTTCCTCGCCGCTGCCCACGACGCCCGCATCCGGGTTGCTGCGTTCAATCATGCGTCCACCTGGGTGGCAGATGTCGTCTGGCAGGGCCAGTCCACCCGCCACATCCGCGAAGGCCTGGAATCGCAGATTGATCTGGACCGTCTTCGCCAGCTTTGGGCAGGCGTCAGTCCCATGTCTTACTTTAAGCAGTTTGCCCGCTGGCCGCGCAAGTCCCTCATCATTTACGCCAAATACGATCTCACTTTTCTTCCGGAACTCTCCCGTCAAACGGTCATAGAATTTGAACGTCACCACCTCGACCATAAGGTCGTCGTGCTCCCCTGCGGCCACTACACGACCGGCGAAACGCCTTTCAAATACATGGATGGCTGGCAGTTGGCATCGTTCTTCCGCACCGCGTTTGATACTGTTTAGCCTTTAGCCGCGGGCATTTCGTCGTCGGCGTTCCCCTGACGCACCGCTATCTGCTACCCTGCGGTGCGATGGATTATCTCTGGACTCCCTGGCGCTACGCTTACGTTACCGCCGCCGCAAAAATTTCCGGGTGCATCTTCTGCGATCTGCCCAAAGAGGGCGATGACGAAAAGGTCAAAATCGTCTACCGCGGCCAGCATTGCTACATCATCTTGAATTCGTATCCATATACGCCCGGGCACGTGATGGTGGTTCCCTTTGCTCATCTGGATGAACTGCAGAAACTGCCGCCGGACGCCTCGCAGGAGATGATGGCCCTCACCCAGAAGATGGAAGGCATCCTGCGCCAGCTCTACACGCCCGACGGCATCAACGTGGGCATGAATATTGGGAAGGCAGCCGGTGCCGGGGTTGCCGGACACATCCACATGCATGTCCTGCCGCGCTGGGTGGCGGATGCCAATTTTGTCTCGGTGATCGGCGAGACCCGCATCCTGCCGGAGAGCCTGGAGATGACCTACCAGAGGATCAAAGGGGCGCTG
>Ga0335085_10014837_pt1 | contig 11341 bp, 9 predicted proteins | sample Lox_Sample_45_FD_206712 | JGI IMG/M metagenome (GOLD analysis project Ga0335085, IMG submission 206712) | Soil microbial communities from Loxahatchee National Wildlife Refuge, Florida, United States - Lox_Sample_4.5 | ecosystem: Environmental > Terrestrial > Soil > Wetlands | place: USA: Florida... | reverse complement strand
TTGCTGGAGACGGGCGGAAGGCCCGGGGGACCTTGACCGATGTCCACGTTTGAGTTGACCGCCACCTTCGAGCCCCGCGGTGACCAGGGTGCGGCGATAGCCCACCTGGTTAAGGGGGTCCGATCTGGAGAGCGCGATCAAGTCCTGCTGGGGGTCACAGGCTCCGGGAAGACGTTCACGCTGGCCAATGTGATCGCCGACGTGCAGAAACCGACCCTGGTGATGGTGCACAACAAGACCCTAGCCGCCCAGCTGTATCATGAGTTTCAGCGGTTCTTTCCCCGCAACGCCGTCAACTATTTCGTCAGCTACTATGATTACTATCAGCCAGAGGCGTACCTGCCGCAGACCGACACCTACATCGCCAAGGAAACGATGATCAACGACGCAATCGACCGGATGCGGCACGCGGCGACGACGGCGCTGTTCGAGCGGAACGACGTGATCATCGTGGCGTCGGTCTCGTGCATTTACGGCCTCGGCTCCCCGGAGGCTTACCACGGGATGCTCCTGTCGCTCGAGCAGGGCATGACGATCAGCCGGAGTGCGCTCCTCTCCAGGCTCGTGGACATTCAATACCAGCGCAGCGACGACGCCCTGTCGCGGGGGACCTTCCGTGCGCGCGGCGACGTGGTGGACGTCGTGCCCGCTTCGCAGGAGGGGCGAAGCATTCGGATCGAATTGTTCGGCGACCGGGTGGAAACGCTATCGGAATTGGATCCGCTTCGCGGCGTCGTGCTGCGGCGGTTGTCCAAGGCGGCGATCTATCCGGGAAGCCACTATGTGATTCCGCCCGACCGGATGGATCGCGCGCTGCATGGCATCGAGGCGGAGCTGGACACGCGGATCGCCGAGTTTACGGCCGCCGGCCGGCTGGTGGAAGCGCAACGGATCGAGCAGCGGACACGATTCGATCTGGAGATGATCCGGGAAATCGGCTATTGCCAGGGCATCGAGAATTATTCCCGTCACCTGAGCGGCCGCCGGCCCGGTGAGCCGCCGCCGACGCTGCTGGATTACTTTCCCGATGATTTTCTGCTGATCATCGATGAGAGCCACGCCACGATCCCCCAGATCGGCGGCATGGCCGAGGGCGACCGCGCACGCAAGCGCAATCTGGTCGAGTACGGATTTCGTCTGCCGTCGGCCTTCGATAACCGGCCGCTGACGTTTGTCGAGTTCGAACGGATGATTCATCAGGCGATCTATGTGTCGGCCACGCCGGGCGGCTACGAAATGCGGCGCGGTGCCGGTCGTATCGTGGAGCAGATCGTGCGGCCCACGGGGCTGCTGGATCCGAGAGTGGAGGTGCGGCCGGCGACGGGCCAAGTCGACGACCTGCTCGAAGAGATCCGGAGTCGAGCCGGCCTGGGAGAACGGGTCCTGGTGACAACGCTGACCAAACGGATGGCGGAAGACTTGACGGAGTATTACAACGAGCTGGGAGTCAAGGTGCGGTATCTGCACTCGGATATCGACGCGTTGGAACGGATGGAGATCATCCGGGAGCTGCGTTTGGGAAAATTCGACGTGCTGATCGGCATCAATCTGCTGCGGGAGGGGCTCGACCTGCCCGAGGTGTCTCTGGTGGCGATTCTGGATGCCGACAAGGAAGGCTATTTGCGTTCTGAAACGTCGCTGATCCAGACGGCCGGGCGCGCGGCGCGGCATGAGCATGGCACGGTGTTGCTCTTTGCGGATCAGATGACCGGTTCGATGCGCCGCGCCATCGATGAGATGAACCGCCGGCGGGTGATCCAGGAAGCGTACAACCGGCGTGAGGGCATCACGCCGACCTCGATCCGCAAGGAGATTCCGGAACCGATCCTGGCGGCCTACGAGGCCGATTATTCGACGGTTCCGATCGTGGCGGAGCCGTCTGACGCGGTCAGCCCGGAGGAGTTGCCGGCTCTTGTTGAATCGCTGCGGCGGCAGATGAAGGAGGCGGCGCAACGATTGGCGTTTGAAGAGGCGGCCCGCCTGCGTGACAGAATCCGTGCCCTGACTGAGCGAGCGCTGGAACAGGAAAGCGGATCTGGGAAGAACGAGGAAAAGGCGGGATAAGCATGCAAAGAAGAAAGCGGGGCAGGATCGCGGCTTACGCTTGTTTGTACAGATAGATGGCGAGCACGATGCCGAGCAGGCTGAGCAAGTTCAGGGAGAATGAAAAACCGAAGGTGATGCTGAAGAGCTCGAAATTCAACGTGAAGGGGCTGATGCCGGGGTGGATGGTGCGAATGAAAAATTCGCTCAAGGGCCCGCCGGCCGTCGCGTGGCGCAGTATCTCTGACAGCACGGCGCCGACGTAACCGCCGATCACGGTGAAGAGCAGAAACATGCCCGGCCCCTTTTTCAGTCCGGCCATGGGCCCTGATCAGCTCTCGCTATGAGGAGTGCGCCACGCAATGCAGCGTACAGTAATAATCCTTTCCTCACGGCTTGTCAAGGCGGCAAGTTCCGGCCATCATTGCTGCGGAATTTATTGACAAGGCACGGGACTTCATTTATAATGCCTTGTTATATTTGATAGACTTCTACACAACGCAGACAAATCGTTGGCGATGACGACCCCCAGGGATCACCCTGGCCGTGACCATCGGCATCGTCAGCCATCGCCCGGATCGACGTCGCGGGCAGAAAGCGTGGCCAATGCGGTTTCCGATTCAATTGACATGGTCGATTACGAAACATCTCATCAAGAACCGGCTGAAGGGTCGAAAGCGCTTTCCCCTTGTGCTGATGCTGGAACCCCTGCACGCCTGCAACCTGGCCTGTGACGGCTGCGGCCGCATCCGCGAATACAAGGAGACCATCCGGGAGAAAATGTCCTTGGAGGAATGCCTGAAGGCGGTCGACAGTTGCGACTCGCCGATCGTCTCGGTCTGCGGGGGCGAACCGCTGATCTACCCCGACATCATCGGCCTGGTCAACGGGATCGTCGAGCGCAAACGCCACCTGTATCTGTGCACCAACGCGATCGGACTGGAAAAGTTTCTGCCGCATTTCCCCAAAAGCCCCTATTTTACGATCAATGTGTCGATGGACGGCCTGGAGCGGACCCACGATGTCACACGCGGGCGCAAGGGACTCTATCAGATTGATCTCACGGCGATCAGGACGGCCAAAGCGCAGGGTTTCAGGGTGATCACCAACACCACCGTTTACAAGGAAACCGACATGGCCGAGATCGAGGGGTTGTGCGGGGAACTGACCGAGGCCGGTGTCGATGGGATGCTGATCGCGCCGGGCTACGCCTATCAGGCGATTCAGAACGACATCTTTCTCGACCGACAGGGCATCTATGACAAATTCCGGCGGCTCTCCGGATGGACCAAGCGGTTTCGTTTCATGAACACCCCGCTCTACCTTGAATTTCTCCGCGGGGAGCGTCATTTCGATTGCACGCCGTGGGGCAACCCCACCGTCAATCCCCAGGGGTGGAAGGGCCCCTGCTATCTGATCACCGACCGTCACTACAATTCTTACGAGGAACTGATGGCCGGGACGGATTGGGAGAAATACGAGCGACGGGAGGACCCCCGTTGCGCCAACTGCATGATGCATTGCAGCGTGGAGCCGACCGTCATGCGTGAAACCGGCGGCAGCGTCCGCGACGCGATGATCATGCTCAAATGGAATCTGACCTGACGGACAGCCACGGTGAGGCAACCCTCCAGTGAGCGAATCGGCTCTTCTGCCGCCCCGTTGAAGCGGCCGTTGAAACTGCTCTGGTCCAGAATGTCATCGTGGCTCGGCCGGTCATCGGTCCGCCGGCGCTACGGCAACGGCCGTCCCCGCAACGGGCGCGCGCATGGCGGCCTCGACCCCGCCTCGGCTCGGTTGGCCGAGACGGCGGCTGAAGCCTTCACGGCATCGGGAAAACTGTCCGATGCTGTCGACCGGGCGGCCGCCTATCTCCTCACGGTGCAAAATCCCTCCGGCGGCTATTGGGTCGGTGAACTGGAGGCGGATTCGACCCTGACGTCCGAGTATTTGATGTTGCGCCGTTTTATCAACAAAGTGGATACGCTTCGAGAGAAGAAGGCGGTCCGGTATTTGATCGAATGCCAGTTGCCCGACGGCGCGTGGAATATTTTTCATGGCGGGCCCGGCGACATCAGCGCGACAGTCAAGGCCTATTTCGCCCTGAAACTTTGCGGCGTGTCCGCCGACGAGCCATTCATGGCGAAGGCGCGCGCGTGGATCCTGGCCAGGGGCGGCGCCGCGGAGGTGAACGTCTTCACCCGCATTGCGCTGGCGCTGTTCGGCCAGTACAGTTGGCGGGCGATTCCGGTGATGCCGGTTGAGTTGATGCTGCTGCCCCGCTGGTTTTACTTCAACATCTTCGCGGTCTCCTACTGGTCCCGAGCCGTGATGGTCCCGCTGCTCATTATCTACGCGCATCGTCCGCTGCGCCAGGCGCCGCCGGTAGCCGCGATCGACGAGCTGTTCGTGCAGCCAAAGGAGGCGGTCCGCCTCAAGCCCTCCCCGCAATGGTTCACGTGGCGCAATCTGTTTCTGCTGATTGATCATCTGCTGCGGTGGTACGACCGTCACCACCTGCGGTGGCTTCGACGCCGCGCCATCGCGCACGCCGCGGACTGGATGTTTGCCCGCATGCGGGGCTCCGGCGGGCTGGGCGCGATCTATCCGGCCATGGCCAATTCGGTTGTGGCCTCGCTCCTGTTGGGGCGGTCGGTGAACGATGCCGTGGTGCGCAAGGGCCTGAATGAAATTGAAGAACTGGAGATCAGTGATGAGCACCGGTTGCACCTGCAGCCGTGCCATTCCCCGATCTGGGACACCTGTCTGACGATCAATACGCTGGTTGAGGCCGGGTTCGACCGCGATCATCCGGCGCTGGTCAAGGCGGCGGATTGGCTGCTGAACAAGCAGATCCGTCGGGCGGGGGACTGGCAGGTGCGGCGTCCCGACGCGCAACCGGGCGGCTGGTATTTCCAATTTGAGAATGAGGTCTATCCCGATATCGATGATACCGCCGTTGTCTTGATGGCGCTGGGCAAGATCATCCTCCCGGATGAGGAATGGAAACGGCGTGAAATGTTGCGGGGGTTCCGGTGGCTGCTGGCGATGCAGGGCCGGGACGGCGGGTGGGGATCGTTCGACGCCGATAACAATAAACTGATCCTCAACCAGATCCCATTTGCCGACCACGGTGCGTTGCTGGACCCGAGCACGGCCGATTTGACCGGGCGCGCATTGGAAGCGATGGGCGTGCTGGGTTTTGACCTGACCTATCCACCCGCGGCCCGCGGGATCGCATTTTTGAAGTCCGAGCAGGAGGCGAACGGCTCGTGGTACGGCCGGTGGGGCGTCAACTACCTCTATGGGACCTGGTCGGTGTTGGCGGGATTGCGCATGATTCACGAGCAAATGGATCTGCCCTACGTCCGCAAGGCGGCGCAGTGGCTGGTGTCGGTGCAGAATGAAGACGGCGGGTGGGGTGAGACGTGCGAATCCTACACGGATCCGTCCCTCGCCGGCGTCGGGCCGAGCACCCCGTCACAAACCGCCTGGGCCGTCATGGGCTTGCTGCACGCCGGCGAGATCCATCACCCCTCGGTGCGTGCCGGCATCAATTATCTGCTGCACCATCAACAGGCTGACGGTGACTGGGAGGAGCGGGCCTTCACCGGCACCGGGTTCCCCCGGGTGTTCTATTTGCGCTATCATATGTATTGTAAATATTTCCCGCTGTGGACGCTGGCCCTGTATGACAATCTCACCGGTCGTGGAGAAATGGTCACGGCCGTGATCCGTGATCAGCACCGCCTGTCCGGCTTCTATCGGGTGGGATCGTTCCGTACCTCGTCGTCCCGATAACGCCTGTCGGAGCGGGCGACGCCCCGCCGAACCCCCTGCCATGACGGCGCTTCCGCCGATGAACAAGGCCCACCCTCTTCGCTGGCTGGTGTGTGTGGCCACCGCCTACGAATTGACCCATCTCACACGCACCCTGCATCTTCAGCCATCAGGCAAAGAAGATTCGGCGCCATACTTCGAGGGGCGGGTGGGATCGCACCTCCTGTCAGTCCTCCAGACCGGAGTCGGCCCTGCCCGGGCGTATCGGCTGGTCGCCTGCGCACTGAAACGGCGGTCGTGGCTCGGGGTGATCTCCGTCGGCCTGTCCGGCGGGCTCCGGCCGTGGCTTCCCTCCGGCTCGCTGGTGATCGGCGATCGTTGGATTCGGGTGGAGGGTGGTCTGCCCGGAGCCATCCGTTCCATCGGCCCACCGGTCGATCAAGGGCTGAAGGAGGCGGCGCTGCGCGCGGCACGGGTCTGCGGTCTGACCGTGCATGAGGGACGACTAGCGACCGCGGATCGCCTGATCGGTTCGCCCGCGGACAAACACGCCCTGGCCGAGCGGACGGACGCCATGGCCGTCGACATGGAAAGCGGCGCGGTGGCCGAAGCCGCCTTGGCGGCCGGCGTTGCAGCCGTTGCGGTGCGGGCGATTCTGGATCCGGTGGACGAGGCGCTGCCGCTGTCACCGGAGTCGTTTCTTCATGCCGACGGATCGTTGTCAATCTGGAACAGCGGCATTGACATCGCGCTCAGACCGTCGTTGTGGCCGGTGTTGTGGGGCGTGGGCCGTCGAAGCGCACAGGCCATGTCCCTCCTGGCTTGCTGGCTGGGCCGACTGTGGGATCAGGACGATGCGGCGCGGGATAAGGGACGTCAATTGTCTTGACTTCATCACTCCAATCCGTTATCATGCCGCGGTTTGAAAGGGTTGACTTCTCCCGTAGCGTTCGGACGCGGATGGATTGAATAATCATGCGGTGTCTGCGTCTGATGCTGTGTATCGCGGAAAGCGACGTGTGGCCAAGGCGAACCACACTGAGCCGGCGGACGGAAGGGAGGGATGATCGGGGCGGGATATTCGGTGGCCGTGAGGGTGAGCCGAGAACAGGATTGACGCAGAGCGAATCGGCGCAGCGCAGCAAGGAACGGCAAATCTAACAGTCACAGTGGAGGGCACAGCACCATGGTCAAGCACGTCGTCAAGGCAAGTATGGTAGTGATCGTCCTGGCTGTCATGGGCGCGGCCGTTGCCATATCGGCCGAAAAGGATCCATTGGCGCCGCGTGTGCCGCCGGATCAAATCGCGGCGGCAAAAGCGACGAAGAATCCGTACCAAGGTAATGCGGGGGCGCTGGCGGAAGGCAAGGCCATCTTTGAGGGTAAAGGCACCTGTTTCACCTGCCATGGGATGAGTGGAAAGGGTGATGGACCGGCGGCGACGGGATTGGATCCGTCACCGCGCAATTTCACCAACCCTGCGTTTCACACGGCCAAGACCCCAGGTGAAATGATGTGGGTGCTCAAAAACGGCAGCGCAGGCACGGCCATGATACCGGTGGTCGGCGCGGTGATCACGGAAGATGAAGGGTGGAAGGCGATCCTGTACGAGCGGAGTCTCGGAGGCGAAAAGCCGTAAGATTTCGTCCATCCGGATCCATGTGGATGCCGGAAAAGGCCGGGTGATGCAGGATGCTCGCGGCCTGTGAATGCTGGGAGGGGAAGCCGGGTGGGCTTCCCCTCTTTGTTTTCAACTCGCGTCCCGGTGACGAGGACGAACTGACGCGCCCAATGGGGGCCCTTCCGTGCTCTCGGCGTGAGCAGGTCCAACTGAATGATACATGATTGAAGCTGACCTACTGACCAAGCGATACGGGTCGCTGACGGCGATCGAGCAGGTGACTTTCCGGGTCGAAGACGGCGAAGTGCTGGCGTTTTTGGGCCCGAACGGCGCCGGGAAAACGACGACGATGCGCATCCTCACCGGCTCGCTGCCGGCAACGTCAGGCCGCGTGCGCGTCGCCGGCTACGATATCGACGAATCACCGTTGGAAGTGAAGCGGCGGATCGGCTATCTGCCCGAAACGCTTCCGCTCTATCCTGAAATGACCGTCACGGAGTATCTGCGGTATGTGGCCCGGATCAAGGGCGTGAGCCGGTCCGGCCTGCGTCAGGCGGTCGGCCAGGCGCTGGAACGATGCGCACTGGGGCAGGTTCGGGGTCGACTCATCGGCAACCTGTCGCGGGGGTATCGGCAGCGCGTGGGGCTGGCGCAGGCGCTGATCCATGACCCGCCCGTGCTGGTACTGGATGAACCAACCGGCGGCTTAGACCCCAAGCAGATCATCGAGATCAGGGAATTGATCAAAACACTGGCCGGCGCGCATACGGTCATTCTCAGCACACATATTCTTCCCGAGGCGACCGCCATCTGCCAACGGGTGATCATCATCCACAAGGGCAGGGTGGTGGCGGTGGATACGCCGGAACGGCTGGCGGCGCAGTTGCGGGGCGCGGAACAGGTGAAAGTCGCCCTGCGTCGGCCGACTGACGCCGTGCGTCATGCGCTGGCCACGCTGCCTGGCGTGCTCAAGGTCACTCCTCAGGAAACAGTGACTGCGCACGGGGAGGGGGCGGCTGTCTGGTTGATCGACTGTGAGCGGGGGCAGGATGTGAGGGAAGCGGTGGCCAGCCTGGTTGTCAATGCGAACGGCGGGTTGGTGGAACTGTCCGCCGTGGCGATGTCGTTGGAGGAAGTCTTCTTGCAGTTGACGACCGACGCGTCGGACCGCGCCGGCGCGCCGGCGCCTGATGGACATCCCGCCTCCTCCCTGGCACTGCCGTCCGAGCCTCCCGTTGAGCCTCGTTCATCCGGGGCGGGGATGACTGATGCAGGAGGCGCGGCATGAGCAAGCTGCTTGCCATCTTTTCCAGAGAATGGCGTTCCCTGATCGTGTCGCCCGTCGCGGCCGTCACCGTGGCCATGTTTCTGCTGGTGAGCGGGTATCTCTTCTATACCATTGCGATTGCGGCGAGCGTGCAGACGCGGATGATGCTCCGCATGCAGCAAATGATGCCGCAGTTGAATATTAACAATGTGGTCTTGACGCCGGCGCTCCGCAACCTCAGTGTGATCCTGCTGTTGATCGTGCCCATCCTGACCATGCGGCTCCTGTCCGAAGAGAAAAAACAAAAGACCAGCGAACTGCTGCTGACGTCGCCGGTCACCGTCACGCAGATCGTGCTCGGCAAATATTGCGCGGTCCTGGCGTTGTACGGCGTGATGCTGGGCCTGACCCTCTACATGCCGTTGTTGCTCTCGTGGTTCGGCGCCATTTCCTGGTGGCCGGTGTTGTCCAGTTATCTGGGGCTGTTTCTGGTCGGCGCCGTATTTCTCTCCGTCGGCCTCCTGGCGTCGTCGCTGACCGAGAACCAGATGGTCGCCGCCATCACCAGCTTCTCCCTCCTGCTGGTGATGTGGCTGGTGGGGTGGGCCGGCGCCGCGACGGCGGATTCCCAACTCGGCCCGTTGCTGGCCTATCTCTCCATTCTTCAGCATCTGAACAATTTTCTGCAGGGATTGATCGATACCAAGGACATCGTCTATCTGTTGGGCCTTGCGGCCATTGGCCTGTTCCTCACGCACCGCGTGCTGGAGTCCCAACGATGGAGGTAGGAACGGGCGAACGCCGCTGGACTCGATGGGTGGGCCTGGGCGGTCTGGCCGTTGCCGTGGCCGGTTTTGTGACCTATCTGTTCTGGCCGCGACGCCCGCTGGCCACCAGCCTGCTGGAGGGGACGGCGCTTGTCTGTCTCGCGGTGTATGTGGCGGCCAATTTTCGCCTGCTCCGGTTGGCAACGACAGGACGCGCGGCCCGGGCGGGTGTGCATACCGGGTTGCTGGCAGTGACGTTCATCGCCGTGATCGGGCTGGCGAACGTCCTAGCGGCTCGCCATAGCATCCAATGGGATTTGTCGGGATCGGGCCAGTTTTCCCTGTCGCCGCAAACCGTGAAAATCCTGAAAGCGCTTGATCATGATGTGACCGTCACCCTGTTTGTGCAGGACCTCGGACCCACCAAGGACACACTTCATAGCCTCGTCGAGGGTTATCAGCAATACACCCCCCACCTGACCGCGGTCTACGTCGATCCCGACAAACGGCCGGCGGTCGCCAAGCAGTACGGAGTCACCCAGTACGACACGGTGGTCTTCGAGAGTGGCGGTCAGGTCACACGGGTGCGCCTGCTGGGACCGGAAGACCTCAGCAACCGGGAGCAAATGTTCACCAATGCCCTAATCCGCGTCACGCGCACTGAGAAGAAACGGATCTTGTTTCTGGAGGGCCACGGGGAGCATCGATTGGATGATTCGGGCCAAGGCGGGTTTTCCGCTGTGAAGAACGCGCTGGAACACGAAGGCTATGAGGTGGGCGTGTTGTCGCTCGCACAGCAGGGCTCCGTCCCCGACAAGACCACAGTCTTGGTGATCGCCGGCGCCGTCAAGTTGATGGCGCCGCAGGAAATGGAGGCGATTAGAGCCTACTTGAACAGGGGGGGGCGGCTCTTGGTGCTGACCGATCCGGAGGTCATGAACGGCCTTGAGCCGCTCTTGGCCGACTGGGGTGTGGTCCCGGAACAGGATATGGCGATCGAAACATCGATTTCTCTGTTTGGCGCCGGGTTGGAGGTCGTGGTGGCCCGGGCCTACTCCACGGAGCATCCCATCACCAAGGATTTTACGCTGAACACCGCCTTTCCGGCCGTTCGGAGCCTCCGGTTCGATTCGGCAAAATCCGCCCTGTTTAAGCATGATGATCTCGTCATGACCAGCGACAGAAGCTGGGGAGAAACCGATCTGAAGAACCAGCAGGTGTCCTATGACCGGCTGCGTGACATCAAGGGCCCGTTAACCCTTGCAATGGCGGTGCAGCCGGTCCCGCCAAAGAAGGATCAAACTCCCCCCGATGCCACGGCCCCTTCGGGCGCCGCGCGCCTGGTGGTGTTCGGCGATTCTGATTTTGCCACCAACAGTTTTTTCCGTCTGTACGGAAACGGGGATCTGCTGTTGAACGTCATCAACTGGCTCGCCGAGGATGAAGCGGAGATTTCCATCCGGCCCAAGGAGGCGAGGATGAGCCCCATGATCCTCAACAGCGAGCAGGCCGCGCTCCTCTTCTGGGTCGCCGTCGCGATTCTGCCCGGCGCGGCCTTGCTGGGAGGCGTGGGGGCATGGCAATGGCGGCGGCGGTTGTAATCCGCCGGCGGGTGCGGGTTTGGCGCTGATGGCCGACACGACGGGCAGTGCGGCGTGGCGTCGTTGGCGTGGGCTGTTGCTGTGGGCTGGGGTGCTACTGGCGTTGGGCGCCTATCTGTGGATGGTCGATTTGCCCCGCGGACGGGAGGCGCAACAGCACTCGGAGCAAGCCGACAAATTATTGACGTTTGATGCCGGGAGCGCAACGGCCCTGGTGTTGACGACGGCCAACTCGGCGATTTCACTATCGAAGGATCAAGGA
>Ga0335085_10014836_pt1 | contig 11342 bp, 7 predicted proteins | sample Lox_Sample_45_FD_206712 | JGI IMG/M metagenome (GOLD analysis project Ga0335085, IMG submission 206712) | Soil microbial communities from Loxahatchee National Wildlife Refuge, Florida, United States - Lox_Sample_4.5 | ecosystem: Environmental > Terrestrial > Soil > Wetlands | place: USA: Florida... | reverse complement strand
GCCACCGTAACCGTCCTGCGTCCGCCGCGGCGCCGCCTCGTAGCCGGGGTCCGGCCCGTATGCGCCGGGCCCGTAGAAGGGCCCGGCGTCGTCACCCTGGCCCGGCCCGTAGCCGGGGTCTGGCCCGTAGCCGGGGTCTGGCCCGTAGCCGGGGTCTGGCCCGTAGCCGGGGTCTGGCCCGTAGCCGGGGTCTGGCCCGTAGTCCTGGCCGTAACCGGGGTCCGCTCCGTACGGATGGCCCCGGCCGTAACCCGGGTCCCGGCCGGCCCGGGGGCCAGAGTCGTACACGGGCTGCGGGCCCGTCCGGTAACCGGGCTGCGGCCCCGTCCCGTACGCCGCGCGGGATTCCTGCCCGGGCGGTGATGGCGGGTACACGGGCTGCGGGCCCGTTCCCGGGCCGGGCCGGGACCCGGCCCGGGAAGACGGCGGAAGGCCGACCGCGCCGGCGGGCGGGTAGACCGGCTGCGGCCCCGTTCCGGGCCGCGCCCCGGGGACCGGCCGGTCGGCAGGCTGCGGGCCCGTCCGGCCGGACGGCCAGGGTGCTGGGGCGCCCTCATACCGGGGCGGACCGTCGTAGCCGGGCTCGTACCGGGGCATCCGGCCGCCTCGGGCCGGCCCAGCGAGACCCGGCCCGGGGTAGGCCGGGTCCGGCAGCGCGGCAATGGCGCGGGCCGGCTCGGCCACCGGGGCGTATGGGGCGGGAAACGGTACAGCCGATCCCGGATTCCCACCCTGCAGGGCCGGGACGGCCCTGGTCGCCCCGCCCAGCGGCATCGCGCCACTCATCTGGCTCATCAGGCCGAGCGCGGCGGCCCGCACCGGCATGGACTGCGCCGGGCCGGGGCCACGGTTGCCGGCCAGCGGTGCCGCCCCCGCGACCATCTCCTTCGTTCGCAGCGAGGTGGCGAGGATACGGACGAGCACGGCTATGGCGAGCATCGCCAGGACGGCCCCGTAGCTCCAGTACACGAACGTGCCGATCGCCTTGCGGCCGGCCAGCAAGCCGTGCAGCACACCAAGAATAAGCGCGGCGTAATTTGAGTAATGAATAGCGCGCCATTTCCACGCATTGCCATTCGCGGCAAAACGTCGCCGCAATATACCGGTAATAACCAGCAGGATAATTATGTCCGAGGCTATTGTCCCCTCGGCCATGTAGAACGTCCGGTACTGCGAAAGAAACGGGATAAACGTGTCAAGCAGGTGCACGTGGAGGGTTCTGGACTCCTCCAGGTGCGGCGCCGTTATCTCCAGCGCGATGTGCACGACAAGGAACGCCAGCGTCCCGAACGCGACCGCCCGGTGCACGGCCTGGGCGATAACGCGGTGGGCCGGTTTAAGAATGATCCGGTCTGTCGCCAGGACACCCATGCATGCCGTGGCGGTCAGCAGTATGAGCGCGAAGACACCACTGTACTTCAGCATGAAGTGATCCGTGGCCGCCAGCACAATGTGCCCGATAGACGTCGTGAGCGCGGCGAATGCGAGCAGGATCGCGACGACTGCTGCGGACGCGATGATCATCGGCTTGCGTTCTGCGCCTGCACGTGCGGCCGAGGCACGGGAGCCCGTATGGCCACGCGAGCGGGTGCGGGTCGTTGTCACGACGTCCTCCTCAAGACCACGAGGATCTGGAGAGATCTGAGAGCGGCACACGATTCATATGCTGTTGGATCGGATGAAAAGCGCTGATATCAGCGTTTCGCCAGCGGATCGATACCGTAGCAGGTTTGGTCACAGCTTGGGCACGAAACGATATATTACATTCCTGTGAAACTATGTTCGCCCGTTTTGCCCTGGAGGGCATCCGGCGACGCGCGCGCGGCCCGCACGGGAAGGCAGATCATGCGGCCATCGGCGGGGCCGAAAGAAAGGAGTTACCCGCCGGCATCGCCGCCGTGACGGTGGTCACAGATTGGCATGCCGCGCTGGGCGGCAGAGACGGCCCCCGTGCCCGCCCGGGATCAGCGCCCGGAAAGCCGCCGACTTCCGCGCCGCGGTCCCTGACGGGATGCGGCGCACCCAGGATCCAGCTCACGCCTGGCACGTATGAACACGGGTAAGGGGACACGTTCCTCCTTCGCCGTATCCCCCGCCCACATCCATTATACAGGCACCGCTCGCACCGGTCCGGGGAATAGGCAATTGCCCAGCTAGCGCGCATATGCCACGCACGCAAGCGTCCCGGCCCGCGGGCGCCCGGCTAGACGCCCGTGGCGGAGACCAGTTCCGCGGCCACCAGCTCGGCGATCTGCGCGGTGTTCAGCGCGGCCCCCTTGCGCAGGTTGTCGCCGCAGATGAACAGGTCCAGCGCGCACGGGTCGTCGAGGGACCGGCGCACGCGCCCCACCCACGTCGGGTCGGTGCCGACGGCGTCCGCCGGAGTCGGGAACTCACTCCGCTCCGGGTCATCGGTGAGGACCACGCCCGGGGCGTCTCGCAGCACCTGCTGGGCGGCGGCGCGCTCGACCTCCCGGCCGAAGACCGCGTGCACCGCGACGGAGTGCGTCGTCACCACCGGCACCCGGGCACAGGTGGCCGACACCCGCAGGCCGGGCAGCCCGAGGATCTTCCGGGACTCATTGCGGATCTTCAGCTCTTCGGAGGACCATCCGTCGTCCTTGACCGACCCGGCCCAGGGCACCACGTTCAGCGCGAGCGGGGCCGGGAACGGGCCCAGGTCACCAACGGCGCCGCGGACGTCGCCGGGGCGCTGCCCGAGCGTGCGGCTCCCCACGCGGTCCAGCTGCGCGTACAGCGTCTCGATGCCGGCCTGACCGGCTCCCGACGCGGCCTGGTAGGAGGCGACGACCATTTCCTGCAGGCCGAATTCGCGATGCAGCGCTGCCACCGCGACGATCAGCGACAGCGTCGTGCAGTTCGGGTTGGCGATGATCCCCCTGGGCCGCCTTCCCGCGTCCTGCGGGTTGACCTCGGGCACCACGAGCGGGACATCCGGGTCCATCCGGAACGACCCGGAGTTGTCCACGGCCACGGCACCACGCGCGGCGGCCACCGGAGCCCACTGCGCGGAAACCTCGTCCGGGACGTCGAACATGGCTACGTCGATACCGTCGAAGGCCTCTTCCGACAGCGACACGACCTCGCATGCCTGGCCGCGGACCCGCAGCAGGCGCCCGGCCGACCGCGGCGAGGCGATCAGCCGGATCTCACCCCAGACGTCCGCACGCGTCGAGAGCAGGTCGAGCATCACCGTGCCGACGGCGCCGGTCGCCCCGACAACGGCCAGCGATGGCTTGGTGGTCATCGTCCCGTCCCTCCGTACACGACCGCCTCGACCTCGTCCGCGTCGAGCTCGAACGCCTTATGCGTGGCGTTGACCGCCGCATCCACTTCCTTCTGGTCGACCACGACCGAGATGCGGATCTCCGACGTCGAGATCATCTCGATGTTCACGCCGGCCTCGGCGAGAGCGCCGAAAAACGTGGCCGTGACCCCGGGGTGGGAACGCATGCCGGCACCGATCAGCGAGACCTTGCCGATCCGGTCGTCATAGAGCAGGGACTCGAAGCCGATGGTGTCCTGCAGCCGCCGGAGCGCGGACATGGCGGCCTGACCGTCATCGCACGGCAGGGTAAAGGAGATGTCGGTCCGGCCCGTGGCGACGGCCGAGACGTTCTGCACGATCATGTCGATGTTGATGCCGGAGTCCGCGATCATGCGGAAGATCCTCGCCGCCTCGCCGATCCGGTCGGGCACGCCGACGACGGTGATCTTCGCCTCGCTCCGGTCGTGCGCCACGCCGGAGATAATCGCCTGCTCCACTGGGGAATCCTCCGCGTCGTGCCCGGCGCCGGCTGGCGCCGTGCTCAGTTGGCTCTTGTTCGTCTTGTGCCCGGCGTGCCCGCTCACCCAGGTGCCCACCTTGTTGCTGAAGGAGGAACGGACGTGAATCGGCAGGTCGTACCGCCGGGCGTACTCGACGCAGCGCAGATGGAGCACTTTGGCGCCGCAGGCGGCCATCTCGAGCATTTCCTCGTAGCTGAGCCGCGGTATCTGCCTCGCGGCGGCGACGATCCTCGGGTCAGCCGTAAAGACACCGTCCACGTCGGTGTAGATCTCGCATACGTCGGCGTTCAGCGCGGCGGCCAGCGCCACTGCTGTCGTGTCGGATCCGCCCCGGCCCAGCGTCGTGATGTCCTTACTGGTCTGTGAGACGCCCTGGAAGCCGGCCACGATGGGGATCGCCCCGCCGTCGAGAGCGGCGGAGATACGGCCCGGCGTCACATCGATGATGCGCGCCTTGCCATGCGCGGAGTCGGTGATGACACCCGCCTGCGACCCGGTGAACGACTGGGCCTCCAGGCCCAGGTTGGCGATCGCCATCGCCAGCAGCGCCATCGAGATCCGCTCGCCCGCGGTGAGCAGCATGTCGAGCTCGCGGCCCGGGGGCAGCGGGCTGACCTGGTTGGCCAGGTCAATGAGCTCGTCGGTTGAGTCACCCATCGCGGAGACCACCACGACGACACGGTCGCCGGCCTTGCGCGTCGAGACGATCCGCTGCGCTACCCGCTTGATGCCATCCGCGTCGGCCACTGACGAGCCACCGTATTTCTGAACGACCAGAGCCACCGGCGGGTCGCTCCTCTCGGGTTGCTGGCCGACGGACGCTTGGAGTTTATCCGTGCTGGCCCGGGGGGACGACCCCCCGGAGCCCCCTGCTGCGCTGTGCACCCCGCTGCGGTAGCTCGCCGATACCCCGGCCGCTCACCCGGCCTGGCGGCCGAGGTTGCTGGGCCGGTACGAGCGGCTGTTGGCTGTCCGGTGGTGATCGTTTCAGCACAAGCACGTTCGGCGCAAAGGGTTTGTTCTCACAGAACCGTGCGCTCCTCGGCGACGTCGAGGCGTGCGTGCGCGACCACCGAGTGCAGGGCGCGCAGGGCCGCACCGGCGTGGGTACCCCAGTGGTTGAAGTAGGAGTACTGCCACCACCACAGGGCCTCCAGCTTCCGGTCGGCCCGGTAATGCTTGAGCCCGTGGATGAGGTCGGCCGCGACGGCCGCGATGTCATCGGACAGCCGGAACGGCATTCCCTGCGTGTCCGCGTAGGGGTCGAACAGTTCCGCGTAGTCGTCGCAGTCGGGGAGCTGACGGGCCAGGCCTACGCGCAGCGCGTCCAGGTCGGGGTCGTCGCCCACCTCCGGCTCCAGGTTGCTGGGCAGGATCACGTCGGTGGTGGCGCCGAGTTGGGCTCCCGCCAGCAGGATCTGGGACACCTCGAGGAGGAGCAGCGGCACCGCCTCATCACCGCCGTCCCCGGCCGCCAGCCGCTCGACGCCGTCGAGGAAGAGCCCGACGTTGCCGGCGATCTGGTCCGCGAGCGGGCTCAGCTCGGTGGCGGGTTCCTCCGGCGGCCGGGCACGCGCGGGCCCCGGCGCCGACGGCCCGTTGCTGCCTGTGGGGTCAGACATCGAGCAATCTCCGTCCTTCGAACGCGCGCCCGAGCGTGACCTCGTCCGCGTACTCCAGGTCGCCGCCGACCGGCAGTCCGCTGGCCGGCCGGGTGACGCGCAGGCCCATCGGCTTGACCAGCCGGGCGAGGTAGGTCGCCGTCGCTTCCCCTTCGAGGTTGGGATCGGTCGCGAGGATCAGCTCGGTGACCGTCCCGTCGGAGAGGCGCGCGATCAGCTCCCTGATCCGAAGTTCGTCCGGGCCGATCCCGTCGATGGGGCTGATCGCCCCGCCGAGCACGTGGTACCGCCCGCGGTACTCGCGGATCTTCTCCACCGCCGCGACGTCCTTCGGCTCCTCGACCACGCAGATGACGGACAGGTCGCGGCGCGAGTCGAGGCAGATGCGGCACTGATCCTCCTCAGCCACGTTCCCGCAGGTACGGCAGAACTTCACCCGCTCGGTGACCTCCAGCAGCGCCGCCGCGAGCTTCCGTGCGTCCTCCGGGTCGGCGGCCAGCAGATGGAAGGCGATCCGCTGCGCCCCCTTTGGCCCGACGCCCGGAAGCCGCCCGAGTTCGTCGATGAGGTTCTGAATGACCCCTTCGTACACGTCAGATCCTGATTCGCTAGATCACCGACCGCCCGGATGAGCGGCGGCACTCCTCATTGGCCGTGCGGCTCGTCATTGGCCGTGCGGCTCGTCACTGCCGGCGGCGGGCAGGCCGGGGCCACCCAGCCCGGCGGCACCTGGCGTGCCCAGGCCGCCCGGCATCCCCGGCATCTCGGGCAGGCCCGGGATGCCGCCGCCGAGAGCGGTCGCGAACGGACCCATCTTCTCCTGCTGAAGGTCACCGGCCCGCCCGTACGCGTCCCGCACCGCGGCGAGCACGAGGTCGGCGACGGTCTGGGCCGTCTCTTCCAGGTCGTCCGGATCGATCGCCTCCGGGGCGATGCTGAGATCCACCAGCTCGCCCTGGCCGTTGACCCGGGCCGTGACGAGGCCGCCGCCCGCGGTGCCCGACACCTCCGCGTCGGCCAGCTCCTGCTGGGCATTCATGAGCTGTTCCTGCATCTGCTGTGCCGCGGCAAGCAGTTGCTGCATGTCCAGCTGGCCGTCAGGGTTCACTTTGCCCCCCAATGGGTGTCGTCAGCGTACGGTCGCGTGGGTCCCGGCGGCGGTTCGCCGGTGGCGGGCGGCCGGCCGGGCTGGTTTGCCGCCGCATGGCTAGTCTGCACCCGCCCGGCGGGTTCCCTGAACGCCGACCGCCACTCCCGGGCCGCATGCCTGGTCGCGTCAGTCCTCGATCTCACCGATGATCTGGCCGCCGAGCTCCCGCTGGATCAGGTCCATCCCGGTGATTTCGGCCTGGCCGGGTGCGGCCATGTCTTCGGCATCCGGGGTCTCGATCGCGTCCGCGATGTCCGAGCTGTAGTGCCCGCGGCCGCCGGGCCGGGAGGCTGTACCGCGGCTGGCCGTTCCCGGGCTGGTCGGAGCCGCGCCGGCCGGGCCGCCCATCGGCCGACCGTTCGCCGGGCCGCCGATCGGCGCACCGCCGGCGGGTGACGGTCCGGCGTTCGCTGTGGGCGCAGCCGGGACCGGGGGGTTGCCCACGGTCCGGCCGACAGACGGCGTATCCGCCGTATCGCGTGCGGGATTCCCGGTGCGTCCTGCCCCGCCGCGCGGGCCGCGGCTCCCGGCGCCTTCGGAATCCTGCCCGCTTCCCCCGGCGGCCCGAATACCGGGCTCCCCTGCGGCTCCCCGGTGCTCAGAGCGGCCCGGGCCGGTCGGCGCCGTCCCGCCTTCCCCCGCAGGCGCTCCCCCGCTTCCCGCGGGCGGGGTACGCCCCGCACCCGGATCGGCCGGGCGGTCGGGGACGGCGTTCAGGCGGGGCCGACCGTCGCGGCCACCCGCGCCCGGGTCGTTACCGGACAGTGCCCTGATCCGGACGTTCAGGCCGAACTGTGACGCAAGGACCCGCTTCAGGTCCGCGTCGCATCCGCTGGTCGTGAAGCCCTTGACGTCGCCGTCCCGCGCGAACCGCAGGGTGAGAATGCCGTCATCGAGAGAAACGGCGGTCGCGTTGCTCAGCAGCATCCAGGCCACCCGGCGCTCGCGCTTGACGGCATCGAGGATCGCGGCCCAGTTGCGGCTGACCGGCTCGACCCCCGTCACCCCGGAGGCCGCGGGTTCCCTGGGCCCCGCAGGCTCCGGCGGCTGCCCCGCGCCCGCCGCCGGGGCTTCTCCCGCCCGCGGCCGCGCCGCGTCCTCCGCCGGCATGGTCGAGTTGGTACCCGCCGGTGTGAGCGGAGCAGTTCCCGCCGGCGCGGGCCGAGTGGTACACGGCGGCACGGCGCCTTCCGTTCCCCCCGCCAGGCTGGCTTCCGTCGCGGGAGGCGGCGGGCCGCCCGCGACGCCGTCACCCGCCGGACGAGGCCGGGCCGGCGGCGGGCCGACTGTTCCGCCGGCCAGCGGGGGCCGGGCGGCCGGAACCACGTCGGGCACCGCGGACGCTCCGGCACCTGGCCAGCCGGCCGGGCTTTCCGCCGCGTCCCCGGGGTGGCGGGGCCGCGCCGCCGGCGGGGCAGGAGCCTCCGGTGCGCGCTGCGGGCTGGTCTGCGCCAGGCCGGCCAGGCCACCTCCGCGTTCCAGCCGTTCCAGCCGGGCCAGCACGGCTTTCTCGTCGGTGCTCGCGGACGGCAGCAGGACCTGCGCACACATCAGCTCGAGCAGCAGCCGCGGTGACGTCGCGCCGCGCATCTGGTCCAGGCCACTGCTCATGATCTCGGCCGCTCGGGTGAGGCTCGCCACCCCGAACCGTTCGGCCTGCCTGCTCATCAGGTCCAGCCGGTCCGGCGGCACATCGAGCAGCCCCGTCTCACCCGCGTCCGGCACGGCGGCGAGCACGATCAGGTCACGGAAATGGTCCAGCATGTCGGCCGCGAACCGACGCGGCTCGTGGCCGCCCTCGATGATCCGGTTCACGACGCGGAAGACCGCGCCACCGTCGGCCGACGCGAACGCGTCGGCGATCTCGTCGAGCAGGGTGGCATCGGTGTAGCCGAGCAGCGCGATGGCGCGTTCATAGGTGAGCCCGGCCTCGTCCGAGCCCGCGACGAGCTGGTCGAGCACCGACAGTGAGTCTCGGACGGAGCCGGCGCCCGCGCGCACCACCAGCGGCAGCACATCGGGGTCGAATCTGACGCCCTCCTGGCCGAGGATGTCCTCCAGAAGCCGGCGCAGGATGGCTGGCGGTACCAGCCGGAACGGGTAGTGGTGGGTCCGGGACCGGATGGTCGGGATGACCTTCTCCGGCTCTGTGGTGGCGAAGATGAACTTGAGGTGCGGCGGCGGTTCCTCTACGAGCTTGAGCAGGGCGTTGAAGCCCTGCTGCGTCACCATGTGCGCCTCGTCGATGATGTACACCTTGAAGCGCCCGGCGACCGGCGCGTAGAACGCCCGCTCGCGCAGTTCCCGCGCGTCGTCGACACCGCCGTGGGAGGCGGCGTCGATCTCGATCACGTCGATGCTGCCCGGCCCGGACGGCGCCAGCGCGATACAGGACTCGCACACCCCGCACGGGTCCGGCGTGGGCCCGTTCACGCAGTTCAGCGAGCGGGCCAGGATGCGCGCGCTGGAGGTCTTTCCGCAGCCGCGCGGCCCGCTGAAGAGATAGGCGTGGTTGATCCTGCCGCTGCGCAGCGCCTGGCGCAGCGGCTCGGTGACCTGCTCCTGGCCCTTGACCTCCGCGAAGGTGGCCGGCCGGTATTTCCGGTACAGCGCCAGACCGGCTGCGGCCCCGGACGGCCGCATCGTGGATGCGGCCGCTGGCGGGCTCCCAGCCGCTTCTGGCTGCGCCGGATCCGAAGGAGCTTGTGCCATGACTCCATCCTCGCCAGGCCGGGATTCCCGTGAATGTCCCGGGGATGGGAAAGGGTCCCCCGCGCACCCGTCAGAGCCCGCGTACCCTTGCTGCCTTCCGGCCCTGGGGGGGTTGGCAGGATGCACGCCGCGCGGGGGACCTCGGGACAGTCTAGCCACCCCCCGGACCACCCTCGCCCGTCCGCGCGAATCCGCCCGGCCCGTGCGTTCCTCTCGCGCCGTATGCACCGCCCGCACTGGCTGAACGTCAGCGTTCCGTTACGAAAAGGAACTGACGATGAGCACGAGATCGTTCCGTGCCGCCGCCCTGCAGGCGATCGTGGCGTGGACGCCGCGAAGGCGCGCCTGCGGCTCCGCTGACCCGGAGCCGCACCAGCGTGCCCGCCGTAACGGTAAGCTGGCCGGCGGAGGATTCGCCTAGTGGCCTAGGGCGCACGCTTGGAAAGCGTGTTGGGGGCAACCCCTCAAGGGTTCGAATCCCTTATCCTCCGCCGCCGTGTCCTCCGCCATCCCTGAGCCGGCCCGCAGAACGCGCTGACCGTGAGCGCAACCAGCCGGGAAATCTTGCTGTGTGACCGATGGCAGGGTCGGCGGTGCCCTCGCAGCGTCAGGCGCGGGCAGACGGGGACGGGGATGGGCCCGGGTGCAGCGTCCCGGGCCCACCGCGTGCGGTCGCCGTTACAGCCGCTGCCAGCCGCTGAGAGACGGCCAGGTGCCCGCCCTCATCCAGATATTGTGGTCGGTGCCGAGGCCGAACACGTAGGTCTTGCCGCCGCTGACGGTCGTTGCGGTCACGCCGGTGGTCAGCACGCCGCCAAGTGACTGCCACGGGCCGGAGGGGCCGATCGGCAGCGCGCTCGGCCTGGACCACAGCGCATTGTCGGTTCCCCGCGCGAAGACCACCAGCCCGGCCGGGATGGCGGCCGTGCCTGGGCTGGCCGTGCTCAGGCCGCCGAAGTCGGCGTAACCGTTCGCGGTGCCCGTCCGGCCGAACAGGTAGACCTGCTCGTTGGCACCGGTGATCGCGAACCCGCCGCCAGGCCCCGTGCCGGGGAGCACCTGCGGGCCACCCAGCGCGGCCCACGCCTGCCAGCCGCCTGATCCGTAGACCCGGTACCAGATATGGCCGGTGGTCCCGGCGGCGACGACGTTGAGCACCCCGAGCTGGTTGGTTCCGCCGGTGATCACGGCGGGCTTGGTGCTGATGATGCCGCCCAGGGACTGCCAGCTGGTCCAGCCGGCCGTGGTCTGGTGCCGCCACCACAGGGCGTTGTCGGTCCCGCGCCCGAAGACCGCGAGCACCGGGCCTGCGGACAGGACGCCGGCCGGGACCACAGCCAGGGCCGGGCCGCCGACCAGCTGGCCGCCCAGGGCGATGGGGGCCTGGGCGGGCGCCGCCGCGTTCCGGATGTACACCTGCCTGTCTGTCCCGGCGTAAGCGAGGTACACCGCCGATGCTGAGGCCGCCGCGGCACTCAGGTCGACGGAGGGCGCGGGCGGCGCCGCTGCCGCGACAGCAGCGCCGGCGACCGGGCCGGTGGTCATTGAGGCCAGCATGCTGCCGCCTGCCAGCACCGCGAGGAGTGGTGTCATCGCCCAGCGCTTCCAGTTACCTGCCGGTGCTCCGCGATGGACGCCCCGTTTGACTATGTGCATGGCGCGCTCCTTCCGGGTTTGTGCGCGCCGTCGCCAGCCAGGGCTCTTCGCTCGGTTTCTGGTCGCCGCCTCCCCGTGCCCCCGTCACACAGCAGGCCAGCCGGTGCGCGCAGCCCGTTCCGCCGGCGCCGGTGACCGCCGGTCTCTTACCGGTAGTCAATGTGAGGAATATCCGGTCTGGTCATTCAGACAAGGGCCAAACGTCCCGCTCAAGCATGATCAACATCCGCCACGCGGTCTCAGTGTGCTCACCCCTCATCGGCCTCAGCTTGTTATTTAACCTCTGCTGTCACGCTCGTCATGTTTTGTCGCCGTTGTCCGGCGTGTTGGCGTGACAGCGGGCGGCCACCGCGACACCGTCGGTTCCTGTCTGGGGAAATCGATGGTGGAGG
>Ga0335085_10014835_pt1 | contig 11343 bp, 7 predicted proteins | sample Lox_Sample_45_FD_206712 | JGI IMG/M metagenome (GOLD analysis project Ga0335085, IMG submission 206712) | Soil microbial communities from Loxahatchee National Wildlife Refuge, Florida, United States - Lox_Sample_4.5 | ecosystem: Environmental > Terrestrial > Soil > Wetlands | place: USA: Florida... | reverse complement strand
GATCGCATCGCGGTGATGTACGTCGGCCGGATCGTGGAGCTCGGCGACGTCGAGCGCGTGTTCGCGCACCCGAGCCATCCGTACACGCGCGCCCTGCTCTCGGCCGTGCCGATTCCCGATCCCAAGCTCGAGCGGGGCAAGAACCGAATTCTCCTGACCGGAGAACTGCCGAGCGCTACGGACACGATCGGCGGCTGCCGCTTCAGGACGCGGTGCCCCACCTACAATGCGCTGAGCTCGGAACAGCGTGCGCGTTGCGAGTACCACGAGCCGGACCTGAGACACAGCGCAGTGACGGACGTCGCGAGCGCGTGCCATTATCCGCCGTGAGTCACAACCGAGACCGAGCGATGCCCGACCGTCGACTACCTGCCGCATTTGCGGCTTTGCTGATCCTCGTCGTCGCCGGTTGCGGCGGCCCCTCGCCTGGCGGCCAGTCGACCTCGGGCGCGAGCGGCGCGCCCCCGACCAACGCGCCCCAGCCGCCGGAAGGGGTGCCGGCCAGCACGCGGCCGATCCCGCTGCCCGTCAAAGGCCAGGCCTACAACAACCCGCAGCCGCGCGACAACATTCGCGACGGCGGCACGCTCACGCTGCCGATCGCCGAGATCGGGCCGAACTTCAACGGCTTCAGCGTCGACGGCAGCAGCGGCTACCTTTACGACATCTTGAGCTGGGTGTCGCCGACGCTCTGGTATTTCGGGATCACGGGCGGCGTCAGGCCGAACCCCGACTACATCTTGTCGTCGGAGCTGATCAGCGAGAGCCCGGAGACCGTCAAGTACACGCTGAACCCGAAGGCGAAGTGGAACGATGGGACGCCGATCGATTGGACGGCGTTCGACGTCACTTGGAGGACGCAGCGCGGCGACGACCCGCGCTACAACCCGGCCTCGACGGACGGCTTCCGGTCGATCGCGAGCGTGGCGAAGGGCGAGAAAGACAACGAGGTCATCATCACGTTCAAGGAGCCCTACTACCCGCACGAGACTGTCTTTTCGACCCCGGCGATAGAGCACCCGAAGAACATCGATCCCGAGCTCTACAAGACGGGTTGGGTGAACAACCTGCATCCGGAGCTGCTCGCGGGACCGTTCACGGTAGAGTCGCTGACCGAGGAGCAGGTCGTGCTGAAGCGCAATCCGAATTGGTGGGGCGCGACGCCGAAGCTCGACAAGGTCGTGTTTCGGCGCATGGAGGACGTCGCGATCGTCAACGCGTTTCAGAACGGCGAGGTCGACTCGACGACGGTCGACGGGAGCCACTCGACCGCGGACTTGTTTCAGCAGATCAGGGGGATGAAGGACGTCCAGATTCGTGCCGGCTTCAGCACCGCGACTTCGGTCTACGAGCTCGGTCAGGACAGCGTGCTGTTCAAAGACGCGGCGGCTCGCAAGGCGTTCGTGCTCGCGACGGACCGGCACTTGATCGTCAAGATCCGCTATCAAGGCATGGATTGGCAGGAAGACGCTCCCGGCTCCGTTCTTCTCTTTCCGTGGCAGGACGGCTACCGCGACAACCTCGCGGACCTCCACTACTCGCCCGAGCAGGCCAAGCGAGTCCTCGACGAGGCCGGCTGGACGATGGGCGACGACGGCTACCGCCACAAGGACGGCAAGCTCGCGGAAATCACCTACGTCACGTTCGGCGATCTGCCCGTGTACGCCGCGATGGCGCGCGCGCAGCAGAAGATGGCGAAGGACATCGGCATCAAGATGAACATCGACGTGCGCAAGAGCTCCGACTTCTCCAAGACGCTGCACGACGGCACCTTCGACGTCCTCTCGATGTCGTGGCAGAGCTACACGCCGTTCGGCTACACGAACGCGTGCCAGCTCCTGTGCTCGGACTCGGACAGCAACTACTCGCGCGTCGGCTCGAAGCACATCGACGAGCTGCTGAAGGGCGTGACGACGTTCAGCGACTTGGGCAAGGCGTTCGACGCCGCCAACGAGGCCGAGCTCGCGGCGTTTCACCTCTACGGCATGCTGCCGATCTTCAACGGCCCGTCGCATTACGTCGTGAAGAAAGGCCTCGCGAACTTCGGACCGGCCGGCTTCCTCACCCTGAGCCCGACGGACGTCGGCTGGCAGAAGTGATACCTCCCGCCGCGGCGGGCCGCGGCGTCGGGCTCGTGTAGCCGGTCGCAGCCAGAGTCAACATCGCGGCGGTCCCGAAGTATGCTTTCAGGCGGCCAGACGCGCGGCGCGGAGCTGGCCGGCGGATGACGAGACACTGCTGAGGAGCCGTTGACCCATGCGGATGAGGACCTTGCTCGTGGTCGCGATCGGCGTCGCGCCCTGGATCGCTCGCGCGCAGGAGGCCCCGCCCGCCGGCGCCTGCGCGTCGATCCAATCCGACAGCGAGCGGCTCGCGTGCTACGACCGCGCGGTCCGCGCAACGCCCGCTCCGCCGCCGAGCACGACTGCAACGCCACCGGCCCCGTCGCCCGCTCCGACCGCGGTAGCGGCGCCCGCACAAGTGAGCGCGCAACCTTCGCCGTCGACGCTCAGCACGGCGCCGCGCACGAGCCCGCGCAACGCGCGCGCGCCCGCGCCGCAGGCGGCGCCCGCGGTCGAGCCGCCCGCGGCCGCGCCGGTCGGGGTCGTGCCGATCGTCGTGCTCGGCACGCGTGCGCTGCCGGGTCGCGGCGTCGAGTTCACGACCGATCGCGGCGAGGTCTGGGTCCAAACCGACACGCAACCGCTGCAGTTGCCGCCGACTCCGTTCAACGCCGAGATCAAGCGGGGCACTCTCGGGAGCGTCTTTCTCGTGCCCGAGAATCGGCTCGGCATCCGCGTGCGTCACCCCAACTGACGGAGCGCGGCCCGAGCGGGCGCGCGGCGATCGACGAGCACACGGGGCGCAATGACCAGCCTACGACCCCGGGCCTGGACCCGCGCACTCTGCGCACAGCTCGCGTTGGCCGCGTGCTCGCTCGGCGCCGCGCCGCCGGCCGCGGGCGCGCCGGAGCCCGCGGCGCCCGCCGCCGCTGGAGGCTCCGCGTCCGACTCCGCCCTCGAGACCATCGTCGTGACCGCGCAGTTGCGGGCCGAGGACGTGCAGAACGTCTCCATCGCGGTCGCCGCGTTCGACGGCAGACGGCTCGCCGACGCGGGCGTGAAGAACGCGATGCAGCTGCAGAATGTGGTCCCGAGTCTCGTCTACAACGCGACCGGCGACTCGGCGCAGCCCTACTTGCGCGGAATCGGCACTCGGCTCTCGCCGATCGGGCTCGAGCCCTCGATCGCGACCTACGTCGACGACCGCTACGTCGCGCGGCCGTTCGGCGCGATCTTCGATCTGCTCGACGTCGAGCGCATCGAGGTGCTCAAGGGTCCGCAGGGCACGCTCTACGGACGCAACGCGGCGGGCGGCGCGATTCGCGCGATCACGCGCGATCCCGGCGAGGACCTCGACGTCGAGATCGCCGGCAAGGCCGGAAACTACGACTACGGCACGGTGGGGCTCAGCGTCGGCGGCCCTCTCTCGGACACGTTGCGCGCACAGGTCACGGCCGGCGTGGAGCAGCGCGGCGGGCTCGCGACGAACCTCGTCCCGGGCGGCCGCAAGGAAGCGGACGACATCGACAAGCAGTCGTATCGTGGCAAGCTCGTTTGGCACTTGAGCGACGGCGTGACCGCGAAGCTGACCTTGTCGTCGTGGCACAGGGCCGACTGGACCGGACGCGACCTCGTGGCGGTCGGCTTGCCGGAGACGAATCGCGGTGGCGCGCTGTACGGCGCGATCACGAGCCGCGAGCGCGACGAGTTCGCGACCGCGCTCGCCGGCGACAACGATCTGCGCGAGACCGCCGCGGACCTGCGCTTCGACGTGCGGCTCGGCAACCTCGACTTCGTGTCGATCACCACGTACACGGGCGGCGACTATGCGCAGTCGATCGACGTCGACGTCTCGAGCGCGCGGCTGCTCGACGACGAGATCGACGAGTCGACCACGACCTGGAGCCAAGAGTTCCGGCTGCTCTCGAACGGAGCGGGCGCGTTCAATTGGCTCGCGGGCGCCTTCTATTACCGGCAGGACGGCACGAACGTGTTCGTGTTCCCCGACTCCGTCGCGCTGCAGCCGCTCTACCCGACCGGCACCGATCTCACGAACGGCCTGCAGACGTCCGGGGCCGAAGCCTACGCGGCGTTCGGAGAAGGCAGCTACGCGTTCGACTCGGCGTGGTCGCTCACGCTCGGCGGGCGCTTCAGCCGCGAGCGCAAGACGGCGACGCTCGCGGCAATCCCCGGGGACGTGACCAACGCGCCGACGCCGTTCGCGGGCGAGAAGAGCTGGGACCAATTTACGCCGCGCGTCGCGCTCGAATATCGCGGCGGCTTCGGGCTCGCTTACGCGAGCTACTCGCGAGGATTCAAGAGCGGCGGCTACAACTATCCGGCCTCGCTCGGTCCCGTGCTCGATCCCGAGCGCGTCTCGAGCTACGAGCTCGGCATCAAGTCCGAGCTCCTCGACAAGCGCTTGCGCCTGGCCTCGGCGCTGTTCGCTTACGACTTCAAGGATCTGCAAGTCACGCGCGGCGGATCGGGCGCGTTCCTCACGACCGAGAACGCGGCGAACGCGAAGGTCACGGGTTTCGAATTCGACTGCGCGCTCGCGCTCGCCGCCCACGTATCGTTGACCGGCGGGCTCGCGCTGATCCACAGCGAGTACACCGACTACGTCGCCGGGGTGTTGGTTCCGCAGCTCGCTCCACCCTACGGCAGCGTGCCTCTCGCCGGCGGCCTCGACGTGCGCGGACGGCCGCTGCTGCGGTCGCCGGACCGGGCCGCCGCCGTTGGGCTCCGCTACGAGCCGCGGCTCGGCGGCGGCAACCTCGCGCTCAGCGCGAACTACTCGTACAAGGACAGCTACTACTTCGACTTCTCCGCCGTGCCGGCGACGGAGTGGCTCAGGCAACCGGCGACCGGGATCGTGAACGCGCGGATCGCGTACGTCGCGCCGCGCGGTCGCTGGGAGATCGGCCTCTGGGGCACGAACTTGACCGACGCGCAGTACTACGACGACGCAGTGCTCACGAGCGTGTCGTCGCGCGTGGCGTACGCCGATCCGCGATTGTACGGCGTCGACTTCAAGGTCAGCCTGCACTGACGGCGGTACGCCGAGACCGGCCCGCGGCCGCCCGCGCGGAGCGCGGCGATCGGCAGTGCGGCGGCTACGCGGCCGCGGACGCCGCCGCTTTGCCGCCCACGGGCAGCGTGATGTCGAAGCGCGTGCCCCGGTCGACCTCGGACGACGCCGAGAGCTGCCCCTCGTGGCGATCGACGATCATTCGGCAGATGCCGAGGCCGAGCCCCGTGCCGCGCGCCTTCGTCGTGACGAAGGCGTCGAACAAGTTCGCGAGCCGGTCGCGCGCGATCCCGACGCCCGAGTCCTCGATCGACAGCGTGACGTGGTCGCGGAGGCGCGAGCCCGTCGTGACGCGCAGCGTGCGGGGCCGATCCGCCACGGCCTCCATCGCGTCGATCGCGTTTTGAATGATGTTGAGCAGCACTTCTTGGAGCTGGCCCTTGTGCCCGAGCACTTGCGGCAGATCGGGCGCGAGCTCGGTGCTGATCGTGATCCCGCGGTCGTTCAAGTCTCCACTGAGCGTCTGCAGAGCGCTGAGCGCGAGCTCGTTCAGGTCGAGCGGCTGCTTCTCCTGTGCCGGATTCCTGAACAGCGCGCGGATGTTCTCGAAAACCTCGCTCACGCTGAAGCTCGCCTGCTCCATCTCGTCGAGATTTCTACGCGCGTTGTCGAGGTCGAGCTGGGGCCTACCGAGCAGCCGCCGCACGATCCCGGCGCGCGTCGCGATCACGGTGAGCGGCTGCCTGATCTCGTGCGCGACGGAGGCGACGACGACCTCGAGGTTCATGAGCTTGTTGGCACGCTCGCGCTGCAGCGCGCGCACCGCGGCCGCGAGCCGCAAGTACAGCCGCGTCGTCTCCCAGAGCAGCGCGCCGAGCACGGCCGTGGACACGACGACCGCGAAGATCCTGGCCGCGTAGAAGCCGGCCGTGTATCGGCTCGCGGCGACGAACGTGATCGTCGCCGCCTCCGCGACGGCCGCGCTCATCGCGACGATGAGCCAAAGGTCGAGCACCGAGCGCCGGCGCACCCAGAGCAGCGCGAGTCCGAGCACGCTCATCGCGAGGTTGATCCCGCCGACGACGCTCGCTGAGCGCGCAAACGCGGTGTCGGTGACAACCAGCCTCGGCCAGAGGTCGTGGCCCGCCGTGACGCTCAGCGCGAGCAAGCCGGTGAGAATCACGACCGCGCCGACGGTCGACCACGCGGCGGACGCCGCAAGCGCGTCCGCCTCGCGCGCGCGCGCACGATCCTTGAGCGCGGCGTACGCGACCACCGAGGACGCGAAGCCCAGGTGCCAGAAGACATACGTCCACGCGGCACTTTGGGCGCTCGCGCCGAGGAGGCCGGTCGGCGTGAATGCACCGGGGAACATCAGCGTCTGGACGATCACGGTCAACCCGGAGAAGAGGTAGCCGCTCGCGAGCACGAGCAGCGCGCGCGACCGTGCAGTCGCGAACTGGCCGTACAGCAACGCGGCGGTCACGAGATCGGTGCTCGCGATGATCGATTGCACGAACGGTATGAAGCCGTCGGCGCGCGGCAGCGGGGTCAAGACGAACGGGGCGAGGGCCACGAAGGCGAGGAATACGAGCGCGACGAGCGCGATCGTCAAATGCCGTTGCCGCGCGGTCGGGGCGACCGTCGCGAGCGAGATTCTGGACTCGTCCCAGCCGGATTGAGCTTGCACGCCAGTCCTTGAGCTTTCTATTTTTCGAATTAGTTCGCGTCGAGATGCTGGTCGAGCCGGCCGAGATCGCGGAGGTCGCGGTAGTAGCTGTCCGGATCGCACGCGGACTGCTCGGCGACGTCGACGTTGTCGTCGCGCGCCGAGCCGCGCTTGCGCACGAGCGGCTGCGAATAGTACGGATCGTAGATCGTGATCGTGCGCTCCATCGTGAGCCGGTCGGCGCCGAAGTCGTAGCGCTCGACGACGCGCGTGCCGGGCCCGGACATCGGCAGTCCCGAGCCGTCGAGCCACCCGGCCGCGAGGTGCGTCGTCTCGATCACGAGCGACGTGCCTTCCCAATGGCCGACCGAGAAGCCCAGTGACGAGTCGGGCGTGTCGGCGGGCGGCGAGCGGCCGTCCATCCAGACGCGCCGCGGCGTGTTGTGCTCGACATAGACGAACAGATAGTGGTTGCCCGCGTCGACGACCTCCATGTTGTACGGCGAGCCGATCAGCCGCGGCAGACCGAGCGGCAGGCAGCGCAACGCGGCATCCTGCCAGTGATCCTTCGACTCGAACACACGCCGGCCCTCTGCGGTGAACGGCGTCGGCTTCGGCTCGAGGTCGTCGACCGTGACGTGCCAGTGATAGTTGTTGCGCCACGGGCCCGTAATGTCGAGCGGATAGTTGCCGCGCGGGCCGCCGTAGCCGTAGCTCGCGCGCGTCGCGTGCACCTGGTTCGGGTCGGGACCGTTCCCGTCGCCGCGTCCGGTCGCGAGCTTCGTCCCGTCCGCGCGCACGATGCTGCGCACGTAGAGCTTCTTCGCGCCGTCGCGGCCGAGCTGACCCGAGACCGTCACCGCGTCGCCGGCCTTGAGCGTGCTCGCGGTCCAGCCGAGCGCCGTGAGCGCCGTGATGCTCGAGGCCTGCAGCTCCCAGTCCTCGGTCGAGCCGTCCTTGGACGTGGTCGTGAGCCTGTAGCGGACGTGGGGGTTGTTCCACCAGACTTGGGCGATCGTCCCCTTGAGCTCCGCCGTCGCGTTCGCGTCGAACTCGGCCGCAAACGAGTGATGGGCGTGCGCCGGCGCGGCGACGCCCGCGAGCGCGCATGCCGCGCCGAGCAGTGCGACCAGTCGAACCATCGACCTCCCTCCTCTCGGCAAGGATACGCGCGCGCGGGCCGCCCGGCCACGCGCGCGGCGCGGGTCGGCGGCTTGCAATCTATGGCCCGAACTGGATAGTGGCTTTCAGGCCATCGTCAAAGACGGCCATACGAATAAACGGGGGACCGCGATCATGCCGACGAATCGCTCGGTGCTTGGCACCGCCGCTGCTGCTGCCGCCCTTGTCACCCTCTCGCTTACGGTCAGTAGCGCGCGCGCGCAGGCGCCCGCGATCGACGCGGACGACATCGGCGGTGTCGTGACGAGCTCGAAGGGTCCGGAGGCCGGCGTCTGGGTGATCGCCGAGACGAACGCGTTTCAGACGCGCTTCGCGAAGATCGTCGTGACCGACGACGCGGGCCGCTACGTCGTGCCCGACCTGCCGCCGGCCGAATACACGCTCTGGGTCCGCGGCTACGGCCTCGCGGACTCCGACAAGACCACCGCGAAGCCCGGCGCGACGGTGAATCTCACGGCGAAGATCGCGCCGACGCCGGCGGTCGCCGCGCAGGTCTATCCCGCGATCTATTGGTACTCGATGCAGAAGCTGCCGAGCGCGAGCGAGGTCGCGAACCTGCCGGGCGGCGTGAACCAGTACGTCGCGTCGATCAAGAACCTCTCGTGCATCGGCTGCCACCAGATCGGCCAGCTCGCGACGCGCACGATCCCGGCCGCGTTCGGGCACGGTCAAGAGGGCTGGGTGCGCCGCATTCAGTCCGGTCAGGCCGGCAGTCAGATGCTCGCGTCGGCACAGAACCAGCTCGGCGGCGTGCCGCCGAAATACCTAGGCGACTGGACGGATCGCGTCGCGGCCGGCGAGCTACCGCACGCGCAGCCGCCGCGGCCGAAGGGCGTCGAGCGCAACGTCGTCGCGACGGTCTATGACTGGGCGACGCCGATGGCCTACATGCACGACCTGAGCGGCACCGATCGCCGCCACCCGACCGTGAACGGCTACGGCAAGCTCTACGGCGCGCCCGAGCTCAGCACGGACGATTTCCCGATCCTCGATCCGAAGACGATGACCGCGACCTCGCTGCACGCGACGGTGCGCGACGCGGACACGCCGACGACGAAGAGCACGCTGCCGACGCAGCCTTCGAACTACTGGGGCAGCGAGCCCATCTGGGACAGCAAGGCGAACGCGCACAACCCGATGCTCGACGAGAAAGGCCGCGTTTGGTACACGGCCGTCGTGCGCGCGCCGCAGACGCAGCCCGCGTTCTGCAAGGCCGGCTCGAATCATCCGTCCGCGAAGCTGTTCCCGCTGAATCAATCGGGCCGTCAGCTCGCGGTCTACGATCCGAAGACCTCGAAGTACACCTACATCGACACGTGCTATTCGACGCATCACTTGCAGTTCGCCGAGGACGCGAACAACACGCTGTGGACGAGCGGCGGCGGCCCGGTCGTCGGTTGGCTCAACCGCAAGGTGTTCGACGAGACGGGCGACGCCGAGAAAGCCCAGGGCTGGACCGCGATCGTTCTCGACACGAACGGCAACGGTAAGCGCGACGAGGGCTACACCGAGCCCGGCCAGCCGATCGATCCGACCAAGGACGCGCGCGTGAACGCCGCGTTCTACGCCGTGATGCCGAGCCCGGCCGACGGCTCGATCTGGGGCTCGACGTACGGCTACCCCGGCTCGATCGTCCGCATCGTGCCGGGCGCGAACCCGCCCGCGACCGCGATCGCGGAGGTGTTCAACGTGCCGGCGCCCGGCTTCGGCTCGCGCGGCGCGGACATCGATCGCAACGGAGTCGTCTGGGTGTCGCTCGGCAGCGGACACTTGGGCTCGTTCGACCGGCGCAAGTGCAAGGGCCCTCTGAACGGGCCGAAGGCGACCGGCGACCATTGCCCCGAGGGCTGGAGCTTCTACCGCTATCCCGGCCCGGGGTTCGAAGGGCGGCCCGACGAGAGCGCCGAGGCGAGCTACTACAGCTGGGTCGATCAACACAACACGTCCGGGCTCGGCGCGAACACACCGATGTCGACGGGAAATCTGTCCGACGGCGTGCACGCGCTCGTGAACGGCGAGTTCGTGACGCTGCGCCTGCCCTACCCGCTCGGCTTCTACGCGAAGGGCTTCGAGGGCCGGATCGACGACCCGAACGCGGGCTGGAAGGGCCGCGGGCTCTGGGTGCCGAGCGGCGACCGCACGCCGTGGCTCAAGGAAGGCGGCAAGGGCACGAAGCCGCTGGTCGTGCACTTCCAGGTCCGCAACGACCCGCTCGCGAAGTAAATCCCGGCGCGCCCACTCGGGCGCGCGCCGCGCGAGCCTTCGTTAGGCGTCGGTGCCGAGCGCGCGCCTGCGGCGAGACAGTCCGAGCGCGAGGAAGCCGGTCGCGAACAGCGCGAGCGTAGCGGGCTCGGGAACGGTCGTAATCGGGCCGGGCTGCGGGACTAGAGTTACGCCCTGCTGATTGAGAAAGAATGCGTCAGTGACGCCGTCGCCTTCGATCAGGAAGGTCAGCGAGTACTGACCAGCCGGCAGATTGAACGCGAAGTTGACGGTGCAATTCGGGAACTGGCTGCTACCCAGGAAGCCGTCGCCGTCGCGGCAAAACCCGGCCTTGTTTTCGTTGCCCGCGCCGAGCAGCGACGTCGGGGTCACGACCTCCGTACCCTGAGTGTAGACGCCCGTCGTCTGGTTCACCGTGCCACCGATGAACGCGCCCATGAAGAAATTGTCGTAGCCGACCGCGCCGGTGACGTTCGTCGCGGTCGCCAAGTCGATCGTCGTCGTGAACGCGTACTGGTAACGATGCGTGCCGTCGCCGCTGGCTCCAGCGATAGTGGCAGTCGAGTCCACGCCAATCCAATTGTTGACGCCCGGCACGTTCGGCTGCCACGGCGGCGACGGGACCCCCGACGTAACGAGTACCGCGTTTGCGTCGAAGCCGGAGCTCGTGCCCGTGACCAGGCCGCTCCACCCGACGGACCAGGCCGGGTCGGTGCTACCGAGCGTCAGACCGGTGTCGGTGATGACGCCGGCATAGGCCGGAAGAGTCGCTCCGGCCGCAATCGCGGCCAGCGCCGCACCCATGACCTTCCTGTTCATCTTCGAATCTCCTTGGCAGATCCGACCAACCCGATTCCAGATTCCCCGCGCGCCCGAATGCGGCGCCGAGAAAAGAAAAGCAAGATTTGTACCATTGGTGTCTTCTCGTGGCACGGCGGGACTTTCCCGATCCCTCAAGCGCCCGTCCAACGGTTGAATCGTCAAGAATTTCGACGCCCTCGAGTCGCCCCGAGGGGAGCGCCACCCCCCGCGTCGCAGTCCGCAGACGCCAGCGCGAGGCAGAACCGCTTCCGGCGCTCGCGACCGTCTAACCCGCGAGCACCCTTGGAGCGTCCCGATGAAAGCTTTCGCGGCCGTCTTTGTCGGCCTCGCGACCGGAGTTCTCTGCACGAACG
>Ga0335085_10014834_pt1 | contig 11343 bp, 3 predicted proteins | sample Lox_Sample_45_FD_206712 | JGI IMG/M metagenome (GOLD analysis project Ga0335085, IMG submission 206712) | Soil microbial communities from Loxahatchee National Wildlife Refuge, Florida, United States - Lox_Sample_4.5 | ecosystem: Environmental > Terrestrial > Soil > Wetlands | place: USA: Florida... | reverse complement strand
CCTTGACCTGGTCTTCGAACAGCACAGGCAGCACGATGACGTTGCGGGGAACCGCTTCGAACAGTCCGGAGCGAATCGGTACGGTCTTCTCCGGTGGCAGATCCGTGATGAACATGCGCCTCTTCTCCGCGGCGCATTGTCCCACCAAGCCCTCGCCTATCTTCACGCGCTCCAAGTGCCCGTCCGGCGCATTGGCGAAGGCAGACAGCAAGACCATGGTGTCCGATTCTTCGGCATCGGTCTGGTAGATCAGCCCTTGCTGCGCGTTGACCAGCGGAGCGAGCTCAGAAAGCAACATGCGTCCCACAGTTGTCAGTTCGCGCTGACCCTGCAGCATCCCGGTGAACCGGGCAAGGTTGGTTTTGAGCCAATCCTGCTCGGTGTTGCGCTCCGTCGTGAGGCGCAGGTTATTGATCATGGTGTTGATGTTGTCTTTGAGCTCGGCAACCTCGCCTCGCGCCTCCACCTGAATGGAGCGCGTCAAGTCGCCCTTGGTGACGGCGGTTGCTACCTCGGCGATAGCGCGCACCTGATTGGTCAGGTTGTCGGCCAGCAGGTTCACGTTGTCGACCAGGTCTTTCCAGGTTCCGGCGGCGCCCGGCACGTTGGCCTGACCACCCAGTCGGCCTTCCACGCCCACTTCGCGCGCAACCGTCGTTACCTGATCGGCGAAGGTGGCAAGCGTGTTGGTCATGTTGTTGATGGTCTCAGCGAGAGCGGCAACCTCGCCCTTGGCGTTCACCGTGAGTTTCTGCGTGAGCACGCCGTTGGCGACGGCGGTCACCACTTTCACAATGCCGCGCACCTGCTCGGTCAGGTTGGCGGCCATGACGTTGACGTTGTCGGTCAGATCTTTCCAAGTGCCGGCGACGCCGGGCACCTGCGCTTGTCCGCCTAGTTTTCCATCTGTGCCAACCTCGCGAGCCACACGCGTGACTTCGGCCGCGAACGCGTTCAACTGGTCCACCATGGTGTTGATGGTGTTCTTCAGCTCCAGAATTTCACCCTTCACGTCAACCGTGATCTTGCGCGATAAGTCGCCGCGAGCTACGGCCGTCGTCACCTCGGCAATGTTACGGACTTGCGCGGTAAGGTTGCCTGCCATGGCGTTCACGGAATCCGTAAGGTCCTTCCAGGTGCCGGCCACGCCGGGCACGTTCGCCTGACCACCAAGTCGGCCATCGGTTCCCACTTCGCGGGCAACACGCGTGACCTCGGCAGCAAAGGAGCGCAACTGCTCCACCATCGTGTTCAGCGTTTCTTTGAGCTGCAGAATCTCGCCGCGCACATCCACCGTGATCTTTTTCGACAGATCGCCGTTGGCGATGGCGGTGGCGACCTCGGCGATGTTGCGGACCTGCCCCGTCAGGTTGCTGGCCATGAAGTTCACGTTGTCGGTGAGGTCCTTCCATGTGCCGGCGACGCCCGGCACCTCAGCCTGACCGCCGAGCTTGCCGTCAGTGCCGACCTCGCGGGCCACGCGGGTGACTTCTCCGGCGAAGGCGTTGAGCTGATCCACCATGGTGTTGATGGTGTTCTTCAGCTCCAGAATTTCGCCCTTCACGTCGACCGTGATCTTGCGTGACAAGTCGCCACGCGCTACTGCCGTGGTGACCTCGGCAATGTTGCGCACCTGGCCGGTCAGGTTGCCGGCCATGGAGTTCACGGAGTCGGTCAAGTCTTTCCAGGTGCCGGCGACGCCCGGCACGTTGGCCTGTCCGCCCAGCCGGCCTTCGCTGCCGACCTCGCGGGCCACGCGGGTAACTTCTCCGGCGAATGCGTTGAGCTGGTCGACCATCGTGTTAATGGTCTCTTTCAGCAGGAGGATTTCACCGCTGACGTTAACCGTGATCTTCTTGGACAAGTCTCCGGTAGCAATGGCCGTCGATACTTCCGCGATGTTGCGCACCTGGTTGGTGAGGTTGCTGGCCATGGAGTTCACGGAATCGGTAAGGTCCTTCCACGTGCCGGCCACACCAGGAACCGCAGCCTGACCGCCCAACTTGCCGTCGGTTCCCACCTCGCGGGCCACGCGCGTAACTTCCGAGGCGAATGCGCGAAGCTGGTCCACCATCGTGTTGATGGTGTCTTTCAGTTCGAGAATCTCGCCTTTCACGTCGACCGTAATCTTGCGCGACAAGTCACCTCGGGCCACGGCCGTCGCGACTTCGGCGATGTTGCGCACCTGCGCCGTCAAGTTGCCGGCCATAAAGTTCACGTTGTCCGTGAGGTCTTTCCAGGTACCGGCCACGCCGGAGACCTGCGCCTGACCGGCGAGCTTCCCTTCGGTCCCCACTTCGCGGGCCACGCGCGTCACTTCGCTGGCGAAGGCGTTGAGCTGATCCACCATGGTGTTGATGGTGTTCTTCAGCTCCAGGATTTCGCCTTTCACATCGACGGTGATTTTGCGCGACAAATCGCCGCGGGCCACAGCGGTCGTCACCTCGGCGATGTTGCGGACCTGCGCCGTGAGGTTGCCGGCCATCGAGTTGACGGAGTCGGTCAAATCCTTCCACGTTCCGGCAACACCCGGCACGTTTGCCTGACCGCCAAGGCGCCCTTCGGTTCCCACTTCGCGGGCTACGCGCGTCACCTCGCCCGCGAAGCGGTTGAGCTGGTCGACCATCGTGTTGAGGGTTTCTTTGAGCTGAAGAATCTCGCCGCGCACGTCCACGGTGATCTTGCGGGAGAGGTCGCCATTGGCGATGGCAGTTGCCACCTCGGCGATGTTGCGAACCTGGCCGGTGAGGTTGCTGGCCATAAAGTTGACGTTGTCGGTAAGGTCCTTCCAGGTTCCAGCCACGCCCGGCACGTTCGCCTGACCGCCAAGTTTGCCTTCGGTTCCCACTTCGCGGGCCACGCGAGTCACTTCTCCGGCAAACGCATTGAGCTGATCGACCATGGTATTGATGGTTTCTTTCAGCTCGAGAATTTCGCCCTTCACGTCCACGGTGATCTTGCGCGATAGATCGCCACGAGCTACAGCGGTAGTTACCTCAGCGATATTGCGGACCTGAGCCGTGAGGTTTCCGGCCATAGCGTTGACCGAGTCGGTGAGATCCTTCCAGGTTCCGGCTACGCCGGGTACGACAGCCTGTCCACCGAGCTTGCCGTCGGTTCCGACCTCGCGTGCGACGCGCGTCACTTCCGAGGCAAACGAGCGCAGCTGATCGACCATGGTGTTGATGGCTTCCTTTAGCTGCAGGATCTCGCCACGCACGTCCACGGTGATCTTGCGCGAGAGGTCGCCGCTGGCAACAGCCGTCGCGACCTCTGCGATATTTCTGACCTGACTGGTCAGGTTGCTGGCCATAGAGTTCACCGAATCCGTCAGGTCCTTCCACGTACCGGCGACACCGGGCACGACAGCCTGTCCGCCGAGCTTGCCGTCGGTGCCTACCTCGCGGGCCACGCGCGTCACCTCAGAGGTGAAAACGCTGAGCTGCTGGATCATCGTGTTTACGATGTTGGCCGAACGCAGGAATTCGCCCTCCAGCGGACGCCCGTCCACGTCCAATCGCACGGTTTGATTCAGATTGCCCTGTGCGACCGCGGCGATCGCGCCCGTCACCTCGGTGGTAGGACGAAGAAGGTCATCCACCAGTGTGTTGACCGAAACTTCCATCTCTCCCCACGCTCCGTCGCGCGTCCGAAAATGAATACGCTCCCGGGTGCGGCCTTCCTTTCCCACGGCCTGGCCAACGCGCTTCAACTCCCGCGCCATTTGTTCATTCGCGGCGACGATATCGTTGAAGGTGTCGGCAATCTTGCCGGGAAGTCCGGTCCACGATCCGGGAAGTCGAGCCGAGAAGTCGCCTTGCTGCATTTGTTGCAGGCTTGCAAGGATGGCCCTTAAGTCGGCTGTTGTCGGCTCCGGCAGATCGGCGCCGTGGCCGTTCGCCGGCACGGGAGCATCGTTCAGGCCGGTGGCCGTCACAGGCCCGGACGCATTGGTTGAGCTGGTTCTTTTCATGAATCAGAACTCCGGGAACGGATTATCCGCGAGGGGAGGGAAGGCACTCGAATTAAGGGCGAAGCGTGCGCTGCTCATGGGCGCCGGATCTGTGTCGCAGCATCGTGATTACGGACTGACTTGCAATCTTTGCCGGCTTGGGCCGCAGCGATAAAGCTACTTTCAGCGATCCCGAACGGGCGGCGGGTAGGGTCCCCAGGGCACGACTCCGCCGCGAGACTGCTCTTCACGCCGTAATGCGAGATGCAGGTCGGATGCACCCGTTGATTCTCGGGTTGGCCTGGTTCGGTAAGAATTTAGCGGGTGTGTGGCGGAAATTCTTTCCAATATTTGCGAAAAACATGCCCCGGGGCGTGGCAGGCGCTCAAGCCGCCTGGAGAAAGCTACTGGAAGCGATATCCAGGCTTCAGATCGCAGCGGTACACCAGGGTCTCTTTGTCTCGCGCCACGGTGCACTGCGCCCAACTCAAGGACAAGTTGGCAGGCAGCGGAAAAACAATGGTGTTTCCATCGACATCGGCTTCAATGCTGGGGCCCTCGGCCGACGCCGGGAGGGTGAAGCTCAATGACGGACCAAAGATCACCGGATACAGTTCCAGGACTCTCTCGTTAAGCGTGGGACGAACGACTTCCGCTTCCACCAGGAAGGTAGCCGTGTCGGACCAATTTTCTGCCTTAACCTGCAACTGCCTCCCTTTGTCCGAGAACGTCAGATCGTCAATATGGGTAAAGGGACAAGGCCCGGCAATGCAGGAGGCCCGTTGATTGCGGAAGACGTTTCCTTCTCCAGCGTCCACCACAATCGAAGCGGTGGCCGCCTTCCACTTGCCGTCAGGAGAACAGGGTTCAGGCTGCTTGCAACGGACACTCCCGGAGTTTCTTACCTGAAACGTCTGCACCGCGCTGCCCACATTGACGTTTTCCGTCGAGCGAATTACGTAGCGCACATGCACATTGGCAATTGCGCGTGTGGGACGGTGGTCGGCCGGTTGGGGCGCAGTGGCTGGTTTCATCCGAGCGACATACAGCTTGTCGCTAATGAAATCCGTGAGTTCAAGAGGGTGAAAGTCGGCGTGTGCGAACTGCAGGGTAAGTGGTTGGCGAAGGCGGAAACCTCTCGGGAGGGTCACGGAGAAAAAGCCGGATTTGTCGGACACTGCCTGGCTGATCGTTCCACCTGCAATGGCAGCGACGGTTACGTCTGCAACCGCAACCTGCTTGCTGGGATCGGCGTCATCTCGCAGCACCACACCCCGCAGCGTGACCTGTCGATGCTTCGCGGCAATCGACAGCGTTAGCCAAATGCCAATGGCTACCAGTGCGGGGACCGCGATCCACACTACGAGTTTCCTTGCCGCGATCATTCTTTACAAAGGAAGATGCATGGGTTGGATGCCGCAATCGCGTTACTCGCCGCCCTGAGGCAACCGCATTGGGGCCGACGCCATCATAGGGCCCGGGTGACTCGATCCAATCGACCATGTTTTTCCCTCTCGCGCCGTCAACTCCTGCGTCAGCTTGCTGGGGCGAGCTTGTGTATCCCTCTCAGGCGCGCACTGGCTCTGCGAACAGACCCGCCACCGAATCACCCTGCCCAGCCAGCTCAAGCCTCAGCAAGCACGCTATCGCAGGAAGATGATCAGCTCCTGGAGGAGATCGAAAAGGCCCATTTTCAATTCTTTCTGGAGCAAGCCAATCCCCAGACCGGACTGGTGAAAGACCGCGCCAAGGCCGATGGGAACGACAACCGCATTGTCGCCAGCATCGCCGCCACCGGTTTTGGCTTGACGGCACTGTGCATCGGAGAAAAGCGGGGTTATATCGCAACCAACGATGCTCGCGAGCGCGTGGCGGCGGCCCTCCGCTTTCTATGGAAAAAGGTACCGGCGCATCGCGGCTTCTTCTACCATTTCGCGAATGTGAATACCGGGGAGAGGATGTGGGATTCCGAGGTCTCCTCGGTGGACACCGCCCTCCTGCTCGCTGGGGTCCTGACCTGCCGTCGTCATTTTGAGCCGCATTCGGAAATCAGCGGCCTGACCTACGAAATCTTTGATCGTGTGAACTGGACGTGGCTGTCGGAGGACACCTCGTTGTTATCACATGGGTGGACGCCGGAAATCGGGTTTCTGCCCGGTCGCTGGGATTATTACAGCGAGTTGATGATGATGTACCTGCTGGGACTGGGTTCTTCCACCTATCCCCTGAACGCCGATGTCTGGAACGCCTGGAAGCGCATCGAATTTGAATACGAAGGTCTGCGTTACATCGGCTCGTTCGCACCGCTGTTCGTGCATCAATATTCGCAGGCATGGTTCGACTTTCGTGGCAAGCGTGACAAATACGCCGACTACTTTGAGAACTCCAGAATAGCCACCGAGGCTCACCGCCTTTTCTGCCTGGGATTGGCCAGCCAGTTTCCCGACTACAGCGATGATCTTTGGGGAATCACATCCTCGAATTCGCCTTCGGGATATGTCGTGTGGGGTGGGCCACCGGCTGTAGGGCCGATTGACGGGACCGTAGTGCCTTGCGCAGCGGGCGGCTCGCTGCCGTTCCAGCCGAAGGCGACCCTGCGGGTGCTTCACAATATTCGCAAGAACTTCTCCTCAGCCTGGCGGCGGTATGGATTTGTGGACGCCTTCAACCCGCTCAAAGGCTGGTACGACCAGGATGTGATCGGAATCGACGTTGGAATCACCATGCTCATGGCAGAAAATCTGCGCACCGGTTTCGTGTGGCAGACCTTCATGCAGAATCTGGAGGCAAGCCGCGGCATGAGCCGTGCTGGATTTCATCCTTACATTCCGGCTCAAACCTAGGTTTAACGTTCAGGCTGCGAGACGACGCTGGCGCGATTGCACGCTGACCTCATTGACCGGCCGCTCCTGCAGCAGAAGTTCGGTAGCGCGCACCGAGGGATGCTCGTGGAACCAACGCCGCACGACGCCATCATGAAGTGCATTGGCAATTGCCAGCAGGATCATGCCCTGGTGATGTGCCATCCACGAACAAACAATTTCCGGCTGGGCCTGCCGTCGATCCCCGCGCAATGAAAAGTCTGCCGACTCGTACATTCCATAAGCCCCAAGTAACCCCAGACGCTGAAGTCTACGTATATTGCTCAGTGCTTGCTTCGGAGAAACCTGCAGGGCGAGAAAACTGGAGTACGGGGAGATAACCAAAGCGTTGGGATGGGAATCGGACAGCGCCAGTTGCGGCAGGCCAAAGGCGAAATACTTGTAGCTGCCATCATCAAGCTTTTCCGACGATGCCGACTCGGAGATGCCCCAGGGAATGCTCTTCTTCGCCGCGTGCAGACGTTGAGCGCGCACAGCTTCGATGCCAGCGCGATCAAGTAGCGTTCCGGGGTAGGTGTGCATCCACAAACACGGCATCAGGTACTCGAACATCGTCCCCGACCAGGAGAGCAGGACGATGTGCTCGCCTTCGAGTTTGTGGTTGCGTCCGAGGGCGAACCAGGTTTCTTGTGAAATGTCGTTCTTGGCAATGGCGATAAATGTGGACAAACGCGACTCGGACGCCAGTTGGTCGTAGCAAGCGTCGCTGAGCCACTGCCGCTCCGCGTCGAACATCACCGAAATCAGTTTGCGCTCCGGATTTAGTAGAAATTTGAAATCGGCATTATCAGCGAGTTCCATGGCCTGCGCCGCGAGCTTTTTTAGATCACGAACCAGCTTTCCAACCAAGGCACGGGCACCAGGCAGCAACTGGCGCAGTTCCTTATGCAAGCGCTTCTGCTCCTCCGGCAGCGAGGATGCGGTCGACATCAAGGCGCGTTGCAATGCTTCACAAAACTGGGGGAGTTGCTCCAGTGGAATGTCTTTCCACGGTCCAAAGCCCAAATCCGGCAGATCCGTCGCAATCGAGCGAAAGTGTGGCAGCAGCCACGGTGTATAGCAGTGCAGCATGGCGCGAATGCTCCCGATGCGCTGCAGGAGCTGGTCTTTGAACCACTGCGAGTCCGGAGCCTGCGTCGAGGTGGAGAAGTTCATCGAACCGGTGGCAAGTCTTGCCGTGGCCTCCAGCCAGTCCTCGCGCTGCGCATGCACCAGCCGCCGGAGGACCTTAGGTGGAAGTTGCCGTCCGGCGACCAGTTCGCGCATGAAGTCGGCCACGCCTTCGCAGAGCTGACTCCCGACCAGCGGCTGATGAAGCTGCGCAAGTGCTCCTTGCCCGAACGTCCACAGCGAAGCGACCAGGTTGCCGCTGTCTACAGAAGACACGATCAAGGGGCTGAGCGGCTCGCAACGAATAGGGTCGTACCAGTTATAGAAATGTCCCCGATATCGGGGAAGCCGTGCGACGGTGTGAAGCGTCGCCTGCATTTGCTCCACGAACTCGGGCAGCGTCAGATAGCCGAGTTGCCAGGCGACCTGTCGCGAGTTCAGCAGGAACCCGAGATTGGTTGACGACACGCGTTCGTCGATGACGAACGGGCTTTCGCGAACATGGTCGGGAACGAGATAGTTGTTGCCGGCCCTGCTGAACTCGGCGAAGAATCGCCACGTGCGCAACGCAATGCGGCGGAGAGCGACTGTGTCTCGCGGCGACAGCGCGGTGTGTTTATCGAGCGGCTGACTAAGCCATGCAGAAATAACCTTACTGCTCGCCCAGAGCAGGAGAATTGGTAAGGCCACCAGCACCGCCTTTCCGCGGAGCCACCAGAGCAGAACGCCAATGGCCACGGCGAGTGCAGGCGTCCAATCCAGGTAAAGATCCAAGGGAGTTCGACGGCCCGCCCCCTGCTCTTCTTCCGCTGCCGTGACCCATTCGAGAAGGCGCTCGCCAGTCACGACTCTACGAACCAGGGCGCGCACCACCGCGTCGATCGACACAAGCATCTGGTGGGCGAGAAAGGTAAGGGTTAGCCCCAGGCCCAGTGCGGCAGTGGACAGGCCATCCAGTGACAACCTCGGCTTACGCTGCGCCAGAGAGCGGGCCAACTGTACCAACATCCTCACGGCCAGCGGGAGGAAAAGCAGACCGACCGTAACCAGCGTCCAGTACAAGGCTGTGCCGGGCAAAACGAACCAGCCCAGGATCAGCAGAAGGAAAATCGCCGGCTCAACCAGGCTTCGGCGCAGATTGTCGAAGATCTTCCACTTCGAGAGCAGCGAGATTGGGTTCTGGACGCGCCTGCCGTTCGAGGCAGGGACGGTGGGAAAGAGCCACTCCGCGATCTGCCAGTCGCCGCGCAACCAACGGTGCTTGCGGCGGTTGTAGGCGCTGTACAAAGTGGGATAGTCCTCGATGATCTCGATATCGCTTACCAGCCCAGAGCGCACGTATGCGCCTTCGATCAGGTCATGACTGAGAAGAAGATTCGAAGGAAAGCGTCCGTTCAGCAGGCGATGCAAGACGTCCACGTCATATATGCCCTTGCCGACGTAGCTTCCTTCTCCATAAAGGTCCTGGTAAACATCCGACACGGCGTGAGAGTAGATATCGAGCCCTGTCGGTTCGGAAAACACTTTTGCCAGCCGCGAACGCGCCGCGCTGTGCACGCTTATGCCCACGCGGGGCTGCAGGATGCCATAGCCCGCGACGGTGAGGTTCAACTCTGAATCGATGATGGCCTGATTCAAAGGATGAGCAAGCGTACCGGTCATCCGATGGGCGGTGCCGCGAGGTAGCAAGGTATCAGCATCGAGCGGGATGACAAAGCGGATGGTGGACAAAATCGGCAGGTTGCCGACTTTTTCGCAGTACTCATCCCCTTCGCCCCGCAGCAAGCAATTCAGTTGCAGCAGCTTTCCGCGCTTGCGCTCCCATCCAATCCAGGCGCCTTCGCGGCGGTTATAGCGTTGCTTGCGATGCAACAGGAAAAACGATCCCGAGTTGTGATCCTTGTACTTGTTGTTAAGATTCGCAATCAACCTGGCACATAAGATCACCAGGGGATCATTTTCCTTGGGAGGTTCGGTCGAGTCGGGAAGGTCCGTCAGAAGAGCAAAATGCAGGTTGCGGTCACGATTGCCGAGGAAGCGCACCTCCAGGTCGGAGACCAGTTGTCCAACCTGAGCCTCATCCAGCAAAAGCGTGGGGACCGCCACCAGCGTGGCGCAGGAATCGGGAATGCCGCCGCTGAAATCGAGTTTAGGAAGACTCCGTGGGGTGAGTATCGAGACAACGGCATAATTCACGATTTGGATGGCCGCCTCGGAACAAGGCACGAAAAGCACCATCAGCAAAAACAAGAAAGACGTAAACGATAGGTAATCAAATCCGGAGAATTGCACCGCGGTTTGCGCGAGCACCATGGTTGATAACGCGATCGCAGGCAAGAACAGCCAGTCGGCATTCGACCCGATGAAGCTTTGCAGGCGTTCAGCCCGCGGGGGCCAGAACCCTGCCTGCTGCTTGAGTTCGGCAGCGCCTTCCGCGATCAGGTAGTAGCCCACGTGGGAGAGTCGGCTCGCGACCTGCGGATCAGGATGGGGCCGGCTGTGCGCTTTCTGCGCCAGCGCGAGCGCCGCCTGCGCAACTTCCAACTCGGTGAAGTCGGAATACTCAGCAATATGCGAGACTTCGCGGCGGTAGAAGGACCTCGTTTCCGGCTCCATCTGGTCATAGGCTCCAACCGGGTCCTGCCGGAGAACTCTTTCGAAGACGATGAGGGGCTCAATCACTTGCCGCCATGTCATGCGATTCATCGCGCGGAGGCTATTCACACAGGCGGTGGTTTGTTCTTGGGATCTCCCGCGAGACTGCTCGGGCGAAAGCGAATCCTCCGCCGCGCGCTCCAGTAAGACGAGTTTGAGGGCTGCAATCAGTGTCCAGAGTTCCTGCAGAGTGAGCGGCGTACTCTGCTGGAACGCATCCACGTAGTTCGTGAACGAGGATTCATCACAGCGATAGCCGCTTGCACTGAGAAGGTCCTCGGCGATCACGAGCACACGCGGAACGGTGGCCCCGCTGGGCGTGCGAACGTGTGCGATCTTTCGCAGCGGGCAGAGCGCGTCATACACTTCGCTGAAGCTACCCTCGATCAGGCTGGCGTCCTCGCGCAGGACTTGCGCCGACGTGTTGGTGCCGTTGATGCTCCGCGCTGCTCGCAATGCGGTCGCGAGGTTTGGCGCCAGCGTTCGGCAGCGGACTGCGAAGGTCCCGGAGGAACGCTCATTGGGAACCCATGCGATGCTGGCAGCCAGCGCCCGGGCGCGAACGCTCATTGCATCCTCCGGCCGCGGCGACGCAGGGGTACAAAAGGGTAAGCCTCCCGTTTTGTCGCTCCCTTCTGCATGCATCGCTTCAATCATTACTGGCCTTTCCTAGCGGTAGCTTGCAGCTTGCATCTCGAACATTTCGGAATACAAGCCACCGCGATCCACAAGTTGTCGATGATT
>Ga0335085_10014833_pt1 | contig 11343 bp, 11 predicted proteins | sample Lox_Sample_45_FD_206712 | JGI IMG/M metagenome (GOLD analysis project Ga0335085, IMG submission 206712) | Soil microbial communities from Loxahatchee National Wildlife Refuge, Florida, United States - Lox_Sample_4.5 | ecosystem: Environmental > Terrestrial > Soil > Wetlands | place: USA... | reverse complement strand
GGTGTTCAGGGTGGAGTATCACCAATGGTGGTCGGCGGACCACGTGCTGCCCTGGTGACGGCTGTGCGGCTTGCCTTCGGTGCAAATCGGCGCTCAATATACCTGCTAGAATCGGTCTTTCCGGGCATCCGCACCGGCTCATCTCCCAGTAAAGGAAGCCCTCATTGTGCCTGACGCATCCGAGAAGAAATCCCTAACGTACGCAGACGCCGGGGTGGACATCAGCCGCGGCGACCGCGCCAAGGAGCGCATCAAGTTTCTGGCGCAGAAGACCTTTAATCGCAATGTATTGGGCGGGATTGGCGGCTTTGGCGCGCTGTTTCGGCTGGACCTGCAGCGGTGGAAGAACCCGATCCTGGTGAGCTCGGCCGACGGCGTTGGCACAAAGCTGAAGATTGCATTTCAACTGGGGCAGCACCACACGGTGGGCGCCGACCTGGTGAACCATTGCGTGAACGATATTGCGGTGCAGGGCGCGACGCCGCTCTTCTTCCTTGATTACCTGGCGACCGGACGTCTCGATCCGGAGGTGACGGAGAGCGTGGTTTCAGGGCTGGCCGAAGCGTGCAAAGCAAACGGGTGCGCGCTGATTGGCGGCGAGACGGCGCAGATGCCGGGTTTTTACGCGGATGGCGAGTATGACCTTGCTGGATTCATCGTGGGTGCAGTGGACAGGGACAAGATAGTGACGGGCGCGGGCATCAAGGCTGGAGACGTGCTGATTGGTCTTCCCTCGACGGGGCTGCACACGAATGGCTACTCGCTGGCGCGGAAGCTGCTGTTTGACGTGGCGGGATACAAGCCGACGCAGTATGTGACGGCGATCAAGGAGAAGGCCGGAGCGGCACTGATGAAGACGCACCGGAGCTATCTGAGCGTGATCCGGAAGCTGGTGACGGCGGGGATGACGACTGGCATGGCGCACATAACGGGCGGCGGCATTACGGAGAATCTGCCGCGGATTCTGCCGAAAGGCACCGCCGCGCAGATCGAGATTGGATCGTGGCCGGTGTTGCCGATTTTTGAGCACCTGCGCGAACTTGGGAAGGTCTCAGAAGAAGAGATGATGCGCACGTTCAACATGGGCGTTGGACTGATTGCGGCGATTCCGGCGGCGAAGTTTACAAGAGCGAAGAACCTGCTGGATCGTGCGGAAGAGAAGTTCTACGTCATTGGGCGCGTGGTGAAGGGCGAGCACCGGGTGCAATACACATGAGCGAGGCACGGCTACGGGGGCCGATGCGGCTGGGGATTTTGTTATCGGGGCGGGGATCGAATTTTCTGGCGATTGCCGAGTCGATCAAGTCGGGCCGGCTGAAGGGCGTCGAGATCGCGGCGGTGATTTCGAATGTGGCCGACGCTCCCGGATTGAAGGCGGCGCAGGAGTTGGGGCTGCAGAACGCAGCGCTGGTATCAAAAGGACGCAAGCGCGAGGAACACGACCGGGCAATGATCGAGTGCCTGAAGTCGCAACGCGTGGACCTGGTGTGCCTGGCCGGGTACATGCGGCTGTTGACGCCAGCGTTTGTGGCCGCGTTTCCGAACCGAATCCTGAATATTCATCCGTCGTTGCTGCCGGCATTTCCGGGGCTGGACGCGCAGGAGCAGGCGATTGCTTATGGCGTTAAGGTGGCTGGCTGCACGGTTCACTTTGTGGATAACGAACTGGACCATGGAGTGATTGTTCTGCAGCGGGCGGTTCCGGTGCTGGAAGGCGACGACGGACACACGCTTGCGGACAGGATTTTGAAGGAAGAGCACCTGGCCTACAGCGAAGCCATCGGCATGGTGGCGAGCGGTGAGTACGAAATCAAAGGCAGGCGGTTTGCGAAGCGGGAGGCCGGGTCAAGCAGGCCGGTTTGATTTCTGCCGACAAGCCTTTTATTTTCAGCTTGATAAAGTATGAGTTTCACTGCGCAGATTTTGGCGCGAATCCCCTAATCTAAGAAACATAGCCACAAGTAAACGGATGCGCCGGGCGGAGATGTGTGCCCTCTCCCAGGGTGCGTCTTTCGATGCTGTTTGCGACATTACCGCACCAGGCAGGGGCTGCACCCGGTTGGTGGATGGCCGCCTCCGCTTGGGACTGTGTTGTGTGCCGCGGAGTGACGGGCCGCCCTGGGGTGACGGAGGGGCAAACGGCAGGAAAGGCGCGCGCCTGGATGACCGGGGTGCAGGGTCGTTTACGGCTGCGCGAAGCCGCTCTCAACTGAATGCCGGACCGGAACCACGGCAACATTCAGGGGTGGGAGCGGCTTTTGCCGCGTTAGGGAACAGAGAGGAGAGCGGATGCAATGGCAAACATCCTGGTGAGCATTGAAAAGGGAATCGAAATTGGGGCGGAGGACGTTCTGAAGTGGTTGGTTGGCGCCGGCAAGGCATTGCATGCTGCTCCGGCGGCGATTGCGGCGCTGGCCACGCTGGCGGCCGCCCTGGAGAAGCCGCTGGCAGAGCTTGCGGGCGCGGCCGCGAATCCGCTGAATGTTGCGCTGGATATTCAGACGGCGCATGACCTTAAGGCAGCGTGGCCCGAGGTGAAAGTGTTCCTGAAGAGTCTTGGCGTGAAGATGTGAGAAAGACAGTGGTCAGCGGACAGTTATCAGTTATCAGTTTGTTGAATGAATTTCGTGTGTGGCGAAGAGAGGTGTTATGGAGTTTTTGCAGAATATCTGGAGTCATCCGCGGACTTCGGCGGCGGGGTTGCTGATTGGAATCGTGACGATTGCGGGCGTGCTATCGCAACAAGGGATCACGCTGGGGAATGCGGGCACGGGGACAGTGGTTTCGCTGATAGGGGCGATTGCCGCGGCCTTGCTGGGGATGCTGGCGAAAGACCCAGGTGAGCCGATGGGACAACAGGGCGGTGGATCGACCGGCGGACAAGCGAAGTTGGGTGTTTGGGCGCTGATTGCGTTGCTGATGCCGCTACCATTTTTGGGCGGTTGCTCGGCGACGACGGTGGCAAGGAACATTGTGGACTGGACGCCGGCGCTTGAGAGTGCGGTGGCTTCAGTGGATTCGGTGGGTGCGGTGTTTTCGCCGGGCGATGCTCCGGTGTTTGCAGCGGCGACGGCGGGATTTGATGCGGCAGCGGGATTGTTGACTGCGCAGGCCAAGGCATACCTGGCCAATCCCTCGGCGAGTACGCTGGCGCAGATGCAGATGCAGGTAGTGGTCTTGCAGCAGCAGGTGAACGGGGCGATGCTACAGGCGGCGAGAATTGTGAATCCTGCGAGCCAGCAGCATGCGTTGGCTGCGATTCAGGCGGTGGGAACGGTAGTAACGGCGATGCTGGTGCTGGTGCAGTCGGTATCGAGCAAGGCGGCGGTGGCGCAGATGTCGGCGGCTTCGACGGTGAAGATTTCGGCGGTGTTGCCGCTGGTTGATCAGAAGCGCGCGGTGGAGATGGTGGCCGCGCATTTTGGCGAGCCGGTTGTGGTGGCGGAGATTCAGGTGGCGCGTGTGGAACGGGTGGAGATGGCGGCGGGGTTTTGAAGGCAGGGGACGAGGTTACAAGGGGACAAGGGGACGAGGTTAAGAAGTTGAACTTTTGACCTTGTCCCCTTGTAAGCAGTTTTTCAGGAGTTGTCTGTATTTAGTTGGAGTTTTAGTGTCATTTGACGGTGGCCGCGGAGGATGGTGACGCTGACGACATCGCCGGCCTGATGTTTGTCCATGATGATGTTGATGTCCTGCGTGTCGGTGATCTGCTGACCGTCGATGGCGACGATGAGATCGCCTCCGAGCATGATGGGCGTGTTTCCGACATAGGCTTGCTGGTTACCGCCGCGGAGGCCGGCGCGCTCTGCCGCTCCGCCGGGAATGACGCGCTGGATGAGGACTCCGTAATCGGCGTCGAGGCCCATCTGCGACGCGAGGTCGGGCCCGATGGGATACGAGGCGATGCCCAGTGTCGGGCGGCGAACCTTTCCGTATTTTGTGAGATCGGCCAGGACGGCCTTCGCGGTGTCAATGGGGATAGCGAAACCGATGCCGGAGCTTTGGTCGGCGCCGTTGGAGGCGATCATGGTGTTGATGCCGATGACTTCTCCGCGCGAGTTGAGGAGCGGGCCGCCGGAGTTGCCAGGATTGATGGCGGCGTCGGTCTGAATGGCATCTTCAATGGGCGCGTTGTTCTCGTTGCGAATGGGGCGAATGGCGGAGATGATGCCGGTGGTCATGGTTCCGCTGAGGCCGAAGGGGTTGCCGATGGCGTAGACCTTCTGGCCGACGGAGAGGCCGGCGGAGTCGGCCAGCGTGATGGGCTGTAGATTGGGTGCGTCGATCTGGAGGAGAGCAAGGTCGTGGACCTTGTCTGTTCCGACGACGCGCGCCTGATAGCGCCGCTTATTGGAGAGTTGTACCTCGATGCCTTTATTCGCGCCTTCGACGACGTGGAAGTTAGTGAGGATGTGGCCGTTGTGGTCGAGGATGAAGCCCGAGCCCTGGCCCTGCTGAGGAACCGTTCCGTAGAAGAAGTTGAAGACCAGGGTTGTGGACGTGATGTTCACGACGGAGGGCAGCACCTTTTTATAGACCGAGATGTTGTTCTGCTCCTCAGAGTCATATTCGGGCGCGGCGTGAGCTTCGGTAAGTTGAAGCGGGGAACCCGAAGCGGCCTTCTTGAAGAAAGAGAGAGGCCCGAAGGGATTGGAAAGGTGAGTGGTTAGATACCAGAAACCACCCACCAGCAGAACTACCAAAATCACTCTGCGCAATCTCATGGCTCGTAGACCTGAAAGACCTTCCTGAAAATCATTTACGGTGACCAGCGGCGGAAGTTCCACTGCGCTGTCCGGCTATGCCCTCTATTGTAGTGACATGTCCTGCGAGGATTTGTTGCTCTGAGACTTCAGGCTCTGCCAAAGCGCAGCAACCTGATCGTAGAGGGCGGCCTTATCGCCACTATTGTCGATGACGAAGTCAGACAGCGCGACCTTTTCGGCGTCAGGAATCTGCTGGGCAAGGCGAGTGCGGGCATCGGCTTCAGCGGCAGCGCGAGCCGCACCGGGCGAGCTGATGCGGGCGACATAGCGGGCGATTTTGAGATCGTCGGGCGCAGTAACCAGAACGACGCAATCGATTCGGCGGCGCCAGTCGGCGAGCACTCCTTCCTTTTCGCCGCGGGCGAGGGCATCGCGGACAACCTCAAAGATAAGGGCCGATTCAATGACACCGACGGCGGCGGGATCCTGCTCGAAGAGATCGTCCATCCATTTCTGCTGAGCGGCGATGACGGCGGGGTGAACGATGGAGTTGAGCTCGGGAAGGCGGCCGCAGCGAAAAGCGAGTTCGGCAAGTTTGGGACGGTTTAGAGTGCCGTCGGGCAAGACGACTTCAGGGCCGAATGTCGTGACGATCCGGTTGTAGACTTCGTGGCCGGGCTCCATCAACTGGCGGCCAAGGGTGTCGGCTTGAATGACGTGAGCGCCGAGCTCGCGCAGGAATGCGGCAACGGTGCTCTTACCGCTGCCAAGTCCGCCTGTGAGCCCGACGCGAAGCATTGTGAAATTCCTCAGGGGCTGAAGCCCCATCGTTGAGATGCCATGTAATGTACGGGCTAAAGCCCGTACCCTTCAAGTCCTCTTCCCCTCGAAGGTTCACATGTTCAAAGTCCCCGGCGCAGCTTGGCTGCGCGCAATGTGTTGGCCATGAGCATGGCGATGGTGAGGAGGCCGACGCCTCCGGGTACGGGGGTATAGGCGCCGGAGATTTCGAATGCCGCCGGGTGAATGTCGCCGATGATGGTGGAACCGCGCTTGGCGAAGGCGGTTTCCCTTTTTGCATTTCCGCCGAAGAAGCGGTCGAATTCTTCGCGGGTGTCGATGTGGTTCATGCCGACGTCGATGAGGGTGGCACCGGGCGTGACCATGTCGGCGGTGATGAAGCCCGGGCGGCCGATGGCGGCTACGAGTATGTCCGCCTGGCGCGTAATGGCGCCGAGGTCACGGGTTTTCGAATGGCAGATGGTGACTGTGGCGTTTTCGTGAAGCAGCAGGAGGGCCGCGGGTTTGCCGACGATATCGCTGCGGCCGACGACGACGGCGTGCCTGCCGGAGATGGGAATATCGGAACGCTTGAGGATCTCGATGATGCCGGCGGGCGTGCAGGGCGCGAGGGCGGGGCGGCCGGACTGGAGGCGGCCCGCGTTTACGGGGTGAAAGCCGTCCACGTCCTTGGCGGGGGAAACGGACTCGAGCAGGAGCTTTGTGTCGACCTGGCTGGGGAGGGGCAGCTGCACGAGGATGCCGTCCACGTCGTCGCGGGCGTTGAGCTGGGCGATGAGATCGAGCATTTCCTGCGTGGTAACGGTCTCAGGCGGGGTGATGTGCTCGCTGTGGAGGCCGAGTTCCTTTGAGGTCTGAATCTTGTTGCGGACGTAAATGTCGGATGCGGGAACGTGGCCGACCTGAACCACGACGAGACCGGGACGGATTCCGCGCGCGGCAAGGGCTTTCACTTCTTCAGCAACTTCCTGTTTGATGGCAGCGGCAATGACGGCGCCGTCGAGGATTTTCGACATTCAAGTCTCCCAGAATCATCGTATCTCGTTCGGATGGTGGGGAAATTGGGAGAGTTTTCGGGAATGTCCTGAAGTTTGTTGGATGTGATCCAGAACATGCGACAAGATAGGCGTCACATTGGAACGTGATTTGCCTCACATACTTGCTCACTCTGAACTCTATATGTTTTGCCATGTGAAAAGTGTTCTAAATCACAGGACACGTTCCCAAGACGGACAAAGAGGTTAGTTCGGAGACAGACTTCGATGAGTTCCCTAAAGGACGCTGGTCATTTATTTCGATTCGCGGGGCTGTTTGTACTCGCTTTTCTTGTGTTTCTGGTGGTGCGCCACTGGGTCGTTCCGAAGACGTTCGGGCAGTATGGGCACTATCGTGCGGCGGCGATGGATGAGATCGCGGCAAGGCCCGTGAAGTTTGCCGGGCACGATACCTGCGAGACATGCCACACGGACAAGGCGGATGAGAAGAAGGCAGGCAAGCATGCGCATGTGAACTGCGAAGCATGCCACGGACCACTGGCCGACCATGCGAACGACCCGGCATCGGTTACGCCGGTGAAGCCGGATTCGGCGGTCTTGTGCGCAAAGTGCCACACGGCGAGCGCGGCCAAGCCGAAGAACTTCCCACAGGTTGTGCCGGCGGAGCACTCGAATGGAATGCCGTGCGCGACCTGCCATAACCCACACAGTCCGGCCATGGATGCAGGAGGTGCGAAGTGAACATTTCGCGGCGACAAATGTTGGTGCTGTTACCTGCGGCCGCAGTTGCGTGGAAGGCCGTTATGGCGGGAACGCCGGAGGAAGCTCCGAACTATAAGCTCTCAGAGCACTGGTGGGGAATGCTGATCGATATTCCCAAGTGCATTGGCTGCGGAAACTGCGTGAGAGCCTGCGCGGCAGAGAACGATGTGCCGGAAGGGCACTTCAGGACCTGGGTGGAACGGTACCACGTAACAGACGGAAACATGACGAATCCCGAAGTGATTTCGCCGGACGGCGGCAAAGAGGGATTTCCGGTGGCGCAGGAAGATGCGGGCAAGTACTTCTTTGTACCGAAGCTTTGCAATCATTGCGCGGATTCGCCATGCACGCAGGTGTGCCCGGTGGGCGCGACGTTTGTGACGCCGGATGGTGTGGTGCTGGTGGACCCGAAGTACTGCCTGGGTTGCGCGTACTGCGTTCAGGCCTGCCCTTACGGTTGCCGGTACATCCATCCTGAAAAGCATGTGGCGGACAAGTGCACGCTTTGCTATCACCGGATCACCAAGGGTTTGACGACAGCCTGCGCCGAGAATTGCCCGACGGGAGCGCGTCAGCTTGTAGACCTGAAGAATCCCAAGGACCCGATTCATGAGTTTCTGAAGACGCACAGCGTACAGGTGCTGAAACCGCAGATGGCGACCGGCGCGAAGGTTTACTACAACGATCTGGACGGTTCGGTCCGCTAAGGATCAGGAGCAGACGAGGATAGGCGGGGAATTATGAGTGGTGTCGAAGGCTTCATGTATCCGAACGAGATTGCGCTGCAGTGGAGCGTGCTGATCGTTCTGTATCCCTTCATTACGGGCCTGGTGGCGGGCGCGTTTATTCTGGCGTCGCTTGAACGCGTATTCAGGGTGGAAGCGGTTAAGCCGACCTATCGGCTGGCGCTACTGACGGCACTGGCGTTCCTGCTGGATGCGCCGCTGCCGCTGCAGTTGCATCTTGGGCATCCGGAGCGGTCGCCGGAGATGTACTTTACTCCGCATGCCACTTCGGCGATGGCGATGTTTGGTTATGTGTACCTGTGGTATCTGATGGCGGTGCTGGTGCTGGAAATCTGGCTTGATTACCGGCGCGACATCGTGCTGTGGTCGCAGCAGTCGAAGGGACTGATGCGGATTATCTACAAGGTAATGACGCTCGGCTCGAGCAACATCAGCGAGCGGTCACTGGCGATTGACGACCGGGTGGGCTGGATTGTGACGATCATCGGCATTCCTTCAGCGTTCATGCTGCATGGATATGTCGGATTCATTTTTGGATCGATCAAAGCGAATCCGTGGTGGTCGTCGCCGTTGATGCCGGTGGTGTTCATCTTTTCGGCGATGGTGTCGGGCATTGCGGCGGTAATGCTGCTGTACATGGTGACTACAAAGCTGCGCAAGCAGGCGATCGACATCCATTGCCTGGACACGATTGCAATGTACATGTTCTACATATTCATCATTGACTTCAGCCTGGAGATGCTGGACCTGATTCATCGCATTTACGAAGCGGATGAATCATTCCGCAGCCTGGACTTCATGGTGCATACGAAGCTGTTCTTGTCGCAGATCGTATTGCAGATCTGCCTGGGGACCATTCTTCCGCTGGCACTGTTGTTTCTGACGCAAGTGGTGAAGCTGCCGGGGATCGTGCGCAAGCGGATGTACGTGATCTCAGGCGTGCTGGCTCTGATTGGAATCTTTGCAATGCGCTGGAATGTGGTGATCGGCGGGCAACTTTTCTCGAAGAGCTTTCTGGGATATACGACCTACAAGCTGGAGCTGGTTACGCGCGAAGGGCTGCTGCCCGCGATCGCGTTGACGATTCTGCCATTCATTTTCCTGTATGTGTTGATCAAGATTCTGCCTCCGTGGGATGACAAGGATTTGCACGGGACCGTGGCAGCAGACTAGAGGCGGACACGCTCATTGTGAGCGGATTCGGGTGGAATTATGGAAGATCTTCCCGACGGAATGGAACGGCTTGCGGCCAGACTTGAAGAGCTGGAGAAGCGGGTTTATGCGCTCGAGCATGCGGCGACAGAGCTGAGCCAGGTTGCCGAGCCGGAGAGCCAGATTGCAGGAACCGACAGCGGTGAGAAGCTGTCTGCTCCGACGACTGCAGGCGCGCTTTCGGTCCTCGGCAAGGCGATGTTGGGCATTGCAGGAGCCTACCTGCTGCGGGCACTGGCCGAGTCAAACGTGCTGCCCAGCGCGGCGGTTGCCACGGCAGCGATTGCGTATGCGATGGCGTGGCTGGTTTGGGCGTCGCGCGCGAAGCCCGGCGATTGGCTTGCGAGCTTTATCTACGCATGCACCTCCGCATTGATTCTTGCTCCCATGCTGTGGGAACTGATGCTGCGCTTTAACGTGCTGACAGCACCGGTGGCTGCGGCCGTGGTCGCGGGGTTTGCTGTTGCGGCATCTGTGCTGGCGTGGAAGCGCGAACTGGTGCCGATCCTCTGGGTGGCAAATCTAACGGCGGCGGCTCTTGCTCTGTCGCTGTCGATTGCGTCGCACCAGATGATTCCATTCATTGGCGTGCTGCTGGTGATGGTGCTGATCGGCGAAAGTGCCATGGTGCACGGCAAAAACGGCGGTGTGCGCGTTGTGGCGTCGCTCGCGGCCGATGTGGCGGTGTGGGCGCTGATCTTCATTTACTCTGGCCCGGAGAGCGCACGGGCGAGTTATCCGAATCAAAACGCGGCGACTTTGATTGCGCCGGGAATCATCCTGTTTTTCATTGTCGGCATGGGCGTGATCTATAAAGCCGTAACGGCTGGGAAGCGGATCGCGGTTTTCGAGATTTTAGAGACCTCGACGGCATTTGTTCTGGCGGTTTGCGGCGTGCTTTATCTTGGGCCGCCGGCGAGTGTGATCGGATTCGGAATCTTCTGCGTGGTACTGGCGGGCGCGGGGTATGCGGCGATTCTGCTGCGACTCAAGAACAAACAAGAACGGAGAAACCTGCTGGTCTTCGGTAGCTGGAGCGGTGCGCTGATGCTGGCCGGCAGTTTGATGTGTTTGCCGGCGAGGGCGCTGTCTCCATGGCTGGGGATGTGGGCAGTGGCGGCAAGTTGGACGAGCGTGCGCATATTGAAGGTGCAGCTTGAATTTCACGGACTGGTGTTTTTGCTGGTAGCGGCGGCCGCTTCGGGACTGCTGAACTGGATTGCCACTGAGCTTGCGGGAGCAGCGCCAAGTGCGCCCGGGATCGCGGTCTGCCTGATGACGATTTGCGCAATTGCGTGTTATGAGGGCGTTGCGCGTACGCGCGGGGCAAAGAATGATAGCGAGGAGTGGAAGCAGCAGGCACTTGCGATTGCTTTCGCGTTGCTTGCGACCGGAGCCGTTACGGCGCTGGTGGTGCAGGGGCTGACGGGCATGGTTGCGTTGAAACTCGTTCTCGGTGCACATCATCTGGCGCTCATTCGCACTCTGACGGTCTCGATGGTGGCGATTTTGCTGGCATTCGGCGGGGCGCGATGGGGCCGTGGGGAGCTGATCAAGATTGGATATGCGACGCTGGCGCTGCTCGCATTGAAGCTGGCCGTGGAAGACTTGCGGCACGGACAATTGGCTTACATTGCCGCGTCGATAACGCTTTTTGCGATTACGCTGATCGTCGTGCCGCGGGTGGCGCGGATGGGGTTGAGGTTTCATCGAGTTCGGGTGGTGAAAGAGCAGAGCGTCTCGTCTGTTCCGCGGTGAGGGAGGCAGTTGACGAGTTTTTAAGGGACAAGAGAATTGCTGCAGGTTCTTTACCGCGAGGACACCACGCAGCCAAGGCGCGCGGGGCCGCGGACCAAGTGAGAATCGGTCGCGGTCGCGGCTGGCGGAGGCTCGCGGCGAAATAGATTTGGGCCGGTGAACGATCGGGGCCCGGCGTGGGCGTGCGCAGATGGGCGAACCTGGAAGGCCAGACAGAGATTTCCAAGAAAGCGATCCGGGTGCGAATGCAGTTGGCACGGTGCCGTTTCATTTCCGGACAGTATTGTGATCGATTCCCGTTAGAAGTAACGCAAGGATTTATCTAAGAGAAATCCGACTACAGAATCCCTTCTTTCGTGCCGA
>Ga0335085_10014832_pt1 | contig 11345 bp, 11 predicted proteins | sample Lox_Sample_45_FD_206712 | JGI IMG/M metagenome (GOLD analysis project Ga0335085, IMG submission 206712) | Soil microbial communities from Loxahatchee National Wildlife Refuge, Florida, United States - Lox_Sample_4.5 | ecosystem: Environmental > Terrestrial > Soil > Wetlands | place: USA... | reverse complement strand
GAAGACGATCAGTATGGTATTATTATGCAAGTCCCTAAAGCTATAGCGCGAAGCGCGCATTTTACAAAAGAGCAGAATGCTTGGAATATCTTCAATCTCGGCTTTACTACTCAAATTACCGCTGATGGCGTTTCTCTCTTCAATAACCAGCATCCACTCCTTGGAGGTACTAATGCTACTTCCGTAGGACCCGGCGTTAACAATGTTATCAGCGCCGCAGGTACTTATCCTAACCGTCCCGCGGTCGATGTCGATCTTTCCTTCACAGCAATCCAACTGATGATTAACCAATTCGAGCGTCTAATAGACTCACAAGGCTTGCCTATCTCAGTAAAGCCTCGTTATCTCATTATCCCGCCCGAATTGAAGTGGATTGCCCGTGAAATTCTTGGTTCACCACATAAGCCGTATACAGCGGATAATGAAATCAATGCGCTTATAAAAGAAGATTTACAGTATTTTATTAGCCATTATCTTACATCCGCCTCGGCTTGGTACGCTGTAACCGAGAAGGATGGTCATTGGCTTAGGTTCCTCGTACGTCGGGAGCTTGACGAAGATTTCTCGGATGACTTCGATACTTTTAGTATCAAGCAGCTTTCGAGAATGCGCTTCGCAACCGGTGCTACTAGTTGGATGGGAACTTGGGGCAGCAACGGCCCGTAGTTTTTAAGGAGGTGACCTATGCCAAATCGTTCTCACAGTGCTACTTTAGTAGCTCCGTGGCATTACTGCGATCGATGTGGTTATCTCTATCGAGTGACGGAATTGAGAAGGCAAATTGGATTGATTCTATGTGAGACATGCTTTGATAATCCCTTAGCTTGGCAACGTCCCGTTATGATCCAAGACCTTCTCAATTTCACCTCGGACGAAGAATTAAGAATTGCTGATATTCTTAAAGAGAATATGGGTGATGATGTAACAGGCTATGAGAGCTAGTAAGGTTCAAATGGTCGCTTAAAAGGAGATTTATCTAAATGCCTCTATCACACTTTCCTTACGGAGTAAGTAGTTTCGGTTGTCCAGTAATGCCAACATTTCCATTCTCTGGAGATAGTCGATATTACTATGTAGATGTTGTAAATGGTAATGATGGTAATGCTGGTACTGATCCTAGTCAAGCGTATAAAACTATTGCGCAAGCATATTCCGTACTTCGCTCTGGTCACTACGATACTGTATTTGCTATCGGTCTTGGTACGGCCTTCACCCTTAGTGCCGCTCTTGTGTGGTCTAAGACTTATACTAATCTTATCGGCCTATGCGCTCCGACTATGGTTGGTCAGCGATGCCGCATTACCTCCGGTACAGCTACTATAACTCCGATGGTTACATTCTCTGGGGATGGTATATCTGTCTGGAATTTGCAGCTTGCTCAATTCGGGAATAGTGCGACTGGCGCGGCTGTTACTGCTCTAGTATCCGGCCAGCGTCAATACTATAACAACGTCCACTTCGCATCGAATAGCAATTCTACCGCTCGCGGTAACGCTGCTCTTCGAGCACTAGTCCTTAGTGGTGCTCAGGAATCTACTTTTGATGGATGTATGATCGGAAGAGATGACGCCGATACGAGCGCGGCTAGTTACGAGCTTGGCTGCACTGCACAGGCTACTCGTGTTCTATTCCGTAAGTGTAAATTTATTAAGAGAGCTACTACGGCTACTGGCGGATTTCTTGTAGCGCCAGCAAGCTCGCTCGATAGGTGGCTCGAATTTGATGACTGTACATTCGAGAATTTCACCGGAGGTGGTGGAACTACTCTCACTTCCGCTACATTAATTGACGCCGCTTGCGGAGGCGATGTTATTATTAAGAATTGTCTCCTTCGTGGTGCTACTGATTGGTCCGCAGCTACGAGCGTTAATCTCTGGGCTGATAATCAACCTAGCGCAGCTACAGTTGGACTGGCTCAGAATCCTACTACGTAGTATTCTTAAATGTGGACTTACGAGCAAAGCTCGGGTAAGATATTCGATCCTTCAGGAGCTTTAGCTGGTACTGGCTACAGTGGAGCTCCTGAAGGGAAGAATAATTCTTTAATGCAAGCGATTCATAATATAGGTCCTATTCCTATTGGCTTCTATACCATCGAAGCTCCAATAGACTCAGCAGTTCATGGTAAGTACGCGATGCGTCTTATTCCAGATGTCTTAAATGAGATGTTTGGTAGGGATGGCTTCTTAATACACGGAGACTCTGTAGTCGATCCTGGTACTGCTAGTGAAGGTTGTATTATTCAAGCTAAAAATACTCGCGTAGCGATATGGGAATCTAGCGATCATAGACTTGAAGTAGTCGAGAAATATAATGGCTAATTTCTATATAATCTCCGAAGGAGGTGATGGACTGGGCCTAGCTATTAGGCTCAAAGAAGAAGGCCATAGCGTAGCTATAAGTATTAAAGATTCGAGGTTAGAGGAACGTGGGGAAAATCTTATTGATAAGGATATTAAGCCCGGCTTTAATCCTATCCTTATCACCGATTGTACTGGCTCCGGCCCTCTTCTTGATTCTTATAAAGAGGTAGGGGGATATACCTTCGGTGGCTCTTCCATAGCTGATAGGCTAGAATGCGAGCGAAGCTTTGCTTCGCAGGTTTTTAGCGAGGCTGGAATACAAGAGCCAGATTCTATGAGCTTTAGCTCGTGGGAAGAAGGCGAAAGCTTCGCTTCAGAGCATCAAGATATAAGATTAGTTTTTAAACCAGAAGGGAAGTGGTCTGGAAACCTTCCCTCTTATGTATCTAAGAATCTCGATGATCTCCTTGGATACATGAAACAAGCTAGAAGTATTATAGGCGAAGCCGAACCTTCATACGTGTTACAAGAATTCATCGAAGGCACTTGCATTTCTAGTGAGGCTTGGTATGCCAGAGATCACTTCGTCATGCCATACAATCATACACTTGAGAGAAAACAATTCCTATCTGGTGATCTTGGTCCATCTGGGGGATGTACGGGGAATATCGTCTGGAGATGTGAGGAACTCAACTGTCCTTTGTGTAGGAACCTTGAAAGATTGTCTGGATTTCTTAGCAGACATGAATATTGTGGATGCATAGATATTAACTCCGTTGTTGATAAAGAAGGCAATATATATGCTCTCGAATTCACTCCTCGATTTGGCTATGATGCATTCCCAACGCTTCTCTACGGTCTCTTTGACGGAGACTTCGGAGAATTCATCGAATCCTGCGTCAAAAGTAGTGGGCCTTGGAGCATGTCACTTAGACCTGGTTATGCTGCGGGCGTTAGGATTTCAACCCCACCTTGGCCCTCCGAGGATTTCAAGTCTAAGACAGGCTTACCGATACGGGGACTGCGCGGCAACTCTTTCGAGGGCTTCTACCCTTACGAAGTATCTTCCTCCGAAGGAGAGCTTAAAACTAGCGGTGGTGTCGGGATTATAGGAGTAGCCATAGACTATGGTTCTAGCATCGAAGATTCCTTCAGCGAAGCTTATAAAATAGCCGATAGGCTAGAGCTTCAAGATAAGCAGTATAGGAATGACCTGATTGAAGTATTTAAGTCCGATATGAGGAAACTAACACGTTCATTTAATTCTAAAGTGTTAGTCTAGTTAACACATATGGCATATACGAATGTATGGACTACCGCAGCTCCACTAGATACTCAAGCAGCGAATCAAGGCGCTGTAGACTTCCGAGCGACGAAGCTTGATGTAATGCAAAGAATAGCGAGCTTCGGAGCAGGTCTTCTAGCCAGTAGACCGACGCCAGAAACTACGTCAGCGAGTGCTGATTGGACTGGCGTTATGTACTGGGCTACGGATACTAAGCAGACTTTTAGGTGGAATGGCTCTTCTTGGGATGATATAAGTTTAAATATTCCTGGCGCTTTACAAGTCATAAAATTTAATGACCTTAGTAAGAATAATAGTACTAATCCACCTGTTACTTTTGGATTAAATTCAGTAACGATACCAACATCATTTGATAATGATAACGTAGTTACTATTGCCGGAGGTGGTAGTTTTGATATTACCGCCGGTACACCAAGCCTTTCAATTACTACTGGAGCTACTACTTTACTCTCATCCGCCATTCCTGTATCTGTTGAAACTGAATACACAGTTTTTATTTCATTACTTGGTATAACTCCCTTTGTAACAGCGGCTATAAATCTTAATTTTCTTGTAGTAGGTACAGGTGTTACCTCTACAAATACTATAACTCAACTTTTTAATTTTTCTCCTGCAACTGGATTTGATATTACATTATCAGTATCTTCTTTCACTGGACAAGCACATGGATCAGGTTTGTCAGCTTTTATGGTTTAGTTAAATATGCCATCTTTCATCTCACGCTCCGAACAAAACGTCGTTGAGGAGCTACTCGAATTCTCGAATACTGGACCTTTCGGTGGAATTCAATCCGAAGTTCCCCTAGATCAAGTAGAGCAATTTGGTCAAACTGACATTCAGAATATGACGCTTCGTAAAAGCGTAGCCGAGACTCGAAGTGGATATACTATTCTACCTGCATATCCTGATCCCGCAGATGAAGATACCGTAGGTATTGCAGATTTCTATGATTCCGATTCTGATAGAATTCAAACTGTAATGACGTTAACTAGGCTTCTGGAGTGGGATAGTTCTACTCAAGATTGGACTGATGTTACGGGTACAGCTCTAACCGGAGGTCCATTCGATCTTTTTACTTGGACCGTCGTAAACGATACATTATGCTTCTGTCAAGGTATCGACCCTGTTCAAATATGGGATGGTACAGGAACTAGTGGACCAGCCGCTCCTGGCGTTATTGTAACAACTACGTTAAATGCTGGAGGTGCAGGATATATAGCCGGAGATACTGGCACGATAAATGGCGGGAATGGCGAAGCCCAATATACTGTTCTGACTGTTGACGGTGGCGGAGCCGTTCTAACTTATATTCTTACTACTCCGGGGCTTAATTATACCACTGGTACTGCCGTAGATACTACTGCGACTAGCGGTTCCGGTACAGGCTTCAAAGTGGATATAACAGTTATAGAAACTGCCTCAGTTCCATCCAAGTACCTAATGGAACTCGGTACTCATCTAGTCGCAGCCTATACGAACGAAGGTGACGGTCTACATACCCAACGGGTACGATGGAGCGGAGCTGGTGATCCTACAGATTGGACCTCTGCTTCGAGTGGCCTAGAAGATATTCTCGGTGATCTTGGCCCTATAACTGGAGTAGTTAAGTTATATCAAACTGGCTACATCTTCTCTCAATGGGGAATAACTCAAATGATTCCTACTGGCGTAGGAACTGCCCCATTTCAATTCGTTCCGTTGACGACGAGAGCTAGGGGGAATACAGTACCCTATAGCCTCGCAGCCGCAGGCGAAGAATTCGCCTGTTATATCGGCAAAGATAACGTTTATATATTTAACGGAACTAATAGCGAGCCTATCGGCGATAGACCAATACAGAATAATAAGCGTGTCGGCGCTCGTAGTCGAATCTTTAGTGACCTGGATAATAGCGACCCGCGAAGCGTAGTCGGCTATATATCCGATACCATAAATGGCCAAGTATTTCCAGCATACTGGCTAGTAATGCCTCAAGATAGCTATACTATCGTATGGGTTTATAACTTAGATGAACAGAATTGGGCGCGTTTTACATTTACTGGTATAATATCTACGATTGGCCGATTCTTTCAAGACTTATTTACTAGATGGGAAGATTTAGTCGGGACATGGAGCGACCAGACTTTAAACTGGGATCAGTTTCCAGGTATCAATCCCTTCGATACCGTATTACTTGCGTTCAATAACGGAGTTGATGGGAATTTTGACTTTAATTCTACAAGCGAGCAGAATTGGAGTATAAGTGGCGTATTTATAATGGGAGATGTTCGTCACCAGAAGACCATTCAAAAATTCAGAGTTTGTATCCTAGATAACGGTCCTGTAACTTTTACTGTGTCTTTGAGCAACGCTTCTGGATTATCCGTAAGCCAGACTGTTACTATGGGTAATGGGTCGGGTAAAAATATATCTATGGTATTTACTTTGAAGATAAATGGAATACGGATATACTACAATATAAGTGGTGCTGCTGGTCAGGATGTAACTCTCGTAGAATTCGCCCCGATGTATAGTACTGCTGGAGAGCAGAGAGGCGGTATGGTGGATTCATAATTATGCCGCGTATCCTATATACCGTAGACTATACTCCAATGGACCCTCCGGAACTTAAGAAGTGGTCCTTGATGATTCGGAAGCTTTATGAGCAACTCGCTCGTGTAGTTAATGGGCTTATATCTTTTGGAAATGGACAGAGCCGAGATAATATAGACGGGGAATGGGTATCTACAACTACTCCGGCTACGCCAGATACAGATTTCACTGTAACTCATAATCTTATGAGACTTCCAGTAGGATTCTTAGTAATGAATCAAAGTGTAGCTGGTATAGTATATCAAGGCTCTCTTCCATCGACTACGAGTACTATGACCTTAAGATGTAGCGAAGCTAGTGACAATATTTTGATCTTTGTATTATAGGAGCTTAAAGTGAATATTTCATCGAATCCTTGGTCTTTCACACCTGCTGATGTTAATATTGCCTTAATCGAGGCGAGTCCTGATGGATTAGTTTTAAATGACGATAACACGGTTACTTTAACTTTGAGTGGAGCTTTCGGCTCCGCCGACCTAGATGTCGATGATAGAGTTACGATAGTAAGCCCTGATGATATAACATATCAAGGATTGTATAAAGTTTACTCGAAGACTAGTTCTACGATTTATGTTCTAACTCCGATAAATAGGATTCTTCCATCCGGAACGGCTGCATCTGGTGGCGGAACTGCTGCACAGAATCAATATGCCGACCAAATACGGGCAGAGGATATAAGTTGGCAGAATGTCGATGCCCTAGGAAATCTACTTACTATAGCAGATAAGAATGGGAATCCAATATGGGAATCCACTGCCTCTGGCCCTGGAGTATTCTCTCGTGGGAAGATAATGTGGGTTAATGGTTTAACTCTAGTTGAGATGGATTCTGGTATAGTTCTAGTAACAGTGAATTAACAGGAGATCGGAGACATGAAAAAGTTACTAATGGCGATAGTGTTAAGTCTCTTAACACTTACTCCTTGCTACGCACAGCAAGGTGTAAGAAGCCAGAAGTTTAATTTTACTGGGACTAGTACACCAATAAATCTTATAAATACCGCTATAATATATCATAAACTTACTTGGAATGTATCTGGTACAGCCTCAGCTTGTACTGTAGCTCTTGATACCTCGGCGAATGGGAGTACATGGAGTGCAGGTGGCGCTATAACTGGTCAGACCTGTACCTCTAATGGAAGTTCTTCTACAGTTAATGTCTCAGCTAACTACGTTAGAATAAATATGACTGCCCTAACTGTAACGGCTGGAAGTTCTGTTACAGTGACTTGGGATGGTTATACAAGTAATCCTAGTGGTGGAATAGGGGGAAGCATCTCTGCGGATCAGGTTGCCTATGGTACAGCAGCGAACACGATTGGGGGATCGAATAATTTTAAGTATTCAGGCGGGACGCTGATTGCTAATGTCCCAACAGCAGCTACTCAAGTATTTCAGACCACTAGCGGAACTGGTCCATCGGATAATTTATTCTCTTTATATGCCTTGGATACGTCCGGGCCAACTCCGGGAGGATTTTTCTTTCAATATCAGGATTCGACACCTCATTTTATTGACGAATTTTTCCAGTCGGATCGCTGGGTCGTTGACGTTGCAGGAACTAATGGTGCCAGCATAGGCGTATACGGCGATCCTGGAACTGTCATTTTCCCAGATAGCGCTACGCCTTTTCTAACGGTAGACGAAGTAAATTTTCGTCTGTGCTGGGACGGTTCCTCCACGGGCCAGGCCTGTATCGGCAGGGCCGCCGCTCAAGGCACTCCGAATCCGATAAATTTGCCCACCGCGACAGGCGGAGCGAATAATGTGCTCGTAACGGACGGTGGTAGTCCTCAACAGCTTAGCTGGAAAGCGTCGGCAGCCGTTTCCGACAATTGCTCGCAAGTCGGAGGAGTTGCCTACTACAACACCAGTTCGACCGTGCAGTGCGATACCGGCATCACCAGCAACGGATCGGGCCAGCTATCGACGAGCGGGGGAATTGTCGGAACCTCGGACGGCACGAATGCCGGACAGAACGCGCTGGTCGGAAACACCGGCGACAAGCCTCTTGTCACGAACGCTTACAACTTCGAAGGGCCACCGACCGCAACTTACACGGCGTTCTTCGACCAACCTGCGTCTTCGACCAGCGGAGGACCAGCGTCGGCGAACAGTGTGAAACTCTATCCGGCGGCGTCTGGTTCTCCGCTCAAATCGGCGTGGACATGGGGGACGGTCGCGCCGCTTGTGAATGGACATCTGGATGGGACCGCCCCGGTAACAATCACAACAGGAACGACGGCGACTCTCGGCGCTGGTTCCTATCAGTCGGGCTACACGCTCAATCAGGAAGCAACTGCCGGAACTGGCGTCACTTACACACTCCCCGCTACTGCGACCGGAAAGCAATACTGTGTGGCGAATTCAGGAACAACGGGCGTGGTTAACACAGGCGTGCTGACGGTCTACCCTCCCGCTAGTTCTTACGTGATTCTGAACGGCGTTGTGAATACAGTCGGGGGCGGCGGAACACATGGTGTGGTCTCTGGCGGCGCGGCTGGTGACGCGGCTTGTTTCGTGGCAATTGACTCAACACACTGGCAAGTCTGGGTCGGGAAGGGCACATGGACGGAAAACTAAAAAACGCATTCTTGGCACTTTCGCTGCTGCTTTTGTGCGCGACTCCGGATAAGTCTCAGATCCAAGCAGTACTTTCCAACGGAGGCGGAAACGCTTGTGTTGCGCCGACCATGACCTATCGCTGGGTGGTGGCAAATACGAGCAACACGTGCGGAGGCGGGGGAAACTGCACGAATGGCGGACACCTTGACAAGCTCGTGGATTCAGTCGCCGCAAACAACGCCACGCAGACAACGGACGGAGATCGGCCCACTTATACGACTTCCTGCATCGGTGGTCAACCATGCGCTTCATTCAACGGATCGTCGGACTTCCTCACGCTCGCATCGAGCATTCCTACGAGCACAGCCGTCTACGCGTTTTATATTGTTTTTACGACTCCGGCATCAAGCGGCGGCTATGGAATTCTGGGTAATCCGAGTGGCACGGACAATTCCATCAATCTGCGCGCCCCGTCTGGTCTTGTCATTAATATCAATATCTGGGGAACATCAGGAAATCCGTATTCAACAGGAATATCGACTTCGACGACTTATACGTTGGGGGGAACCTATACGGCCAGCACAAAAGCTTGGGCATTCTACAACTGCTCTAGTGGCTCCTGCTCCTCGTTTGGCAGCGGCACGCAAACCGGGTCGGCTTCCGCCTCGAACGCTATGACGACGATGGGTGACACGTTCTTCGGCTACATGGGCGGGAAGGTTGCGGAAATCGGATTCTCGAATAGCTCCTTGAACACGACAACGCTGGGGACATACAGCAAATGCCAATACGGAATCTAATTTTATTCGCGTTATTTGCTCTGCTCGCCGTGCCTTGCGGCGCGACGACGTACTATCTTGCCAATGCGTCTACTTCTCCGGCTGGTAATGATGCGAACAATGGAACGAGCGCAGCGACTCCGTGGTTAAGTCCAAATCATGCGCTGAATTGCGGAGATGTCATCATTGCGGCAGCGAGCACGGCTTATTCCAATGCCAACTTTCAGCCGAGTAAATGGGGTACGGTCACTTGCGCTGGGGGGAACAATGTAGCATGGCTCGAATGTGCGACCGCTTTCGCCTGTCAGGTGAATACCACGACCGGGACGAATTACAGCATCGTGCCCGGAGCAAGTTACTGGGGTTTACAGGGATGGGTAGCGCAGAATAGTTCCACTTCTGGGCCGCCCGAGGGTTGTATTACTGTCTCTCCGGCCTCGACGAATATTTCTCACGTCATCATTGCAAACAACATCGCAGAAAATTGCAATGGCGGCGGACTTGGCTGCTGCGCGAACGGCGGGACAGCAAGCGCAGATTATGTGGCGTTCATCGGAAATATTTCCTACAACAACGCGGCAGTGAACACCGGCTGCAACAGTGGGATCAGCATCAACGCTCCAGCCGCTTCCGACACTCTGCCGGGAACGCACATTCTCGTGGCCGGAAATTTCATTTGGGACACGGGGAATCCAGCCGGTTGCTTCGACGGCGAGGGGATCAATTTGGACACATGGGATTCCTACGGTGGCGGGCCTCCAAATTCCTATAATCAGCAGGGCGTCGTCGAGAACAATATCTCCATCTCCAATAGCGGCCCAGGAATCGAGATCGAGTACAACAATGCCGGTAACGGCCCGAGCTACGCGAACATCTTCATTAAGAACAACACGACGTGGAACAACAACATTAATCCGAACCAGTACGGGAACACGCCGTGCGGCGAGATTCAGCTTCGACAGACGGTGAAGTCCTATGTGACCCAGAACATCACATCGACCAACACGACCGGGTGCTTCACCGACACGGGCAACGGATGGTACGCCTATTATGTGTCTCACGTAGACGGAACGAGCTTCGTCTACAATTATTTCGGCTACGCCGCGAATTCCGACTATACAGGGTCCGACAACGCCACTGGATTCGGCTTCGGACCGAACAACACATTTTCAAATTCGACTACGGGATTTGTGAATCCGGCAACCCCTAGTGCGCCGTCCTGCGGGGGTTACACGACTACGACATCCTGCATGGCAACCGTGATTGCGAACTTCACGCCGACAACAGCGGCAGCGAAAGCATACGGCTACCAGATTCCCAGCACAACGAGCGTGTACGATCCGCTCTATCCGCAATGGCTCTGCACGGTGACGAATCTGCCGACAGGACTTGTCACGCCGGGATGCGTGACCGGATCGGCGATGAACGGCGCGACTTTTAGCGGAGGGCAGATTCACTGATCGAATAGGCATACCCAAAAAAGGAGAAACAATGAAGTTTTGTGCAGCGGCTCTTATTATAATTAGCATGTCATTATTCGTCGCATCTGCATCAAATCGGGCAATCGATCCGGGCCCTCGCGGAGGTCCAGCAGGCGCGGGAGGATTGATTCCGGGTATTTCATTCGCTCTCGTAACGGAAGCGCAAGACGGTCTAGATCGATTCCAGGAACTTGAAACATTTCCTGGAGGGCTTGGACCATTCTACAATTCCGGCCCCTTCGGAGCGTGCAGCGAATGCCATGCGCATCCGGCGATTGGTGGAGGATCGCCTGCCGTAAATCCTCAAGTCTCTCAAGACA
>Ga0335085_10014830_pt1 | contig 11345 bp, 7 predicted proteins | sample Lox_Sample_45_FD_206712 | JGI IMG/M metagenome (GOLD analysis project Ga0335085, IMG submission 206712) | Soil microbial communities from Loxahatchee National Wildlife Refuge, Florida, United States - Lox_Sample_4.5 | ecosystem: Environmental > Terrestrial > Soil > Wetlands | place: USA: Florida... | reverse complement strand
CGGTTCGCCCTGCTCGAGATCGAGGAGATGCTGGCGTACGGTGCGGCGGCCCTCCAGGCGCTGGTCGCGCCGGAGAAGCGCGCGGAGCTGGGCTCGTGGGGCGAGCGGCTGCAGGGCCTGCTCCGCCAAGCCGGCGGCCTCGACGGGTCGCAGCCCGCGGAGGCGGCCGCGCCGTCGCGGCAGTTCTCGCGAATGCCGCACACCTACGACCCCGTGCCCAGGCGCGACGAGCGCTTCCCCGATCCCTACAACATGGGTGTCCACGCCGAAGTCTTTCTCTACGATGAGAAGCTGCCCGCGCCGCCGAAGGTCCTCATGATGTATTACAAACGGCTGCGCGAGATCGACGTGCCCGAAATGATGGCGAGCATCATCACCGAGACGCGCGGCAAGCCGTGGGCCTATTATGTGGACATGACGCGCCAGCTGTGGGATGAGGCGCGCCACGCCATGATGGGCGAGGTCGGCTTTGCCCGGGCGGGCATCGACTGGCCGAAGTTCGTGCGCGTCAATTCCACCTGGTCGCTGGCGCTCAACACGCAGCTGGCGCCGCTGGAGCGACACGGCGTGCTCTATTTCATCGAGCAGGGCCTCATGCCCAAGACCGGCAAGCGCTTCGAGTGGGAGGTCGGGGTGGCGTCGGGCGATCCCTTCTCCGCCCTGATCCAGGACTACGACTGGGCTGACGAAGTCCTGCACGCGCGCATCGGCCGCGAGTGGTACGTGAATGCGATCGGCGAGCCCAAGGAGGCCGTCGCCTACGGCGACAAATGCTGGTCGAAAGTGCTGATCGACTGGAGGAGCTACCGCGAGAAGGGTTTGACTCAGCACGAGAACTGGTGGCCGGCCCTGTATCGCGAATGGTGCCGCGTGCACCGTCAACCGCCGGACGCCGCGGTGCTCGCCTACCACACCAGCTACGAAACCGCCCGCGCGGACCTGCGGGAATTGAGCGCTTCCGGCTGATTCCGCCGATGCGACCCTCCGACTCCATCGCGGTCGTCACTGGAGCGGCGCGCGGGATCGGACTCGCGCTCGCCCGGGCGCTCTGCGCCGCCGGCGCCCGGGTCATGCTGAGCGACGTCAATCGCGGGACCCTGGAGGCGGCCCTCCGCGGGCTGCCCTCTCCCCTCGCCCGGGGCCTGCCGGCTGATGTCACCTCCGCCCGGGACCTGAGCGCCCTCGCCGCGCAGGCGGAGAGCGCCTTCGGGCCCATCAACCTGTGGATCAACAACGCGGGTCTTGCCCGGCACCGCCCGATCCTCGACTACACCGACGCGGAGATCGACCTGATGCTGGCGGTCAACCTCAAGGGCGTGATTCTCGGCAGTCAGGCCGCGCTGCGCATCATGGCGCCGCGGCGGCGGGGGCACATCGTCAACATTCTGTCGACGGCCGCCCTGCGCGGCATTCCGACCGAGACGGTCTATTGTGCCGCCAAATGGGGCGCGCGCGGCTTTACCCAGGGCCTGCGCGAAGAGGCCGCGCCGCACGGCATCCGCGTCACCGCCGTGCTGCCCGGCGGCGTGGACACGCCGTTCTGGGCCGAGGCCACCCGCGACCGGGCGGTGCCGGTCGAGAAATTCCTGCAGGCCGAGGCGGTGGCCGACGCTGTCCTGGCGCTGGTCGGCCTCGATGACAGTGCCGTGCCGCAGGAGCTTGTGCTGCGTGCGATGGAGGACCGCGATTTTGCCACCTGAGTGCGACGGCACGGAATCCGCCCGGCATTCGGCTCGCGGTCCAACCGCGATCGCGGCGCTGGCGCGCGCTCCGAGGGCTAGCCGCCCGGGCTGACGACGACTGCCGAGGGCTCGATCACCCGCCTGGCCAGGCTGGAGCCGGACCAGGTGAGGTGCAGGCTCGCCGCACCGGTGTCATGGACATACCGGGCGCGGAACGTGCACTCCTTGCCGCCAGTGAGCGGGATCGTGCCCGTCGCTTCGGCCCGGCCGGGGGTCCGTTTGTCGATGACCGTCATTCCGTCGATTGACAGTGTCACCCAATGATCGCAGTCGGCGGCGATCATGTAGATGCCCGACGCCGGGGGCACGATCGAACCCGTGTACTCGATGGAGAATCCCTGTTCGGGAATGCGCGCCGACGCATCCGGCGATCCCGTTCCCGGTTCATCGCCCAGATCGAAATCGATGAACGGAACGACCGACGTCTTGGCGAGCCGGGTGAAATTCGCGTCGGCAAAATACCGCACCGTGAAGAAGGGCGTCGCGGCGAAGCGCGGCGGACCCAGCAGGGCCCGGGCGTCCTCGAGCGCCCATGGATGGCCGTCGGGATAAATCACCCCGTGAAACGGCGTCACGGCCTCGTCGCGCCGTGGGTGATCCCGGTTCTCGTCCCAGGCAAACCGGCAGTTGTCCCGCCCGATCCCGAGCTCCCAGAGGATGAAGCCGGTTTTCCCCTGGAAGTGGGCGACGATGCCCGGGACGCTCTGATGCTGCCGGTTCATGCACTCGGTATTCAGCGACGAGGGGTCGCCCACGTAGTCATAATTCCCGTACTCGTGCCACGTGCGAAAATCGGAAAACGCGTCCCCGGAGAATTCCCGGCCCGTGGCGGTGGCGGGAATCAGGGTTCCGGTCTCCTTGATCCACGCGGCCGCGTCCTGCTCCAGCCGCAGGGTCTCGGGCGACTGGTTCGGCTCGTTGTAGATTTCCCAGAAGGCGATCCGCGCGTCGTCCCGGTGCGCGCCCACGAGGTCCTGCACGTAGGCCTTCAGCCGCGGCCGGTGCTCCCCATAGCGGGCCTGCACCCGGGCGCCCGGCGACACCAGCCACCGGCTGTTGTGCACGCCCGGGAGGGGCGCCGGATACCGGTAATCCGCCGCCAGCATCTCCTCGGGCGGCTGGTTCCAGCAGTCGTCGAAGAACACGAACTCCGTCTTGAGACCGTAGTTGGCCGCGCGCTGCAGGAAGTCCTCAATGTTCCGCCGCAGCGCGTCCGGCTTCTTCAGGTAGACATAGTAGTGCAGGTAGACGCGCACCAGGTTGAAACCGTAGACCGCGGCGTAGTGGAGTTCGCGATCGTTCACCGCCGGATCGTACTCATCCCACTGCTGCGCCTCGTTCACCGCGTTCGTCGGCACAAACACCGCGCCCCGTACCCAAGTCCAGTCCCGCGCCGTTTTCGGCGACGCTGCCTCCCCGGCCCGCGCGCCAGCGGCAAGAAAGGCGAAGCCGAGACTGAGTACCAACCGGACGGAGGGTTTCATAGCGCCAACGCTGGGAGGGTGAACGCATGGTGGCAAGCGAGCCAGACGTCGCGCGGACGGATTCGCGCGCCGCGCCCGCCACAAGGCGCCAGGCCGTCCTGCGACCGAGCAAACATCTTGCCGCCCCCGCGAAGCCCGTGGTTGATTCCACCGTTCCATTTGTCCAGCTGACCGAAGGATCACCACGCTATGGCCACTCGGCGCATGCTCGTTTGGCGGGGGATCGTGTCCTCCCTCCGGCGGACGCGGCGGCCCGCCATCCCGCGGCTTGCCGCATTGACCGCGGGAGCCTTCGTCTGTTCTGCTCTGTTCGTGCCCGCGCCGGCAACAGGTGCTCCCGCCAACGCCGCCCTTGAACCCGACCCCGTGGTGGAGCGGGTGCGCGCCGCGGCGCTGGCGATGCAGCGCAAATCCTGGGAGCAGGGCGTCCTCGCCCAGGCCTTTCTCGAAGAAGGCCGCGACGACCTGGTGGTGACGGTGGTGCGCGCCAGCCTCATCTACCTTTCCCCGGACGGGGTGCCGGCGGCGCTGGAGGGCGCGCCGGTCGATCCGCTGATGGCCGGCGAAGCCGTCGCCCGCGCCGCCCGGTTGACCGGCGACCCCGTTCTGCACCGCGCGGTCGAGCAATCTCTTGTTTGCATCCTCCAACGCGCACCCCGCGCCAGCGACGGCACGATCTTTCACACGAGCGAGACCATCTGGTCGGACAGCTTCCACACCACCCCGCCCTTCCTTGCGGCGACCGGACACGCCACGGAAGCCTTGGCTCAGATCGAGGGCCATTGGCGCCGGCTGTGGAATCCCCGCCAGCGTCTCCTCGCACACATCTGGGACGAAAAAGCGCAAAGGTTGACAGATCCGGCCGCCTGGGGCGGAGGCAACGGCTGGGCGGCGGCCGGGCTCACGCGCGTCATCCGCGCGTGGCCGGACGATCGCGCCACCGCCAAAGGGCGCCTCACCGCCTATCTCCGCCAACTCATCGACGGCTGCCTGGCGCACCAGCGCGCCGACGGCCTGTTCTACAACGTCGTGGACGACCCCGATTCTTTTGTGGAAACGAACCTCGCACAAATGCTCGCCTACGCGATCTACGAAAGCGTCCGGGGCGGGTGGTTGCCGGCCGATTACCTCCCGGCGGCCGACCGCATGCGCTCCGCGGCGCGGGCCAAGGTGGATCGCGATGGCTTTGTGCAGGGCGTCGCCGGCGCGCCGACGTTCGACCGCGCCGGGATCTCCGCCGAGGGCCAGGCGTTCTTCCTGATGATGGAAGCCGCGGCGCGAAAGCCCACCGGAGGCGCCCGACCATGACGACACCAACCAAGGAGCCACCACCCATGCGCAAAATAACATTGTTGCTCGCCCTCCTAATGCTCTCGAGCGCGGCCGTCGCGCAGGAGCTGCCGACGGTTGATCTGCCTCCGCCCGTGATGGAGGGCGGCAAGCCGCTCATGCAGGCCCTGCGCGAACGCGTGTCCCAGCGGGAATTCGCCCCCGATCCGCTGGCCCCGCAGGTGCTCTCGAATCTGCTGTGGGCGGCGTGGGGCATCAGCCGCCCCGACTCCGGGAAGCGCACCGCGCCGTCCGCCATGAACCGCCAGGAGACGGACGTTTACGTCGCCCTGCCCGCGGGACTCTACCGGTACGAAGCGAAAGGGCACCGGCTGATCCCGGTGGTGGCGGGCGACCTGCGCGCCCAGACCGGCAGTCAGCCCTTTGTCGCGACGGCGGCGCTTAACCTGATCTATGTGTCCCGGGTCAGCGGCGGTTCCGCGGAAGATCGGCTCACGTGGGGAGCGGCGCACGCCGGGTTTATCAGCGAAAACGTCTATCTCTTCTGCGCCTCCGAAGGCCTCGCCACCGTCGTTCGGGGCATGGTCAATCGCGAAGCCTTGGCAAAAGCGATGAAACTGGGTCCGGACGAACGGATCATTCTCGCCCAGTCGGTCGGCTACCCGAAGAAGAAGTAGGGACGCATCATTTTGCGGTTCCCCGGGATAGGCAGTCGGCGCGCCGGCCGCGGGATAGTCGGCGCACCCGATCCCGATCGTGGAAGATTTTTCAGGCAACTTTGGCCGCGATCTGGCGTCTAGAGCGCCGTGCACATTCTGTCGGCCAAGTCCGCCCGGCGCACGCCGGACCGCACTGCAAATATCCGTCGGTTTCCTGCGGGAAGAGATGATCTCGCGTTTACAGCAACGTTTGCTCCGGCCGCGGTGTCCAATTGGGTGTTGGTCGGCCGGGCCGCTGTCATGCTGCTTGGCTGGACGGCGCTGGGCCTGGCCTGCGGCATCCTGATGGAGCTGCTGTCGCCGCGGTAGGTGTCAGGTCCGCTCCGGATCCATCGCGCCGCCCTCCTCAAGCGGAGGCCACGGCGCGCGCAAGCCGCCCGAAATCGCGGGGGGGTCATTGGCCGGTCAGCACCCGGCGGGCGGCTTCGCAGTCGCGGGCAATCTGGGCGCGGAGTTCCTCTACCCCGCCGAATTTCTGTTCGGGACGCAGAAACTTCAGCCACTCCACCGTCACCGCGCTGCCGGTCGAAAAAGGACAGGATCCGAGCACATGCACCTCCAGCAGCGGCGCGCCCGTCGTCGTGACGGTCGGGCGGACGCCATAATTGGCCACGCCGGGGAGGGCCCCGGCCGCCGTTTCGCCCGAGATGCGCACCGCATAGACGCCATACCGCGGCTGCAACTCCGGCTCCCACGGGATGTTCAGCGTGGGGAAGCCGAGCTGGCTGCCCAGACGCCGGCCGGGCACCACCGTGCCCTCCGCAAAATAGGAGAAGCCCAGCAGGAGATTGGCCGCCTCGAGATCGCCCGCCGCCAGGCTGTCGCGGATCCGCGTACTGCTGATCGGTTCGCCGTTGCAGAAGATCCGGGGAACGCTCACCACCGACACCGGCAGCTTCGCCGCCGCCGCCACCAGGAGGCTGACATCGCCCCGGCGGCCGGCGCCGAAACGCCAGTTCTCCCCGACATAGATCCCGGCCAGCTGGGGCAGATGCCGCCGCAGGTGCGGAAGAAACTCCTCTGCGCTGATGCGGGCGAACGTCCACGTGAACGGCTGCTCGATAATGACGTCCACGCCCAATCGGGCCAGAATGCGCGCCTTCATCTGCGGAATCATGAGCATGCGCACGCGCTCCGTCGGCTTGAACAGCGCGCTCGGGTGCGGCCAGAACGTCAGCACCCCGGCCAGGCCGCCGCAGCGGCCCGCCGAATGCACGGCCGGTTCGATCACGGCCTGATGCCCGAGGTGCACGCCGTCGAACATGCCGACGGCGAGATGCAGGGGCTGCGGCGGCAGCGCCGCGCTCTCGAGGCCGCTGAACTGGCGGGGCGGGTTCACGCGACCGGACTCGGCACCACCGCGAAAACCGGCAACAGCCGCTTTTCGATCTCCGCCAGCGGCAGCGCCTCGATTTGCTCGAGCCCCAGCGCAGCGTCGATCCGGAGCTTGTCCGTGGCGGTCCGGCGCAGGGCGCACAGGTGCGCCCCGCAGCCCAGCTTCTGGCCGAGGTCATGCGCGAGGGTGCGCACGTAAGTGCCCTTGCTGCAGCGCAAGCGGAAATCCAGGTGCGGCGGGGCAAACCGCGTCAGCTCGTAGCTGGACACGCGGATGAACCGGGGTTCGCGCGGCACCTCCTCACCCTTGCGCGCCATCTTGTAGAGCGGCACCCCGGCCACCTTGATCGCCGAGAACATCGGCGGCGTCTGGTATTGGTCGCCGAGGAACGTCTGCATCGCTGCGCGCACCGCCTCCAGGGCGAGCGGCGGCACCGGCCGCGTCTCCATGACCTCGCCGTCGGCATCCTGCGAGTTGGTCACCTTGCCGAGCTCGATCGTGCCCTCGTATTCCTTGTCCAGGTTGGTCAGGTATTGCGAAATCCGCGTGGCCTTGCCGACCAGAATGATCAGCAGGCCCGTGGCCATCGGGTCGAGGGTGCCGGCATGGCCGATGCGCTTCATCGCCAGCTTGCGCCGCAGGCGCGCCACCACGTCGTGCGACGTGAAGCCGGCCGGCTTGTCCACCAGCAACACCCCTTCGAGTTCCTTGGGCCGTCCGAGCATGGGAGAAGAATTCCGAGTGAACGGGACGCGTTTTCAAAGCGCGAACAAATTATTCCCGCCCGCGGCGCCGCCGGCCCTACGAGCGGGAAATCCCTTGGTGCGAGTTGAAATCAGCCGCGTTCGGCCTAGAATCCATCCGGTCCAGCGAGTCGATTTCCCCATGACACCCCGCAGCGTCCTCTGGCCGAGGGCACGCCTCAGGCTTCCGGTCTTGGCGCTTTGCGCCCCGTCCCCGCGCCTGACTGCCGGTCGTCGCGCGCGGTGCCTCGTCCAGTGTCAACCGTGATCGAATCGCCGGGGCAGGCACGGACGCCGCCGGGCTCGGTCGCGTCCGCCCTCACTCCTGGACAGAAACAGGTGAAGATATTCCAGGCCATCATATCGGCTAGTTTCGCGAGGTGAAAATATGAAACATCAGTTCGGTCTGAGTCTTGCGGTCATTGTGTCCTCCCTGGGATGGGCCAGCCAGGCGCTGCGTGGCGCCGACGGCGCGAGCGGGTCGTTGCGGGCCGAGCCCGTTCCGCTCAGCGACCAGAAAATCACGCATGTGACCGTCAGCCCCGACGGGGAGCACATCGCGTTCGTCGCCCCCAAGGGCAGCCGGTTCGTTGCCGTGATCGACGGCAAGCCCGGCGATCGATTCGACGAGATCGGCAACATGCACCTGAACGCGGAGGCAACCACCTTCACCTTCAGCCGGACCGGCCCGCACGTACGCTACCTGGGACGGAGTGGCGAGCAGTTTCAGGTGCTGGTCGATGACAAGAGTGTTCCCGGCTACGACATCTGCAGCCAGACCTGTTTCAGTCCGGACGGAAAACAGTGGGCCTTCGTCGGCGAAAACAACCAGCATTCCGACTATCACGTCGTCGTGAACGGGACGCCGTCGGCGTCGTATCGGCAGGAAGTCAAGAACCTGCAATTCAGCGCGAGCGGTCACGTCATGTACGTGGCTGACACCACCGACAACACGACCAACGGCTACCGGCGCTTTGTGGTGATGGACGGCAAGCCCGAGGCCTACTTCGCGGAGGTCGAGCACTTCCAGTTCAGCGCGGATGGGAACCATTGGGCCTACGCCGGCAGGGACAATGCCATCCCCCTCCACTACGGCGATCCCAAGCCGCCGGAGAAAGCGCATCTAATGGTCGACGGCAAGGAACTCGGCACGTTCGAATCGGTGCTGAAAGTGCTGCTCAGCGCCGACGGCCGGCACATCGCCTACCTGGCGAGCACCGGGTCCGGGAGCGTGGTCGGCCTCGATCTGCAAACCTGGCCCTGCCTTGCCGTCAACGGAGCCGCGATCATGACCGCCACCTCCAGCCTGACCATGAGCGCCGACGGGAAGAAGGTCGCCTGGGTCCAACAGGGGCAATATTCCATGCAAGTGTTTGTCAACGGCAAGGCCGGCCTGAGTTACGATCGAATCCAGCAGCTCACCTTCAGCCCCGACGCCCAGCATCTGTATTTCTTCGGTTACAAGGTTTCTGGGAAGACCGAAACAATCTTCGTCGGCTGCGACGACGATGAGTGGGGACCCTACGTCAACAGTGTCAACGGCGGCGAGGGCGCTCGCTTTCAATTTGTATTCAGTCCGGATGGAAGGCACGTCGCCTTTGAGAGCGGCGACGGCACGAACTGCTTCGTCGTCCGCGACGGCAAATCGGGTGCGCTCTACGATCACGTTTACGGGAAGATTGTCTTTAGTCCTGATTCGCAGCACCTGGCCTATTTCGCCGACCGGGATGCGCTCAAGAACCTTGCGCCGATGGCTCGCCAGCAAGCCATGCAGTCGCCCACGTTCGATCCCGGCAATTATCTCGTGGTCGACTCCCTCGAGCAACGCCTTCCCCGCGGCACCGGCTTCAACCAGAGCACGGGCGGTTGCGCCTTTAGCCCCGACAGCCAGCATGTGGCGTATCTGGCGGGAACCAACCAAATCGTGGTCGATGGCAAGCTTATCGGCATGCCGGCCAACTCGACGATCCTCTCCACGCCTCAGTTCGCGTTCACCTTCAGCCCCGACAGCAAACATATCATCTTTCAGGCCGCCTTGGTCGGCGTGGGCGCGGGCCAGTACCCGCGCCTGATGGTCGACGGCGCTCCGGTCCCGGGCTACGGCATGGTCGCGCCTCCCGTCTTCCACCAGCACGATACGGTGATGTTCTATGGTACCAACGACAGCACGGGCGCGATTGACCGGGTGAGCCTTGCGCTCGGCCCCGATCGCGCATTCGGCGCCGTCAATGGGGCCGCCGCTCCCACTGGGCTCGCCGGACCGGGCGCCGCCGCCAGTCCCGCCGCCCCGGGCGCCGCCGCCAGTCCCGCCGCCCCGGGCGGGGGCATGCCCCAGAACGCCGCTTCGGCCGGACCGGGGATGAATGGTGGGGTCGGCGGAGGTGTCCCCGACTTGGCCTCCGCGCTGAGCGGTGCGGGCGGTGCGCCCGGGGCATCGGCGCTGCCCGGCCTCGCCTCGGCCCTGTCCGGCTCGCAGTCCGGATCGGCGCTCCCCAACCTGGCCTCCGCCTTGGCCGGCGCGCTGCCGAATGGCACCGGATCGCAAGCCGCCAACGCCGCCGCGGAAGCGGCGCCATTGATCCAGCAGGCGTTCAACCCCGGCACCAAGGTGGAGGTGTCCATGGTCGACGCGGTGGATTCCACCCACGATCCCTACGGCCGGCAGTATCGCGCCACCGTGGCCCAAAAGGTCACCGCCAGTGACGGCACTGTGATTTCCCAAGGCGCCGCCGCGATCGTCACGGTGGTGATGGACGGGTCGGGTGCCGCCGCGCATCTGATCGCAGTGACCGTCAATGGACAACCGGTTCCGGTCAATGGCAGTTCGGCGAGCGTTGTCAGCGGGGTAAAGAAGGTGGCGCGGGTGGCGAGTTCATTGCTGAGCGCTTTTGGAGCCAAGGCCGGCGGCCTGGCGTCGGCGGCGTCGACGGCGAATGCTCTCACCGCCGCGGCCGGGCAGCGGGTGGTCCTGCCGCAAGGCACGAAAGTAACCTTCACCCTGGAATAAAGCCGGCGATCCCCCGGGGAAGGCCCGGGCCGCGCGGGTGCTCACTCCGGTTCGCTGGGGGCGCCGAGGCCTTCTCGCCCGACCCCGCCCGAGGTCCAATGTCAACTATTAGTTGACATCTTGATTCTGGCAATGTCGCCGTTGCGGGCAGCCGCCGATAGGGAACGGTCGCGCGGGTTTGTCCGACGGCAGCGCTCCGCGCGCGGCGGGCACTCAGGGGATCGCGCACGCCCGCCAACCCGAAAGGAGGGCAGCCCGCCGCCGCGAGTGACGTCGGGCTGAGGCGCAGGCCGGGCTTGCTGCGGCCCGGCGGCTCCTCGATAAGCAATGCCTTCGAGAACGGCATGGACCCCACCCCACCAGCCGCGCGGCTGATCCGCCATCCGGCCATCCTGCTGTTGCAGGCGGCCATCATTGCGCTGGCCGGCTGGTATGCCCAAGGGCCCGCGCTCGGCGGCGGCTGGGTGTGGGATGACCACCTCGACATCGTTGCCAACCCGCGGCTTCGTGATGCGGCCGGCCTGGGAGAGATCTGGCTGAAGCCGACGGGCGTGAACTACTTTCCCCTGACCGCCACCCTGCAATGGGTGCAGTGGCACTTGTGGCAGGACCACCCGGCCGGCTACCATTGGACAAATCTCTGCTTGCACCTGCTCAGCGCGCTCCTCCTCTGGCGCCTGCTGCGCAAACTCGGCGTGCGCGCCGCCTGGCTCGGCGGATTGCTGTTCGCCATCCATCCGCTCGCGGTCGAGTCGGTGGCGTGGATCGCCGAGCTCAAGAACACCGCCGCCCTGCCTCTCCTCCTCCTCGCGTTCAGCGCCTGGCTCGACTACGACGCCGGGGCTCGGCGGGCCGACTACCTTCGCTCGCTGCTGCTTTTCCTCGCGGCCATGCTCTGCAAGACCACGGTGGCCATGTTTCCGGCCTGCCTCCTGCTCCATGCCTGGTGGCGGCGCGGACGGCTGGCGCGTACGGACGGGAAGGCCGCCGCCCCCTTTTTCGCGATTTCCCTCGCCCTCGGCCT
>Ga0335085_10014829_pt1 | contig 11345 bp, 12 predicted proteins | sample Lox_Sample_45_FD_206712 | JGI IMG/M metagenome (GOLD analysis project Ga0335085, IMG submission 206712) | Soil microbial communities from Loxahatchee National Wildlife Refuge, Florida, United States - Lox_Sample_4.5 | ecosystem: Environmental > Terrestrial > Soil > Wetlands | place: USA... | reverse complement strand
ACGAAGTTCAGCAGCTTCACCAGCAGAAGGTCTTTCACGGCTCACCACTGAGGCCGGCGGCGGACAGGCCTGGGCGGCAGGTGTAGACTAAGCGGCTATGATGCTGTTGCGGTTCCTGGTGTGCGGTGTCGCGGGCGCGATGGGTCTGGCGGCGGCGACGTGCGAGAGCCTGGCGAGTCTCTCGCTGCCGGATACGACGATTACGACGGCGGCTTCGGTGGCGGCGACGGCGAATCTGCCCGCATACTGCCGGGTGGCGGGAACGATCCGGCCAAGCACGGATTCCAACATCCGGTTTGAAGTGTGGATGCCTGCCCAGGGCTGGAACGGGCGGTTCGCGGGGGTGGACAACGGCGGGTTTGCCGGTTCGATCAACAGCGACGGGATGGGTGGCGCGCTGAGCAGCGGCTACGCGGTGGCCTCCACCGATACGGGACATCAGGCGGGCGTACTGGGAGCGGTGGACGCGAGCTGGGCGGTGGGGCATCCGGAGAAGATCACCGATTTCGGATATCGCGCCATCCACGAGACCGCGCAGGACGGGCAGGCGATCACACAGGCGTTCTACGGCACGGCGGCGAGCCACTCGTATTTCGTGGGGTGCTCCAACGGCGGGCGGGAGGCGCTGATGGAAGCGCAGCGCTATCCAGCAGATTACGACGGGATCATTGCGGGCGCCCCTGCCTACTACTGGACGCATCTGATGACCGGCGCGCTGTGGGGAAATCAGATTCTGACGGCGAGCCCGGGGGGGTATTTGTCACCGGCGAAGGTGGCGACGATCGATGCGGCGATAGTGGCGGCGTGCGACGGAATTGACGGTGTGGTAGACGGCGTGATCGACGACCCGCGGAAGTGCAACTTCGATCCGCAGACGCTGCTGTGCACGGGAGCGGAGACGAACTCGTGTCTGACGGCGGCCGAGATCGACACCCTGGAAAAACTGCACTCCGGGCCGACGGACGCGAACGGAGCGCAGGTGTTCCCGGGATATCCAAACGCGGGCGCCGAGAGCGGATCGAACGGATGGCCGTTGTGGGTGACGGGCAACTCACCGGGGACGGGGGCGGACTACTACTTTGGGTATTTCTTCTTCTCGGACATGGTGTACAGCGACCCGACGTGGAATCCGGCGACGTTCGACCTGAATCGCGAACTGGCGGCGGGGGACGAGGCGATGGCCGCGACCCTGAACGCTACCGATGCAGATCTGCTGGCGTTCCGGCAGCGCGGCGGGAAGCTGATTCTGTTCCACGGGTGGAGCGATCCAGCGATTTCAACGTACAGTACGATTCACTACTACGAGCGGGTGATCGCCAGCCGCGGGGCGATGCGCGGAGAGGATTTCGCGCGGCTGTTCCTCGCTCCCGGGATGCAGCACTGCCAGGACGGGCCGGGGCCGAACAGCTTCGGACAGAACGGGTTCGCGCGCGGGGACGCGGGGTCGGATCTGGAGTCGGCGCTGGAGAAGTGGGTGGAAGAAGGGGTCGCGCCAGAGCAGGTGATTGCGAGCAACGGAGCGCGAACGCGTCCGCTGTGCGCCTATCCGGCGGTGGCGAAGTGGAAGGGGTCGGGCAGCACGGACGATGCCGCGAACTTCACGTGCGTGGAACCGGAGGGGCGGCCAGGACACGGGCCGGTGAGGTGAACTGCCGCGTGACCGCCGCCGGGTGTCGCGAGCAAGCCGATCCGTTGTATGATTTGCGCTATGCCCAAGTACGTGATCGAGAGAGAGATTCCGGGCGTGGGGAAGCTGCCGGCAGGGGAGTTGCGGGCCATCTCGCAGAAGTCGTGCGGGGTGCTGCGAAACATGGGGCCGCAGATCCAGTGGGTGGAGAGCTTCGTCACCGCGGACAGGATCTACTGCATCTATATCGCGCCAGATGAGCAATCGATTCGCGAGCATGCGGCGCAGGGTGGGTTTCCGGCGAATCGGATCAGCGAAGTGAAAGAGATCATCGATCCGACGACGGCGGAAGTCCCGAGCTGAGCGAGACAGCGCCGCCGGCCGCTTTGAGCCGTTTCGAGCCTCGTTTGCGCAATACACGCAGGAGGCTTGAACATGATCCGCATCTTTCTGAGTTCGCTGTTATTGTGCGCGGCAGCCGGGGCGGCCAACCCGGCGTGCCAGGCGGCCGCCGATGCCATGGAGAACGTGTACAAATTCCCGGTGCATATTTACACCGTGGAGACGGCGGCCTGGCATCCGGGCGGGCCGCGCAACAGCGAGCTCATCTATCTGAACGACGCGACATATATCTTCGTGAACGGCCGCTGGCGGACGATGCCGATGAGCCAGGCGGATATGGAGGAAACACGCCGGAAAGCGGGGGTGGCCCTCGATCCGCACGCAAGCTGCGACGCGCTGGGGATGGAGACGGTCAACGGCGAGCCGGCCGCCGTCTACCGCATCCAGGTGCAGGACAAGGACGAACGAATCGACGAGAAGGTGTGGATCTCGCCGGTGCGGCATCTGGCGCTGAAAGCGGAGGCGGACATGGACGTCGGCGGGGCTGCCGGCAAGAGCCACCGCAGCACGCGCTACGAATACACGAACGTGCATGCACCGGCCGGGCTGAGGTAGAGGATCGATCCTCAGGCGAAGGCGAGGTTGAGGTTCTCGATGGCCTCGTCGATTTCGGCGGTGCTCTTGTAGCCGACGGTGACGCAATCGACGCCGGCGGTACGGAAGGCGAAGCGCATGGCGGCCTGACGATCGGCGCGGTCCTTGAAGGTGCCTTCGCCGATGAGCTTCATGCCGATCACTCCCATGCCCGCTCCGTGGGCCTTATGGACGTGGGCGGTGACCTCGGGGACGTTGCCGCCTTCACCGGCGGTGAAGTCCTCGGCGTCCATACGCACTCCCTTATGGTTGGTGCGGATCATGGCCACCTGCAGCCAGTTGAAATCGGGGACGCGGCGCAGGGCGGGCAGTCCGTGAACGGAAGCGCCGCGGGCGACGATGGCGCGCTTTGCCTGGGCCGCCTCGATGCCGTCCTGCCAACGGGCGGTGTCGGCGGGCCAGGTGGAGGTGTGCTGCCAGTGGAGCAGCATGATATCGAAGTAGTCGGTGTTGGCGAGCTTGCGGAGCTCGTCGAGTTTGGTCTGCGGATCGACACCGTTACGGGTGGTGACCTTGGACATGAGGCGGTAGGTGTCGCGCGGGATGCCTTTGAGGGCGACGCCGAGCATGCGGTGCATGTCGCCGTAGGATTCCGCGGTTTCGAAGAAGCGGATACCGCTGTCGTACGCGTGGCGGACAAGGCGGTTGAAGTCTTCCTGGCCGAGGCCGCGCTGGACCTCGCCGCTGATACTGCCGGTGCCGAGGGCGAGGCGGGTCACCTTGATGTTGGATTTGCCCAGGGTTACCCAGTCGGTGGCGGCGCTGGTGGATGCGCGGAGCGGCAGGGTGGAAACGCCGGCGAGCGCGCCCGCGGCGGCGAATCCGGTCTTCAGGAAGTCACGTCTCGAGCAGTTGGCCATTGGTCCTCCCCAATGGCGGCATCTTAGCATGGCGCGGGTGGGCAGCGCGCGGCGCTGCCCACTTTGGGAGGAAGAACCAGCGGGTTACTTCGCCCTTGGCGCTGCAGGGACGGGATGCAGTCTGGCTTTCGAGTGCGGCTTTGCGAGGCGAGTTCCGGCAGGGCGGCCGGTTGCCAGCCTTGCGCCAAAGCCGGACTTGCGAGCAACAGCGGCCTGCGCGTTGACGCTGTTGCCGGTCGATTCGTCGTAGGCGGTCTGCAGGGTGACGGCGGCGGAACCGTTGAACTGCAGGAACTCGACCGCGGAAGGAATGCCCGCGCCATCCACGAGAACCTTGAACGGTCCCGAGGGGATGTCAACGACGCTAGCCAGACCAACGCCGTAGGTCTCGCCTTCGCCGTAGCTGCCATCGGAATACTCGGGGATCGGCAAAAGCGGCGGCGTGGAACCGACGTCGTGGAGATTGCCGTCGGAATCATAAATCAGGATGCTGAAGGCGGTCTTGGTGGGCGCGGTGGACGGCTCGACGTCCTCGTTGTAAAGGGCAAAGGACACGTCCTGGAAGGGGCTGGCGGAGATTATGCCGACCGCTGAGAAAGTATCCCACAGGGCGTCATCCCAGACCACGGGCACGCTCAGGGACCAGGAAACCGTCGTGAGATTGGTGTACATCAACTGAGGCAGCACGTCCAGGCAGGTGTACTGGTCGGGGCAGTAAAAGGAGACCCAGACGGACCCGGTTTGCGTGTTGGAGTGCGTTGGATTACTGTGCGCGCCGAGCAAACGGACCTGAACGGGCTCGTTGGCGAACAGGGAGAAGGTCAGCTCGGTCTGATCGGTGGCCGCGGTGCCCGCGCCGAAGTCGGTGTCGAGGTCGAGAACGTTACCTTTCTGGTCATAGAAAAAGAAATCCGCGCCGATATCGGCGGTTGTGGGTGCCGAGACACGGATTTCACTGCCCCAGCCGCCACCGGCAGCCACCCAGTTGAACGTGCCGGCGACCTCGCAGGAATAGCCGGTCTGCCCGTTCCCAAGGTCAATCGGCACCGGGCCGTAGACCTTGGAACAATCAAGGTTCGGGTCGGTGGACCAGTAGACCGGGTTCGTAGCCGCTTGCAGGCCGACGGCCATGATCGCAGCCAGACAGAGAATCTGAAGTGATTTCCAATGCACGAGCTTTCCTCCAATCATTCGCGAATGCGCAATTTGCGAGACAGCGCGCCCGCATGAACGCTCGACGTAAGCCGCCTCACCACCGTTCCAGTGTATTCTTTTCCAGGTCTCGATTGCAGTCGGAGGAGGCTATAATGATCGGACCCATGAAATACCTGGAGGCGGTCCTGACAATGAGTCTTGCCATGAACGTTGCAGGCGGCGACGGCTGGCTGGTGGCGGCAAACAAGGGCGATGCGACGCTGGGGATCATCGACACGGCCGCGGGCCGGCAGGTGGCGACGGTGGCGGAGGGGGGATTCACGGGGCACGAGACGATCGTGTCGCCGGACGGGAAGACGGCGTATGTGCCGATCTACGGGAACTCGGGCGTGGGGAAGCCGGGGACGGACGGCTCGAAGATGGTGGCGATCGACATCGCATCGCGGAAGATTGTGGGCGAGGTGGATTTCGGGCACGGGGTGCGGCCGCACTGCGTGCAGGTGGGGCCGAAGGACGGGATGCTGTACGTTTCAACCGAGCTGGACCGGGCGGTGACGATTGTCGATCCGAAGACGCTGAAGGTGGTGGGGTCGGCACCGACGGGGCAGGCGGAATCGCACATGCTCGTGATCGACCATGCGGGGCGGCGGGCGTACACGGCGAACGTGGGGCCGGGGACGGTGTCGGTGCTGGATCTGGCGGGGCGGAAGGTGCTGAAGGTGATTCCGATTTCGGCGAACACGCAGCGGATCGCGATTTCGACAGACGACCGGTGGGTGTTCACGGCGGATCAGACAGAGGCGCGGCTGGCGGCGATCTCGACCGCGACGGAGGCGGTGGAGCATTGGGTGGAGCTGCCGGGGATCGGTTATGGGATGGCGGCGACGCCGGACGGGAAGTGGCTGGTGGTGGCTCTCATTGGGGCGAATCAGGTGGCGGTGGTGGATATGAAGTCGCTGAAAGTGGTGAAGACGGTGGCGGTGCCGGCGAGTCCGCAGGAGGTGCTGGTGCGTCCCGATGGGCGGATGGTGTACGTGAGCTGCGATGCGAGCGCGAAGGTGGCAGCGATTCGGACAGGGGACTGGGTGGTGGAGGGGTTGATTGGCGCGGGCAAGGGCGTGGATGGGCTGGCGTGGGCAGGGAGGTGACAGCGCATGGCGCTGTCCTACGCGATGTCGGGCAACAGGAATTTCCGGCCGGTGATGGCTTCGGCGGCGAGGTAGCCACTGCGGACGGCGCTCTCCATGATGGGGGGCCAGCCGGTGCGGGTCCAGTCGCCGGCGAGGAAAAGGTTCGAGACGGCCGTGCGGGTGGTGGGGCGCTGCGATTCTGTTCCGGGGGCGGCGGAGAAGGTCGCGCGAACTTCCTTCACCACGTGGGCCTTCACGAGCTGCGCTTCGCGGACGGCGGGGAAGAACTCGGCCAGCTCGCGCACCGCGAGGGCGATCACTTCGGTGCGCGGTTTGTCCACCAGCGAGCGCGAGGCGCTCACCACGAGCTGGACGTAGCGGCCTTCGCTCTTGTTGTACATCCACTGGATGGTGCGGTCGAGGAGGGTCGCGTTGGGGAGGTCGGTGATGGGGCGGTCGAACCAGAGGTGGATGCCGGTGATGGGGGAGTGGGTGAAGGGCGGGACGGGGACGTCGGGCGCGAGGGCGGCGAGGCGCTCAAAGGGGACGGCGGAGACGTAGTGGTCGGCCTGGCGCTGGCTGTCTCCAACGACGGCGCAGCGAACGGCTCCGTCTTCCACGACGAAGCGATCGACAGGGGCGCGCAGGTGGAGACGGACACTGCCAAGGCGTTCCCAGGCACTGGAGCTGTAAAGCTCGCCCAGAGGCACGATGGGCACGCCCATTTCCCAGGAATCCGAGCGGGCGAGGAAGGCCAGCCAGAAGACCTGGAAGCCATGGCGAGCAGCGATGCGGTGGAGGTCCTCGTTGATGGCGCTGACGAGCACCTGGGACCAGAAGCGCTGGATGGCGCGCTCGGTCTGGCGCTTTTCGCGGAGCCAGGCGAGCATGCTGATCTGGTCGAGGTCGGCGCGAGTGGCATGCTCGCGGCGGATGGCCAGCATGGCGCGAGCGATGGCGAGCTTGTCGGCGAGGCCGAGGAATTTCAGGCCGGCGAAACTGCCGGCGAAATGCAGGGGCGCGGGAAGCAGTCCGGCGCGCATGGTGGAGGCGCGTCCGCCGGGTTCGAGGAAGACGAACTCGCGGTAGAAGTGGACGTCGGCGGCGACCCCGAGGCGCTCGTAGAAATCGATCAGGTTGACGCAGCAGCGCAGCAGGATGTGCTGGCAGTTATCGATGGTCTCGGACTGGTCGCAGGCTCCGGGAGCTTCGTAGGAGGTGGCGCGGCCGCCAAGGAAGGCCCGGGATTCGTAGAGATCGACGTCGTAGCCGGCGCTGCCGAGGGCGGCAGCGGTGGAAAGGCCGGCGAGTCCTCCGCCCGCGACGATTACCGAAGGCATGGAAGGAAGACCGACCGGTTACCGGCGCGGCTCAGAGGGAATCGGTCAGGCCGAGACGGGGAGCCGGGACTTGCGGCCGCCGTCGCCGTCGCTGTTGATGATCGCGATGGCCAGCCAGAGCACCATGACGACGAAGAGGAGATTGGAGATATCAAAATCCATTGTGTTCCGGATCAGTATCGCCCGTCCAGGCGGGGCGGGGCAACGCCCATGTGGCCCAGTACCGGGCGGGACCAGCCTGTAACCGTGAAACCAGGGTGAACGCCGGTGCTATGATCTCGGTACTACCTTAGAAGCAGCGGGTCTTCCAGTATGTTCCGCCAGGGCCCGCCAGCCGATAGAAACTGTGATGCTACCGCATCTCTGGCGCCGATTTCTGTCTACGGTACGGGTACTGCTGGCGCTCGCCTGCCTGGTCACGTCGCTGATCGCCTCCAGCGGGTCGTTCACAGAATCCGCCGCGTTGTTTGCCGCCTATACGGTGTACGCGGCGGTGGTGCTGTTCTGGCGGAGCCTGGAGGCGAGCGGCTATCCGCTAATGGCGCTGAGCGCGGACTTCCTGTTTTTCTTCCTCTACGCGTCGGGCAGCACGGGGTACAGCTACTGGGTCAGTTCGGTGTTCTATGCCTACCTGCTGGTGGTGGCGGTGATGCTGCACTCGTGGTCGCGGGTGGTGATTGTGACCGGCGCGGCCATCATCCTGCTCTACGTCGTGTCGCCGCTGCACGCCAGCGTGCTGCTGCCGGTGATTATCAGCGGCGGCATTGTCGCCACGGTGCTGGCGGTGCAGAAGGCGTGGTACGACGACCGGCTGGCCACGGCGGCCAAGCAGAGCGTGCTGTACCGTTACGACGCGGAGAAGGCGCGGGACGCGGAACGGCAGAGAATCGCGGCGGATTTCCATGACGGGCCGCTACAGAGCTTCATCAGCTTCCAGATGCGCCTGGAGATCATCCGCAAACTGCTGATGCGGGACCAGCGGGCGGCGGTGGACGAACTGGTGCAGTTGCAGGACCTGTGCAAGACCCAGGTGACGGACCTGCGGACGTTCGTGCGCAGCATGCGGCCGGTGGATGTGGATGGCAGCCTGTCGTCCACGATCGGCCGGATTGTGGAGCAGTTCCAGAAGGACAGCGGGATTTCGGCGTCGTTCGTGAGCACGGAGTTCCTGGAACCGGCCGATCCGGAAGTTTCGCTGGAGTTGCTGCAGATTGTGCGCGAGGCGCTCTACAACGTGCAGAAGCACGCCGGGGCCACGCGAGTGACCGTTTCGGCGCGCAAGAAGGACGGCGGGCTGGAGATCACCGTGGACGATAACGGCAACGGCTTCCCGTTCAGCGGGGTGTTTTCGCTGGATGAGCTGGATATGCTGCGGCTGGGCCCGATCAGCATCAAGCGTCGTGTGCGGACCCTGGGAGGCGATCTGAAGCTGGATTCGCGGCCGGGGCAGGGCGCGGGGCTGGTGATCCGGCTGGCGATGGAGCGGGCAGCGGCATAGGAGTAAAGGGAGGTACGGGGAGGTAAAGGGAGCGCGTTCCCCGGCCTCTTCGGTGGTTTGCGGGTGTTCCGATAGAATGGAAGGACAATTAGCGGCATCTTCCATTGATCAATAAACTCGTTATAGAAAACCTGCGTCACCGGCCGGTACGGACGTTGCTCAGCGCGGTCGCCATTGGGGTTCAGGTCACCATGATGCTGACTCTGGTGGGTCTGAGCCGGGGCTTCCTGCAAGACCAGCAGCGCCGGGCGCGCGGAATCGGGGCGGACATCATCGTCAAGGATTCGGGCGCCTCGGCCATGTCGCTGGGCATCGGGTTCCCGGAGTCCTTCATTCCCTTCTTCGAGAAGCAGCCGCACGTGGCGATGGCCACGGGGGCGCTGATTCAGCCGAACGGGCCGCTCTCCACGGTCACGGGGCTCGACCTGCCGAGATTCCAGCAAATGAGCGGGACATTCCGCTTTCTGTCAGGGCGGGCATTCGAGAAACCCGACGAAGTGATTGTGGACGAGTTCTACGCGCGGCAGCACGGGCTGAAGGTGGGCGACTCGGTCACCGTTCTCAACCGGCAGTGGCGCGTGAGCGGGATTTTCGAATCAGGCAAGCTGGCGCGGCTGATCATCCCACTGAAGACGCTTCAGGACCTCTCGGGGAACACCGGCAAGGTGGTGGTGGTCTACCTGAAACTGGATTCGCCGGCCAACACGCAGCAAGTGATCGACGAGCTCAAGAGCATGCCCGGCATCGCCGGGAAATTCCAGATTCTCTCGCTGGAGGAGCTGGTTTCGCAGTTCAGCGTGGAGAACATCCCGATGCTGAAGGGCTTCATCGGGGTGGTGATCGCGCTGGGTGTGATTGTCGGTTTCCTGGTGGTGTTCCTTTCGATGTACACGGCGGTGCTGGAGCGGACGCGCGAAATCGGAGTGCTGAAGGCATTGGGCGCGTCGCCCGGCTTTGTGCTGAGCGTGCTGTTGCGGGAGACCACGCTGCTGGCGATCATCGGCTCGGCAATGGGGATCATTTTCACATACGGCACGCAACGGCTGATTACGACATTCGCGCCGGGCGGACTGCTGCAGGAGATTGTGCCGGACTGGTGGCCCATCGCTTCGGGCATCGCCCTGGGAGGCGCGCTGCTGGGCGCGGCCTGGCCGGGGATGAAGGCAGCGAAGCAGGACGCGATCGAGGCGCTCTCCTATGAGTGAGCCGATTCTCTCGGTGCGCGACCTGCGCAAAATCTACCGCGTGGGCGATGTGGATGTACACGCGCTGCGGGGCGTGGATCTGGACGTGGAGCGGGGAGAATTTCTGTCAGTGATCGGGCCGTCGGGCTCGGGGAAGTCGACGCTGTTCCACATTCTGGGCGGGCTGACGCCGCCGACCTCGGGCTCGGTGAAGATGGACGGGCGCGATCTGCTGGCGATGACGGATCGTGAGCGCACCAATCTGCGGAAGCGCACGGTGGGATTTGTGTTTCAGAAATACAATTTGCTGCCGACGCTGACGGCGCGGGACAACATCGAGATTGCGCGGTACATCGCAAAGAAGGACGGCGAGCGAGACGCGCATTTCGAGGAAGTGCTGGAGCTGCTGGGGATCGCGAAGCGGCTCGACCACAAGCCGCGGGCGCTCTCGGGCGGCGAGCAGCAGCGAGTGGCGATTGCGCGCGGAATTGTGAATCATCCGGCCATTCTGCTGGCCGACGAGCCGACGGGAAATCTGGACACGGAGAACTCGAACGCCGTGCTGGGGCTGCTGCGCGATCTGAACCAGCGGCTGGGCCAGACGATTCTCATGATCACGCACAATCCCGAAGCGGCCGCGTTCGGCCACCGCATTGTGAGCATGCGGGACGGGCGCATCGTGCACGCTTCCGCAACCTAATTGACTGCGCAAATCGCGAAATTGTTCCCGGAATTCGCGGATTTTTGCGGGGGAACTTTCGCAGCGCACCCGGTGTCTATCCGGGCATGTTTGAACAATCCATTCTGGTTCAGAAACGAACTTCGAAACCGTGGAGCGTACTGCTCTCGCTCGCAGCGGAGCTGGCCGGAATTGGCCTGCTCATTCTCTTGCCGTTGATCTGGGGCGACAAGCTTCCGATGGCGGCGATGACGAAGATCGGAGTCTGGCTTGCGCCCCGTCCGGAGACGCCTCCACCGCCGACACAGCCGAGGCCTATAGCGCCGCACGGGAAGCCACGACCGTTTGTTGACCCGACTGTGTTCATCCCGCATCAACCGCCCGCACATCCGGTGATCTTCAGAGACGAGGCCCCGAATCTGTCCGCAGACCAGGTGGTGGGATTGCCGACAGGTGACAACATCCCTGGTCTCCCGGTGAGCACGTTTGCTCAGGTCTACCATCCGCCAGCGCCGCCAGTGGCGCACGTCACACCGCCTGTGCAGCACACCGCGGCGCCGATCCGCATCAGTCACGTGGACCCGGCGCAGATCCTGTACAAGCCGATGCCGGTGTATCCCGACCTCGCGCGGAAGACGCGGACACAGGGGGTGGTGAAACTGCTGGGTGTAATCAGCACCGATGGGACGATTCAGAATCTGCGGGCGGTCAGCGGACATCCGCTGCTGGTGCCGGCAGCGCTGAACGCAGTGAGCAGGTGGCGTTTCCGGCCGGTGATCCTCAACGGCCAGCCAGTAGAAGTGGAAGCGCCCATTGAGGTAACGTTCACTCTGCAGTAGAGAGAGTACCAGCGGCGGTCCTGGGCCGGGGAGTACC
>Ga0335085_10014828_pt1 | contig 11346 bp, 11 predicted proteins | sample Lox_Sample_45_FD_206712 | JGI IMG/M metagenome (GOLD analysis project Ga0335085, IMG submission 206712) | Soil microbial communities from Loxahatchee National Wildlife Refuge, Florida, United States - Lox_Sample_4.5 | ecosystem: Environmental > Terrestrial > Soil > Wetlands | place: USA... | reverse complement strand
TCGAGAACTGCGCGTAGCAGGCGTCGGCCAGGCCCTTCAGATCCCATTCTTCCTGGTACGAATCCTTCGGGCAGTGCACGTCCAACAGCCCGTCCAGGATGTCCTCGGCATCGGCCTTGATGTCCTCGGACAGGTTTTCCCCGCTGAGGATCATGCGCCGGCGTTCATAGACGACCGTGCGCTGCTTGTTCATCACGTCGTCGTAATCGAGGAGCTGCTTGCGGATCTCGAAATGGTGGGCCTCCACCTTCTTCTGGGCGTTTTCGATGGCGCGGGTGACCATCTTGGCCTCGATCGGGACGCCTTCCTCCATGCCCAGCTTGAGCATGATTTTGGAGATGCGCTCGGATCCGAAGATGCGGAGCAGGTCGTCCTCCAGCGACAGGTAGAAGCGGGACGAACCGGGATCGCCCTGCCGTCCGCCGCGTCCGCGGAGCTGGTTGTCGATCCGGCGGCTCTCGTGGCGCTCGGTGCCCAGGATGTGCAGGCCGCCGAGGGCGACGACCTCCTTTTTTTCCGCCTCGCATTCGGCGGCGATCTGGGGCAGCAGGGCGGCTTGCCGCTCGGGCGACATCTCGGGGTCGGCGTACAGGGCCTTTTTGAACAAAAAGTCGGGATTGCCGCCCAGGAGGATGTCGGTCCCGCGGCCCGCCATGTTCGTCGCGATGGTGACGGCCTCCTTGCGGCCGGCCTGGGCGATGATCTCGGCCTCCTTCTCATGGTGCTTGGCGTTCAGGACGTTATGCTTGACGCCGTGCCGGACGAGATAGCCGGCGAGCCGCTCGGACTTCTCGATCGAGATGGTGCCGACGAGCACCGGCTGGCCGCGCTTGTGGCAGTCGATGATGTCCTCGACGATGGCGTTGAACTTTTCCTTCTCGGTCCGGAACACGACGTCGGCGAAATCCTTCCGGATGTTGGGGCGGTTGGTCGGGGCAACGACCACGTCGAGGTTGTAGATCTTGGCGAACTCGCCGGCCTCGGTGTCGGCCGTGCCCGTCATGCCGGCCAGCTTTTTGTACATGCGGAACAGGTTCTGGAAGGTGATCGAGGCCAGCGTCTGGTTCTCGTTGGCGATCTTGACGCCTTCCTTGGCCTCGACCGCCTGGTGCAGGCCGTCCGACCAGCGGCGTCCGGGCATCAGGCGGCCCGTGAACTCGTCCACGATGATGACTTCGCCGTCCTTGACGACGTAGTCCACGTCGAGGCGGTAGAGCACGTGCGCCCGCAGGGCCTGGACCACGTGGTGCACCAGGTCCATGTTGGCGAGGTCGTACAGGTTCGTCACGCCCAGCGCCCGCTCCACCTTCTCGTTGCCCTCTTCGGTGAGCGCCGCGGTCTTGGTCTTTTCCTCGATCGTGTAGTCTGTTTCCCGCTTGAGTGAGGGGATGATGCGGTCGATGCGGTAGTACAGGTCGGTCGAGTCCTCGGTCGGCCCCGAGATGATGAGCGGCGTGCGGGCCTCGTCGATGAGGATGCTGTCCACCTCGTCCACGATGGCGAAGTTCTGTTCGCGCTGGACGCAGTGCTCCAGGTCGCCGACCATGTTGTCGCGCAGGTAGTCGAACCCGAACTCGTTGTTGGTGCCGTAGGTGATGTCGGCGCGGTAGGCTTCCTGCCGGGTGCAGGGGCGCAGGTGCTGGAGGCGCTTGTCTTCCGCCTCGTAGGCCGGGTCGAACAGGAACGAGGCCTCGTGCTGGATCACGCCGACGGAGAGCCCGAGGTGGTGATAGAGGGGGGCCATCCACTGGGCGTCGCGCTTGGCCAGGTAGTCGTTGACCGTAACGAGGTGCGCGCCCTTGCCTTCCAGGGCGTTCAGGTAGAGGGCCAGCGTGGCGACCAGGGTCTTGCCTTCGCCGGTCTTCATCTCGGCGATCTTGCCCTCGTGCAGGATCATGCCGCCGATGAGCTGCACGTCGAAGTGGCGCATCGCCAGCGTGCGTTTCGCCATCTCCCGGCATACCGCGAAGGCGTCCGGCAGCAGTTCATCCAGCGTGGCCCCGTCGGCCAGCCGCTTCTTGAACTCCTCCGTCTTGGCGCCCAGATCCTTGTCCGAGAGGCGCGCCAGGGCCGGCTCTTTGGCGCCGACCGCGGCGACCACCGGCCGCATGCGCTTGATCTCGCGTTCGTTCTTGCTGCCGAAAATCTTATTAAGCAGAAGGTTGATCATACGGGTCCCAAATTTACAACCTACCAGTATACTGAAATGCCCGAAACAAAGAAACAGCAGTTCCCCGTAGTTGACCGGGCGGGCCGGCTGGGGGAAAATGCGCCATGGGCGGCCAGCGCGGGAACATCGGTATCTTCGTCCTGACCCACCTGCTGGTCGCGATCCTGGTGGGCTTTCTCCTTTGGAGCGTCTTCCCGCCCGCGTGGAAAGACTTCCTGGGGAATGGTCCATGGGGGATCGTCGCGGCAGCCCTGGCGGGCGTCCTCGTCGCGTGGTCGATCATCCGGGGCGCGCTTGAGCGGCGCGAGCACAAGAAAGCCCACGACCGCGTCGCGAAAGTCTTCCGGGAAGCCACCGATCCGGCTCTGCAAAAGCGGGCCGCCCTCTGGCTCGTCGAGCACGACCGGAATCACCCGGAGCGGCTGGCCGACGCCGGGCCGGCGCTGTTCGATGCCCTGCTGCGGGTCATGAAGACGGACCCGGAGAAGCTCGACCGGACCCGCGCCGCCAACGGCTTGGGCGTGCTGGGCGATCCCCGTGCGATCGCCCCCTTGCTGACGGCGACGAAAGACGAATATGCTTTCGTGCGCGCCGAGGCGGCCCTGGCACTCGGCAAGCTCAAGGCCGAGCCGGCCGCGCAACGGCTGCGGGAGATGGTTGAAGATGACTGGGACGCCAACGCGCGCGGGCGGGCCAAGGAAGCCCTGGAACGGATCGCGGGATGAAGGAGCATCGCACATGCTGAGATTCGCGGTTGTTGTTGGAACGGCGGCCCTGTTCCTGGCGGCGGGGACGCCCTATGCGACCGGAGCCGAGAAGAAAGCGCCGCCGGCGAAGGAGGTCGTCGGCAAGGACGGCGCTCCCATGGTCTCGGTTCCGGCGGGGGAGTTTTTGATGGGCAGCACCACGACGCTGATCGAGGAGTGGAGCAAGATCGATGACTGCGGGCCCGCCAAACAATGCAACCTGGAGGACGAATTTCCCCAGCACCCCGTGATGCTGGATGCCTTTTTGATCGACAAATTCGAAGTCACCAACGCCCGGTACTTCAAGTTCGTGCAGGCCGCCAAGCACCGGCCCCCGGTCAACCCGAAGGATGCGCAGGACCGGACGCGGAATCTGTGGGAAGGGGGAAAGGTTCCGCCCGCGGTCGCCAGCCTGCCGGTGGTCAACGTGGACTGGGATGACGCCAAGGCCTATTGCGAGTGGGCGGGCAGGCGCCTTCCGACGGAGGCTGAATGGGAAAAGGCGGCGCGTGGGCCGGACGGCAGGGTGTTTCCCTGGGGGGCGGAGTGGGACCGGACTCTCCTCAACAGCGCCAGCATGTGGGCTGCGAAGGATCTGCTGAGCTACGAATCCTGGGCGGCCTGGTGGGATGCCAAGGGGTTCGAGCTGCTCGAGACAAAAACCCTGGCGGGCCTGCTGAAGCCGGGCGGAAGCTTTCCGGGCGGCGCCAGCCCGTACGGTGTCCAGGACATGGCGGGGAATGTCTCCGAATGGGTGGCGGACTGGGCTGCGCCGGGCTATTACCAGGCGAGTCCGGACCGCAATCCCAAGGGGCCGGAGAGCGGCGAAAAGCGGGCGCTGCGGGGCGGCTCCTGGTATAACCACGCGAACGCCGAGCGCGTGGCCCTCCGGCGCAGCGAGTATCCCAATCACCGCGCCAACACGATCGGCTTTCGTTGCGCGAAGAACGCCCCGTAAGTGTCGGATTGACAGCGCCTTACGCTGTCGCTATGATGGCAACGTAAGGTTTTCGTGAGGCGTATTGCATGATCCGTTCGTACCTTAGACCGATCGCGCTGACCCTGGCGGTTGCCATCCTCCTGATGCTGGGGGCGACCACCGGGACCTCCTTCGCGCACGAGATCCAGCATGCGGCCCATCACACGGCGGGCATGCACGCCTCCGGCATCTGCGCCTGGATGTGCGCGACGGCCGGCGCGGTCACGACGGCCGCCATCCACGCGACAATCGTCACTCCCAACGAAGACAAGGCGCTGCCGTTCGTCGGCAGCCTGCGGTCATTCGACTCGTTCTCGCAACTTCAGGCCCGCGCTCCGCCGTTCGCCTCTCTTTAAGTTCAACCCCTTTTCCGGAAATAGCTGACCCGGTCTACCCCGCGTCCGTTCGCGGAGGGTCCTCTTGCCTGTCGGCACGAGGCCGGGTCCGGAGGTATGGTCCATGCTGGAACTCTTTTTCAAGGGCGGGCTCATGATGTACCCGCTCCTGCTGTGCTCGCTGGCGGCGATGATCGTCGTCATCGAGCGCGCCCACTTCTGGTGGCGCAACCGCGAGGCGGGCGGTGCACCTGATGCCGTTTTGACGCTGTTGGAAGCCAATCGGGACAAGGAAGCCCGCCAGCAGGCCGAAAAGGGCGGCACCGTCGGGCGTGTGCTGGCTGCCGGGATCGAGCATGCGAACCCGTCCCCCGCGACCGCCATGCAGGCGGCCGCGACGGTCGAGATCGGTAAGATGAAAGCGGGCCTTCCGGTGCTGGACACCGTGGTGACACTGGCCCCCTTGCTGGGCCTGCTCGGGACTATCATCGGCATGGTGCAATCCTTCCAGATCATGGCGACGTCCGGCATCGGCCAGCCGCACGCGGTCACGGGAGGTGTGGCCGAGGCCCTGATCGCCACTGCCACCGGCCTGCTGGTCGCCATCATGGCGTTGATTCCCTACAACTATTTCACGGCCAGGGTCGAACGGACGACGGACCGGATCGAGGAATATGCCACGCGGCTGGAATTGGCCCTGAGGGCCAGGGGGGAACGCGATGCGCATTCTTAGGCCGCCGCGCAAGAAGGTTCGGATCGAGATCATTCCGATGATCGACACGATGTTTTTCCTGCTGGTGTTCTTCATGGTGGCGACGCTGTCCATGACGCTTCAGCGCGGAATGCCGGTGAATCTGCCCGCCTCGGCCGAGGCAAAGGCCGACATTCCCGATACCGTCACGCTTTCCATCACAAGCGAAGGCGCCGTGTACGTGGATAAGGACGCGGTCCCGATTGACGGGCTGGCCGCCCGGCTGCGGGCCGTCAAGGCGCGGAGCACGGAACCGAGCGTGGTGGTGAAGGCCGACGCCGACGTCCGTCACGGCATCGTCATCAGTGTGCTGGATGCGGTCAAACAGGCCGGTTTGACCAAGCTGGCGATCGCCACGAAGCCGTTGCAGAAAAGCTAGGGAGGGGAAACCATGGCCTACAGAGTATTGGCAACAATTCTGTTGAGCGCAGGTCTCTTGATTGCAGGCGGAACCGCCATCGGTTTAGCGGTGGAGCCGGCCGGACCGGTACCCGCCCTCCAGTTCGGGCCGAAGCAAATTGTTGAGCATGGAACGAAGACCGTATCGGGACCGTCGCTCCAAGTGGATGAATCGGGGGCGATCCACGTGGCCTGGATCGAGGAAGAGAAGGAGGTCCGAAGCCTGTTCTATTTGAAGGCCGACGCCGAGACAAAGACTCTCTCAAGTCCGATCCGAGTCAACGGACTGGAAGAACAGGTCGCAGCCGTCCATCAATCCCCGAGCTTGGCTCTTGGGCGGAACGGTGAGGTCTATCTCACCTGGTCCGCTCCGCATCCCCAAGCCAACGGCAAGCCGTTCACCAGCTTGCTGCGGTTAAGTCGTTCGTCGGACGGCGGTCGAACGTTTGTTCCGTCCGTGGCGGTGAACGACGATAGCGTCGTCACCAATCATAGCTTCGATACGGTAACGGTTGGTCGCGATGGGGCCGTGCATGTGGCGTGGATCGATGCGCGGGAAGGGAAGAAGGATCCAGCCACGTTCACCGCTCGTTCTTCCGATGGCGGACGCACGGTCGAGAAAAACGTGAGAGTGGACGACAACACCTGTGTGTGTTGCCGGACCGCCCTGGCCGAAGCCCCCGATGGCACCCTCTATCTGGCCTGGCGAAAAATTCTTGAAGGAGGCGTCAGGGAGACGGTCGTCGCCAGGTCCAAGGATGGAGGGCAGACGTTTTCATCGCCGGTGATCGTCGGAAACGACCGGTGGGTGTTTCCCGGCTGCCCGCACCGGCCGGCCTCGATCGGGGTCGATAAGCAAGGCCGGCTCTATGTGGTCTGGTACACCGAGGGAGCGGACGAGACCCCCGCTATCTACTTGGCCGTTTCCGATGACGGAGGTCTGACGTTCTCCCCCAAGCGTGCCTTGAATTCCTCTAAGGGCACATTTCCGGACCATCCGCAAATGGCGGTGGACGCGGGGGGACGACTAATTGTCGTGTGGGAAGAGCAATCCCCCGTGCGTCGCGAGGTCGTGATGAGCTACTCGTCCGACCGGGGCCGGACATTCAGCAGACCGCAGAAACTGAACGACAAGAAAGGGCAGAACCCGACTGTGGCCATGAACAATAAAGGCCTCGTGGCGTTGGCGTGGGTCGAACAGGCCTTGACGGACCGCAAGACGGTCCTGCAGACAGTTCGTCTTCACCAGGATCAGAAAGTGTCCGATGCGAGACCGTAGAAGCGTTCCCGCATGGGCGGTCCTGGGTTGGGTTGTTTTCCTGTGGAGCACGACCGCGCCGGTTTCGGCGGCGGACCCGTTTGCAGCGCTGAAAGTCAGCAGGGCAGGGCTCGGAACAGCGGCCCCTGCCTTTACGCTGAAGACAGTCGAAGGGCGGGAAGTGAGTTCAAAGGATCTCGCGGGCAAGACCGTCCTGCTCAATTTCTGGGCCACGTGGTGCGGACCGTGCAAGGACGAGATGCCCGCACTCGAGCGGCTCCGGCGTCAGTTCGATCCGGACGCGTTCGTCATCCTGGCCGTCACGACCGATATCCAACGCGGTGGGATCAGGACCTTTGTCAATCAACTCGGATTGGGATTTCCGGTCTTGCTCGACGAGGATAGGGACGTCTCCGTCGCCTTCACGGTGCGCGGCCTGCCGACGACGATTCTTATCGGGAAAGACGGAAAGCTCGTCGGACGGGCGGCGGGACCGCGTGAGTGGGATAGTCCCCAGGCTGTTGCGTTGATCAGAAGCATGGTGGAATCCGCCAAGTGAAACGATGGCTCACATCGCTGGCCGGAGTCCTGGCCGCTGTCTACTTGGTGCTTGCGGTTGCCGCTGCCGGCTGTTTTTTCGAGCATGCCGCTCAAAGCCGGTCGGGGCATCACCACACTGGCGGCGTCACGCATGCCAAGCTGTGTGCCTGGGCCTGCCAGTCCAATTCGCCGGCGACCATTATCACGACGGTCCCGCTGGTTTTGTTATTGGTCGCACTCTTCACCGTTTTGCTCGGATTGCATTCGGCCGCGAGTGTGACCGGTTTCGGTTCCATTCGTTCCCGCGCTCCTCCCCGCGAGCATTTCCCGCGCATGGCTGAACTTTGGGAAAGCTCGCGCACTTGTTGTGCGCAAACGGGAGGAATATATGCGAAACGCGTGTCATTTCCGGAACGAGATCGTTGGGTCCGTGTCCATTCTTGCGCTGATTCTGGTCGGTGGTGTCTCTTCGGACAAGGCGGCATGGGGACAGGAACAGACCGGTCAAGTCAAGACGGCTGAGCCCGACAAGGCTCAGCGTAAACAGCAACTGCTGGAGCAGTTGAAGTTGATTCAACAGGCGATCAAGGAGTTGGAAGCGGAGGGCGGGCCCGCCACGGAGACGGCTCCGGCCGCCGCCGCAGCTTCCAAAGAAAAAGAAGAGGCGACCGTGCTGGCGCCTGTGGAGGTGCTGGGGAGCCGCATCGAACATAATCCTGCCGGGCGGGCCATCAGCAAAGTCGATCGGGAGGAGTTCGAGAACACCCGCGCCTTTTCATTGAAAGAAATGATGGAACTCACGCCCGGCGTGTCCATCATCCAGGGTAATGGCCCGCGCGACGTGAATATTTCCATCCGCGGGTCCGGCGCGAAGAGCAGTTTTGGGATCCGCAACATCAAGTTTTACGAGGACTGGTTCCCGACCACGCAGGCCGACGGGCTGTCCCGGACGGACACCGTCGACCCGCATGCCCTGGCCGGATTTGACATCATTCGCGGCCCTTCTTCCTCGCTCTACGACAACTATGCCATCGGCGGAGTCGTTAATTTCCGGACTCGTCTGGGCCGCGATATCCAGGGCTTTGAGGTGGGGAACGATGGAGGTAGCCGCGGCTATCAGAACCATTGGCTGCACATCGGCGACCAGCTCAAGTACGGCGAATACTCCGTGTTCGGGAGCGACGTCAGGAGCGACGGGTTCATCCGCCACAGCGCGTACAACACGTCTACCGAGAACGGTCTTGCGTCGTTCTCGCCGGACGAGAAACGGACCGTCACCTTTAAGTTCATCAACAACGACCTGTCCGCCCAGGTGCCGAGCCGGCTGACGAAGAACCAGTTCTACGGCGATCCGAGAAGCGCGGGATTCACCAGTGTCACCGGGGTGGGGACGGTGACGGCGGAGCAGGCCGGGCAGTCGCGGCGGGACCGCCGTACGATTGGTGGGGCGCGGTACGAACAGGCGATCGATGCAAATACGGGGTTGAGTCTCCTTGCGTCCTACGATGTGAAGGACATCCACCAGCCGTTCGGCACGATCTCCGACAACATCAATTCAAATTTTCATACCGCTGCCAACCTCACTCATGAGGGCTCCGTCTTCGGCCTGAGAGCCAAACATTACTTCGGCGCCTTTTTTGAGTACATGGACATCGAGCAGAATACCTTCTTCAACGCCGCCGACGGCAACGCCGACAATGTGGGCGAGTCGGCCCATGCCCATGCCTTGCAGAAAAACATGGGGGCGCGCCTACGCGAGGAACTCCAATTCGACCCCAAGTGGACCGGAATTGTGGGGGTGGGCTATGAAAACACCAACCTGTCCGGCCAACAGCAATCGCGCACGTCTCCCGCCGTTGCCACATTTACCCCGGCGAATATTAATAAGGCGTGGAACAACGTTGCGCCGGAAGCCGACCTGATATACCGGTACAGTCCGGACCTCCAAATGCATGCGCGGGTGGGCACGGCATACGGCACGCCGCAGTTCAGCAATCTGACCACGACGCAGGATGGACTGCCGGGGAACAATTCCGCTCTAAAACCCCAGCGGGTGGTCGGATACGAGCTTGGAGTGGATGGACGTCCCATCAAGGCGCTGACCGTAAGCCTCACCGGGTTCTACGAGTTCTTCTCCAACGAGCTCGTCACGTACTCGACCCCGACCGGCGCATCTTTCACGAGCAATGCGCCCAATGCCAACCATCGCGGAGTGGAAGCCGCGCTCGACTGGCGCATTATCGAGGGGTGGCGCCTCACGACGGCCTACACGTTCAATGATTTTTATTACACGAATTTCAACGAGCAGATTTCAGGAACGTATTTTAATTGGAACGGCAAGCAGATCCCCAACGTCGCGCGCAATTTTTCCAACACCAGGCTGCACTACGAGAGCCCCTATAACGTGGGCGCCTGGCTGGAGATGAACTGGCAGGACGATTTTTTCGTCAACAACGCGAATACTCTGAAGACGAATCCCTATACCATCTTTAACCTGGACGTCCATTACAACCGGGATCTCCCCGGCCCATACGTCAAAGGCATGTCGACGTATTTTGAGGTGATGAACCTCTTCAATACGACCTACATCGGCTCGACTGCGGCGGTGTCGACCACCCTTGGCGACACGCCGTCCAATGTGGCGGCTTCGAAGCAGTCGTTCTTTGCCGGCGACGCGCGGGGGTTTTTCGCGGGACTGAAGCTGAAGTTTTAGGGCGGCACATTTTCGATCAAGGGACTGCCGAGCATGACAGAACATGTGATGGATGATCGGGCCTTGCAACCCCAGCGGTTCGGGTGGCCGGTGGCGCTTGCAGTGGCGGTCCATGCCGCGATCCTCATTGGTCCGGCGCTTGATCTCAAAACGTCGAAAGTGGTGCCGGAGGAGCCACTGGTGCAGGTCGAGTTGATCGAGACGCCGAGTACCCAGGAGACTCCGGTGCCGGTCGTTCAGCCGCCCGTTCCCAGCCTGCCCCGGCAGGCTCCCCCGGTCGAACCGGTCACGACCACGATGGTGGAGGCGCCGAAGGTTCCTGAGCCGGCGGTACCACCGCCACGCGTCGAGGCGGAACCATCACCGCCGGCCGGGTCTGAGCCTGTCGTGGTGGCATCGCACCTCTCGGTCAATACAGCGCCAGCGCCCATCCAGCGTTCGCTCAATGCCGTGGCGACCGGGCCGAAACGGGCGCTCCGTGATCCGACGGCGGAGTTCAGCGCGATCCGATCAAAAGCGCGTTTGGGGAACAATCCGAAACCCGAGTATCCGCTTGCGGCCCGTCAAGCCGGCTTAGAGGGAACCGTCATGTTGCGTGTGGAAGTGCTGGAAAACGGAATGCCCGGGACTGTGCTGGTCCACAAGACCTGCGGCCATGAAGTTCTGGACAGGGCCGCTCTCTCGGCCGCGCAGAAGTGGAAGTTTGTCCCTGCGATGGACGGCGCCTTTCCCGTCCGAAGCGTGGTGTACTTGCCTGTGCAATTCGATCTGAGGGCGGCGCGTTAATATGCGTGAGTTTCGATCATCGGTCTGTGTTCCGGCCCTGCTGGTGGCCATATGCTATCTCGGTATGGCAGTTCTCAGCGCCGTCTGTCTCTTCGGCGGCGGCGCCCATGCCGATGCTTCCCATCATCACACGGGATATCCTGGCAAGCCGACTCATTCGCCACTGTGCGCCTGGGCGTGCCAAGCCGGGGCCGCTGCTGTTCTCATCAGTTTCAACGCCGTCCCGGTCGTGTTCTTTGTACCGTGGGCGGCCGTCATTGCTACGCTCGCTTACTTTTCGCAGATCGCCTGGGCGTCCGCCCGTCCCCGCGCTCCCCCGTTCGCTTCCCGTTAAGTACTGTTCCAGACACATAGGCTGAGTTTGCTCGCTGGCTTCCTGTGCCTGCGGCACGACCTGATTGACGTTGAGCTTTGCTGGGCCCGCCGTTGCTAGCCTCCTCTGCGGGCCCACGGGGTGAAGGCGAACCTCCAGGCCTTCACCCCACCCTTCGGGGTGCCAAGCAAGGAATCGATGCGGAACCGGAAATTGAGAAAGGATCTGACGATGATGAAGGGGAAAACGATCCTGCTTTTGCTAGCGGGGTTGATTGGGCTCTGGGGATGGCCTGCCATGGGATTTGCGGACGGGAAAAGTTGGGATGCGCATATGTCCGCGGCTAAGCAGTTTGC
>Ga0335085_10014825_pt1 | contig 11347 bp, 7 predicted proteins | sample Lox_Sample_45_FD_206712 | JGI IMG/M metagenome (GOLD analysis project Ga0335085, IMG submission 206712) | Soil microbial communities from Loxahatchee National Wildlife Refuge, Florida, United States - Lox_Sample_4.5 | ecosystem: Environmental > Terrestrial > Soil > Wetlands | place: USA: Florida... | reverse complement strand
GACCGTGTTTCCCGAGCGCGACCTGCTGCGCGAGGTGGACGTTCTCTCGTCCGTCTCGGGCGGCTCGCTGGCAGCCGCCTACTACGCGATCTCCAAGGACGCGCGCATCGAGGACGCGGCGCTCGCCGCGGCGGTCGCCCCGCCCCCGCCCGCGCCGCCCCTCGCGCCGGGGAAGCTGCGGCGCGAAGGCGATTCGCTCGCGTGCTCGGGCCCGCTCTCTTCCGCCGAGGAAGCCGCGCTGCGCGAGCGCCTCGCCGAAGCGGATCGCGCCCGCGATCCGGCCTACGCCGCGCGCAGGGTCGCGGATCTCTGCCGGCAGGCGGCCGTCCCCTCCAACCGCCCGTGGAACGAGGCTGCGGTCAAGGACCTGATGACGCGCGACTACGTGCAGCGCTGGATCGGCAACTGGTTCTGGCCGACGAACATCTTCAACTACTGGTTCACCGCCTTCGACCGCTCCGATCTCATGGCGCAGACGCTCGCAGACAATCTCTACGACGTCGCGATCAGCGGCCGGGACTTGAGCTTCGCCGACCTCAACCCCGAACGGCCCTATCTCATCATCAACTCGACCAACGCCACGGGAGGGTCCCGCGACGGAGACCCATTTCCCTTCGGCGCGGTGTTCACCTTCACCGCCGAGGATTTTCGCGAGCACCTCAACTCGGACGTGTCGAGCTACTCGGTGGCGCGCGCGGTGATGGCCTCGGCTTCCTTTCCGGTCGTCTTCGCCAACATGACGCTGCGCGACTACCGCGCCCCGCCCGGCGGCGAGCAGCGCTACGTGCACGTGTTCGACGGCGGCAACTCGGACAACCTGGGGCTGGCGACGCTCAGGCGCGTGCTGCTCAAGGCGGCGCTCGAGGGCAGGATCGCGAAAGACGATCCCATCGTCGTGATCTCGATCGACGCCTTCACGCGGCCGGCCGGAACGCCCAGCAGCAAGGCGGATTCGCGAGACGATTATTTCAGCTTCTTCCTGGACACCAACCTGAATTCGGCGATCGACTCGCTGCTCCAGGCGAACCGGGAGAACAACCTCGAGGACTTCCGCGACGAGGCGGCCGCCTGGGCGGAATGCGCCGAAATGAGCGGCGACGCGAAGCGGCTGTGCGAGGACCTCAAGAAACGCCTGGTCTTCTACCACATCGGATTCGACGACGTGGGCAAGGCGATGCTCGACGAGCTCGACAAGAACGGGAACCCGGCGAAGGTCCCGCTCACCGAGCGCCTCGACCGCATCCCGACCACCCTGAAGATTTCCGGGCCCGACCAGCGCGCAATCGACGCGGCGGTCGACGCGATCGTGCGCAGGGACAACCCCTGCCTCCTCGCGATTCGGGACATCGTGTCGGGCGCGGTCACAGGTACCGATGACGCGCGCAGGATCTGCAGCGACCGGGAGCCGCAGCCGAAGGCACCCCGCAGGAAACGCTGAAAGCCGGGAGCGTCCCGGCCCGCGCCGCGCGAAGCCGGGGTCAATCCATCTTGTAGCCGAAGGAGACGCCCAGCCACAGTTTGTTGCTGTTCTCGATGTTCTGGGACTTGGAGAAGAAATCCGCCCCGGCCATCAGGCCCAGATTGAAGGCCTTCTTGATTTCCAGAATGTACGCCGCCGCCGCGGAATATCCGGTCGCGCTCGAGTCGGTCGTGGTTCCATCCGGGTTGTTGACCTTGACGCTTGCCGTCGCGACCGCGATCGAAAGCGCCACGACAGAGGAGCTGCCCTGCCGATCGTGCATGCGATATCCCAGATAAGGCCCGACGAAAGCCGCCGCGCTGAATTCCTGCTGCTTCGCATAGAACTTGAACGGCGCCACCAGCACGCCGTAGGTGTAGCCGTACCGGCTCCGGTCCCGGTCTTCCAGGATCATCTGCTTGGGAACGTCATAGGAGAGGGCCGCATTGAAGGCCAGCTCCTTCTCGTCCTTGCAGTGGTATGGCGGCAGGAGCACGTGCGGAAACCAGCCCGTCTCGAATCTCCCGCGGGCGATCCTCTGCGTCTTCGACTCGTCCTCGGGATCCTCCCGATCCAATTCCTGGCTCACCCTGAAGCACGAGCCCCGGGGCGCGGTCACTTCCTCCTCGGGCTCGCCTTCGGAGGGCCGGAAGCGCCCGACGTCGACATTGAACTTGAAGAAGTCGCCGACCGTGGTCACGTTCGCGGCCTCGGTCGCTCCGGACTCCGACTTCGGCGTTTCCGTCTGCGCGAATGCGCCCGTGCACGAAAACAGGATCAGACCGAGAACCGCCCGGTACGGCGGCCTGACTGCATTGCTCGGCAACTCGGGATGAGAAGGGGCCTTATACGCCTCGACCGAAGTGAGCATGCTCTTTCCTCCTTTGACGGCGCGCGCAAGCGGCGCATCCCGCGGCGGGCCTATACGACCCGGCGCTCCTCAGCGGCTTTCGCATCCTTCGCCGCGCCTCCGGCCGGCACGGGGAACCGCGCCTGAAGCGCCCCCGCGTCCACGTTCTTCTCGTCCTTGATCCTCCGGAAGACGTTCACCCCGATGTGGTGCCCGAGCCGGCGGTAGCTCTCGAATTGCGGCTCGTCGAACCACTGGTCGGCGGTGCTCTCGTGCGGAAACTCCGGATGCATCGACTTGTAGTGCTGGATGTCCACCATCTCGTCTCCGGACATCGAGCTCTTGATGTAGATCAGCGTGCCGGGCCGCTCGATGCCGGGGTACCTGATGGTTCCGATCGCGAAGTGCGCGGCGCAGGGACCGTTCTTCTCTTTCGGGCGCAAGGCATCCACGTCGATCGCGATTTCCACCCCGAGGTCGGTCTCGCACTTGAGAATGGCGTTGCCGAGGTCCTCGAACTCGAACTTCGGGTCGCAGCCGGCGTCGCAGGCGACGATGACCGCGCAGCGGCGCCGCGCCAGCTCGTAGATGCCGAGGTTCTCGAAATGCCCGCCGTCGGAGAGATACAGGAATTCCGACACTTCGTTGGTATCGGCGAGCAGCTCGCGAAAGAGGTAATGGTTGGAAAAGACCGGCCCCCGCAGGCGCCAGGCGTTCTCGCGCGCGGTGTTGCCGCACCAGCGCCCCAGGCGCACGTTGAACACGGTCATGAGAAACGCCAGGCCGGGCGAGGTGTGATAGCCCTGGTTCGGGCTCGCGGCCGCGCCGGAAATCGCAAGCGGAATACCGAGCTTCATGCCCTGGCCGCTCCGGCCGGCGCCGTAGAGCTCCATGCTGCGGAAGCCGCCGCGCCGGCTCCTCTCGTAGCGCAGCTCGTATCCGGCAAAGAGCGGCGAGAAGGTGAAGCTCGCCGCCTTCCTCTGCTGCCAGCCCAAGTCCTTCGGCTTGGCGAGGTTGAGCGCCGTGTTCACCAGATGATAGGGATGCTGCACCCTGCCCCCCTCCCGCGGATGCGCGAGGTCGGGAAGCCGCAGGTCGTCGTCGGGATCGAGATCGGTGAATTCGTTCGGATGGCGCTGCAGATCCGGCTTGTCGTTGCCGCGCGCGTACTTGGTCGCGCCCAGGAAACACCTCACCAGGCGATTCCGGTAGAACTGGTGATAGGCGAAGAGGTTGATGTCGAAGCGCCAGCCGAGGAGATACGCGGCGAGCACGCAGAAAGCGAACATGGCCGCGTGCAGCTGGGCGATGGAGAGCGGGAGGGGTTCGAGGCTGGTCCAGGAGGTCTCGCACAGGGAAAGCGCCGCGTAGCGCAGGAAGCCCCCGACGATATCCGCTTCCTCGGCGAAGGACTTGCAGGCGCTCGTGTCGAAAGGCGCGCTCAGGAGGAGCTGCAGGCACCAGGCGAGGAGAAAGAGCAGTCCCGCGACGAACACGTAAGGGACGAGCGAAAGCAGCCGGTCCTTCCAGGAGCTGCTCAAGGCCACGGTTTTTTCGCCCTTGGCCGCGAAGAGGCCGGCGAGAGTGGTGACGATCCAGGCCGCGCCTCCCGAAACCATCCACGCGCCCGCCGCCCGCATCAGGGGCGGCGCGAGCATCACCACCCCCACCGCCGCCACCCACACGAGCGAGCACTTCAGGATCAGCGCGCCGAGGCGCCCCAGCCACTCGCGGTCGTGCTCGGAGAAGCCGAGCTTGGCGATGCCGATCTGCAGCACCACGGCCATGCAGGCGAGCAGCGCGAGGAGCGGGGCGAAGATCTCGATCGAGATCCAGGGGAGGAACTGGTCTCCGGCGGCGCTCGCGAATACGTCGCGGGGGCCGGAAATCGCCCGCTCGAGCGACTCGACCCTGCACTCGCCCAGCGAAAGGCAGGTGCCGAGCTCCGCGAAACCGTAGAAGGCGAGGCCGATGAGGCCTCCCGCGACCACCGCGCCGGCGAAGAACGCCGCCCCGCGCACGCCCAGTCCGTCGGCGTCGTCCTTCTCCCAGCGGACCGTGCGGAAAGGGCGGCGCAGTGCGCGGCCCAGACTCGAGATCACCCAGAAGGCGACGTTGATGAAAGCCGCGACCACCATCCAGTTCCTGGGCCCGCCTTCGAGGAGCGCGGGAACGGCAGGGCCCGCCAGCCAGTCGGCGGCGACAAGGCACGCGGCGAGCGCCGCGGCGCAGGCGATCCACGCTACCGCCTCGTCATGCCGCCCTTTCAGCGGCTCGCCCATGCCGAAGCCGACGGCAAAGGCGCACGCGGCCGCGAGCGCGACCGCGAGCGCGAGCGAGCCCTCGAGCCAGCCGGCGAAATCGGCGGCGAGGTAGGGCACGAGCAGCGCCGCGATGAAGGAGAGGAACAGGATAGCGAGGTTGAGCTGGAGGTTGCGCAGGTAAATCGCGACGCCCGTGAGCGCGTCCAGGCCGAACACGCCGGTGCGCGGCGTGAGATAGCTCGCGTAGCGGCGCAGATACTGGATGGCGTAGCTCGTCTCCTCGGCGAGCCTGGCGAGCGCTTCGCCCTTCAGGCCGCAGCGCGCCGCCCGCTCCTGAAAATTCTCGGGCGTCGCGGCGAGCGCCGACTCGATGCGCTCGACATGGCCCTCGCCGCTTCGATGGATGAGGGCCGAGAGCCAGCTGCCGATGTAGCCGCCGCCCGAGACGGTCGACAGGTAATGGAACTTGGACAGCAGCCGGCACTCGGCGAGAGCCTGGATGATGCCGAGATTGAACGTCGCGCTGCGGATGCCGCCGCCGGAGAACGCGAGGCCGATGGGCGCCCCGGCCGGCGCGCCGGTCTTTTCGAGGAACCTGCGCTCCTCTTCGACGACGCTCGTGAGATCGTACCGGCCAGGGTCGGGCTGCGCCGCGTGCAGCTTGGTTTCAGCCATTTCCGGCCTCCTCTTGCCTGAAACGCCGATGCTTCGATCTTGCCACCGCCGCGCGGTCTTCCCTTCGAAGCGATCCGCGCTTATGCCAGGAGCATCCTACGCCTGTGCCCGCGCAAGGGTAAGTCGGGGAAACCCTACGGGGCGAAGGCGGGCGAGCCCGGCCGCGGTCCCAACTACAGCGCGTTTGACCTGGATCAACACGGCCCGCCGGAGGAAGGTGTCTCTTGTCAGGTAGGCATTGTGCCGAGGCGACTCAGGAGGTGAAACATGAATACGATGACGGTGCTGGTGGTGGCCGGGATGGCCCTCACGATCATGGCGCTGATCCAGGGCATCGCTTCCATGGCGCACGGCGGAGCCTCGGATCAGGCGCGCAGCCACTTCCTGATGTTCAGGCGGGTGGGCTGGCAGGCGATTACGGTCGCGATTCTTCTGATCATCCTGCTCAACCAGGTGATGTAGCGGCGGCGCGGCGCGCCTTTCACGGCGCGCCGGCGCTCTGCGTTCTTCGGCCGCTCACCGCGGCGCTCGCGCTCTTCGTATGCCCGCTTTCCTCCGCGGGCGCCGAAACGGATTCCGCCGGGCGCGGCTACTCGCTCTTCTGGGGCGGGTTCGACATCGGCTACGCCTCGCTCGCGCGATCCTATTCGGTGACGGCGGACACCCGGGAAAGCAAGTTCACGATGGCGCTTCGCGGCGGGGTCGCGCTCGACCGGCGGCTGCTCGTAGGCGTCGAGCTCGGCGGCTGGACGATCCAGGGCTCCAACGTCTGGGATCCGGCACAGGGCGAGGCGATCTCGACGCGCTTTCTCATCGCGCAGGCCTACCCTTTGACGCGCTCGCCGTTCTTCATCCGGGGCGGAGGCGGGCGAGTCGAATACTGGAACAACCGCCCGGGAGAGAACGGCGCGAGCGGCTCGGCGTGGATCGTCGGAGTCGGCTACGACCTGCCCGTGAGAATGCCGGGCAGCGAGGAAGCGAGCTTCCACGTCACGCCCTCGCTTGATTACTCCTCGGGCGGATTCAAGGGCGCGACCTCGCCGCCGGGGGTCGTGCAGGACGAACGCTACCGCGCGCTGTCGGCGAGGATCGGGGTAACCTTCCGCTAGCGCTCACACCTCGAGCACATCGCGCAGTGCCTGCGCACGCCTCCTCCCGTCGCCCGCTGTGCCTCTTCCCTCAGTTCCGCCCCAGATAATCCCGCGCCGCGCCCAGCTCGGGGCGCGCGCTTTCGGACCCGGCGAGCCCGAGGAGCCGCGTGTAGTAGTAGCGCGCCTTGTCGCGGTCGCCCGACTGCGCCGCCGCCCGCGCCGCTCCGTACAGGCCGCGGTAGCGCCTGGGATCGTGCAGCTGCGAGCGCTCGTACTCGGCGAGCGCTTCGGCCGGCTTGCCGCTCTCGAGCAGCATGTCGCCGAGCAGCTCGCGAGCCGGCACCAGGCGCCCGGGAGTGACCGCGCTCTTCTCGCTTCGGTCCTCCCGGTCGGCGGCCGAGCGCATGAGCGAAAGCCCCTGGCCGCGCTCGCCCCTCGCGTACGCGGCCCACGCCGCCGCGCCGCGGCGCTGCACGTCCACTTCGGTCGCCCAGTAGGGGTTCTTCGCGTCCCTGAGCGTCTTGGCGATGCGCGCGAGCTCCTGCGCTTCGCGCCCGGCCGCGTCCGCGTCGCCGCCGCGCGCCGCGCCGAGGGCGCGCGCGAAATGCGTGATCGCCTCGGTCTGAGGGAAGCGGCTTGCGCGCGGCTTCAGCTTCGCCGCGTCCTCCCACTTGCCGCGCTCGACCGCGGCTCTCGCCGGCATCGCGGCGAGCGCGTAGGCGATGCCGAATTGGCCGGGACTGAAACCTTTGATTCCGCGCGCTTCCTCGACGACCCGGTCCGCGTCGCGGTCGCGCGCGAGCTGCAGGTAGGCATACACCATGTAGTCCATGGCGTGCAGGCGGTCGCCGGGCGAGTTTTCCGCCTTGGCCACCGCCGCGCCGCGCAGGTTGGTCGCCGCCGATTCCTCCCAGGCGCCGACGCGCGTGAAGATGTGCGAAGGCATGTGCAGCGCGTGCGGCGCCGAGGGCGCGATGTCGGCGTAGCGCCGGGCCGCGGCGAGGCCGCGCTCGGCGATCGGCGGATAGTCGTAGCTGTGGATGAGGTAGTGCGCGACGCCCGGATGATCCGGGTGCTTCTTGAACTGGATCTCCAGGATCGCCGCCGCCTGCAGGGCCGGGCCGAAGCTCTTGTCGGCCGGCGACTGCGTCGCGGTCAGGTAGAGCGCGTGGAAGATCTGCGCCTCGTCGTCCTCGGGGAAGCGCTCCGCAAGAATCCCGAAGGCCCGGGCGAGCGACTTCATGCGCGCAAGCTGGGGCCGGTCGCCGACGCGATCCCAGTACTCCGCGACTGCCTCGATGTAGAAGCGCTCGCGCTCAGTCTTCGGCCCGATCGCGCGCCCGCGCTCCAGCACCTCGCGCGCGCGTTTCGCATCCTCCGGATTGGAGTTGCCGCCCAGGGCGTTTCCGATCAGGTTGGTGGCGATTCCCCAGGTGGCGATCGCGCATTCCGGGTCGCGCTCGAGCACGCTGCGGAAAGTCCTTCCCGCCTGGGCAAACCAGAACGAGTGCAGCATCGCGACGGCGCGCTCGAAATCGGCCTGCACCGCCGGGTCGCAGGAGGTCGGAAAGGACACCGTGCCGAGCTCGGGCGTCTTGGCGGAGGACTGAGTCCACGCGGGACACGATGCAAGCGCTGTGAGCGCTGCGACGAAGACGAGGCGGGTCCCTTTCAGGCATATCTCGGAGCGGGGGCGGCGAAAGCACGAAGACATGGCGCGCGCCTAGTGCTCGGCCTGGACCCCGAGCCGCAGCACGATCGCCGCCCACTTCGCCCGGTCGCGCCTCAGCGTCGCGGCGAATTCCTCGGGCGTCTCGAATACCGGGATGAAGCTCGCCTCGTCGAGCTTGCCCGCGAGCCACGGCGACTTCATCGCGGCGGCGATCGCGGCGTTCAGGTGCAGCACGATGCCGCCCGGGGTCGCCGCCGGCGCCACGACGCTGAACACGGCGTTCACGTCACTGTCCGGGAAGCCCGCTTCGCCCATGGTGGGCAAGCCGGGAAGCATTTTCGTCGGCCAGGTCACCGCGAGCGGAATCAGCCTACCCGAGCGGATGTGCGGCATCGCGCTGCCGACGTCGGGCATCATGAACTTGACCTGGCCGCCGAGGAGCGCCTGGTAGGCCTGCCCCGAGCCCTTGTAGGGGACGTGGATGAAGCGCGCGCCCGAGGCTTCTTCGAGCAGGCGCACGCCGAAGTAGGTCGCGGTGGTCGAGCCCGCCGAGCCGAAGGGAAGCGTATCGGGCTCGCGCCGCCCGAGCGCGGCGAGCCCGGCGACCGAGCGCGCCGGCACCTCCGGAAGCACGCAGAGCACGAGCGGATTCACGACGCCGCGCGCAACCGGCGCGAAATCGCGCTCCGCGTCGTAGGGAAGATCCTTGTACAGCGCCGGGTTGATGACGAGCGACGGATTTCCGGAGACGAGGAACGTGTACCCGTCGGGGGCCGCTTTGGCGACGGCCAGCGCGCCGATGTTGCCTCCTCCGCCCGGGCGGTTCTCGACGACGATCTGCTGCCCGAGCGGCTCGGCGAGCCCCTGCGCGAGCAGCCGCGCGTAGAGGTCGGTGCCGCCCGAAGGCGACGAAGGGACGACGAACCTGATCGGGCGCGAAGGCCAGTGGTCTTCGGCGAGCGCGCCCGCGGAAGCGAGCGCGAGAGACAGCAGCGCGGCGAGCGCGAGGATCCGCCCGCCGGCCGCTGGACGCGGTGGAGCCTTCGCCGAGGGCATGCACCATCCTACTCCTGGCGCATAATCCGCACCGCGCATCGTTCAAATCACGGAGGAACTCATGGACCCGATGAAATCGCTCGGCTCGATCGACCCCGCCCGCAAGGCCCTGTCGCTGCTCGAGGAATTCAAGAACTTCGCCCTGAAGGGCAATGTCATCGATCTCGCCGTCGGCGTGATCATCGGCGCCGCGTTCGGCAAGATCGTCGATTCGCTCGTCAAGCACATCCTCATGCCGCTCGTCTCGCTGCTGCTGCCGGGAGACCAGGGCTACCTCGGCTGGAAGATCGCGGTCGGCGCGAAGGAAGTCCCCTACGGGCTTTTCCTCGGCGAGCTGGTGAACTTCGTGATCGTCGCGCTCGCGCTCTATCTCTTCATCGTGAAGTTTCTCGGGTTTGTGATGAAGACCAAGCAGGCCGCCCCTGCCGCCCCGCCCGCCCCGTCCAAGGAAGAGTCGCTGCTCGCGGAGATCCGGGATCTTCTGAAGGCGCGCGCGGCCTGAAGGCCCCGTTGGCGCGCCTGCCGGACCGAGGCAGGCGCCGCCCTGGAACTCGAGGCGCCGGGGCGCCCCTGCCCGCTCCGGACGCGGGAACCGAACCCGCGGCGCACGGTGCATGTCTTTTTGAAACCGGGCCAGGGAAAATTTGTTTCAGAGCTTTCATTGAATACCCCGCTTAAGCCGCGGATTGAATTGAGATCACGTCGCGGCCGGGATTCCAGACTGTGGAAATGAACGGGACCCTGTGGCAATTGTCCCATGTAGGGGAATCACGACTAGCGGCGAGGGTGCTAATGCGCTAGGGTAGTTGGCAGAGTCGTGCCGCAAACCGGCAGGATCTCGCGTCGAGAGGTCCGCGAGAAGACCGGAAGCGGGAGAGGCGGGTCTTGGAGAGGGCAATACCCGGGAGGGAAGCCGTGTTTTTCATTGACGGACCATATCGCCTTTTCGGCGTCTATCGCCGCGGCGCGCAACGGCCGGACGCCTGTCGCGGTTCGCGCGCTTATCCGTCCTCCGCGGGACAGTTCGCTTGCCGGTTTCCCGACTCATTGCCGAAGTTACGACATGCGCGCCCATGCTGACAGGGCTTCCCTCTGCTTCCGGACTCGGCCCTCTCGGGACGCAGCGCAGGGCGCTGGGCTGCCGGCATCGGGCTGCCGCGAATGCGTCGGTTGACAGACGGTCATGCGCGCGGATGCTCTAATTCTTAGTTTGTAGCTGGACCGTCCATGCTGCTGGCATGGACATTGCTGTTGGAATTTCAAGATTGCAGAACGCGTTAGCAACACAGAGGGTTCTGGCGACGTGCAGGGAGGGAGTGGATGAGCATTCGGATTTTCGGGCACTACGTGTCGGTCCCGCTCTTTCTGCTCATGCTCGCGGAGTGGGCGATTCACGTAGGCGCGACCTATCTCGCAGGCACCCTGCGCTTTCTGGACCCAAATTTCCATCTCATTTCCGCTACCGGCGACACGCAGCTGCTGTTTCCGCGTGCAATCCTGTACGCGACGGTCGTGCTGATAGTGATGATCGCCTTCGGTCTGTACAGCACGGCCCTGTACCAGGAAACCCGCGAGTACAAGGTGCGTTTCTTCGCAAGTTTCCCGGCCGCGGCGCTGGCGATGATGATCATTTTCTACCTCGTGCCGCAGAGCTTTCTAGGCCGGGGCATCCTGGCCATAAGCCTGGCGTTTTCCCTGCTGCTGACGATGGTGACGCGTGCGCTGCTCTTCCGCATGGTGGGCAATGAAGCGCTCAAGCGCCGGGTGCTCGTGCTCGGAAGCGGATCCCGGGCGGCCGAGATCGATGGTTTGCTGAAGACGGTCGGCCCGAGCGCCGGTTTTCACCTGGTCGGTTTCGTCCGCTGCGGAGACGAGCAGCCAAGCGTGGACCGATTCAAGCTGCTGCCGGGCGACTGCAACTCCCTGCGCGCGCTTGTCCAGCAGCACCGCGTCAACGAGATCGTGGTTGGAGTGCGGGACCGGCGCAACGGATACCTGTCCATGGAGAGGCTTCTGGAATGCAGGCTGGATGGCGTCAACGTGGTGGATCTGCCGACCTTTTTCGAGCGCGAGACCGGCTGCGTCCAGCTCAATTCGCTGAGCGCCAGCTGGATGGTCTATTCCCAGGGTTTCGCCAAGAATGGGTTCGACAAGCTCGTGAAGCGCGTTTTCGATATCTGCGTGAGCGCGGCGATGCTCGTCGCCGCCCTGCCGGTCATGTTGCTTGCAGCCTTGGCGATCTGGCTCGAGACCGGCCGGCCGATTCTGTATCGGCAAAAG
>Ga0335085_10014824_pt1 | contig 11347 bp, 9 predicted proteins | sample Lox_Sample_45_FD_206712 | JGI IMG/M metagenome (GOLD analysis project Ga0335085, IMG submission 206712) | Soil microbial communities from Loxahatchee National Wildlife Refuge, Florida, United States - Lox_Sample_4.5 | ecosystem: Environmental > Terrestrial > Soil > Wetlands | place: USA: Florida... | reverse complement strand
CCATCAGGCCGAACGGAAGGCCGCCGGCCGCCCCCACGCCCGGGGTTTCCGCAAGGACGATCGGGCGGCGGCAATGGTCGCAGAGCAGGCCCGCCATGCGGGCGGCCTCGCCCTCCAGGCGGGCGAGATCCCCCGGCGCCAGCCCTTTTTGAGGACCGTAGACAGCCGTGGCGCCGCGTGGCCCCAGGAGCGGATTGTCCACGTCGCAGGCGATGCAGATCGGGGGGATGGCGGGGAATACCTCGCCCTCGAGCCGGGTGATGTTGGACCACGCGGCGGGCACGGGCGGGCGGACCGTGCCCCCGTTCGCCCGGCGGAATTCCAATCCGAGGGCGGCGAGCGCGCCGAGTCCGAGATCGTTGGTGGCGCTGCCGCCGACGCCGAGCAGGACGGCCACAGCCCCGGCCTCGGCGGCGGCGCGAATCAGCTGGCCGGTGCCATAACTGGAGGCGTGCCACGGATCCCGCCGTTCCGGGGTGAGCAGGACCAGGCCGCTTGCGGCGGCCATCTCAATTACCGCGAGGGTGCGCCCCGAGGCTGACGCCGCCGGGGGGAGCAGACGGCGGACGGCCGGGGATAGCTGCGATTCCGGAACCAAGCCGAAGCCGGCCTCGACCAAGCCGCCGCGCGGCCCCGCCACCGGGAGCGTCACGATCTGCCCGCCGGCGGCGGCCGTCAGGAGGGCGGCAAATCCCTCGCCGCCGTCGGTCAGGGGGCAAAGGTCGATCTGCCAGTCGGGGTGGCACCGCCGCAGCGCCGCGGCGGCCGCGCGGCAAGCCTGCGGTGCGGTCAGCGAGTCTTTGAATTTGTCGAACGCGACCAGCACGCGCATCCGCGAAGGCTGCGCGGCCCGACGGCCGCTGAAAAGACTGAACTGCGCGGGGCGCCACCGGCGCCGGGACCGGACGATCCGGGGACTACTTGGAGGAACACTCCTTCATCAACTGGATCCAGTCGCCCGTGCGCGTCCGCACCCGCGGGAAGGAGACGCACATCTTGTACAGATCCTCGAACTGCCCGGCGAAATCGCGCGGCAGCCGGTTGCGGCGGAGATACCAATCCTCAAAATCGCGAACGCTGGTCAACGCCTTGATCTCGATGACGTTCTTCATGGCGTCCGGCAGGAGGTCGAGCAGATACGTCTTCACGAGCTCGGCACGCTCCGCATTGTCTCCGGTCACCTTCTCGCAGATCGCCTGGATATGGGCCGGCTTGATCGTGCGGTATTTCGCCTGAAGGTAATTGTTGATCCTCGAGACCGCGATACCGGTCAGCTTGTGCAATTGGACCTGATTGATGCCGTTTTTTTGCATCACTGCATCGAGGAGTCCGGGGAATAGTTTCTTGTTCATTTTGGGGCTACATTAACACGCTTTTGCGAATTTACCAGTTACAAATAAGCTGCGGAACACCGCAAGTACTCGGCATTTGCGGGTGAGGTTCCACGCCAACAGGCGGGGGCCGGGCTGTCAACGACGACGGTGTCTCCGCGGCCCTTTTCGACCCCGGCGAAGGCTGGCGCCGACGCGCTATTTCAGAAGGAACGTCCGTTCGCTTTCGTGCCGCAAAGGTGGACCTTCAGACCCAGTTCGGCCGCGAGCGCAGCCTTGGTATACATCGCAAGATCGGCGTCCCCGGCCGTGCGGGCGTAGGCCACTTGAATGTGGTTGGACTTGTGCCGGGCCATCATCTGGTCGCGGGTCACGCCATGGGTCACGGCGTGCATGATCGGCCATTGGCGCGTGGTCTCCTGCCAGCGCCGCTCGGTTTCGGCCGGGGGCAGGGCGACGACTTGGGCGCGACCGAGGTCCATCTGGAGGCGGCCCTGATCGATGAACACCCTCGACCACACGATCTCGCCCGGATGCGATATGCCGCGGACCGTGCCGCCGCCGAGGCGGAAATACATCGGCGGCTGGCGCAGCGAATCCGTGCCCCGATATCCGCCGGTGTTGTGCGCCGGCGGCACCGAGCCCGAGATGAGGAAAACCCACACGTAATCGTCCGTCGTGCCCGAGCGATCGGCATCGCCCCAGCGCAGGTCATGGAGGGTGGTCTCGACCGGTTGGCCGAGGGCGCGGTGCACGCGGTGGGTGAACAGCGCGTCGAGTCCGGCGCATTCATCGACCTCGTTGAAGCAGGGCAGCGGCTCGCCGTCCCGGATGACGCCGCCGGCGGCGTTCATCACCGGGGGACGGTCGGCGTTGTTCAACAACCCCTCGGCAAGATCGGAGGCGGGCAGCAGGTCCTTGAGCCCCTGCTGGTACTGGATGCCGATGACGGCGCAGCCGAATTCGTCCGCGAGGCGGAGCGCCGCGGCATAGGTCCGGCACTGCCAGAGCACCTGGTTTTCAGTCAGGTCCGCGGCTTCGTCGGTGCCGAGATGGAACCTCATGCCCCGGGCCAGCAGCCATTGGTAAATGGCCCGCGCCTCGCCTTCGGTGACCTGGGTGGCGGCGTGATAGAGGGCGGACTGGGAAAGGCGCTCCTTGTACACCCCGCATGGAAACAGCAGCTCGTCCGGGATGATGGCGTTGTACATGCCCATGCAGCCCTCGTCGAAGACCCCCAGGATCGCCTTCTGGCGGCGCAATCCGCCGGCCAGCGCTTCCGCCAAGCGCCGCGCCCGGGCGGGGACCCGGCATTGTGCCAGCGGGTGGACGTGCGGCGTGGGATGGCGCACCACGCCGCGGCTGAGCCAGGCGTCCAGGCCGCGGCGGAAGAAATCGTCGGAAAAATCCTCGCTCCACAGGCTGGAGTACTTCACGCCCGCCTTGGTGAGGGAGCCATTCAGGTTGAGCAGGCCGACCAGGCCGGGCCAGGTGCCGGACCAGTTGGCCACGGTGAGGATCGGGGCGCGGTGCGAAATGAGTCCGGCCAGAACGTGATGCGAATATTGCCAGACCGCCTCGGCGACGATCAGCGGGGTCGCGGGGTCGAGGCCCGCGAAAACGTCCATGCCCTCCCGCTGCGAGCTGATGAAGCCGTGGCGGCGATCCGCCCGGTAGGGGTGGGCGCGGACCAGCCGGGCGCCCCGGGCGGCCACGGCGGCACCAAGCTGTGCCTCCATGGCCTGTTGGGCCGGCCAGCAGACCTCGTTGGCGGATTGACGCAGGTCGCCGTTGGCGACGAGAAGAATGGCGGGAGGGTGCTTTTTCATCGCGGGACGGGGGAATGACAGGGCGGCGGCGCCGGCGGTTCGCACGATTCCCGAAAAAATTGTCCTAAATCATCGGGGTGCGATTCCGGGTGGGCAGCCATGATAGCACGTAAAATGACGCGGCCGGAATGGAGATCTTGCACCCTGGGATGGATAAAATTGTCCGGCCCGGGCTTGCGCCGGGCCGGCGGGCGCGCACGCTGGAGCCGATGAGTCCCCGGCCGCCCGTTCCGGACCGCACCCGGCTGCTGTCGCAGCAGGTGACCGCCGGATCGTATTTCTTCCTGCAACTCGTGCCCCCGCGGGCCTGCCGGTGGGCGCTGACTTTTGGCGGCCGGGAAACCTGCAACCGGGATTACGTGGTGCGGCGGTCGAGCTACGCCTACCACGTGCTGGAATATGTCGCGGATGGGGCCGGGTGGGTGCGCCTGGACGGCCGGGAGGCGGAGCTGCGGCCCGGAACGGTGTTTGCGTACGGGCCCGCGACCGACTTCGAGGTCCGGACTGATCCCGCGCGGCCGATGGTGAAATATTTCCTCTGCCTCGCCGGCCGCGAGGTGCCGCGGCGGCTGTTGCGGGCGGGGGTGGCGCCGGGCCGGGTGCGCCGCTTCACGGCCCACGAGGAATTGCGCAGCCTGCTGGAGGATTTGATCCGGGAGGGCCGGCATCATCGCCCGGTGACGGGCCGGATCTGCGCGGCCTTGGTGGAGGTGCTGCTGCTGAAGCTTGGCGATCTCGCCACCCGCCCCGTCCGACCGGGTGGCGCGGCGGAGGAGCTCTTCCTGCGGTGCAAGGCGGCGATCGATGCGCGGCTCGACCAGCCGGCCACGCTCAAGGAGGTCGCCGCGGTCGCCGGCATCCGGCCGGCGAGCGTCTGCCGCTTGTTTCGGCGCTTTCTCGGCACCAGTCCCTACCAATATCTCCTGCGGCGGAAGATGACCTTGGCCGCCGAGTGGCTGGTGGAGTCCGGGAAGACGGTGAAAGAGACCGCCGCGGCGGTGGGCTTCGGCGATCCCTATCATTTTTCGCGGTGCTTCAAGGCCGTGCACGGCACGTCGCCGTCCCGGCTGCGGGCGTACCGGCGCTCGTCTTGATCGCGCGGGAGAATTTTGCGGCTTCCGGTCACCGCTCGAGACGGCGGCAGCAAATGCACCCGGCCGCCCGGGGGAAAAGCGCCCGCGGGCCAAAAAACACTCTGCAAATTTTCGGAAACATCCGAATATTTCTAAAGTAGTGTGACTTATGTCGATCTTTCAAAATACTCCTAGGTGAGCGGTAGAAGGCGTTATCGACTGCTCCCATGAGGCTATCAGGCGGTGTTATAATGCGCTTTATGCTATACGTTGTGGTTGACCCTAAACCAAACCACAACAGGTAGTAGGACCCCGGGCTGATACCAGCCCAAGCCGCTTAGCGGCAGGTCAGATTCCCAACTTTTTACAAATCGCCCACCATGGATAGCTCTGCTTTGCCCATTTCTCATCCCGCCAATGGACTGCAGGACTTCATCGCCATTTCCCGGTACGCGCGCTACTCATCCGAACTTCGTCGTCGGGAGACGTGGGCGGAAGCCATCAGTCGCGTCGGGGACATGCATCTGGCGCATTATCCCGACCTTTCACTGAGCGATGCATCGCTCGCGGCGCTGTCGGCCGGAGATGTCACGGCGGAAGATTTGTCCCGCATCGGGCGCCTGGGGCGGCTGCATGAGGCGATCGAGGCGGCGTTTGCCTCGGCGGAGCGGCGGGAGGTGCTGCCGTCGATGCGCAGCCTGCAATTCGGCGGCGAAGCGGTGCTCAACAAGCATGCCCGCATCTACAACTGCGCGTTCACCTACATCGACCGCCTCGAGGCGTTTCGCGAGACGCTCTATCTGCTGCTCTGCGGTTGCGGGGTGGGGTTCTCGGTGCAGCGCGAGCATGTGGCCAAGCTGCCGGCGCTGGCGCCGCTGCGTTCCAATTCCCCGGTCTCGACGTTCGTGGTGCCCGACACCATCGAGGGCTGGGCCGATGCGCTCCACGAACTGATGGCGGCGGCGGTCGCGGGCCGCCGCGTGATCTTCGACTATTCCACGGTCCGCCCCGCCGGCGCCCCGTTGCGGACCTCCGGCGGCAAGGCGCCCGGTCCCGAGCCCCTGTTCCACTCCCTCACCCGCATCGAGCACATCGTCCAGCGCGCCGCCGGCCGGCGCCTGCGGCCCATCGAGGCCTACGACATCCTGATGTGGGCGGCCAAGGCGGTGCTGTCGGGCGGCGTGCGGCGTTCGGCCACGATCTGCCTCTTCTCCGCCGACGACGCGGAGATGACCGCGGCCAAGACCGGCAACTGGCTGCAGGACCAGCCGCAGCGCACCGCGAGCAACAACTCCGCCGTCATTGTGCGCGCCACGGCCACCCGCGAGCAGTTCGACCGGCTGTTCGAGGCGCAGAAGCAGTTCGGCGAGCCGGGCTTTTATTTCGTCAAGGACCCGGAGTACGGCGCCAACCCGTGCGTCGAGATCGGGCTGCATCCGCGGCTGAAGCTCGACCCCGCCTCGATCGCGCGCCTGCGCGAGCTCGGCTACCAGGGCGAGCTCCGCGAGGGCGACGTTCTCACCGGCGTGCAGTTCTGCAACCTCACGACGATTTCGGCCGCCGCCGCCGAGACCCCCGAGCGTTTCTACCAGCTGTGCGTGCATGCCGCGGTGATCGGCACCCTGCAGGCCGGCTACACCGATTTCGGCTACCTCTCGCCCGTGTCCCGCGTGATCACCGAGCGCGAGGCGCTGCTCGGGGTGTCGATCTGCGGCGTGCTCGACCGGCCCGACGTGTTGCTGGACTCACAGGTCCTGCGCACCGGCGCCGCCGTGGTCAAGGCGGTCAACGCCGTCGTCGCCCGCGCGCTCGGCATCAATCCCGCCGCCCGCACGACCTGCGTGAAACCCGAGGGCACGGCCAGCCTGCTTCTCGGCACGAGCAGCGGGCTCCATCCGCACCACTCGCTGCGCTATTTCCGCCGCGTCCAGACCAACGTCTACGATCCGATCTTCGCCCATTTCAAGCGGTCCAACCCGCACATGGTCGAGGCCAGCGTCTACGATCCGAACGGACGCACCGAAGTCATCACCTTCCCGGTCGAGGGCCCGGCCTTCGGCATCTATCGCGACGACCTCTCGGCGGTGAAACACCTCGAATACGTGCGGCTGGTGCAGCTCAACTGGGTGCAGGAGGGCCAGCGGCATGAGCGGTTCTCGCCCGGCCTCCACCACAACGTCTCGTGCACCATCTCGGTGCGCGCCGACGAGTGGTCGCCGGTCGCGGACTTCATCTGGGAGAACCGCGAGAGCTTCACCGGCGTGGCGCTGCTGCAGGAACAGGGCGACAAGGCCTACGCCCAGGCGCCGCGCGAGGCCGTGGCGACGAAGGACGACGTCGACCGGTGGAACTCGCTCGTCTACCACCCCGTTGATTACACGCTGCTGCACGAGGAGGAGGATCTGACCGAGCTCAAGCAGGTCGTGGCGTGCGCCGGCGGATCCTGCGAGCTGCCCTGACGCGCCACGCCGCGCTTGCGTCGCCGCAACCGGCCCGCCGCAATGGCCGGGATGCTCGCCACGTGCCAACCCGGCTGTGAGAACCTCCTGGCCCGCGAGCTTGCCGGGTCCGGGATCGCGGCCCGCGCGAGCGGCGCCGGCTGGGTGGATGCCGCGGAACCGGCGGCCGGTGCCGTCCCCGATTCCGCGTTTGCCCATTGGCTGCTCCCCGCCGCGCGGGTGCTGAGCGCCGGGGCGGTCAACGCGCTGGCGCGGCAGGCCGGGGATTTTTTTCAGGCGGCGTTGGGAGCGGAGCGGGTGACCGCGGCCTGGCCCTGTGCCTGGACGGCGGCGGGGGCCGATCCCGGCCTGGCGCGCCGGGCGGTCGCGGTGCGGAAGACGTTTCGCGAACTGCTGCGCCGGCGCCAGTCACGGGTCGCCGCGCTGGCGACGCCCGACCTGCCGCGCGGCGCGGTCCTGGCGCACGGCCTGTTCGTCGTTTTCACCGCCTTTGACCGGGCGTGGATCGCGCGTGAGGCGTTCCTCGGCGGACAGCGCCGCATGGCCGACAATCCGGCGGCGCCCTCGCGGTCCTATCTCAAGGTGGAGGAGGCCTATGGCCTGCTGGGCCGCGAGCCGCAGGCCGGTGAAACGGTGGCGGATCTCGGCGCGGCCCCCGGCGGCTGGAGTTACAGCGCCGCCCGGCGCGGCGCCCGGGTGGTCGCGGTCGACAACGGCCCGCTCAGGGGCGGCGCGCTCGGCCACCCGCTCATCGTCCACCGGCTGCAGGACGCCTTTCACTTCCGCCCGGAGCCGGGCGCGCGCTTTGACTGGCTGTTCTGCGATCTGGTTGAGGAGCCCCACCATGTCCTCCGCGACCTCGTGGCGCCATGGCTGCAGCGGCGCTGGTGCCGCCGGTTCGTCGTCAACCTGAAGTTCGGCCGGACCGGCCCGGTGGCGCTGCTCGGGGAGCTGCGCGCGGCGGCATCCCCGCTGATGATGCACGCCGCGGCGTGCCGCATCCGGCACCTGTATCACGACCGGGAGGAGTTCACCGTGGTCGGAACCGTCTGAGGGCCCCTCCGTCCGGGCGTGAAATTTGCCGGATCATCCCCATGATCCGCCCCCGGCCATGAAACCCCGAGAACTTGCGATCTGCGGGCTGCCGGCGGTGCGGGCGTTGTTCGCCCGCGACGCCGCGGCGATCCTGCGCCTGTATTTCGATTACCCGACCGGTCGCCGCCTGGGCGCGATGTGCCGGGCGCTCGCCGCCGCACGCCGGATCTACCGCTGTGTCGAGCCCGCCGAACTGGAAAAGGTCGCCGGGACCGTGCACCACGGCGGGGTCGTGGCCGTGATCGCCGCGCGCACCTGGCGGGCGCCGCGACCGGAGGACCTCCGCCGGTGGGCGCTGGGCCGCGAGCCGCTCCTCCTGCTCGACCGCCTCGGCAACGCCCACAACCTGGGTGGGATCGTCCGCACCGCCGCGTTCTTCGGGGTGGCGCACATCATCGTCCCCGACGACCCCGAACAGGCGCTGCCCGGGGAGGCCACCTACCGCATCGCCGAGGGCGGCATGGAACAGGTTGAGATCCACCGCGTGCCGGCGCTGCCGGAATTCATCCGTGCGGCCCGGGCTTTCTATGAGGTCATCGGCGCGGCGGTCCGCGGTGCCGCCCCGCTCGCGGCGGCGCCCGCCCCGCGGCCGCGGGACGCCGCGCGGCCGGTCGCGCTGGTGCTGGGCAACGAGGAACGGGGCCTCGGGGCGGAGGTCGCCGCGGCGTGCGAGCGGCTGGTGAGAATCCCCGGCGCCGGCGCGGTGGAGTCGCTCAACGTGGCGGCGGCGGCCGCGATCCTGATCCACCATTTCTTCGGTGCGGGCCGCGCCCCCCGCCGCCCGGCGGCGGGTCCGGATCAGTAGCGGTGCATGATGCCGTACATGATCCAGGTGAGGCTGGCGCTGGCGATCACGATGCCGCTGAGACCGAAGATCAGGGTGACGGTGTTGCCGCGACTGAGGAGGATCGCGGCGACAAAGAAGCCGTTCGCCGCGAGCATCGAGATCACATAGTCGCGGTGGCGCCGGCTGGGGCGCCGGGTCAGGTCGACCGGCCGGTCGAATCCGGTCTGGATCCGCGCGGTGTCGCGGACGAGATCAAGGACGTCGTTGGGCGCCGGGGCGGATCCGCGGCTGCGGGGCGGCAGCCGCTCATGCGGGGCGGCGTGGGGCGCCGCCACCGCCGGGTTGACCCGCTCAAATTCCGCCGCCTTGAACTGGAACTCCCGGCGTGCCGGGAAGATCTCCGCGGCATCCGGGCGGTCCCGCAGCGGTGACCAGGGGCCCTGCGCGCCGGCGGCGCCGGCGGTCTCCGGGGTGATGACCCCCGATTCGGCCAGGAGGCGCAGCTGTTCGCGCGTGAAGGGGCCGCGCAATTCGTCGGCGAGGCGGAGGAAGGTGGCGGACGGGGCTTCCATGGGGCGGGGCGGCGCTGGAACCCAGCGTAGCGGACTGGAGGAAGCCGGGGAAGGCGATTGTGGCGCTGCCGCGCTGCTTGCACGCGGCGGCCGGGTGGATTCAATGAACCGGTTGATGATCTCCCTCCATGAGGGCCGCGGGGCGGCGCCGAGGAAGGCCTCCCCGCGCCGGGCGTACTCGCTCCGCCTGACCGTCGCGGGCATCCAGCCGCGCATCTGGCGGCGCCTGCTGGCGCGCGAGGCCATGTGGCTGAGCCGGCTGCACGAGGCGTTCCAGCTGGCGCTGGGCTGGTACGACTACCAGACCCACCTGTTCACGGTGGGCGAACGCCGCTACGGCAACCCGGTGGACCACGACGGCGTCGTGATCGAGGACGACCGCGACGTGACGCTCGCCGACCTCCACCTGGGGGAGCACGGTCATTTCACCTACGACTACCTGTTCGGCGAGGGCTGGCATCTCGACGTGCGCGTGGAAAAAACCGCGGCGGTGGAAAAGGGCGCCGTTTATCCGCGATGCCTGGCCGGCGAGCGGGCGGGACCGCCGGAGGATTGCGGGGGGTTCGACGCCTACAAGGACATGGTGTACTGCCTCAAGCATCCGGAAACCGACCTCGGGCGGGAATGGCGCGAGTGGCTGGGGCCGGCCTACGACCCGGAGAAGTGCGATCTGGCCGTGATCAACCGCGGCCTGCGGCGGCTGGGCAAATAGGCGCCGGCCGGCTTACGCCCGCGCCAGCGGCGGCAGCGTGTCGCCCGTGCGCGTGGCGGCGGGACCTTCTGGACCCTCCCGCGTGGGCACGAACCAGCCGGTCGTGCTCTGGTCGTCGACCAGATAGGTCTTGGCGACGCGATCGACGTCGGCGGCGGTGACCGCCTTGATCTTCTCGGGCAGCGTCACGTAGCCGGTCCAGTCGCCGACGGCGATATCCTCGTTGATCTGGCCGGCGATCGCAAAGGAGCCGTCGCGCCCGCAGGCGGTGTCGGCGGTCTCCTGGTTGATCGCCCGCGTCACCTCCTCCGTCGTCACTCCATCCCGCCGGATGCGCGCAATCTCGGCCCGCAGTGCCTGCTCGACGGTGTCGTGGGACACGCCCGGGGCCAGCCGGGCGCAGATGTCGAACAGGAACGGATCGCGGGTGAAGCCGGGGCTGGCGTCGACGCTGGGCTTCAGGCCCTTGTCGGTGAGCGCGCGGCAGAAACGGCTGGTTTTGCCATCGGCCAGGATGTCGGCAAGCACGACCAGCGCGGGGTGATCGGGGCTAAGGCCCGCCGGCGCCTTGTAGGCGAGGCCCACGACGCCGACCTCGCCGGGCCGCTTCACGACCACCCGCCGCGGACCCTGCTGCGGCGGCTCGACGGGGTAGACCTGGGGGATCGGCTGCGGCGACGCGGGGATCGGCCCGTAGTACTTCGCGAGCAGCCGCAGGGCGGCCGCCGGCTGGAAGTCGCCGATGACCGCGACGGTCGCGTTGTTCGGCCAGTAGACCGTATCGTAGAAGGCGCGCAGTTTCTCGATCGGCATGCGCTCGAGGTCGGACCGCCAGCCGATGGTCGGGTGATGATAGGGGTGGGCGACGAAGGCGGCGGCGGTGATCTGCTTGTCCAGCGCCTCGACGGGGTCGATTTCGCCGCGCTCGAGTTCGTTGCGCACCACGGTCATCCCGGTGCGGCGGTCGGACTCGCGCAGCGGCAGGCCGCGCATGCGGTCGGACTCGAGCAGGATGGCGGGTTCGAAGTGGTCGCTCGCAGCTCCTCGTAATAGTTGGTGCGTGCCAGCCAGGTGGTGGCGTTGTTGTACGCGCCGATGCGGTCGAGCAGGGTGTCGAAGCCGGTGCCGAGGTCGTTGTTGTAGTGGCGGCTGCCCTTGAACATCAGGTGCTCGAGCTGGTGGGTCGCCCCGGTGGTGCCGGTGACCTCGTTGCGTGAACCGACATGGTAGGTGACCATGAACGTGAGCACCGGCGCGGAGTGGTCCTCCAGCAGCAGGACGGTGAGCCCGTTGGATTCGAGGCGGTATTCGTCGATGCCGCCGAGCGAGCGCACGAAGGCGAAGCCGGGCACCGGGGTGGGACCGGCGCGCAGGGACGCCGCGGGGGCAAGAAGGAGGACGGCGAGGAGGCGTTTTAAAGGACGGGATATTCGCTGGTGGTGGGACGCCGCCGGGCGCCGGAGGTTCATTCCGGCTTCAGAACGTAGTG
>Ga0335085_10014822_pt1 | contig 11347 bp, 5 predicted proteins | sample Lox_Sample_45_FD_206712 | JGI IMG/M metagenome (GOLD analysis project Ga0335085, IMG submission 206712) | Soil microbial communities from Loxahatchee National Wildlife Refuge, Florida, United States - Lox_Sample_4.5 | ecosystem: Environmental > Terrestrial > Soil > Wetlands | place: USA: Florida... | reverse complement strand
TTGGAGAGCTTCCTGTTTGCGCCCACACATCTCGGCGCCGTGGCGGCCGTTCCTTCGAGCTTCCAGGACCTCGCCAACGCCCTGCTGCAATCGCAATTCGGCAACAATCCGCAATTGGGATCGGTGCTCACCAGCGCCAGTGTCCTCGAGTCACCCCTCACTACGCTGCTTTACGGCCAGCGGGTGTTTTCAGCGTCAGCCGGATCGACCATCTCCTATTCGTATTCGCCCCGCCTCAACTTCACATTCGACGTGGGCGGCGCGCGTTCGCAGCATCTCTCCGACAGTCAGCCGCTGGCGGCCGGCAACGGAACGCTCGCTTTGAACTCCACTTCGGGACATGCCGGCGCAAGCTTCTCCTACTCGCTTTCACCGCGAACGCAGATCGGCGGCTCGGTCGAAAGCAGCCGGTCTGTTTCACAAATGTACGATACGTACGCCACCGTCTCGACGCTTTCGCTATCGCACAGCCTGGGGCGCCGCTGGATTCTCGACGGGCACGGCGGTGTGGGCGTGACAGACCCGGTGCGTCAGATCGGCACGGTAATCGCTTCCGTGAAGCCCTATCCATCGGCCGGCGGCAGTATCACGTACAAAACCGGGTCGCATACATTTCTGGCCTCCTTCGATCGCACGGTGAACAATTCGTACGGTCTCGGCGCCTCGACCGGCTACACCGGGAGTGCCAGTTGGCGCTGGCGGATCCCCGGCCGCCAGTGGTGGGTCGATAGCAGCTTCAGCTATCAGCAACTCGACGGCGGCGGCCTGACCAACACTTCGGGGTGGCACTCCACCACGGGTTTCAACCAAGCCATTGGCCACCACACCGCCTTCCGTGCAGAGTACGCGTACATCAACTACTCGGGCGGCTTGCAGAGTTCCGCATACAAGCTTGCCGAAAGCGCGGTTCGCGTGTCTCTCATCTGGTTCCCGGAGACCGAAGCCATTCGATGAGCGCTGGTCCGCGGCCCGCACTCTGGATCTGTTCCACCCTACTCCTGCTGCCCCGCACGCAAGCATTTGCCCAATCACTACGCTTGTCTCTGGGCGCCGGTCCGCCGGGCGGAACCGCTGAGATCGAGATCATCTTACACTCGCCTCGCGGGAAGGAGCCAGCGGCTGTTCAGTGGGAGGCCTCCATTCCGGCTGGCCAACTGAACTTCGCCGACACCATAGCTTCGGCGGGTGGGGCGGCGCGCGCGGCAGGCAAGTCAGTCAACTGCGCAGCGAAAGGTGAATCTGACGATTCGCGGACGGCGCTCTGCATTCTCTCGGGCGGCGAGCAGCCGATCCAGGACGGGGTAATCGCCGTGCTACGGCTTGCGATTCACACGCGCACCCACCGGGGATCCTATCGCGTGCGCATCGATCACGGGCTGGCGGTCTCGAAAGACTTGCGGCAAACGGTGCTGAATCCGGTGGAAACGCTAGTTGTGGTGCGCGCCCGTTAGTTTGGAACGACGATGGTGTCGCCGGGCACCAGCAGGACGTTCTGCTCCATACGGATGCCCTTCAGCACTTCGTCGTAGTTGAAGTCCAGGCGGTATTCGCGGCCCATCTCAGTGTGGAGAATGTAGATCTTCTTGCGCTTGGCGTAATCGGTGAGGCCGCCCGCTTCGCTAATCGCCTGCATTACGCGCATGCCGTAGGTGAACGGCACGGGACCTTCCTTCTTCACGCCGCCGGTCACATAAATCTTCTTGGGTGCCATGCTGGTGACCACTACGGTCACGTTAGGGTCGGTGTAGAACTTCGCTAACTGCTCCGCAATGCGCTTTTCGGCTTCCCTCGGCGTCAGTCCGGCGACGTCGACATCCTTGGCCAGGGGCACGCTGATTTTCCCATCCGGCCGGACCATCTCGCTCGGCACGGATACCTCCGTCTCCTTCCAAACACTCACCTGTATCGTGTCGCCGATAGCGATCTGATAATCCGGAGGCACGGATGGATTCACTATCGCGCCCGCGGGCGCCGGAGTTCCACCCTCTGCCCTCTCCGCGGCGGATTCAGCCGGGGCGGTTGGATGCTCGTCTGCCGGGGGTTGCGTCGCGGGCGGTTGGGCCTTGGCGCTGTCTGCCTTCACGGCTTCCGGCGCGGCTGGTTTTGCCGATTTCGCGCCGCCGCGCTCGTAGGCGATTGCCTGGTCCACCACGGCCGCAGACCAGCCCGACTGCACGGCTTGCTGCTTGATCTTGTCGTCCTTTACACCGCCCTTAGCCGCTTCATGGACATACTGAAGCAGTTCCTTGGGCGGAGAGGTTTCCGCAGGCTGCGCCGCGCAGATGGCGATTCCGGCCATGGCCAGCAAAACCGCCGTCGAAGAAGAAAACTGGAAAACTTTATGTATCACTATCTTTACTTCCAGCAAGAACCGCAACGCCAGTAACTTGCAAGTTCCAGACCACTCGCCGGAAAAGGTCCGAACCGCCTTTGGAACCGCCTGATCTCTCCCGAAATCGCAAATACCAGGAACAGTTCTGAATGTTTTGGACCCCGTCGCTGGCTCTTCCGAAGAAAGCGCCTGTCGGGCCGGAGAACTATGCGGTCTAGGCCCGCAGACTGAACCACATCCGCCCGTTTCACCGGGTCGGCGTTCAAATTGCATACCTCCTCGGGTCCGACGGTTCGTGCGTTCTAAGATCATGAAGAATCATTTACTACACGAGTTGGTGGCCCTGGTACTCGGGTTACTGCTCGCTATCCCGCCGAGCCCACTGGTCGCGCAGACCCTTCCAGCGCGCCTCGATGTTATCGTGGTCGAAGGCGACGGCGTAACCGATAACATCCGCCAGAGAGTAACTCGCGATCCGGTGGTGAGGGTACAGGATGACGACCACAAACCGCTCGATGGTGTGGCAGTCACTTTCGCCCTGCCGGTATCCGGCACCAGCGGCGAATTTCCGGACGGCTCCAAAACCCTTACCGTCGTAACGGGCAAAGACGGCCTGGCTACCGCGCGCGGTCTCAAGACCAACGACATTCCGGGTAACTTGCAGATCTATGTGATGGCCTCTTACCAGGGCTTGCGCGGCAGGGCATTAATCAACCAATTAGTCGAAGTACCGCCGGGGACAACGTTCGCTACCCCTCAGATTCGCACGACTAAGTCCGGCGGGAAACTCAAGTGGGTGTTACTGGGAATTGCCGCGGCCGGGGGCGCCGGCGCCGCGCTGTACCTGACCAAGCATTCCAATCCCACTACGACTCCAAACTCGCCGGTCTCCGTTACCGCGGGTCCGGTTGTATTCGGGACTCCTTAGAAAGATATGTCTCGTCATCTCACCTGGCTCGGTCCAGTAGTCCTTGCGTTTGCGATAAGCGGACCTCTAAAGCCTCAAACTCCGACCTTCGGCGGACCCATTTCTGGATTTACCTATAGCCATACGGCTCGCACGATTCGTCCTCTGTTCGGCGTTCCCGGCGCAAGTTATCTGGGCGCCCCGCTAATCAACGGATTGGAGATGGCCTCGATTGCTCCGGGGGGTGCCTGGGCGGTCGCGGTGCGGTCACGCCGCACTTCCATACTCGGTGGCCTGACGCAGTTATCGCCTTCGGAAGTGGCAACCCCCGGATTGATCGGGAGCGTAAACCTGGTCGCCTGGAACCGCGACGGGTCCTATGCGCTGCTCTATTCCGCACCAGGCAATCAGCTCCAGCGCGTCCGATTCACCTCGGGCGGTCCGTCTGTGGAGACGCCGCTCGACTTGTCCGCTTGGGGTAAAGCCACCGCTCTAGCCATCGACCCGACCGGCCAGAAACTGGCCTTCGCCATCGCCGGGTCGGGGCTCTTTCTGGCTACGGGCGGACAGTCGCCGGTCGCAGTCGCCACCGGCCAGTTCGCCGTGATTGCATTCGACGATACCGGCGCGCGCTTGTACGCGGCCGATCTAGTGCAGCAGCAGATCGTAGCTCTCGATCCCTCCGGCACCGCGGTTCCCTTCGTCTCCTTCGCGGCGACTAACGGCGCGGCGGCCAATCCCGTCGGTCTCGGCGTTTCGGCGGGTGGCCGTTACCTGATGCTGGCCGATAGCGCCAGGCCATCGGTTCTGGTTTACGACATCGCCTCGCAAAGCTTGGCGAACACCATCCCGCTGGCCTCCGCTCCTTCTCGCATGGAAGCCTTGTCCAGTGGGCCGGCGTTTCTGTTGAACGGCGCCAATCCGAAGGAGAGTCTGCTGATTCTGGATGGCCGGGATACCCCCAACGTATACTTCGTGCCGGCTGGTGGAGCGACCAACCAATGAGCCGCCGCATCTTACTTCTCGCGTTGGCGTTGGCGCCCGCCGCCTGGGGCCAGCTACAAGTTTCCGTATCGGTAAACGGAAAGTCGAACCCGGTTTCGGCCGGAGGCTCTGTCAGTCTATCAGCGATCGGCATCAACCAGCCCGTCAACGCCACGGTCACCCTGACCAACAGTGGCTCGGCGGACGCCAGCATCACCGGCATCAGTCTCGCCGGCACCACCGAGATGACCGTGCAATCCGGGCCGGCCTTGCCCGTCGCTGTTGCCGCGGGGACGTCCACCAGCTTTGCCGTGCAATATATGCCGGTGTCCGGCGGACCGGTCACCTCGCAGGTTACGATCGCTTACACCCAGAACACGCAAACCTCGAGCTTCCAGTTTTCGTTCACCGGCACTACTCCGCGCCTGACTTTTAACTACTCCTTCCCGCCTTCCACCAACCTGATCGCATTGAATGCCGGCGACACGATCGCGTTCGCCGCCACCAATGTGGGATCATCCGTTACCGCCACCGTCAACATCCTGAATAGCGGCTCCGGCGCTGGCTCACTGACCTCGGCTTCGGTTACAGGCACGGGATTCCAGGTTTCCGCAGCTACGCCGCTCGCCATTCCCGCGGGCCAGCAGGCCTCGGTGAATGTGACTTTCTCGCCGCAAACGGCGACTACCGTTCAGGGATCGCTGACGCTAACCTTCCCCAGTGGCAGCGTCAGTTTCGCGCTGGCCGGCAACGGCACGTCGCCGTCCCTCTCCGCGACTTATGCCCTTGCCGACGGCAATGTGCACGCATTTCCGAACGGCGTTACGATCACCTTCCCGACGGTGGACATCAACGGCAACACCAGCGCGAGCATCACGGTGTCCAACACCGGTACCGGCTCAGGGACCGTAAGTGCGATCAGCCTGACCGGCGCAGGCTTCCAACTCGCGGGACTCCCGGCGCTGCCGGCAACTGTCGGCTCGAATCAGAGTCTGACCTTCCGCGTCGTTTTCTCGCCCACGCAAAGCGGCACCTTTACCGGGACGCTGCAAATCGCCTGGACCGGGGGCGGTGTCTCCGGCAATCTTTCGGCTTCGACGTCGCCGTCGAACATCAATCTCGCCTACCTCGATCCTTCGACCAGCAGCACGCTGCCCCTGCAAAACAATTCCACGCTGCCGTTTCCCAACACGCAACTCGGCTCGGTGACCAATATCAGCGTGCTGGCGATCAACAGCGGCACGGGCACCGGTTTTATCAACTCGATTGCGCTGAGCGGAGCTTCGGCATCGGCGTTTCAACTACTGAGCCTGCCGGTCTTGCCTGTCGCCGTCGCGCCGAATCAGCAACTCACTTTCGGTGTTCGCTTCATTCCGCAGCAGCCCCAGAGTTACCCCGCCACGCTGACGGTCACGATCAACGGCCAGCCGGTTGTGATCAACATTACCGCGCAGGGCACTGGCGCGCAATTCACTTACAGCCAATCGACTAGTTCGGGCACCACGCCGCTCGCGGCCGGCGGCACCATTGCGGTCGCCGCTACCAACGTCGGGCAAACTTCCAGCGTGGCCCTTTCGGTAGCTAACAGCGGCAACGCCAGCGGGCAGATTGCCTCCATAACAGTGAACGGCCAGGGACTCTCGCTTTCGGGTCTTCCGGCGTTTCCACTGACGCTGACGCCGGGCGCTTCGCAACAGTTCACGCTGAATTTCACGCCCACACAGAGCGGATCGGTGAGCGGCCAACTGACCATCGGCGGCGCCATCTTCACCGTGACCGCGACGGCCAACGGCGCGCCGCCGTCCTTTGCCGTGACGTATCTGCTCTCCGACGGCAACGTCCGTACCCTGACCTCGGGCGGGACGATTGCCTTTCCCTCAGTCGATATTAACGGCAGCACTACCGCTACAGTCACCGTTACCAACAACGCCGGCGGCTCGGGATCGGTCACCGCGATTTCGGTGAGTGGCACGGGATTTCAAGTCAGCGGATTGCCGGCGCTGCCCGCTACGGTCGCCGCCGGTCAAAGCCTGAGCTTCCGTATCATTTTCTCGCCCGCGCAGAGCGGCAGTTTCAGCGGCACAGTGGCCATCAGCTATACCAACGGCTCGATCACCGCCTCGCTCGCCGGGTCCACTACCACCTCTAATATCTCGCTGGCGTACACCGATCCGGCCACTAACAGCACCATCGCCCTGGCCAATAACTCCGCACTGCCGTTTCCGAACACCGCGCTCGGGTCCACCACGACTATCAGCGTGCTGGCGATCAACAGCGGCTCGGGCACCGGCACCGTCAACTCGGTCGCGCTCGGCGGAACCTCGGCATCGTCTTTCCAATTGTTGAACCTGCCGGCGCTCCCGGCCAATGTGCCGCCCAACCAGCAATTAGCTTTCGGGATTCGCTTCAGCCCGCAGCAGCCGCAGACTTACTCCGCCACGCTGACCATTACGGTCAACGGCCAGCCAGTCGTCATCAACATTTCGGCGCAGGGCACCGGCGCGCAATTCGCTTACATGCAATCGACGGCTACCAGTTCAGCTCCTCTTGCACCCGGCGGCACTATCGCGATCGGCGCCACCAACGCCGGACAGACCAGCAGCGTGACCATCACGGTGACGAATAACGGCAATGCCAGCGGACAGATTGCTATGATCGGCGTGACCGGCCAAGGCCTTTCGGTCACAGGTCTGCCCGGTCTGCCCGCAACGGTGGCACCCAACGCGTCGCTGCAATTCACATTGAACTTCGCGCCGACCCAGTCCGGCGCAGTGACCGGCCAACTGACTGTCGGCAACGCCGGCTTCACGGTCACGGCTACGGGCAACGGGACGCAATCCAATTTCGCGGTCACCTATGCGCTCGCGGACGGCAACGTCCATACGCTTTCCGCGGGCACAACGATCAGTTTTCCGTCAGTCGATATCAATGGCAACACCGCCGCCACCATCACGGTGACCAACCAGGGCGGCAGCACCGGCAGTGTCACCGCCATTTCCATCACCGGTACAGGGTTTCAACTCAGCGGATTGCCCGCGCTTCCCGCTACCCTCGCGGCCAACCAGAGCCTGAGTTTTCGCATCGTTTTCACCCCCACGCAGAGCGGCAACTTCACCGGGACGTTCGGTATCAATTACACCAATGGTTCGCTTTCCGCTTCGCTGGCCGGTTCGACGGCATCTTCGAATGTCACTCTGGCGTACACCGACGCCTCGACCAGCAGCACGATCAGCCTGGCCAACAACGCCACGGTTCCGTTCCCCAATACCGCGGTGGGATCGTCGGCCACGGTCACGATGCTGGTGATCAACACCGGCGCCGGTACGGCGGTCATCAACTCGATCGCGCTGAACGGCGTCAGCGGCACGGTATTTCAGTTATTGAATCTGCCGGTCTTTCCTGCGAATCTGCCGCCCAACCAGCAGTTGAGTTTCGGCGTTCGATTCACGCCCCCACAGCTTCAGCCTTATACCGCTTCGCTCGCGGTGACCGTGAACGGGCAGGCCACGACCGTGAACCTCTCGGCGCTGGGCAATGGCCCGCAGTATACGTACCTGTTTACTTCCAACGGCACGACGACCGGGATTGCAGCCGGCGGCACGATCACGATTCCCAACACCACTGTCGGCCAGACGACCAGTGCGACCATCCAGGTCACCAACAACGGCAATGCCAGCGGACAAATACCCGGCATCGCGGTCACCGGCGCGCAGCTCTCGGTGACGAATCTGCCTGGCCTGCCCTTGACGCTCGCTTCGGGCGCCGCGGCGCAGTTCACCCTAAGCTTCGCGCCGACGCAAGCCAACCAGGTCACCGGCCAGCTCAGCATCGGCAGCGCCACGTTCATCGTGAGCGCTACTGGAGTGGCTGCGCAGCCGTCCTTCTCCTTCAGCTACGCGCTGGCTGACGGGAATGTGCATGCGCTGACCTCAGGCGCGACCATCAGTTTCCCCGCGGTGGACATTAATGCGAGCGCCACCGCTACTATTACCATTACGAACACAGGTGGCGGCTCAGGGAACATCAGCTCCATCTCGGTAAACGGGACCGCATTCCAGACGAGCGGAGTGCCGGCGCTGCCGGCTACGATCGCCGCGAACCAAACCCTGCGCTTCGGCATCGTCTTCGCGCCGACCCAAACCGGCACCTTCACCGGCAGCTTCCAGGTGACCTACGACAACGGCTCGCTCTCGGGTTCGCTTACCGCTTCGACTGCTCCGTCGAACATTTCGCTGGCTTACATCGATCCTGCAACCAACAACACTCTGGCGCTTGCCAACAACGGCGCCCTGCCATTCCCGAACACGCTGGTGGGCGCGTCGATGACGATCAGCGTGCTCGCGCCCAACCACGGCACGGGCACCGGGTCGATCACCGCGGTTTCGCTGACGGGCGCGCCCGATGGAGTCTTCCAGTTGGTGAACCTGCCGCCCTTCCCGCTTTCCGTGCCGCCTTCGCAGCAGGCCACCTTCGCGGTCCGCTTCACACCGCCGCAGCAGCAGGCCTATTCCGCGACCCTCGCGGTGACAGCCAATGGCCAGCCCTTGACGGTCAGCATTTCGGCGACGGGCACCGGCCCGCAGTATTCCTACACTCTGACGACAGCCTCCGGCACCACTGCCGTATTGTCAGGCGGCACGATCTCGATGGCCTCGGTGAACGTTGGCCAGACCTCCAACGTGACGGTTACAGTCACCAATAACGGATCCGGCAACGGACAAATCGCGGGCATCGGCGTGACCGGCCAGGGACTCTCGCTCACGAGCCTGCCGCCATTTCCGGTGACACTTGCGCCCAACGCCTCGGCGCAATTCACTCTGAACTTCGCGCCGACGCAGCCAGGCGCGGTCAACGGCCAGTTGACCATCGGCGGGGTGCAGTTCCCCGTGACCGCCACCGGCATCGGCTCGCAACTGGTCTACACGTATGCGAACTCGGCGGGCAGCAGCTCGGTCGCACCCGGAGGAGCGGTGATCTTTACGCCGCTGGCGGTGGGCAGCACCGAAAGCATCAGCTTCACCGTGCAGAATACCGGGACGAGCTCGGCGACCATTTCCAGCATCAACGTGGCGTCCAGCAGCAGCATTTTCAGCCTGCAGCAGGTGCCCGCGCTGCCGCTCAGCCTGGCGCCCGGCGCAAGTGTCGGCTTCAGCGCCAGCTTCGCGCCGAACAATACTGGATCGCTGACGGCCACGCTGGCAATCGACACCACCACCTTCGTGCTCTCGGGCACCGGCACGCCGCCTCCCGCGCTGCCGTCCTACCAGTTCCAGGGAGCAGGCGGAACACTCTCTGCGGCCCAGCAGCCCGCGATTGGGTTGACGTTGGCTTCGCCCTATCCGCTCGCTCTGCAGGGTAGTCTGACCCTGACCTTCGTTTCCGATGTGTTCGCCAACGATCCTTCGGTACAGTTTGCGAATGGCGGTCGCACAGTCAATTTCACGATCCCCGCCAACGCCACGCAGGCGGTGTTCGACGGCAATAATACGACCGTATCGCTGCAAAGCGGCACCACCGCCGGGTCGATTGTCATCACGCCCGCATTTGCTACGCAGGGCGGCTTCAACCTGACGCCTACTTCCGCAACGCCGCTGACCTTGACCGTTCCTCACTCCGCGCCCGTGCTGACCAATGCCAGCATCACCTCGGTGACCGCTTCGAGCTTCATCCTGGTGCTGAACGGCTATTCCACCACACGCGTTCTAAGCGAATTCGATGTGCAGTTTACGCCGGCTTCGGGAACCAGCCTGACGGCCAGTTCCGTCACCATCAACGTGAGCACCCCTTCGGCGTCCTGGTTCCAGAGCGCCACTTCGCAGGGATTCGGCGGCAGCTTCGTGGTCCAGGTGCCCTTTACTTTGACGGGCGGCGCCGCCAACACCAACCTGGTGAGCCTCCTGCAATCGCTCAGCATCACCGCCAAGAACGATGTAGGGACTTCCAAAGCTGTGTCGGTCGGCGTGCCGTAATTGCCGCTATTGGCCGGCCGGCTCGACCGCCATAGTCGCTCTCTTACTGGTGAATTGCCGGCCGCTGGCAGTGGTGGCCTGCAGTTGAACCGGTACCGCGTCTCCGTAGCCGATCGCCGCCGGCACACGCACATGGATCATCTTCACGCCGGCATAGCCCTCGGCTGAGTCGATGCTGAGGACCTCTGCTTCGATACCACCGATCGAGACCTGGATGGCCTGACCGTCCAGTCCGGTGGCCCAGATCACCACTTCGTCGCCCGGTTGCGCCGGTTGCCCCAGGTCGCGGAAGTCACGTGGGGCGGCCAGTTCCGTAGTATCCGGGAAGCTGATCTTGCCCTGCGCTTCACGGCCGCTATCGGCGGCCAGAATCCGCGGCGTGGCCTCCAGCATTTTTCCGTGCACTGTTGTACTGGCACCGGAGTCTGCCGCGACTACCACCTCGAGTGGCGTTTCCGGATCCAGGGCCGGGCAGACAAACGTGACCGAGGTCTCCGAAACGTCCACGACCGGCACACTCTGATGGTTGATGGTCACGCTGGTGCCGCCCAGACCGTCGGGGTTGCCCGACAAGTCGGCAACTTCCGCACCCGGTTCCCCGAATCCACTGCCTTTGAGCACTGCCAACGCTCCCGGACTGCACGCCAGCCGTTCGGTAGCTGTTATCTGGGGCCCTGCGGATCCGACGCGCACCAACACTTCCGCATTCGCCATTTGCCCCGCCGAGTTGGCGGCGCCGAAGGCGATCCGGTAGGAGCCCCGTTGGGCCGTAGCCGGAGTCCACACCAACACGCCGCTCGTCGCATCGAAGCTCGCGCCTTGAGGAAGCTGAGCAGCGCTAAGAGTCACCGGCAGATCAGCCGGGTCGTCAGCCGTTACGGTAAACCGCAACTGCTTTCCCACGCGACCGGTTTGCTCAGCGGGAGCCATCAGCACCGGACCCGAGGAAGCCGTGACCTGAATCGTGTCCTGGGCGGTGCTCTCACCGGCTGTGGCTGTAATGGTCGCGACCTGTTCGCGCGCTGCCGCGTCGGCTGTGACCCGGAATGTCAGGCTGGCCTGGTTGGCGCGTGTGGACACGGCCGTCGGAGCCTTCACCTGGGCGCTGCTGCTCGCCACCTGCACCGATTCATCGCTCGATCCGGCCATCCGGAG
>Ga0335085_10014821_pt1 | contig 11347 bp, 12 predicted proteins | sample Lox_Sample_45_FD_206712 | JGI IMG/M metagenome (GOLD analysis project Ga0335085, IMG submission 206712) | Soil microbial communities from Loxahatchee National Wildlife Refuge, Florida, United States - Lox_Sample_4.5 | ecosystem: Environmental > Terrestrial > Soil > Wetlands | place: USA... | reverse complement strand
AGCGTCCGTGTCGGCGTGGACGTTGGGGTAACGGTGGTAGTGGGGGTTCTGGTAGGCGTCGCCGTCGCAGTCTGAGTCGGCGTCGGCGCCAGAGTCGGCGTGGTTGTCGGCGTACTGGTCGGTGTGACCGTCGACGTGGCTGTCGGCGTCGATGTCGACGTTGCCGTAGCCGTTCTTGTCGGCGTGGACGTTACGGTTGGAGTCGTCGTTGAGGTCGAAGTCGACGTTGGCGTAACGGTCGCCGAAGGGGTCCGTGTCGGCGTGACCGTTGGAGTGGCTGTGATCGTTGGAGTTCTTGTAGGCGTTGTCGTCGCCGTCTGAGTCGACGTCGGCGCCAGAGTCGGTGTAATCGTCGGCGTAACGGTTGGCGTAGACGTCGGAGTGGCTGTTGGAGTCGATGTCGCCGTCGCCGTCGGAGTTCTCGTGGGCGTCCAGGTCAGTGTCGGGGTTGAAGTCGACGTGACGGTGGGCGTCGAGGTTGGGGTGTAGGTCCGGGTCGGTGTCGTCGTACCGGTTGCCGTCGTCGTCCGTGTCGGCGTGGCCGACGGTGTCCGCGTCGCGGTCGGGGTCCTCGTCGGCGTCGAGGTTACGGATGGCGTTCTTGTCGGCGTCGAGGTCAGGGTCGGTGTCGACGTCGGGGTGGAAGTCCGGGTCGGCGTCGGCGTTCGGGTCGGGGTGGGCGTGGGGGTGCGCGTTGCCGTCCGCGTCGGCGTTGCCGTCCGCGTTGGTGTGACGGTGGGTGTCGGAGTCCGGGTCGGCGTCGCCGTCCGCGTCGGCGTCACGGTCGGGGTGGGCGTCGGCGTCGGCGGAACGGGCCTGACCGTGAGCGTGGCGGATCGAGTGACGCCCAAGTAGACGCCGGAGATCGCCGAGGTGGCATTCGCCAGGACGGGCAGCGTCGTCACGGTGAAGGTCCCGGTCTTGGCCCCGGCCGGGAGGAGGAGAGACGCCGGGATCGTCGCCACGGCCGTGTTCGAGCTGGTCAGCGCGACCGTCGCTCCCGCCGGGGGCGCGCTTCCCGTCAGCGTGACGGTCGCCGTCGAAGGAGTTCCGCAGATGACGCTCGTCGGGCTGAGGACGACGGAGGACAGCGTCGCCACGCCGACGGTCAGGGTCGCCGTCTTCGTGACGCCTCCGTAAAGGCCCGTGATCGTCACGGGGGTCGAAGCCGCCACGCCCGTCGTCGTAATGGCCGCGGTGGCCGACGTGAGGCCGGCCGGGATGGCGACGCTGGCCGGGATCGAGGCGACCGCCGTGTTGGAGCTGGACAGGGTGACCACGGCGTCGCCCGTGGGTGCAGGGCCGTTCAGTGTCACCGTGGCCGTGGCGTTGTTTCCGCCGACGGGGTTCGTCGGGCTGAGCCCGAGCGTGACGAAGGTGGGGACGGCGGTCACCGTCAGGACGGCCGTTCGCGTCACCCCGCGGTAGGCCGCCGAGATGGTGGCGCTGGCGTTCGACGCCACGGCGAAGGTCGTGACGGTGAAGGTCGCCGTTTTCGCGCCCGCGGCGACGGTCACGCTGGCCGGCACGGCGGCCGCGAGGGTGTTCGACGAGCTGAGCGTCACGACGACCCCGCTCCCCGTCGCGTTGCCGGTGAGCGTGACGGTGCCGGTCGACGAAACGCCGCCGAAGGCGCTCGCGGGATTGAGCGCCACGGAGGAGAGCGCACCCCGGGTGAGGGTGATCGGGGCCAGGCGCGTTGTCCCCGAATAGATAGCCGAGATGCCGACGGCGGAGGGCTCCACGACGCCGTACGTCGTGATCGTGAAGGTCCTCGAGGTCGTTCCGGCCGTCACCGTCAGGCTGGCCGGGACGGTGGCGAGGTTCGTGTCCGAGCTGGCCAGGGTGACGACGGCGCCGCCCGCCGGCGCGGGCCCGTTCAGCGTGACGGTCCCGGTGAGGGCCGTTCCGCCCCCGATGCTGGCGGCGGCCGTGACACTCACGAGGACGACCGAAGGCGTCACGGCGAGAGTCGCGGAAGCCGTCCGGCCTCCGGTGGTCGCAGAGATGTCGGCCGTCGTCGGCGAAGCCACTCCGACCGTCGAGACCGTAAACGTGGCCGTCTTCGTCGCCGCGGCGACGGTGACGCTGGCCGGCACCGTGGCGACGGCTGTGTTCGAGCTGGTGAGCGTGACGAGGGTGCCGCCGGTGGGTGCGTTTCCGTCGAGGGTCACGGTGGCCGTGGCCGAGGCCCCGCCGACGAGGCTGCTGATGTTCAGGGCGACCAGCGCCACGGCCGGTGTCGGCGTCACCTCCAGCACCGCCTGCCTCACGGTTCCCGCCAGCGTTGCGGAGAGGGTGGCCGTGGAGGCGACCGCGACGGTTTTCGCCGTGACCGTGAAGTTGGCCGACGAGGCGCCGGCGGCCACGGTGACGCTGGCCGGGACGGTGGCGACGGCAGTGTTCGAGCTGGAGAGGGCGACGACGATGCCGCCCGCCGGCGCGACGGCGTTGAGGGTCACCGTGCCCGTGACAGTCGTGGCCGACAGGGCGCTCGGCGCGGCCAGGGTCAGGCCGCTGAGGGCCGCCGCGGGGGTGACGTCGAGCGTGGCCGTCCGGGAGTCGGGACCGAGAGTGGCCGAAAGGGTGACCGTCTGGAGGCTGGAAACCGGAAGGGTCGAGACGGTGAAGCCGGCCGCCGAGGCGCCCTGCGGGACGACCACGGTGGCGGGGATCGTCACCACGCCCATGTTCGAGCTGCCGAGCGAGACGAGTGTGCCGCCCGCCGGCGCGGGTCCGCTCAGCGTCACAGTACCGAGCACGCCGCCGCCGCCGACGACGCTCAGGGGGCTGACAGTCAGGGAGGTGAGTGTCTGGCCCGCGAGCGGCGCCCCGAAGAGCAGGCAGACGAGCCACAGCGAGAGGGTCCAGGGCCTTCCTGTGCGCACGGCCATGCCTTTCCTCGCGAAGGCTTCGTTTCAATAAGAGTGTTGCCGCGAGGAAGGACTCGCCAGATGCACCTGAATCAGGAGGGCAGATGAGCGCGTTGTCTTGGCGGATGCCGGCCGGCCACGCTGTTCATTCCACGTGGGTTGGCGGGCAGGGGAGGCGCCGGGAATCGTCTCGTCCGGTAGGCGGCCTTGAGCCCGCTCCGGGAGCGGGGGGTCAATGCGGGCAGCGGGCGGGCACTTCTCCATTGATGGGGTCCTCCGAGTGAGAGCGCGAGGAATGAAGAGCCCGGCGGATCGCTTGAACGGCGGCTCTCTGGGAAACAGAATCCCCCGACTCGTCGTGATCAGCGAACCCGGAACCCTGCGGACTGGAGCCGAAGCGGCCGAGGCCCTCCTTCTCGACCGCGAGCAGGTGGAGAAGTTGATCGGCCTCGCCTTCCGGAGATTCGGCATCCGCCGCGTGGACGCCGAGGAGGTGCTCGCCGAGACGCTTCTCGAGCTTTCGGCCAGCGACGCCCTCGTCGTGCGCCCGCAGGGATTCGCCTTCCGCGTCTTCTACGTCCGCTGCTGCCGATGGCTGGAGCGCGAGGGACGCTCGCGCGTCGAGACGGCGGGGCTGGACCCGTCGGCGGGGCGACGGGGCGAGCCCGCGGCGCCGGGCGCCGAGTGGACGCTGGCGCTCAAGCAGGGGTTCGCGCGGCTGTCGCCGGTCTGCCGGCGGCTCCTGACCGGCTATTACGTCGAGGGACTGTCATTGAAGGAGACCGCCGAGACGACGGGCCATTCGTCGAAGCAGGTCTGGAAGCGGCTGGACGACTGCATCAGGAGGCTGAAGAAGTGCCTTCAAGCGTGAGCGAAGACCATCTCGAAGAATCGGCGCTTCTGCGCCTGTTCACGGGCGAGTTGCCCCCGGCCGAGCGGGAGGGCGCCGAGCGCCACCTCTGGGCCTGCGCCGCGTGCCGCGAGGCCTTCCGCGTCTCCGAGCGGCTGGACGCCGCCCTGCGGGCCGCAGGCGGCGCACTTTCCGACAGTAGAAACGAAGCGACGAGCCTTGCCGCAGCCGACCCGTTCGCGCGGCGGCCGGAGGCGCCATTCGTCCGGCAGAGGCCGGGGGCCGAGACGCGCTCCCTGACCGAAGCGGCCGTACATGCGGTTCCCGAAGCGCGCGAGCTGGCGTCGCGGCTCAGCGTCGATTTCGAAGACGACGACCGGCGCGGCCCGGCCCTCTCCGGGCTGGACCTCGGGACGATCTCCGGCCGCCTCGCCCTGGCCTACGCGCTCGACGACGCGACCGCGCGCGCGGAACTGGACGCCTCGCGCCGGGGGCGACTTTCGTCCGCGGTTCTCGAGAGGTTGTCGTCGGAGACCGGGAAGGCCGAGTCCGATGCCGAGCGGGTAATGCCGATCACCGACCTTCGGGGGAGGGCGCTCCTCCTTTCGGGCGCTGCGGCCCTCTTCAGCGGCGACTTCGAGTCTTCCGAAGCGCGCCTTCGGGCGGCCTGGCGAGTGTTCGGAGAAGGGCGGGCGAGCGAGCCGCTGCTTGCGCGAACGGAGGTTTTCGAAGCGCTCCGGCGCGTGGCCGAGGGGCGGTGGGCGGAAGCCGAGGCCCTGGCGGACCGCGCCGGCGAGACTTTCGCGCTGACCGGTGCCGGGCCGGATGCGGCCCGGGCGAATTTCGCCTCGGGACTGGCTCAGTGGGGGAGTGGACGGAACCGGGCCGCCGTCACGCTGCTCCGGAAATCCGCCGTCGGCTTCCAGCGAGCCGAGTCGTGGGGCGGCTACGTCACGGCGGCTTGCGCGGCCGCCCTTTGCCTGGCCGCGGACGGCCGCGTGGTGGATTCGCGCCGCGCCTTCTGTGAACTGCGGCGGCGAAAGGCCCGCCGCGCGCCGCTCGCGGAGCGGATGTTCGTTCGCGAGACCGAACGGATCGCGCTACTGCTCGTGAGGGAGCCGGGAAAGAAGAAGGGTCCGGCGTTCACGTTCTCGCCCGCCGACGTCGTCCTTCTCCGCGCATCTTCGGCTCTGGCGGATGGCGTCGTGGCTGCGGCGCGCGAAAACGACGAAAAGCTCGGCGCGACCCTCCGCGCCCTGGACGAGAATCCCGCCCGCGCCTTCGCGCTTCTCTACACATGCCAGAAGGGGAATGCCCTCGTGGGTCAGGACCCGCTCGGGGCGCTCGAACTGGGCCGAGCGGTCTTTGACGAAACAAAGAGAATCGTGACCGCCAACCCCAGCCTGCGCGACGTACTAAAGGCCGAAGCGAAGCTGCTCGAGTCTTACGCGCAGCACCAGCTCGGCTACGGGAAGAGAGCCCGCGTTTCGGCCGCAAATGCCCGGAAGTACTTCCGCGCCTCGGGGGCCTCGGGCTTCGGCCTCGCCCTCGCCGACTACTACGAAGGCTCGGCCGCCGGCTTTGCGAGGGACTACGTTGTCGGCGAACGACGGCTTAAGAGAGCCTTTGAGGCCTTTTCCGAGTTCGGCCAGGACAGCCTGATGGGCCGGGCCGAGGCGGCCCTCGGAACGCTCCGCTTCCAGTGTGGCGACGAGGCCCGCGCGCTCCCAGACCTCGACCACGCCATTGAAATTCTCGACCCCGACGAGGATGCCAGATGGCTAACGTCCGCACTCAACAACCGTGGGCAGGCCTTGGCACGCCTCTCGCGCTTCGACGAGGCGCGGGCCAGCTATGCAAGAGCCCTAACGTTGGCGCGGAAGCTCGAATCTCGGGCTCACCTCCACACGATCCGTACCGGTCTTGCCGAACTCGATTTTCGGCGCGGTCGCTTCGGGCGGGCACTTGACGAGTACTCGGCTCTTGTTAGGGAAGCCACCGAAGCGGGCTGGAAAAACGATGCAGTCTTCGATCAGCTTTATGTCGCCGAGTGCTATGGCCGGCTCAATCGTCATGTCGATATGGCTGACGCGATCGCCACCCTTCGCGCGGGCGGGAAAGCGAATCCGTTCGCGCCTACCCCTGCAATGGAAGAGCTGTTCGTCTCTCTGGACGAAGGAATGCTCAACGCAGACCTGGTGGCTCACGTCCGTTCTTACCTCGAAGACGAGGCAAACGGGGTGAATCGCGCGTATTGGCGGCTGAAGATCGTCGGCTGAGAGGAGGCCCCGCGCCGCGCGCGATCAGGCGCGCGGCGCGAGGTGGAGGGTCGCTTCGGTTCCTTCGGTTCCGGGGGCGAAGCGGAAGCGCAGCGTGAAGGTCTCTCCCCGGGCGCGAAGGTCCGGGAGGACGACCCGGAGGGGGAGGAGGAACCCTCTTCCGGGATCGAGCCTCGTCGGGGGAGAGAGCATCTTCAGCTGCCGGGTCTGCCGGGTCTTCTCGTCGCCGTTCTCGTCGAGGACGGAGATCTCCAGGAGCGGGCCGTTCGGGACCCAGGCGTCCCACGGGACGACGTTCCGGTTCCGGATCTCGAGGTGGAGGAGGACACCCCCTCCGGCTCCGGCAACGTCTTCCACGAACAGGCTCGAGGGCATTCGGAGAGCGAGCGACAACGACACGTCCGGGCGCGTCGCGGTCTTCGTCCCTTTGGCCCTGGCACTCACCACAGAGCTCTCTTTCTGAGAACGCTTCTCATCTGTGATTCAGAACAAACCCCGCTCGCGCGGGTACAACACCCCCCGCGGGCGCGATCGTTCACGTTCTTCTCGGCGCTCTAGTGGATCGGCGTGATGCCGCCCTGAGCAGGCGCTATGCCGGCCGCCTCAAGAGACGAGGTGAGTTGGAGCAGCAGACGCACGAGCCCACCGAAGAAATCCGATTCGAAGCGATGCATGAGACCTCCTCTTGAAGGTTCATCGAGGCCCTTCGCCCGGAACGAAGTGACTCGTTTGACCTTCTACTGACTCAGACAGCGACCGTCGCTATTTTGACCCTCCTGAGGGCCGGAGGGTGTCTGAAAATTGAAGGCCGCCCGTCAGGCGGCCGAAAAGCGACAGTCGGAGAGGGGTTTAGCTGGCCAGACGAAGGTTTCGGTACGAGCGCTGGACGCCGTTGGCCTCGTCCTGAAGATAGCTGCGAACGTGCGCAACGAGGTCGGCATCCAAGATCCCCTGGTCAAGGCAGGAGAAGAGTTCCTCCATCGCCGGCGACGGCGCGAAGGGATTTGCCCTTCGATTCGCGCGAACGGCCACGATGGTCTCCGCCATCTCTTCGTCTCGATTGAGACGGCCAAGACACTCTGCAATGTATAGATTCGCGAAAAGTTCCTCCATGTGCCAACTTCTCGCGACAGCTTCGCGTCCAAGTTCTTGAAAAGCCTGAAGGGCGCGACCGAAATTTCCGCGCCGAAAGTCGAGTTCGGCAAGTCCATTTCGGATGCTATGGATGAATGAATGAAGCTCGAGCTTTCTCGCCAGGTTGAGGGCCCGCGCAAAGGAAGCACGGGCTTCGTCGAAACGGTGGGAGCGCATCAGAGCTTGCGAACGGTTGTTCAACGCAGACGCCAAATGTCTGGCGTCCTCGCTGGGATCGAGGCACTCGATCGCATGCTCTAGGTAGGGAAGCGCTCGATTCTCGTCACCGCGGAGGAGGTAGAGGGTACCCAAAGCGGCTCCTGCCCGGCCCATCAGGCTGTCCTGGCCGAACTCGGCGAAGACCTTCAGGGCCTTCTTCAGGAGTCGCTCGCCGGCCACGTATTCCTTGGCGAAGCTGGCGGCCTGACCTTCGTAATAGTCGGCGAGGGCGAGGCCGAATCCCATATCGCCGCTTGCACGGAAAAGTGCTCTAGCCTCGGCGGCCGCGGCGGACGACTCTCTCGGATACCCGAGCTGGACCTGCGCCTGGGAATCGAGCAGCTTCGCCTCGGCCTGGACGCTCTCGCGCGGGGCAGGTGTGGCGAGTCGGGCCTCGGTGTTCGCGTCCATGAGGCTCTTCGCCTCTTCGAATACGGCGCGGGCCAGCTCGCAGGCGCGGAGCGGGTCCTGGACGACGAGGGCGGTCCCCTTCTGGCAGGCATATAGAAGGGCGAAGCCGCGGGCGGGGTTTCCGTAAAGGGCACGGATTGTGGCGTCCAGCTTCTCGTCGCTCTCGCGGGCGGCGGCGATCAGCTCTTCGGCCAGCGGCTCGGCGCTCTGCGCGAGGTGGTAGATCTCCTCGAGCTGCGGCGCGGGCTTCTTGAACTCGAGCTTATGGCCGCCGAATTCGGGAACGGCGGGCAGGTCGTCGCTCTCGAGAATGGCGTTGAAGGCCTCTTCCTCGCGGACGGTCTCCACCAGCTCGGCCAGCTCCGAGAGGCGCACGTCGCAGAGGCGGCATCCCGATTCGAGGTGGCGGCGGCACTCCTCGAGCCCCTCGGCCTCGCGGCCGGCGGCGAGGTTCAGCAGATCCGCCTCGCTCGGGTGGCTCGCGGTGACTAGGCGAGGCATTGCCGCATCCTCTTCAGGCACTCCTGAACGCGCTTCCAGATCGTCTTCGACGAATAGCCGGTCTTCTCGGCCGTCTCGGCCAGGGAGCAATCGTCGACGCAGTAGCTCCGGATCACCTTCTGGCACTTGTCGCCGACGCGCTTGAAGGCGCCGGTGACGGCCGTGATCTTCCGGATCTTCTCGGCCTGCCGCTCGCGCTCCTCGGGGTCGTAGATGGCGCTGCGGTAGATCGCTTCGGGGTCCAGCTCGGTCTCGCGTCCCCGGGCGCGCGTGCGGGCCTCCGCGACGTTCTGCGCCTGGTTCAGGAACGCGGCGCGCAGGTAGGCCTTCGGGTCGCGGACGCGCGGGTTCTGCGCGATGACTTTCAGGAAGACCGACTGCGCGGCGTCCTCGCATTCCTCGCGCGTCAACCCGAATCGGACGATGCCGGCGGCGATGAGGCGCGGCCTGTAGACGGAATTCAGTTCCTCCCAGTTCCACTGGGCCGGAACGGAGGTTCTCAAGGGCCCCGTTACGCCGTAGGCTTGGGGACCCTGGACCTCGGGCCCGATCTCGTCGAATTTACGAGACATCCCTATATCTGGACCTGCCGGTTGAAGCATATCCCCCTCTTTTTGCAACAGTCAATGGCATAAAGAAGGGGTACCCCCGGGCCCCCGGATGGGGGAGGATCCGACCTCGAGAGGGAGCACCCGCCTATGGCCAGCAAGAGCAGGTATGTCTACTCGTTCGGCGGAGGGACCGCGGAGGGGAGGGGCGAGCAGAAGGCCCTCCTGGGCGGAAAAGGGGCGAATCTGGCGGAAATGGCCCGGTTGGGCCTCCCCGTCCCACCCGGATTCACAATCACCACAGAGGTTTGCACGTGGTTCTACGACCACGGAAGGGCCTACCCGAAGGGGCTGGATCGCGAGGTGGCCGCCCACCTCGGCCGGATCGAAAAGCAGCTCGGGCGGGGGTTCGGCGACCCGGTCCAGCCGCTCCTCGTCTCCGTCCGGTCGGGGGCCCGCGCCTCGATGCCCGGGATGATGGACACGATCCTGAACCTCGGCCTGAACGACCGGACGGTCGAGGGGCTGGCCGCGGGCTCGAAGAACCCGCGCTTCGCGTGGGACTGCTACCGCCGGTTCGTGGCGATGTACGGCGACGTCGTGATGGGGCTGAAGCCGGTCGACAAGCGCGAGCGCGACCCGTTCGAGGTGATCCTGGAGAAGAAGAAGCACGCCCGCGGCGTGAAGCTGGACACCGACCTGGCCGTCGACGCGCTGAAGGAGCTGGTGCGGGAGTTCAAGGCCGAGATCCGGAAGCGGACGGGGCAGTCGTTCCCGGACGATCCCGTCGAGCAGATGTGGGGCGCGATCGGCGCCGTCTTCGGATCGTGGATGAACGAGCGGGCCATCGTCTACCGGCAGCTCAACGGGATCCCGTCCGACTGGGGGACGGCCGTGAACGTCCAGTCGATGGTCTTCGGAAACCTGGGCGACGACTGCGGCACGGGGGTGGCCTTCACGCGCGACCCGGCGACCGGCGAGGACGTCTTCTACGGCGAGTACCTGATCAACGCGCAGGGCGAGGACGTCGTGGCGGGCGTCAGGACCCCGCAGAAGATCGCGACGCTCAGGGAGCGGATGCCGGCCATCTACCGGCAGCTCCTCGAGATCCGGAAGACCCTCGAAGGCCACTACCGCGACATGCAGGACATCGAGTTCACGGTCGAGCGCGGGAAGCTCTACATGCTCCAGACGCGGACCGCGAAGCGGACCGGCTTCGCCGAGGTCCGGATCGCCGTCGAGATGGCCGAGGAGAAGCTGATCACGCCGGAGGAAGCCGTCCTCCGCGTCAACCCCGACTCGCTGAACCAGCTCCTCCGGCCCATCTTCGACCCGGAGAAGAAGCGCGAGGCGATCGAGGGAGGGAAGTTCCTGGCCCGCGGCCTGAACGCCGGGCCGGGCGCGGCCTCGGGGCGGATCGTCTTTCTGGCGGGCGACGCCTTCGAGTGGGCGGGGCGCGGGGAGAAGGTCCTCCTCGTCCGCGAGGAGACGAGCCCCGAGGACATCAAGGGGATGAACGCCTCGGAAGGGATCCTGACCGCGCGCGGCGGCATGACGTCGCACGCGGCGCTCGTCGGGCGGCAGATGGGGAAGGTCTGCGTCGTCGGCTGCGAGGCGATCCACGTCGACGCGCGGGCCCGGACGATGGTGGTGAAGGGGAAGACCTTCAAGGAAGGGGACTGGCTCTCCATCGACGGGACGACGGGCGAGGTGCTCGAGGGAAAGCTCGCCACGATGCCGTCGGAGGTGCTGCAGGTCGTCCTCGAGAAGACGCTCGACCCGAAGAAGAGCCGGGTCTATCGCCTCTACGCCCGGATGATGGGATGGGCCGACGCGGCGCGCAGGTTGAAAGTCCGCGCCAACGCCGACCAGCCCGATCAGGCCTCCAACGCCGTCGCGTTCGGCGGCGAGGGGATCGGCCTCTGCCGGACGGAGCACATGTTCTTCGGCGAGGGGCGGATCGTGGCGATGCGGGAGATGATCCTCGCCGAGACGGTGGAGGAGCGCGAGAAGGCGCTCGCGAAGATCCTCCCGATGCAGCGCGAGGACTTCATCGGCATCTTCCGGGCGATGGGCCCGCGGCCGGTGACGATCCGGACGCTCGACCCGCCGCTCCACGAGTTCCTGCCGCACACCCCGGCCGAGCAGGCGGAGGTGGCGAAGCAGGCGGGCGTCCCGGTCGAGAAGGTGGCCCGCAAGGTGGCCGACCTCCACGAGATGAACCCGATGCTGGGGCACCGCGGCTGCCGGCTGGGGATCACCTTCCCCGAGATCACGAAGATGCAGGCGCGCGCCATCCTGGAGGCGGCCTGCCGCGTCCGGAAGGAGAAGATCGCCGCGACGCCCGAGATCATGATCCCGCTCGTCGGGCACGTCCGCGAGCTGGAGGACCAGGCGCAGATCGTTCGCGACGTGGCCGAGGAAGTCTTCAAGGCCGAGGGGATCAGGGTCCCCTACCTCGTCGGGACGATGATCGAGCTGCCCCGCGCGGCGGTGACGGCCGACGAGATCGCGACGGTGGCCGAATTCTTC
>Ga0335085_10014819_pt1 | contig 11348 bp, 11 predicted proteins | sample Lox_Sample_45_FD_206712 | JGI IMG/M metagenome (GOLD analysis project Ga0335085, IMG submission 206712) | Soil microbial communities from Loxahatchee National Wildlife Refuge, Florida, United States - Lox_Sample_4.5 | ecosystem: Environmental > Terrestrial > Soil > Wetlands | place: USA... | reverse complement strand
TTGCGCCGTTCAGTGTGGCGATGCGGATGGCCTCGACGGGCGTGAAGCCCGCTTCCACTAACAATTCGATTTCGCGGTGATCAGCAAATCCAGGGATGGTGCCGCCGTTTCCTGTGGGATCGGGTCCCGCGATGAGGAGGCCTCCGGCTTTCGAGAAGGCGTACTCCATGGCTTCGTCGCGGTTGAAAATCATCGCTCTCTGGGCGGCCTTGTCGGCTGGAAGCGAAGCGGCAGCGTTGCGGTTATAAAGATATGCGGAGCGAGCCTCGGGCGTGAGCGCGTCCATGGCCTGGGGGTTGAGCGGAGGCCGGTTGGGAAGCATGTTCTCGAAGACCGGTAACGTTGACGTTATGGCGACGTGATGGGCGATGAGGTTCTGGATGAGCGCTTTGGCCTCGGGGCTGCTGGCGTCGGTGTGCTCGAAGTAGCCGATGTTGTCGGCCATGGGGCAGACGTCGGGCTGCTTGTTGGGCGCGAGCTGGGTGTTGACGAAGAAGCCATGCTCGAGGTCGTCAATGCCGGCGTCGATGGCCTCGGGATAGGTGACGGAGCAGAGGTGGCCGGTGATCTTAAGTCCGCGCTTGTGCGCTTCTTCGGCAGCGGCTTTGAGTTCGTCACGCGTGATGTGCATGTATGCCTTGAAGGAGGTGGCGCCAGAGTCAGCCCAGAAGTCGACGAAGCGACGGGCGTCGGCGGCGTCCTTGAGCTGGTACATCTGCATGAAGAGGTCGCTCTTGCCCTGGAGGTAGGGCGCGGTGACGTCGAGATGGGGGCCGATCATCTGGCCGGAATCGATGAGCCCGCGTAGGTTAATGTCGGCGGCGCCTTCGACGCTGCCGGTGGTGCGCATGGTGGTGACGCCGGCCGCGAGATAAAGGCGCGGGGCGGAGAACGTCATTTGCGGGACTAGCAGCGGCGTTTCGGAGTGCCCGGCAGCGTCGAGGTTGGGCCGGGCGATGTAATAAAGATGATTGTGCATGCCCACGATGCCGGGGAGTACGGTACTGCCGTGGAGATCGAGCACGGTGGTATCGGCAGCGGTGCCGACGTCGGAGCCCGCTTCGATGGAGATGATCTTGCCGTTCTCGATGACGACGTTGCGGTCGTCCATGGCGTCGCGTCCCGTGCCGTCGATCACGCGCACGTGGGTGAGGACGATCCGCGGAGTGGAGTACTTGATGTACTGCTGCACATCCTTGGAGAACTTGGGTGTCTGGGCGAGGGCAGTGGAGATGGACAGAAGGATAAGAATCACGATGCGATAGATCATGTGTCTCCTTGTTTCGCGATGCTTCGCATCGCCTGACCGGGCGAGGGCGCCCGGTCCCACACAGTTCTTGCCGGTCCCACACATGTTTAAACGGGCCGTGTTACGTACTTGCCGTCTTCTGATTGCTCAATGTACGCCATCGGCACCTTCGGGTCGTGGGTGAAGACCACCAGCCAGTTTTCCGGAATCGCTTCGGCGTAAAAGCGCTTCTTGCTGTAGAGCGTGTCGAGCGGGTACAGGTCGAACGCCATTCCCCACGCGAGATCGAGATGGTGCGTGGTGGGGATGAGGTCGGAGATGTAACACGCGCGTTTGCCCTGGCTCTCGATGAGCACGGCCATCATATACGCGGTGTGGCCTTTGTAAACGCGGACAGAGATGCCGGGCAGAAGTTGCTGGTCGGCCTTGAGCAGCGTCATGCGGCCCGCATCGATGAGCGGATCGTAGTTGTCGGAGATGTAGCTGATGCGGTCGCGCTCGGTCTGAAGCTGTCCGTGGAGCCACTCGCCTTCGGGCGCGTAGTAATGCGCACGGGGGAAAGTCGGCATGATCGTGCCGTTATGAATGACGGTGTTCCAGCCGCAGTGATCGAAGTGCAGGTGCGTGTTGATGACGACGTCGATCTCGTCGGGGGCAACCTTGGCGGCTTCGAAGGACGTCAGCAGCTTCTCTTCATGGCCGTATATTTTGTGCATCTTGTCGCCGAGCTTATTGCCGATGCCGGTCTCGACGAGCACGGTCTTCTCACCTCCCCGGATGAGCAGGGAGTTGCAAGCGGGGCGCAAGCGGTTCATGTCGTCGGGCTCCCATTTGCGCGACCACATGATGCGGGGGATCACCCCGAAGAACGTGCCGCCGTCGAGGTAGTACTCGCCGTCGGTGAGGACGGTCAGTTCGAAATCGCCGAGGGAAGCAGTGTGCAAGGGAAGCTCCGGAAGAGATTGTCTATTGACGATTGAATATTGTCTATTGAAGGCGGTGCGAACGACCAATGGTCAATATTCAATCGAGAATAGTCAATGCGCAGCGAGCGCTGCTGACCTGTGGGCCGCATGTCACAGGCCGAACGATCGCTTCACCAGCCACCAGGAGCCGGCGATCATGATTGCGAGAACACCGCAGACCACCACGCGTTTGCCGAAGGCGTTCTGTTCGGGTGCGGCTTTCGCGATGAGCGCCCCAGCGACAAGCCCGGTGATCAACCCGCCCATGTGGCAGGCGTTGTCGGTGAATCCCATGATGCCGCCGAGGATGATGTTGTAGATGACGAAGGCGACGACGCTCTTCATAGTGCCGGCGATCATGGTGCGCGGCAGCGAGAACTCACCGAGTTTCAGCGAGGCGATGAGCGCACCAGCGAGTCCGAAGATGGCGCCGGAGGCTCCGGCGCTGACCGATCCGGGATGCCACCACAGGCTGCAGATTCCGCCGCCGAGCCCGCAGGCGAGATAGACGAAGGCGAAGGTCCAGTCGCCGTAGAGCGATTCGGCGAGCGCGCCGAGATCCCACAGGCACCACATGTTGAAGCCGATGTGGATGAGCCCGTAGTGTAGAAACATGTAGGTGACGAGTCGCCAGGGCTGGCCGGTCAACGTGAGCGGCCCGAAGTTGCCGCCCCAGCGGACCATCTCCGGCAAGCTGGGACCGTCCATCAGCGAGAGGCCGCTGACGACCATCGCCATGAATACGAGCACGTTTATGCCGACGAAGAGCTGATTGAAGGAAATGCCGATGGACTGTGATCCGGATTTGGACCAGGGAGTGGGCATCACGCGCTGGAACTCTTCGGGCTTGGTTTCGCCGCGCTGTTGCTTTTCGTATTCGACGCACCACTGGCACTGCTTCTTGCCGAAGCTGAACGTGCCGAGGTTGCGCCCGCAACTAATGCACTTCGCCATTCGGATTCCTGAGCTGGTCTGACACTAAGGCTAACTCATCCGCGGGCCAAATCGAATGGTGAGGCGACCAGCGTAATGTCTCGCGGGCGGCAGCACTGGTGGCTCGGTGCGATGGAGGTTTTGGAAGAGACGGATCGCGGCGCGGATGCGGGGCTCCGATGCGATCGGCGAGGCCGTCGACGTAGTCGCCGTAGCGGATGGGCTCGGCGCAGATGTTGAACACCGACTGCCTGGGGGCGCGATCGAGAGCGAGCACGAAGGCGTCGGCGAAATCCTCGACATGCACGGGCGAGATGAAGTGGGAGACGTCGTCGGGGACGACGAGTTCGCCGCGGCGGATCTGCTCGATGGTGCGCTGCTGGAACGTGCCCGGACCAACGAAGATGCCGCCCTTGAGAATCGCCCAGCGCATCTGGCGCGGATGCTTGCGGAGCAGCCACATCATCGATTCCATGATGGCGACGGCGTGGCAAGTGTCGCGTCGCTCGGGCGAGCTGTCGATGTGCGTGTGCTCGTCGAGCCAGCGGTCGCCGCCGTCGGGATAGGCCATGATGATGCTTTGGCAGAGGAAGACCTCGACACCGACGTCGAGGGCAGCGCGTTCGAGGCGTCCGGTGCCACGGATGCGGATGAGGGTGTTGTTGGTCCAGGCGCCGGGGGCGTTGAAGTCGGACGGGATGGCGGTGGCGGCGTGGATCAGCCCGGCGCATCCGTCGATCAACCTGGCAATGGCGTGCTCGGTGGTTGATGGAGCGATCAGGTCGCACTCGGCGATCTCGACGGACAGATCGCGAAAGAGTTCGCGAGCCTTGCCGACGTTGCGCACGAGTGCGAGAGGTAAGTGTCCGGCGTCAATCAGCTTGGAAACCAGAGCCCGGCCCAGCACGCCGGTCGCACCGGCAACGGCAACTCTCACTGGGCTTGGCCTCCGTCCGGCGGCGGCGCGGGAGTCTTTAACTCGCGCGTGAAGTGATCCTCGATGAGGTGGAAGAGATTGCTGGTCGGGGCCGGCCCGGTGACGCCGTGGGTCTGGGCCGGATAAAGCATGATACGGAGTTGCTTTCCGGCGCGGATGAGCGCCTGCGTCATCTGTACGGTGTTGATGAGGTGGACGTTGTCATCACTGGTGCCATGGGCGATGATCAACGCGCCGTGCAGGTTCTCAGCGTCATTGGTCGGCGAGCTGTCTTTGTAGCCCTGCTCGTTGTCTTTGGGCAGGCCAAGGTAACGCTCGGTGTAGATGGAATCGTAGAGGTGCCAATCGGTAACGGGCGCGATGGACACGCCGGCGCTGATGCGGTCCGAATGCGTCATCGCGTAAAGCGTCATATATCCACCATAGCTGACACCGAACCAGCCGATCTTCTTGGGATCGAGCATGGGAACGCGCTTCAACACCTGGTCGAGCGCGGCGAGTTGGTCGGCGAGTTCGGTTTTGCCGAAACGGCCTTTGACGACGGCCTGGAAGGCACGGCTGCGGCCGCCCATGCCGCGGTTGTCGATGACGAGCACGGCGAAGCCTTTGCGCGCAAGGTATTCATCGAAGAGAAAGCCGCGGCCACCCCAGGCGTCCCGAACGTCCTGCACCGCGGGACCACCGTACGGATTCATGATCACGGGAAAGCGCGCGCTGGTGTCCATGGTCCCGAGCGGCATGAATAGGTGCGCGTACAGGATGGTCGTGCCGTCGGCGGCCTTCAGGCGCAGCCTTTGCGGCGGAGTCAGGTGCAAGGCGCTGATGTCTTTCGACTCCCAGAACGGGGTGCACGGGCCGGAGTCGTGGCACAGGGCAAATGTCGGCGGCTTCATCGTCGAGGAGTAGCTGTCTACGAAAGAATCCGCCTTCAAACCGAAGATGGCATTGTGAGTGCCCTCTTCCTTGGACACCCGGTTCATGTCGCTGCCGTCGAGTTTGACGGAGTAGACCTGCCACTGGATCTTGTCGTCGGCGTTGGCGGTGAAATAGACGACGCCGGCTTTTTCGTCGACGTAATTGACCCTGCTGACTTCAAATTCACCCTTGGTGAGTTGCCCTTCGAGCTTGGCATCGGCTGAGAGCGGCTTGTCCTTGTCGTAACTATAAAGATACAGGTGAGTATGGCCGTCACGCCAACTGGGCAGGAGGAAGCGGTCGCCGCTCTGGAACCAGTACATCTCCTCGCGTTCGCCGACCCAGACATCGCTGGTTTCGGTGAGGACGGAGCGTGACTGGCCGTTCTTTGAATCGACGAAATATAGCACCAGCTTGTTCTGCGCGCGGTTGAGCACCTGCACCCACAAGACGCCGGGCTTGATCCACCCGAAGCGCGGGATATAGGCGTCGGTAGTCTCGGGCAGGTTGATCCAGCGGACGTGACCCGATCCGGCCTCGACAACGCCGACGCGCACCTCGGGATTGGAGTCGCCCGGGTTGGGATACTTCTGATCGTCAGCCTTAGCATGGGTTCCGTTATAACTCGTGATCGGATACGCCGGCACTGGCTTCTCGTTCATCTGCAGGAAGGCGATCTGCTTGCCGTCAGGCGACCAGAAGTAGTTGCTGCGGACGTCCAGCTCCTCGGCGTAAACCCAGTCGACTTCGCCGTTCAGGAGATCCTCGTTGTCGCCGACCCTGGTGAGCTGGCGCTCGGCGCCCTCGGGAATGCCGCGCACCCAGATGTCATGCTTGCGAAGAAACGCGAGATTCTTGCCGTCAGGGGAGAATTTCGGGTCTGAGCTAGGATCGGGCGACGAAGTGGTCTCGATGGCGGTGCCGGTTTCGAAATTGTAGAGCCAGAACTGACCGCTGGAATCGAAGAGCAGGTACTTGGAATCGGGCGACCAATGGTAGGCCGCGACGCCGTAACGCCGGCGCCATTCGCGCTCGCGTTCATTGCCGATCTTGTTATCCGGCGGGGCGAGCGACGCCATCTTCGATGCGCTGACGAGGACCGATTTCGCGCCGGTGACCGCATCGACGGCCCAAAGCTCTCCATGCTCGCCATTCTCGTCGCGCTGAACGTACGTGACTTTGGAGCCGTCCGGGCTCCACTGCACGGATTCGGGACCGCGGCCGTTGAGGTCGCTGCCAGCGATGGTTTCAATCGTCAGTTGAACCGGTTGGGTAGACTCCTGGGCGACCAGCAGAACAGGAAATAGCAGGACAAGAGCGAGTTTACGGAGCATCAGGTTCTCCATCGGCCCGACCGCGGCGACAGCGGCCGAGGTTGGGGACCCGAAAACTAAGAAGTTTACACGGAGGAGGAGCGAGAGAACCAGAAGGCGCGTTACCGTCCGAGCAGGAAAAAGAACAGGCTGTTGGGATGAGCGAGGCTCCAGATGCGGGCCATTTCCAGCAACACAATAAACATGCCGACGCCAAAATAGACGTTGCGCGCCGCTTCGCGGGAGAAGATCGGCGCGGGGATGCCACGCTGGCGGAAGGCGGTCACCAGAACGCGCTCGTGCTCCATGATGTAGTCGGCGATCGGGCGATGAAAGGCCGCCAGAAGGAATCCGAGGAGCAGACGCAGGAGTTCGAAAATCATAATGTCGGTCATGCTAGTCACGGTAAGTAGGTGCCTCAATCCGAGGAATACCCTAGCCTTGGCGGTTCTGTGCCCCTGCCAGAAGAGACAAAACCTTTACATCGCAACATGGCTGGCGGGCGCCGTCAATAGTTCCAGCGTGCTACAATTTAGGGCAGTTCCCGCCCATGAATTCTGATCTTGCAAACCTGATCGAATTGCAGAAGGCCGACGCGGAAATCGCGCGCCTGCAGGCCGAAATTGCTTCCCTGCCGAAGAAAGTATCCGGCATCGAAGCGAAGCTGGCCGGATCGAGAGAGCGTGCGGAAAAGGCCAAGGCCGCCCTGAAGGCCGATGAGGTGGCCCGCCGCAAGCATGAGAGCGAGATCGAGGCCCTTCGCCAGAAGATCTCGAAGTATCGCGACCAGATGCTCTCAGTGAAAACCAACCAGGAATACCAGGCTTTGGGACACGAGATCACCTTTGCCGAGCAGAACATCGGAAAACTCGAGGACAAGATCCTGGAAACGATGGTGGATGCGGACGGCAAGAATAACGATCTGAAGCGCGCGGAAAGCGAACTGAAGGCGCACGCCTCCGAGATCGAAAAAGAGAAGGCCCTGGCGACGCAGCGGACAGCCGAAGACGAGAAGCTTCTCGGCGAGGCGAAACAGCAACGCGATGCGCGCCGGAAGTCGATTGACGCGGATGTTCTTCGCCACTACGACCGGGTGTTGAAATTCCGCGGCAGCGCCATCGCGGAAGCGGTTGACCAGCGGTGCAGCGGATGCCAGGTGCTGTTGCGGCCACAGGTTTACAACGAGCTCCGTAGCACGGAAAAGTTCATCACTTGCGATTCCTGCCAGCGCATCCTGTATTACGATCCGACGCATGATTCGAATCCGGTCGTCCCTAAGGCTCCGGACATTTCGGCAGAACAGGCTGACAACGTAGCTGCTTCGTAGTTGCTCCAACGCACTGGGGAGGATTTATGAATTCCCGGCTCCTCTGCCTTCTCCTTCTTCTCTGTTCGCCTTTTTTGTTTGCCCAGAAAGGTACTTCTGGCGGCGGTGCTGCCGGTGGCGGACGGGTCGGCAATACCGGTTCCGGCCAGCCGAGCTTCAACAGTCTTCCGCAGTCATCGCAGGGAACGATGTTGCAGATCCGCATTACCTGGCAGAATTCGCGGGCGGTGGACGGCGAAATCGTGCACGTGCAACTGCTGTCTTCGACCAACACCCCCATCATGGATACCTACGCGAACCGCGACGGCATGGTCACGTTCAATGGAATCGGTCCGGGAGATTATCGCGTCAAGATCGAGGGCCCCGACATCAACGAGACCTACAGCGAGGTCTTCGAGATCGGCGGGATGGAGCACTCGCACATGGAGTGGGTGTCGGTGACTCCCAAAGAAGACGCAGAAAACAAGGTCGCCGGAGGCGCACCGATGATTTCGGCCTCCGAGTTGAATGTTCCACCCAAGGCGAAGAAGGAGCTGGAAAAGGGTATGGAAGCGTTCGATAAAGGCGACCTGAAGAAATCGGAAGAGCATCTGCGGAAGGCGGTGGAGATTTATCCGAAGTACGCGCGGGGGTGGAACAACCTGGGGGTCATTCTGATGCGCGAAGGAGATCGCGCGGGGGCCATCGATGCGTGGCAGAAATCGATTGCGGCGGATAGTAAGTTTCCTTCGGGCTACCTGAACATGGCGCGGGTGGAGATGAAGGATAAGAAGATGCCGGAAGCCGCCGATTATATCGCGAGGGCCGCGGCGTGCGACCCGAACAACCCTGACGTGTTGGCTCTGCGGGCGAGCGAAGAACTGCTGACCGGTCAATTCGAGAAAGCACTGGCCGACGCACAGAGAGTGCACGGGATGCCACATGCGCATCTGGCGGACGTCCACCTCATCTCCGCCGAGGCGCTGCTTCACATGAACAAGAATGCCGACGCACTGAAGGAATACGAGGTCTATCTGAAAGAAAATCCTGACAGCCCGAACGCGGCCGCGGTTCGTACGGAGATGGCGCAAATCCAGGCGAGCCTGAAAAACTAGGGACGAACTGAAGAACGAACCTCAGCATCCAGTGGTGACGATATCCGCGCGTGCGGCTGCACGCCTGCGGCACGGGCACGTGTGGGTGTACCGGTCTGATGCGATCGCTGCGTCCGATTTGGCGAAGGGAGCGGTGGTCAGTGTCGCGGACGAACGCCGAAACCTGCTGGGAACCGCGTTCTACAGCACCAGTTCGCAGATTGCGCTGCGGCTGATTTCTACTGGACCGGTCGCCGATGTTGCCGCGTTGGTGAGCGAGCGGATGCGGGCGGCGATCCGGTTGCGGCAAAGTTGGGTGGAGAACAGCGACAGCTGGCGGCTGATCTTCAGCGAAGCCGACCAACTTCCCGGCGTGGTGGCCGACAAGTATAACGATATCGTTACGGTGCAATTCCTGTCGCAGGCGACAGAACAGGAATGGTTCCGCAGTGCGCTATTGGAAGTGATCCGGGACGAGGTGAAGCCGGCGGCAATCGTCGAACGAGTGGAAGAACGGATTCGAGAGCTGGAGCAGCTGCCGGAGAGGAAGTCGGGGGTGGTAGGGAGCAACACCCCACTCAAGCCGACAGAAGGCTTGAATGGGGCACCCACTCGAACCATCTTCAACCTGAATGGCGTGCGCTTTCACTTCCATGCGCTCGAGGGGCAGAAGACCGGCGCGTTTCTGGATCAGCGTGAGAACTATGCCGCAGCCGCCACATATGCGCATGGCGAGGCGATGGACGTGTTCACGTATCAGGGTGGGTTTGCGCTGCACCTGGCGCGCCGCTGTGAGCACGTGTTGGGTGTGGATGCGTCGCGCGCGGCGCTGGAGACTGCCGAGCAGAATGAAGCGCTCAACCGCGAAGCAAACCGGAACGAAATCGAGTGGATGGAGGCAAACGCCTTCGACCTGCTGAAGGACTATGCCGGCACAGGCCGTCAATACGACACGATCGTGCTCGATCCTCCCGCGTTCGCGAAAACGAAGAAAGACGCCGGCTCAGCCCTCCGCGGCTACAAAGAAATCAATCTACGCGCGCTGAAGATGCTCCGTCCCGGCGGGATTCTCGTGACGTGCAGTTGCTCGCACCACGTCAGCGAAACTGACTTCATTGACATGCTGCGTGATGCAGCAAGCGATGCGCGGCGCGTAGTCCGGGTGCTCGAAAAGCGCGGGCAGGCGAAGGATCACCCGGTGCTGCTGGGAGTGCCCGAGACGGCTTATCTCAAGTGTGTGATTTTGCAGGTGTGATGAAGACGAGCATTCGGATTGCTTACTTGAAACGGAAAATCCGCCAGCTGGAAGAAGCCTTGCCGGAATGTGTCGCCCGAATCGAAGGCGCAGATGCTCAGCGGTTAGCGATGGACATTTTCGAGCGGGAGTTGGATAAGTGGAAGACCGAGTTGTGCGCACTCCAGAATGAGCCGAAGCCCTCCCAGCAAAGCATCTGATTGCTATAATCAGTGATTGCACCTATGCCAAAGAACGCACTAGACAAGGGCCGGAAGCGGCTGATTCGATCGACCACCGTGCTGTCCGTCCGCAAAGACGGCAAGGTCGTCATGGCAGGCGACGGGCAGGTCACGCTCGGCGAGCACGTGATCAAGCACAACGCGCGCAAGGTCCGGCGCATGTTCAACGACAAGATTCTGGCCGGATTCGCCGGGTCCACCGCCGACGCGTTTTCGCTGTTCAGCCGTTTCGAAGCCAAGCTGGAGCAGTATCACGGCAACCTCGGACGGGCCGCCGTCGAACTCGCCAAGGACTGGCGCACCGACAAGGCTCTGCGGCATCTCGAGGCGCTGCTGCTGGTAGCCGATCCGACACAGACGTTTTTGATCAGCGGCCAGGGCGACGTGATCGAGCCGGAGAGCGGCATTGCGGCCATCGGCAGCGGCGGACCGTTCGCCGAATCGGCGGCGCGCGCGCTGGCGGAGAATACGCAGATGAGCGCCCGGGCAATCTCCGAGGCGGCAATGAAGATCGCAGGCCAGATGTGTATCTACACGAACGAAACGTTTGTGATTGAGGAATTGTGAAAAGCAGGAGTCAGTAGTTAGGAGTCAGGAGTCAGTTGGTTCAACCGGACTCTCGACTCCTTGCCACTGGTTTTTATGGCGGGTTATTCCGGAACACCGCTGCTGAAAAAGCTTGGCGTCAAGGATGGCAGCCGAGTTGCGCTGGTGAATGCACCGGCCAGTCTTCCGGACGAGCTAAACGGCTTGCCGAAGAGCGCGCGGGGAGAAGTTGACTTGGCGGTCTTGTTCCTGAGATCGCAAGCAGAGCTAAAGCACGATTGGAAGCCGATCTCGTCGCGAATCGCGGCGGATGGCATGTTTTGGATCGCGTGGCCGAAGAAAGCATCCGGTGTAGTAACGGATCTGACGGAGAACGTGATCCGCGACTTCGCGCTGAAAACGGAATTTGTGGACGTAAAGGTTTGCGCGATTGACGACACGTGGTCGGGCCTGAAGCTGGTGATTCGCAAGGAAAAGCGCGCAGCCCGTTCCAAGGCCGCAGGAAAGTGATACATCCCGGGTTAACATCCAAAAGAAGGACGTGAACCCGGAGCTCCAAGATTCATTACCAACTACTAACGACTGAATTATGGCTATTTATCTCCCCGGCACGG
>Ga0335085_10014818_pt1 | contig 11348 bp, 9 predicted proteins | sample Lox_Sample_45_FD_206712 | JGI IMG/M metagenome (GOLD analysis project Ga0335085, IMG submission 206712) | Soil microbial communities from Loxahatchee National Wildlife Refuge, Florida, United States - Lox_Sample_4.5 | ecosystem: Environmental > Terrestrial > Soil > Wetlands | place: USA: Florida... | reverse complement strand
GCAGGCGAGCGAGGGGTCTCCGATCAGCGGCCGGTGCACCGAGGGATCGCATGCGGGCGGAAGGAAGCGGACATTGGGGATTCCGCGCGCTCTGTAGGCGTCGACGGAATACTTTGCGTTGGTGAAGGCGAAATCGTAGGCGGGAAGGATGCGGCACGCCCGTTCGAACTCAAACGGGTCGTTGAGCCACCAGTTGATTCGCGGAACGTCCCGATCGCGCAGGAGCTCGAGCACCGTGGCGGCAATGTCAACCCCGTAGAGCGTCAGGAAAAGATCGGGCCTCGATTCCTCCACCGCGGCCATGAGGCGCGACGTGATGAGTTGATCGCGCGCGGCCTCTCCACGCAGACGACCACGGATTTCTTCCCCGAGGGTCGGGGAATAGTCCACCGACACGACTTCATGGCCTATGCGCTCAAGAGCGGCGCGGGCGAAGCGCGATATCGGGACAGCGCGCAACTTTCCTGGAACCGCGAACAATATCCGCAAGCAGACTCCCGTTTGGCCGTGAGAAGATTTCGGCCTCAGCCCCAATTCTGCCATGGGTCGCGCGGATTCCTTTGGCCTCGCCTGCGCCGGAGCGAGGCAGGTGCGCATGCTAAAATAGAGGCCTTTCGCGCGCCACCCAGAACACATGTTCAGTCCGAGCAGAACTCTGAATCAGGTCGACCCCGAGCTCTGGTCCGCGATCGAGCGCGAGAACCAGCGCCAGGAAGATCATATCGAGCTGATCGCCTCGGAAAACTACGCAAGCCCGGCAGTGCTCGCGGCGCAGGGCTCGCAGCTCACCAACAAATACGCCGAAGGTTATCCCGGCAAGCGCTACTACGGCGGCTGCGAATTCGTCGATGTTGCCGAGCAGCTCGCCGTCGATCGAGCGAAGAAGCTCTTCGGGGCGGGATACGCCAACGTACAGCCGCACTCCGGCTCGCAGGCGAACCAGGCGGTATACATGGCGGCGCTCAAGCCGGGCGACACGCTCCTGGGCATGTCGCTCGCGCACGGCGGCCACCTTACGCACGGCGCCGCGGTCAGCTCCAGCGGCAAGCTGTACAACGCGCTCCCCTACGGCCTCAACGCCGAGGAAACGATCGATTACGCGGAAATCGAGCGGCTGGCGAGCGAGCACAAGCCGCGCATGATCGTCGCGGGTGCCTCCGCATACTCCCGAATCATCGACTGGACGCGCCTGCGCCACATCGCCAGGGGCTGCGGCGCGTACCTGATGGCAGACGTCGCCCATTACGCAGGGCTGATCGCCGCCAGCCTGTACCCGAGCCCCATCGGCATCGCCGACTTCGTGACCAGCACCACGCACAAGACGCTGCGCGGCCCGCGCGGCGGCCTGATCCTCGCCGGGGCCGAGCACGAGAAGATACTGAATGCCGCGATTTTCCCCGGCCTTCAAGGGGGGCCGCTCATGCATGTCATTGCCGCCAAAGCCGTTGCGTTCAAGGAGGCGCTCGCGCCCGAGTTCCGCGGCTACCAGGAACAGGTGCTCGCCAATGCCAAGGCGATGTCAAAGCGCCTGCAGGCGCGGGGCCTGCGCATCGTTTCCGGCGGGACCGACTGCCACATGTTTCTCGTGGATCTGCGCGCGAAGCGCGTCACAGGCAAGGACGCGGAAGAAGCGCTCGGGCGCGCCCATATCACGGTGAACAAGAACGCCATTCCCAACGATCCGCAGAAGCCTTTCATCGCAAGCGGCATCCGCATCGGCTCGCCAGCCATGACGACGCGCGGTTTCCGAGAGGCCGAGTCCGAGCTTCTGGGTGACCTGATCGCCGACGTGCTCGATGCCCCACAGGACGAAAAGACCACCCAGCGCGTCAAGGCGGGGGTGGCGGAGCTGTGCCGTGGCTACCCGGTATACCGTGCGACAGGATCCGCGGAGACGCATCGGCTGGCAGCTCTGTAGCGGGCAGCAAAGGGCTCAAGCGGCGTGAAGTGCCCCTACTGCAAAGCCGAAGACACAGCGGTCATCGACTCGCGCGAGTCCGAGGACGGGGACAGCGTGCGCCGCAGGCGTCAGTGCGAGAGCTGCGGGAAGCGCTTCACGACCTACGAGCGGGTGGAGCTCTCCATGCCGATGGTCGTGAAGACGAGCGGCAACCGCGTGCCCTACGACAGCGAGAAGGTTCGCACCGGTTTCATGCGAGCTCTGCACAAGCGGCCGGTGCCGACCGAGTATGTCGAGCAGGCGATCAACCGTATCGAACAGCGGGTCCTCGCCCTCGGCGAGCGCGAGGTGCCAAGCCGCGTCATCGGCGAGATGGTGATGCGGGAATTGAAGAAGATGGACGACGTCGCCTATATCCGTTTCGCCTCCGTCTACGAGGACTTCCAGCGCGTCGACGATTTTCACGAGGCGATCCGAGAAGTCAAGAAGCCGGCCCGCACGCGTCGCGTCGCGAAGTGATGTTCACCGCCGCCGACCGCGAGTTCATGCGGCAGGCGCTCGAGCTCGCCGAACGGGGGCTGTATACAACCACTCCCAACCCCCGTGTCGGCTGTGTCATCGTCAAGGACGGTGCGGTCGTCGCAAGCGGCTGGCACGAGAAAGCGGGCCTCCCGCATGCGGAAGTCCTCGCGCTGAAAGCGGCGGGCGAGCGAGCCCGACTCGCGACGCTCTACCTCAACCTCGAGCCCTGCAGCCACCACGGCCGCACGCCGCCCTGCGCCGACGCCATCGTCGCCTCCGGAATCAAGCGCGTCGTGGCAGGGATGCGGGATCCGAATCCCAAAGTCGCGGGTGCGGGCTTTGCGAAACTGCGCGCCGCCGGGATCGAGGTCGAGCACGGGCTCATGGAAGACGAGGCGCGCGAGCTCAATATCGGTTTCGTCGCGCGCATGACGCGCGGCCGCCCGTGGGTGCGAATGAAGATCGCGGCGAGCCTCGACGGGCGCACCGCGCTCGCCAACGGCAAGAGCCAGTGGATTACTGGCGAAGCGGCCAGGGCGGACGGGCATCGCTGGCGCGCCCGCGCGTGCGCCGTGCTCACAGGCTTCGGCACGGTCAGGGACGACGATCCGCAGCTGAACGTGCGCGGCATCGACACGTCGAGGCAGCCGCTCAAGATCGTCGTGGATTCGAAATTCGAAACGTCTCCGTCGGCGCGGCTGCTGAAGGACGGCAAGACGCTCGTCGCCGGCGCGGTGAACGATGCGAAGAAAATCGCCGCGCTCGAGGCGGCCGGGGCGGAGGTGGTCATCATTCCCAACGCCGGGGGCAAGGTCGAGCTGTTCAAGCTTATGGAGGAACTCGCGCGGCGGGAACTCAACGAAATTCACGTCGAAGCAGGAACGAAACTGAACGGTTCGCTGCTACAGGCAGGCGTCGCGGACGAGCTGCTGGTTTACCTTGCGCCGAGCCTCATCGGCGATTCGGGGCGGGGAATGTTCAGCCTGCCGGAGCTGGTGGAGCTGTCGCAGAGTGCGCCACTGAAGATTCGCGAGGTCGAGCGCATAGGCGGGGATGTTCGCATCGTAGCGAGGATTTGAGGCGGTTGGGGACGGATTGCAGCTCGTACCCTGGTGCCAGCTGCTGCCTATTCGCAGTTCTGCGTTTCCATCGTTGAAGTCCAATGGCCCGAACGGTGGAGCAACGTCTTCCAGCGCCGCCGCGTGAATCCTCTTGTAGGCTTGCATGACCGTGTCTTTGGATATGTGCTTTCGCGTCACTGCGTCTTGGCAACCCCAGCAAAGGCAGCAGATGTTGTCTGGATCATGTTTCTTGGCGTCTCTGAACAAAGGGTCAATATGCTCGTACGTGAAGAACCCTTTTCTACAGATCACACAGCCGAATTTCGACCGGACTCTAACCTCTCGTTTCACGTCCGCTGGGATCGTTCTGGGTAATCCGTATCTGTTTGCCGGTTCCGTCATTTCGTAGTTTTTCGCTGACGTAAGGTAGATTCCCTCCGCCCTTTACCCTCATTTACTCGTCGAACCCCGTTGAAGTGACACGGGGGGCGGAATTCTACTGCGGGATCGCACGCTGCATGTCCGCCGGAAGCCAGCCATTGTCCGACCGGGACGGCCCTGCCCTCGGAATAGAAGAGCTTCGTGCGTTGTGTCAGCCTCGCTGATGCAGCTCGATCACGTTCCTATCCGGATCACACACGAAGATTCCCTGCGCCCCGGGTCCGAAGCGCACGGGTCCGCCGCTTAGGGGGATTCCGGCCGCTTCTGAGCTGCGCCTTCGCGGCCATGATGTCGGGGCACAAGAGGGCGAAGTGGGTTATTCCCGGGTGCTTCTCCGGGACGTCCATGAGGACGTTCGGCTCGTTCGCGTTGGGCGCATTGAGCACGAGGTTCACCTCCACGCCCGACGGGTGATCGAGTATCGCTACGGGTTCCGGGCCGATCGGACCCGCGGTCTTCCTGAAGCCGAGGAGTTCGTAGAAGCGCACCGAACGTTCCAGGTCATGCACGCGGATGCCGATGTGGGCGAGGCCCGAGATGGGAATGGGAGCGGTCTTCGTCATTGTCATTCTGCCTCCGGACGTCCAGCCAACCTGGGTTCGCCGCGGCGCCTCGCCGGGCAAAGCCAAGTAAAATTCCTTTCCATGTTTACTGGAATCATAGCTGCCGTCGGAAAAATCAGCCGGGTCGAGTCGGGAAAGGGAGGTCTGCGCCTCGCCATCGATGCCGGCGATCTGGGCTTGAGCGAGGTCAAAATCGGCGACAGCATCGCTGTCAACGGGGTGTGCCTCACCGTGGTGAAGCGCGGGAAGAGGGGTTTCTGCGTCGATGTGTCGCGCGAGACGCTCAGCTGCACCGCCGGGCTGGACAAACCGGGGGAGGTCAATCTGGAGAAAGCCTTGCGGCTTTCCGACCGGCTCGACGGGCACCTCGTTCTCGGGCACGTCGACGGCGTCGGGAAGGTCGTGCGCTTCGGGGCGGTGGGCAAGGATCGGTTGCTTCGCGTCCGCGCCCCCGCCGGGCTCGCGCGCTACATCGCGCGCAAAGGTTCGATTGCCGTCCACGGCGTGAGCCTCACGGTGAATGCGGTGCGGAGCGCCGAGTTCGAGGTCAACCTGATCCCGCATACGCTTGCGGTAACGACGCTGAAGCATCTGCGCAAAGGCGACCGCGTCAACCTGGAAGCGGACCCTCTCGCGCGTTACGCGGAACGCCTGCTCCGGAAAAAGTGAGCTGCAGAGAGCAAGCGTTTCCTGGACTCCCGCTTCCGCGGGAGTGACGACCTGGCAATGGCGTTCTCGCCTGCCGAGATCGAACAGCGCCGCGCGCTCGCGCCGCGCCCGGAGTTTCCCGACGAATTGCCGATCTCCGCTAGGCGCGAGGAGATCGTCCGGGCCATTTCCGAGCATCAGGTCGTCATCGTGTGCGGCGAGACCGGCTCGGGCAAGACCACGCAGTTGCCGAAGATCTGCCTCGAGGCAGGCCGCGGTCTGCAGGGACTCATCGGGCACACGCAGCCCCGCAGGATCGCTGCGCGCGCCACGGCGACTCGGATCGCGCAGGAGCTGAAGACCGAGCTGGGAGGAGCGGTGGGCTACAAGATCCGCTTCACCGACCGCGTTGGGCCGCGCGCGTTTATCAAGCTCATGACGGACGGCATCCTCTTGGCCGAGACCCAGGGTGACCGTGAGCTCCGCCAGTACGACACGCTGATCCTCGACGAGGCGCACGAGAGAAGCCTCAACATCGATTTCCTTCTCGGATTTGTCAAGCAGCTCCTTCCGCGGCGTCCCGAACTCAAAGTGATCATCACCTCCGCGACAATCGATGCCGAGCGCTTCTCGAAGCAATTCGGCAGCGCTCCGGCGATCGAGGTTTCGGGCCGGCTCTATCCGGTGGAAGTGCGCTACCGGCCGCTCGAGGAGAACGCGGACGAGGACCGCGATCTGGACGAGGCGATCGCGGAAGCCGTGGGCGAACTCGCCCTCCTGGGAGAAGGTGACATCCTCGTTTTTCTGCCGGGCGAGCGCGAGATTCGCGAAGCAGCCGAGACTTTGAGGAAGCACCATCCCCCGCACACCGAGATCCTGCCTTTGTTTGCGCGGCTTTCGGCCGAGGAGCAGCAACGCATATTCAAGCCACACGGCGGACGGCGCATCGTGCTCGCCACCAACGTTGCCGAAACCTCGCTTACCGTTCCGGGCATCCGCTACGTCGTAGACACAGGACTCGCCCGCATCAAGCGCTATAGCTACCGCAACAAGGTTGAGCAACTGCGTGTGGAAAATATCTCCCGGGCCTCGGCCACCCAGCGCGCCGGGCGCTGCGGGCGGCTTGCCAACGGCGTCTGCGTGCGCTTGTATGCCGAGGGCGACTTCAAGCTGCGCCCGGAATTCACCGACCCCGAAGTGCTGCGCTCGTCGCTCGCCAACGTGATCCTTCGCATGAAGGCGCTTGGTCTGGGGACCGTGGAGGAGTTTCCCTTCATCGATCCGCCGGCGCAGAGGGCAATCCAGGACGGCTACGCGCTGCTCGCCGAGCTCGGTGCCGTGGATGACGCAAGGGAGCTGACCGGGGTCGGAAGGCAGCTCGCGAGACTGCCCGTCGACCCGCGCATCGGGCGCATGGTGCTTGCGGCCCGCTCGGAGAATGCGCTCGGTGAAGTGCTGATCATCGCCGCTGCGCTTTCGGTGCAGGACCCGCGCGATCGGCCTGCCGAGCGCGCCGCCGCGGCCGACGAAGCTCAGAAACGCTTCAACGACGAGAAATCGGATTTTCTTTCCTGGCTCAAGCTATGGAAGTTCTTCGAGGAGGCACTCGAGCACAGGAAATCGAGCCGCAAGCTGCACGCCGCCTGCCGGGAGCATTTTCTCTCCTTCAACCGCATGCGCGAATGGCGCGATGTCCACGGACAGCTGAAGGAGTTGACTGCCGAGCTCGGCTGGCGGATTTCGGAGACGCCCCCCACCCACGCCCAGATCCACCGCTCGCTTCTCGCAGGTCTGCTCGGTAACGCCGGGATGAGGACCGAGGAAGGAAATTACCTGGGCGCGCGCGGCATCAGGTTCTGGGTTCACCCGGGCTCGGGCGTGGGCCGGAAGGCCGGACGCTGGATCATGGCCGCGGAAGTCACCGAAACCACGCGTCTCTACGCGCGTTGCGTGGCGACGATCGAGCCCGAATGGCTGGAAACGGTGGGCGCGCACCTCGTCAAGCGTCACCAATACGAGCCGCATTGGGAAAAAAAGCCGGCGCGCGTCGCCGCTTTCGAGCGCGGGACCTTGTACGGGCTGCCCCTCTACACCAACCGGCGCGTGCACTACGGTCCGATGGATCCGGTGGGCGCGAGAAAGATATTCATCCGCCAGGCACTGGTCGAGGGAGACTACGAGACGCACGCGCCCTTCTTCACCCGCAACCGCAGGCTGATACGCGAAATCGAGCAACTCGAGCACAAGTCGCGCCGGCCCGACGTCCTGGTGGACGACGAGCTCATTTACGCCTTCTATGACAGTCTGATCCCGGAAGACATCCACAACGGCGCGGATTTCGACCACTGGCGGCGCGAGGCTGAGAGCGCGAATCCGGAGCTTCTTTTCCTCAGACGCGAAGACCTCATGCGGCATGAGGCGGCGGGCATCACCACCACGCAGTTTCCGCACGAGCTCGAGATGGCCGGGCGAAGCTTCTCGCTCGAATATCGTCACGAGCCCGGGTCGGCGCGCGACGGGGTGACGCTCACGATTCCGCTCTTGGCGCTCAACCAGATCGACGCCGCGCGCTGCGAGTGGCTGGTGCCGGGGCTGCTTCGCGAAAAAGTCACGCGACTCGTGAAATCGTTGCCGCAGAGGCTTCGCAACCAGTTGGGAGCGGGGTCCGAATTTGCCGATGCATTTCTCGCGAAGGGCGAGTCTCAGGACGCTCCGCTCCCACAGGCGATCGCGCGCTATGCGCGCCGCGAGCTGAATCTCGCGGTTCCGCTGGAGGCATTCCGGCCGGAGACGCTCCCCGCGCACTTGTCGATGAATTTCCGCGTTGTCGACGAACACGGCCGGCAGCTTGCCATGGGCAGGAACCTCGCCCAGCTGCGCGCCGAGCTCGGGCAAAGGGCCGGCGAGCAATTCGCCGAGATGGCGCGGGCAGAGGCGCCGCAGGAGAAGTTCGCCGCCTGGAATTTCGGCGAACTCGAGGAAGTCATGGAAATCCGGCGCGGCTCGCAGACGCTCGTCGGCTATCCGGGTCTCGTGGATCACGGCGATTCGGTGAGCCTCGAGGTTTTCGACTCGGCGGAGAAAGCTCGCGAAACCCACCGCACGGGCCTGCGGCGGCTTTTCCTGCTGCAGCTGAGGGAGCAGGCCCGGCACATCGAGAAGAATCTGTCTGGGGTCCAGGCAATGGCATTGCAGGTCTCGGCATCCGGGGAGGCGGCCGAATTGAAAGAGCAAATTCTGGCCGCGGCATTCGACCGGGCGTGCCTGCAGGAACCTTGGCCGCGCACGCGCGCCGAGTTCGAGCGTCGCCGCGACGAGGGGCGTTCGCGCGTGACGCTGCTTGCCCAGGAGATCGCGCGGCTTGTGGGGACGGTCCTTTCGGAACACGCCGTACTCCAGAAAAAGCTGCAGCAGATGTCGAAGACCTTTCCCGGCGCCTTCCGCGACGTCCAGGAGAGTGCCGTCCGGCTTCTCTCCGGGCGGTTCATCGAGGGGACGCCGTACGAACGGCTGCAGCATTTCCCGCGCTATCTCAAGGCGGCGAGCTTGCGGCTCGACAAGCTGCGCGCCGATCCGCAGCGCGACGCGCGCCTAGCCGCGGAATTCGCGCCGATCTTCGCGCAGTGGCAGCGCGAGCAGGCGAAACAGCTCAAGTCCGGTGCCCGGGATCCACAGCTGGAGCAGTTCCGCTGGCTGCTCGAGGAACTGCGCGTGCAGCTTTTTGCCCAGGAATTGAAAACGCCCGTTCCGGTGTCAGCGAAGCGCCTGACGAAGATATGGCAGACTATGAATCGCTAACACGCCTGCCGGTTTTCTCCAATGGACAAGATTCTCGCGGCCCTGACGAAAGGACTTGCCAGCCTACTGCATCCCCGGATGCTATGGCTCATGATCTGGCCCATGGTCATTGCGCTCGCCCTCTGGATCGTGCTGGCTGCGCTCTACTGGGGACGGGTGCTCAGCTGGATCGGCGAATACCTCCACCAATCCGCGCTCTATGAGTCCATTGCTTCAAATTGGCCCTTCACCCTCGTTGCCGCATGGCTCGGCTGGGTCCTCCTGCTCGTGTTGCTGGTTCCGCTCGTTCTCATCACCGGGGTCGTGATCATCAGCGTAGTGGCGATGCCCGCGATAGTGGCTCACGTCGGAGAGCGGGACTATCCGGGACTTGCACGCAAGGAAGGCGGTTCGATCGCAGGCAGTCTCTGGAACGCGGTGGCAGCGTTGCTGCTCGTTTCGCTGCTCTTTGCCTTGACCCTGCCCCTATGGCTGATCCCCCCTCTTTGGCCGATTCTGCCGATCCTGCTGTTTGGGTACTTCAACCAGCGGGTGTTCCGCTACGATGCGCTCGCGGGGCATGGTAGCACCGCGGAAATCGCGCAGGTCATCCGCCGCTTCCGCGGCGAACTGTTTCTCCTTGGCCTTGCGCTCGCTCTACTTGGGCACGTTCCGGTGCTCGGCCTGTTCATGCCCGTGTACGGCGGCTTGGTCTTCGTTCACTACGGCCTGGGGCGGCTCGGCGAACTGCGCAGCGAGCCGATTGAAGGCACGGCTCGACGGGTGTGATATGGGCGTCGGCGGTATCGTCATCGGTGAAGAGATCATTCGCGGCAAGCGCGATGACAAGCATTTCGCCAAACTCATTCAGATTCTCGCCGCGCGAGGCATGAAGCTCGACTGGTGCGAGTATCTGGGTGACCAGCCGGGACTCATCACCGCGACCCTCAGACGCACGCTTGTCTCGGACGACATCGTCTTCAGCTTCGGCGGCATCGGCGCCACGCCTGACGACCATACGCGCCAGTGCGCAGCGGAGGCCCTGGGGGTCGAACTCTTCCTGCACCCGGAAGCCGAAGCGGCAATCCGCTCGCGTACCGACATGGAAATCACTCCGCAGCGGCTGAAGATGGGCGAGTTTCCGCGCGGCTCACGCATCATTCCCAACCCCTATAACCGCATTCCCGGTTTTTCGGTTGGCGATCACCATTTCGTCCCTGGGTTTCCGGTAATGGCCTGGCCGATGGTCGAATGGGTGCTCGACACGTACTACCGCGGGCTTTTCCACCAGATCGCCGAGGCCGAAGCCTCCATCATCGTCTACGAGCTTCCGGAATCGACCATCACGCCGCTCATGCTCGAAGTGGAGTCGCAGTACCGGAGGCTGAAGTCCTTCAGCCTCCCGAGCATGGGAGACGACGGGGTGCGCCGTCACATCGAGCTGGGTGTGCGCGGTGAGCCCGACGAAGTGGGTCCCGCCATCACCCGCATGAAAGTCGGGGTTATCGCTCTGGGCGGGCGATGGGAGGAAAAGCGCTCCTCGTGATTCGAGGCCTGCGTCTTAAGCACAAACAAAAAGCCCTGGCTTTCGCCAGGGCTTTAGGGCGCCCACAGAGAGGAGGAGGGACTGCGGGACGCGAAACCTGCTGATTGCGTACTACGCTGCGGCTGCGGCGCGTTGCTGCTTCTTGTGAGTCTCCTTGGCGGCCGTCGTCGCGGCGGCAAAGTTCGCTTCGGCAATCTCAGTCGCCTGCTTCGCAACCTTGTTGAAGCTGTCGTAAGCCGTGTTGGCGGCGGCAAGCGCCGACTTCACCGCTGCAACCGCAACGTCGGAGCCGGCCGGCGCATTCTTCGAGAGCTTGTCGAGAAGGCCGACAAGGTTCTTGTTAAACTCGGCCGCTTGTGCTTCAACAAGCTTGGCGATCTCGCCTTGCGACTGCGACGCGACTTCGTACAGACTGCGCGAGTAGGCAACGGCCTTTTCCAGCGTGGGCTGGGCGGCTGCGGCATTCAGGTTGATGAATTCTTGAACGTCCTTGGCGCCGAGCAGGGCTTTTGCATGGCCAATGGCTTCTTCAAACGCAGACTTGGCTGCATTGGAGTTCAGGGTGGACAGACGCTCGAAAGCCGCAAACTGCGAATTGGCGAGACTCAAGAGAGCTTCGGCACCAGCTTTGTTGGTGGCTGCGATTTGGTCAGGTGTGGTGTACATGTTCATCTCCGTATCTGTGGTTAGCACAGCAAACTCGAAATCCGTGTTGCAGTAGTAGAGGCGTCTGAGTTATTGCACTGCAACAAATATAAGTCTACAGAGAAAACTGGCAATGTCAACAGAAATTTTCTGCAGTGCACCAAACGTTGGGGGTACGAATAATAAGTTACGTGTAAACAATGGATTACATGCGGAAAGCGCCGCTGAGGCGACACCGCCCGGTG
>Ga0335085_10014817_pt1 | contig 11349 bp, 9 predicted proteins | sample Lox_Sample_45_FD_206712 | JGI IMG/M metagenome (GOLD analysis project Ga0335085, IMG submission 206712) | Soil microbial communities from Loxahatchee National Wildlife Refuge, Florida, United States - Lox_Sample_4.5 | ecosystem: Environmental > Terrestrial > Soil > Wetlands | place: USA: Florida... | reverse complement strand
TCCTGGACCAGGCCGCTGCGGCGCTTGGTCTGTCCAAGTCGTGGGGTAGCCGCCTGCACGCGCGCGCGATCGAGCTCATTACGCAGTCGCTACAGGCGAGCGGCGACCTGTGACGGCCTCTCAGGTTCCCTGGATGACGGTCTTGAGCCCCGTCGTGGCGTGGTCCACCAGACGCGCCGCGAGGTCCACGGCCTCGGCGTAGCGGTACACGCCGGCCTGCAGCGCGATGAGCTGCGCGGGGTCGAGGTCGCCCCCCGAGGCAGAGGCGATGGCGTGGTGCACGAGGGTCTCGCCGCGCTGGACCTCGGCGCCCAGACCTCGCACGAGCCTGCCGAATGCAGACGGTTGCTCCGGGTTCGCCGGGGCAGCGGGTGCGCTGGACGGCGTCTCCGCGGCTGGGGGTGACGGCAAAGGCACGCGCGGCTCGCCGACGGCATGGATGCTCATGTGCTCCTCTCTCTCTGCCCCCCTATCGACCGGCCGCGGGCGCGGTTGCGTCGAAAGTGGTAGAGCGCCGAGCGACGCCATGGTCCCGCCTGCTCGCGAGCGCATCGTCGTCGCCATGAGCGGCGGGGTCGACTCGTCGCTCGCCGCGGCGCGCCTCGTGGACGCCGGACACGAGGTGGTCGGCGTGACACTGCACCTCTGGGACTACCCGGAGGACGAGCGCGCCTCGGGCGGTCATGGTCGCTGCTGCGCCCCGGAGGACCAGTACGACGCGCGGCGGGTCGCGGATGCCCTCGGGTTTCCTCACTACACGTTCGACCGGCGCTCGCTCTTCGCGCGCACCGTGGTCGATCCATTCACGCGCGCTTACCTCGACGGAGAGACTCCCAGCCCATGCACGGCGTGCAACCGCGGCGTGAAGCTGGCGGAGCTATTCACGATCGCCGACCGCCTCGGCGCAGCCCGAGTCGCGACGGGTCACTACGCACGCGTCGTCCGCGACGAGTCTGGTACGCCGCGGCTCGCCATGGGAACCGACCGCGACAAGGACCAGAGCTACTTCCTCTACGCCACGCCGCGCACCTGGCTCGAGCGGCTCGTGTTCCCTCTCGGCGAGTCGACGAAGGCGCAGGTGCGCGCCGAGGCCATGACGCGCCGACTGCCCGGCGCCGGCAAGGGTCAGAGCCAGGAGCTGTGCTTCGTCGGGCCCGGCACGAACGCATACGCCGACTTCGTCGCGTCGCGCGCGCCCGACCGCGTGCGACCTGGATGCATCCTCGACGAGTCGGGACGCGTCGTCGGCGAGCACGATGGCGTGCATCGCTTCACGGTCGGACAGCGCAAGGGCCTCGGCATCGCCCTCGGCCGACCCGCCTTCGTCACGCGTATCGACGCAGCCACGGGTACCGTGCACGTGGGCGGCGACGACGAGCTCCGGCGCGACTCCGCCAGCCTCGACGACCTCGTCCTCGCCGAAGGCGTCGTGCTGCCGACGCGAGCCCGCGTCCGCGTGCGTTACCGGCACGAGGGCGCCGACGCGACGATCGACGCCACGGGCAAGCGCGCCGCGCGCGTCGTGTTCGACGCGCCCGTGCGTGCCGTCACGCCGGGTCAGATCGCCGTCCTCTACGACGGCGACCGCGTCATCGGAGGCGGACGGGTCGCACGGGAAGCGCTACCCTGAGGCACAGGAGAGGGATGGGCGGCTGGAGCTCGATGGCGGCGCGCGCGGGGCTCGTCGCAGTGTCGGCGGCCGTGGTGGCTCCGGCCTGCTCCCTGGGGAGCGGCACCGGCTCGTGCTCGGGCACGCTCAATCTGCCCGACTGCTGGCAGGGCCCATACGACATGCACCCCGATTTCTTCGCCGCAGTTCCCTCCTCCAACGGGGCGATGCAGATCCGCATCCAGCACGGCGGCGACAACGAGACATTCAGTGACGGCCTGATGATCCTCATCGACGACTACGGCGAGGTGAGGGGCGACCCGACGTCGAGCGGCGCATCGCGTCCGAGCCTCCTTGGCAAGTCGCTGGTCGTCACCCTGCCGGCGGGTGTGACGCCGCCCGGGGTACCCGTCACGCCTAGGCCCACGCCATCGATCGTTCACGCGACGCTCTACCTCGATGCGACGTGCCGTACCCAGAACGACGCTCTCTATGCCGTCGACTCCTGCACGAACACGACCAGCACCCTGTCGTGCCCCGGCCCCTCGGCGACGGCCGTCGATGCAGGAGACGGCGGCTCACTTATCGAGGCGGGACCCGTGATGGACGGCGGGGTCATGGGGGATGGAGCTTCGTCCACCGACGCCGGTGCCCAGGAAGGTGGTGACGGCGGAAGTGGCGTGCCCGCCATCGGCCAGAGCACCATCGTGTTCAACAACCTGTTCGACGGGAACCCGAACGAATCCGACGCGAGCAAGCGTCTGACCGACGCGACCTTCGACTTCTACCTGGCCGACCCACGCGAGATCTGCTCCGGAGGGCTGGGCCCGCCACCGCCGTGTCGCGGACACCTGTCGGGGACCTTCCGTTTCTACTTCGAACGGGGGAGACCCGCGCAGCCCTTCCCCTGAGCACCTACATGCAGAGGCTGCCTTGCGTGGCTTAGGCGTGACCGATACGCTGAGCCTTACCGTGCGAAGTTTTTGGCCTTCGCGTGCGGTGGTGGTGCGCGCTGGTGTGGTCTGCGTCGCGTTCGCGACCTGGCCCGGTGCCGTGTACGCGCAAAGTTCCTCCAGCCGCCCTCTCGACAAGGCCAGGGCCGCCTGGGACAACGCCGACTTCGACATTGCTCCCGCCCTCTACGAGACGGCTCTCGAGGTGGGGGGCCTCCAGAAGTCGGACGTCGTGGACGCTTATGCGCGCATGGGCTCCGCGCTCGCAATAGGAGGCAAGAAGAAAGCGGCGCTCGATGCCTTCCGCAAGGCGGCGCTGGTCGATCCCACCTTCCAGCTGCCGCCGGAGGCAGGGAAGAAGGCCGTGGCACTGGCAAAGCTCGCCAAGCGCCAGCAGGCCCGCACCGGGTCACTCTCCATCTCCATGCAGGTCGCGGACGAAGTGGACTCCGGGGCGCCCTTCGGCGTCGACATCACCGTCTCGCCCCGGCACCCGCCCTTGCTGGACACGCTGTCCTTCTCGGCGCGCGACACCCTGGCCGGACACGCCTACGAGCGGACCTTGCCGGCCGACACCAGCGTGCACTTCGACGTGCCGACGCGCATGACGCTCCCTGACGCGACACTCGTCGTGCAGGTCAAGGCGCACGACACGCACGACAACGAGCTCTGGGTCGGCGAGAAGCGCGTGCACGTCGCCAAACCGCTTCCGGAGCCGGCGCCCGCGCCGATCGCGGCGTTCGAGCCGACGCCGCGACCGCGGCCGCGCCACGAAGCGGAGCACCCATCGTCGTCGGGGGGCTTCTGGCACACGGCGTGGCCGTACATCATCGGGGGCGCAGCACTCGCGGCTGGAGGAGCCGCGGCGTGGTACGTCACTCGACCCACCGACAACGTGTACGTGGACTCGGTCCACGTACAGGTCGGACTGACCCACTGAGGAGGACGGAGCTTGCCGCAAGACAGAGCGCACGTTCCCTTCCCTCCCCCGCCGCCGGGCCAGAGCGGGAGCGATCCGTCCGAGGGCTCTCGCGCCGGGCCGCTGCCCGGTGGCACGTACTTCCTCGGTCGCTACCGGGTCGTCGACGAGATCGGCATCGGTGGCATGGCCAGCGTGCACCTCGCGCGCATGGACGGACCGGGCGGCTTCCAGAAGTGGGTGGCCATCAAGCGCATCCACCCGCACCTCGTGGAGGACGAGACCTTCGTCAACATGTTCCTCGACGAGGCGCGTGTCGCCGCGCGCATCTCGCACCCGAACGTCGCGACCGTCTTCGAGCTGGGCAAGCACGAGGACACGTACTGGATCGCGATGGAGTACCTCCACGGCGAGCCTCTGCGCGAGGTGATGCGGCGCACCGAGGAGCTCGGGCAACCCATGCCGCCGGAGATCGCGTGCCGCGTGATCGCCGACGCGGCCGAGGGTCTGCACGCGGCGCACGAGCTGCTGGGGAAGAACGGCGAGAAGCTGGGGCTCGTCCACCGCGACGTCACGCCGCACAACCTCTTCGTCACCTACGACGGCAACACGAAGGTCGTGGACTTCGGCATCGCCAAGTTCACCTCGCGGATGGCCAACACGCGCGCTGGCACCCTGAAGGGCAAGCTCGCGTACATGTCGCCCGAGCAGGTCGCCGGAGAGCCCATCGATCGGCGCACCGACGTCTTCGCGCTCGGGGTCGTGCTCTGGGAGCTGACGACCGGGCAGCGCCTGTTCCGCATGGAGAGCGACCTGGACACGCTCGCCAAGGTCCAGGAGTGCGCCGTTCCGCGGCCGAGCACCATCGTGCGGGGCTACCCGATCGACCTCGAGAAGATCGTGATGAAGGCGCTCGCCAAGACGAAGAACGAGCGCTACCGCACGGCGCGCGAGTTCTCGCGTGCGCTGCAGTCGCTCCTCATGCGCCGCGGGCTCTTCATCGCGAGCGACGAGGTCGCGGCCTACATGGTGTCGGTCTTCAGCGATCGCATCCAGAAGCGCGAGGCGCACCTGCGCTGGGCGGCCGAGGTCACGCAGACGATCGACATCGACAAGATGAAGGGGCTGCCCCCGTCGCCGTGGCACGGGGACGACGGGTCGATCGTCACTTTCAACTCCGAGGTGCAACCCTCGCAACCGAACACCGCGCGCGCCGCGCCGCGGCCGGCCGCCGGGATGCCCGCTTTGCCCTCGCAGCCGACACCGATCGCATCGCCGGCGCCTGCGCCGGCGTCGGTACCCGTCGCGGTGCACAGCCCGCCGAGACCCGCCGCGGCTCCGGTGCTCAGCGCGAAGTCCACGCTGCGCATGGGCGCGATGTCCGTCGCTACGGCGCCGCCGCCGGCCGAGCCGCCGCGTCGTGGTTCGCTGCCGAGCATCGATGCGTCGCGCAGCGACGATCCGCCGACGCTCGCCCTCCCTCGCGAGAACCCTGCGGCTAGCGCGCCCAAGGCCCCGCAGCCTGTGTTCGAGGACGACTTCGACGACGCCGGGGACACCATCGTCAGCGACTCGATGCCGGAGATGGATTTCACGGGGCCTCCGCGCCCCGCGGGCGGCGCCAAGGTGCCGTCGCCCGAGCCACCGCTCGGCATCACCGTGACCTCGGCGGCATCGCCGGTCGCCATGGCCGCTGGCCCTCGCCCCGCACCCGCACGACAGCCGACGCCACCGCCAATGCCCGCGGTCATGGTGCCGCCGGGCGCTGCGACGATGCCGTTCCCGCCGTCGGATGACACGCGATCGACCGTCGCGAACGACAGCCATCTCGCGTACCCGCAGCCGCTGCTGCGCGGCAGCATGTCCAACGAGTACCAGGCGCCGATGCAGCCCGGGCAGCCACACCCCGGCTACGCCCAGCACGGTCCCGCGGACATGCAGCGCCTCTTCGCGCCGCCCATCCCGAGCGATCAGCGCACCGTGACGGCGCAGGCGCTGAAGAAGCGCATCCCGCTCTGGGCCGTCGCCGCAGGTTCGGCCGCGATGGGCCTCGTTGCCTTCGCCGTCGTCGTCCTCTTGCTGTCACGCAGCACGCACCCGTCGGCTGCCAAGCCGGGAGCCACTCCGAGCGCCAGCGCGTCCGTCGTCGTCGTGGCGACTCCCGGCCCCTTCGTGTCCGCGCGGTCCGAGTTCGCGTCCGCCGTCGGCTCGCCGTCCTCGCAGGTGGACAACGCGACGTCGCCTCCGCCGGCGCCTGCGGCTCCGTCCGCGAGCGCGCCCGCCGCGCCACCCCCGCCAGCGACGTCGCCGACACCGCCCATCCCCACCGCCAACATCGGGTCCCTCCCGGCAGCGCCGGCGGCCAGGCCCGGATCGCCGCATGCCGCCCCGGTCTCCGTGGCCGCAGCGGCTCCCGCCTCCGCTGGCGGCAGCTCGGGGACGCTCAAGGTCATCTGCTTCCCCGGCTGCGATCAGGTCGTCGACAACGGCGCGCCGCTCGGGCCCTCGCCCGTCGTGCGCCACAACGCGAGCGTCGGCTCGCACCGGATCAAGCTCGTATGGAGCGACTCCTCCAAGGTCGTGAGCACGATCGTGATCGCCGACCAGACCGCGACGGTGCGCGAGAACCACCCCTGACGCCCAGCACCGGCCCGGCAGCCAGGCTCTCGCTCCTCGTGATCGCGTCGCTCGCGATCGGCGCACAGTGCGCGGGCGACCCTGCCGTGACCTTCGAGGTGCTGCTGCCGAGCAGCCTCTCGAAGAGCGCCGAGTGGGTGGAGATCGGCGTGTTCGGCGGGAGCTGCCCCAACCCGGGCGAGCTCGCGGGCGGTTTGCCAGAGACCGGTGCCATCGATCGTATCGCCGTCCAGAAGGGGAACACGTCGCCGCCCGCCATCGGCACGCTGAAGAAGGGCTCCTACGGATTCGTGGCGATTGCGCGCGCGAGCGACTGCGGCGTGATCGGGACGGGCTGCACGAGCGTGGACGTGACCAACACGCGGGACGTCTCCATCCCGATCACCGTCACGTCGAAGCCCACGGGGGCTTGCGCGTCGGACCAGAGCTGCGTCGACGGGCGATGCATCGCGTCCGCGTCACCGGACGCCTCCGGGACCAGCTGCGCCCTCAGCCTCGTTGGCGCGGGCCCGCTCGGCGATCCGTTCGCCGTCATCTCTGACGTGGTGAGCGCGCCAGCCGTGGCCGTCACCGAGCGCGGGTTCCTCGTCGCCTACCGCGAGTACGACAGGACCGGCGGTTCGGCTCAGCTCACGCTGGCCACCATCGACCCGGGCGGCGCGCTCTCCATCCCGGTGCCGACGATGCTCGTCGGTCAGTGCGCGATGCAGGACGAGAGCGACGGCATCGGCCTGGCGTACGTGAGCGGAGGAGGCGTCGTCGCTTCGGCGCGCCCATCGTGCGGCGGGCCGTCTTCGGGGATCGACCTGCTCGCCGTCGACGCGACGGGCCACTCGTCCAGCAACATGTTCAGCCCACTCGCCGGCGCCGAGCCCACGCTTTCGTACGCGCACGCGCTCTCGCTGTCGGGAATGACGACCGGGTGGCTCGCTTACGTCGCCGGTGGGAGCGCGAGCGTCGTGGGTGTCTCTGCGCTGCAGCTGCAGGGGTCCCCCAAGACGGTCGCGCCGGCCCCTGAATCCCGAGCCGAGGTGAGCACGACCGGGCAGGCCGTTGCGCTGCTCACGGGCGAGTCGGGCGGTGGGGACGCAGGCACGGGCAGCCCCCTGCTCAGCCTCTCCATCGGCGCCACCCCTGGCGATGCGGGCGCGCCGTCCGTCTTCCCGGGGAGCTGGGGGGCGCTCGCCGCCGCCGGGACGCGCGCGTTCGTGGTCGCCGACTCGGGAATGACGAGCCAGCCGGTCGCCTGGTACGCGCTCGACGAAGGAGGAAAACCGACCAGCGGGACCTTCGCGCCTCCGGCCATGGGGGCGGTGATCGGCGGCGACGTGGCCTTGCAGGGCGACCGCGCCGTCTTCGCCCTCGAGCAGAGCGCGGCCTTGTCACTCGTCGTCTTCGACCACGCTTCCACCGTACCCACGCCGCTGCGCAGCGTTCAGCTGGCGGGCGATCCTCGGATCCCCACGCAGGCCGGCGTCCGCGACGGAAAGGTGGCCGTGGCAGCGAGCGCCGACGAGGTGCTCGTCGCCTGGGTCACCGGGACGAGCCTGACGCCGAACGAGGCCGTCGGAGGGTGGGCGCTCTACGCGTGCTCTCCCTGAGCGAGCGTGCCATGTTCCGGCCATGCCGCGCCGGCCCGTGCTTCGGCTGCGAATCGACTCCGTCGCCCCGGGCGGCGACGGGGTCGCTCACGCCGAGGTGGGCGGGCAGAGGCGCGCCGTCTTCGTGCCTGGCACGGTGACCGGCGACGTCGTCGACTCGGAGGTGGATGCGTCGCGACGCCCCGCCCGTGGTCTGCTGACGGAGGTCCTCGAGCGCGGCCCGGGGCGCGTCGACCCGGCGTGCGCCTGGTCCGACCGGTGCGGGGGATGCGACTGGATGCACGTCGCTCCCGACCTGCAGCTCGAGCTCCACGTCGAGCACGTGCGTGACGCGATGCCCGAGGCCTGGCAAACGATGCCCATCGGAGCTCGCCCGTCGGGAGAGCGACTGGGCTACCGCACGCGGGCACGCGTTCACGTGCGGTGTGAGAGGGGGCGTGTCGACGTCGGCATGCACGAGACACGGACGCACGAGCCGGTGACGGTCGACCGGTGCGTCGTCCTCGACCCGGTTCTCGAACGCGCGCGCCGTACGCTCGCGGCGCTGTTCGAAGGAAGCCGCGGCCGGGGCGACGTCGCGCTCGCCCTGGGGGCGGCGAAGCCATCCCCGTCCAGGGACGTCGGGGCGGAGCGCGCACCGGTGCTCGACGTGCGCTGGCTCGGGGAACTCGCGCGCGAGGTCTTCGCGCGACTCGAGGCGGCCGTGTCGGGCGGCACGATCGCCGGCGCCCGCTTGTCCGAGGGCGAGGTGCGCCGTCCCGCCGTGGTGGGAGACCCGACTCCCTGGATGACGGGGGCGGACGGACTTCCACTGCGCCTCGCCCCCGGCGGCTTCGCACAGGCGAGCGAGTCGACCAACGTGACGCTCGCGGCACACGTCGCGGAGCTCGCCGCGGCCCGCCCTGCGGAGCGTGCGATCGAGCTCCATGCCGGGTCGGGCAACCTCAGCGTGGTCCTGGCACGCGCGGTGGGCGACCTGACGACGGTCGAATCCGGCCGGGACGCGTGCGAAGCGGCACGCGCGAACCTGCTCGCCCGCGGGCTGAAGGCGCGCATCGTCGAGGGCGACGCCGACGCGTACGCGTGGAACGCGGCGACGAAGCTCGTCGTCCTGGACCCTCCCCGCACGGGCGCCCGTGCCCTCGCAGAGAGGCTCTCGACCTCCCCGGTCGCACGCGTCATCTACGTGTCGTGCGACCCGCAGACGCTGGGGCGTGACCTCGGGATCCTGGCGCGCGCCTACCGGCCCACGTCCATCACGGTGTTCGAGATGTTCCCGCAGACGAGCCACGTCGAGACCGTTGTCGCCCTGGAGAGAGCACGAAAATGAGGACGCGGGTCGATGCGCGTCTGCGCGAGGAAGCGACGCGCTACGCGCTGCGATTCGCGTGCGAGGACTGCGCGCACTTCGTCCCCGCCTCCGAGCGCTGCTCGCTGGAGTATCCAGCCTCGCCCCGCCGCGACGCGCTGCTGGCCCACGAGCTGGAGCTCTGCAAGGAGTTCGAGCTCGGCGACTCCACAGGATGAGGCCGCACCCGACATGCCCCGATCTCACCCGCCGACCCTCATCACCCTTGCGCGGGCAGCGCTCCGCGATCACGGCCTCGCACCGCGCGGCACGTGCGTGCTCGTGGCGGTGAGCGGCGGGCCCGACTCGATGGCGCTGCTGCACGTGATGGCGCTCCTGCGTGCCCGCCACGGGTTCGGCCTCTTCGCCCATGGCGTCGACCACGGGTTGCGGGCCGAGGCTGCCCGGGAGCTCGACCTGGCCCAGACCTTCTCCCGCGACCTGGACGTCCCATTCTCGCGCAGCTCCGTGGACGTCAGCCCTGGCGGCAACCTCCAAGCGCGGGCGCGAGACGCGCGCTGGGCCGCATTGCGCGCTGCGGCATTGCGTGTGGGCGCCGACCGTATCGCCACGGGTCACCACGCCGACGACCGCGCCGAGACCCTGCTCATGCGCCTGCTGCGGGGAACCGGCGCCCGTGGGCTCGCGGTGCTCCGACCGCTGGAGGGCGACCGCATCCGACCCCTCCTCCGCGCCCGGCGCGTCGACATCGACGCCCACATCGCGCGCCATCGCGTCCCCCACGCGATCGACCCCTCGAACCGCGATCCCCGCTTTTTGCGGGCCCGCGTGCGCATGGAGCTCCTGCCCGAGCTCGAGCGTCTCAGCCCCAGGATCGTCGAGCACTTGTGCGCGCTTGCGGACGACCCCAGACTGAAGTGACGTCGATCAAGGCCCCCGGCGGCGCTGGAAGCGACCGATCCTCGATGTTACGCATCGTACGTAGTAAATTGCCGAGAACGGGAACGAGGTCGAAGTGAAGCAATCGCACAAGACGCTGCTGCTCTGGGTCCTGCTGATCGTCATGTTCCTGGCCATCTGGCAGGTCCTTCAGCCGGGCGAGAGGAAGCAGCAGGTCAGCTTCAGCCAGTTCGTCTCCCTCGTTCATTCCGGACAGGTCACCGACGTCCACGTGAAGGACCACGAGTACACCTTCAATCAGGTGCAGGACGGCAAGGTGGTCCAGAAGGAGACCCTGGGTCCCATCGCCGACCAGGCCCTCATCGACGACCTGCAGAAGAAGGATGCGGCGACGGGGCACAACCCGAACGAGAAGCTGCAGATCTTCTTCGAGAAGGAGGACACGACGCCCTTCTGGTCGTCGACCCTCGTGACCCTCCTGCCGATGCTCTTCATCGGCATCATGTTCTTCCTCTTCATGCGGCAGCTGCAGGCCGGCGGCGGCAAGGCCATGAGCTTCGGCAAGGCCAAGGCCCGCATGCTCAGCGACTCGCAGAACAAGGTGACGTTCGCGGACGTCGCGGGCATCGACGAGGCGAAGGACGAGGTCGAGGAGATCATCGCCTTCCTCAAGGACCCGAAGAAGTTCCAGCGCCTCGGTGGGCGCATCCCCAAGGGCGTGCTCCTCATCGGGCCGCCCGGCACAGGCAAGACGCTCCTCGCGCGCGCCATCGCCGGCGAGGCGGGGGTGCCCTTCTTCAGCATCTCGGGGTCGGACTTCGTCGAGATGTTCGTCGGCGTCGGCGCCAGCCGCGTGCGCGACCTGTTCGAGCAGGGCAAGAAGCACGCGCCGTGCATCATCTTCATCGACGAGATCGACGCGGTCGGTCGGCACCGCGGCGCGGGCCTCGGCGGCGGGCACGACGAGCGCGAGCAGACGCTCAACCAGCTGCTGGTCGAGATGGACGGCTTCGAGTCGAACGACGGCGTCATCATCATCGCCGCCACCAACCGCCCCGACGTCCTCGACCCGGCGATCCTCCGACCGGGCCGCTTCGACCGCCGCATCACCGTGCCGCGCCCCGACGTGCGCGGCCGCGAGGAGATCCTCCGCGTCCACGCGAAGCGCACGCCGCTGTCGCCGGACGTGGACCTCGAGACGCTCGCACGCGGGACGCCGGGCTTCTCGGGCGCGGACCTGGAGAACCTGGTCAACGAGGCTGCACTGCTGGCGGCGCGTCAGGACAAGGACGCGGTCAGCATGGTCGACTTCGAGCTCGCCAAGGACAAGGTCTACATGGGGACCGAGCGGCGCTCGATGGTCATCTCGGACGACGAGAAGCGGACCACCGCGGTGCACGAGGCGGGTCACACCCTCATCA